>SERZ01000896.1_pt1 | contig 18670 bp, 19 predicted proteins | sample 3171461 | NCBI WGS metagenome assembly SERZ01 (sample SAMN06051861, study PRJNA518727) | freshwater metagenome | biome: subpolar coniferous forest; feature: holomictic lake; material: water; isolation source: holomictic Lake 227, 6 m depth | place: Canada: near Kenora, Ontario | collected... | reverse complement strand
AGTACTCATCTGGAATGGGTTCATGAGCTTGAGGACAGGTTGAAAGATGTGGGCCAGAGAGCGGATATGGCGGAGCAGGCGTACCACGCCTTGGAGGGTACGTTTATCGTCCGAAAGGCTCGTCAGATGCGGCTGATTGATGTCAGTCGTCTGGACGATGACCCTAAATGTTGAGCCAATGCTCTTTTGTTCAACCGTTCTTTGGCTGCTGTAAAAATCTGATTTTAGCTCCTCATGATCTGTTCGTAAAAACTGAGGTTTAATCATAAATTATCTGTACAAGGAGATATCAATGCGTTACAAATCATCATTTTTCATATTGTTAGCCCTGTTTATTTTATTAGTCAGCAGCATCCAATCCGCAAATGCGAAAGCAAAAAGTGCTGTACCGCCCGCGTTAGATGCGTATGAGGTAGCCCTCACGGAGGGCATCAACTTTAGTAATCCCGAATATCCATCATTCATTGAAGGTGTCAGTGGGATGTCCGGCCCAGAGGCTTGGGGACGATGGAGCGATGGCAAGGAAGTTGTCTTTACTTTTAAAAATCCGTTTCCGCAGAAATTCGAATTGATAATGAAAGCTAGCGTTCTGCCAGCAAATGTCGGAAAGTTAATTCCTGTCAGTGTGGGAAAATGGTCAGAAAATCTTAAAATGACCACGGAGTCTACCGACTATACATTGCACGTCAAAACCACCGGTAAAGAAAAGGAAATCCGTATCACCATACCCAATCCGGCTCCACCAGGGAATGGCGACCTCCGGAATTTAGGCATTCGTTTTGTTTCCATGAAAATTATCATAGTCAAATAACGATCTATCTGACTTGGAATTACTGAAGGCATTTGTGCGTTGTAACCGTTGGAAAGGCGAATTCACAATCACAAATGCCGCCTTTTGAAACCAATTGACTCGGATATCAAGACATCCCAACCATCTGATGTCATTGAATTCAGCATTCCTTAACCTCTCAGTCCCAAAGAACTAAGATGAGTGATGATACCCGTCTTTTGGGCATTCTGCTCAAAAGGTTGAGTATTTAAAAAAGTGGTTGAAAGAACTGGATGATAACCGTATGTGTTGGGATGACCTATGGCCCTTATTGCTGTTGATTTGACACCTGTTGTGCCGGGGGGTGATAACGGTGGTGCAAAACCGCTGGCTATGGAATTGTTGAAGGGATTTCAGTCCATGGCCAAAGATCATCGCTTTTTGATTTTAACCGCGTCATGGAATCATGATGAACTGGCGGTTTTGGATTCGCCCGCCATGAAGCGACTGTGTGTAATTCACAGAAATCGCCAGACTGAAAACATCGTCAGGAAAGAAGGGATTACAAAAATCCTGATGCGTCACCTGATGCTATTTGCAAAAAGATTTCAGCAGAATTTATTTCAGTCCCGTTCCCTCAGAGATCGCGGCGTGGATTTACTCTTTTGCCCGTTTACAGCGCCTGACTTCGCTGAACCAGGGATTCCCGTGGTTTCCGTTATTCATGATTTACAATATCAGGAGTTTCCGCATTTCTTCACCCCCGATGAATATTTTCACCGCAAATCGTTTATGCAGGATGTGGCACGCAAAGCTGATGCCGTTATATGCGTTTCCGAATACACGAGACAGGCCGCCGTGCAGTCGCTTTCAATTCCGATAGAAAGATCATTTGTTATCCCCAACTGTATTCAGTTTCGATTGAAACGGCTGGACAGTGAAGAAAAAAACGCATTGCTCGAACGCCTGGGAATCGCAGCGCAGCCTTACCTGTTTTATCCCGCCAATTTCTGGCCCCACAAAAATCACCGAATGCTCTTGACAGCTTATGGCATGTATCTTTCCCGTCACCCGGAGATGCCTCTGCATCTGGTGTTGACGGGTGCGCTGACAGGTGAGCAGCAAGTGTTGAAGGATTGTGTCGGGCGGATGGGGCTGGCGTCTTATGTACATTTTCCAGGGTATTTATCGGAAAATGAGCTTTCCGCAGTATGGGAAGGTTGTTCCTGTTTGATATTCCCTTCGCTTTTTGAAGGATTCGGCATTCCGGTTCTGGAGGCGATGAATTTCAACAAACCGGTTTTGTGCAGCAATGCTTCCAGTCTGCCAGAAGTTGCCGGAAACGCCGCTTTGTATTTTGACCCACGAAAGCCCGAAGACATTTTTCGCAGTATGGAAACGTTGTTTTCAGAGCCACGGATCCGGTCAGATTTAATCGAAAAAGGGCAGGAGAGATTGCAATATTTCAGCAGCGAAGATATGGTGGCCCAATATCTTGCTTCATTTAATTTGACGTTGCAAAAGAAACCTTTGTATAAGAATGAAATCAGTGGTATTTTTGGCGATTTGTGGACAGGCGGGGAGTTCAGCGTCGCCTTTGAATCCGGCAATGCAGGCCGCATTATTGAGATGGTCATCGAATTGCCGCCATGGACACCCCATTCGCAGACAGTGCTTGAGATGAAGCTCGAATCCATGACACATCAAAAGTGGAAAATCACCCGCGGTGAGGAAATCGTTGTCAGTATTCCATTATCGGAGCAAGGCGGTTTTTTGTCTTTTGGGGTAGGGCAGACGTTCAGTCCGGCAAAAGCCAACATGGGGGAGGACCATCGTCATCTTGGGGTGCGGTGCAAGCGGTGTATCCTGTCAGACCAAGATCAACATCAAATTGTGATATGGCCTCCTGCTGCGCCTATAACCTGATTGAAATCTGTGGCAGCTAGCCGGGCAGGACAGCGGGTTGGCCGAAGTGCTGAAAAGTTTTATTGTGTTGTAACGACCTGGAATCTGGAAAAGGATATTACATATGGGGTTATCTGTTTCGGTGATTACGCCTTCGTTCAATCAGGGCGCTTATATCGAAAGAACGATTCAAAGTGTATTGAATCAAAATATTTCGGGTCTGGAATATGTTATCATGGATGGAGGAAGCACAGACGCTACGTCTGATATCGCAAACCGGTATGTTAACCGGTTGTGCTTTGTTTCGGAAAAAGACAATGGTCAGGCGGATGCTGTAAACAAAGGAATCAGCTCCACAACCGGAGATATTATAGGCTGGCTGAATTCCGATGATGTGTATTACCCCGGTGCGTTGGAAGCTGTTGTCAATTATTTTGAAACACATAAGGAAGCCAATGTGGTATATGGTGATGCTGTCCATATCGACGAACTGGATGCTGTGCTGGAATCTTATTATACCGAAGATTGGGACTATGAAAGGTTGAAGGATGTTTGTTTTTTGTGTCAGCCGGCTGTGTTTTTCCGCAGGCGTCTGATGGCGCGGGCCGGTATGCTTGATGCAAGTTTAACATATTGCATGGATTATGAGTATTGGCTTCGGCTGGGAAAATTCTGCGATTTTTACCGGATATCCCGCTGTCTGGCCGGATCCAGAATGTATAAAGAGAACAAGACGTTGGGGGCGCGCCGGGCGGTTCATCGTGAAATCAACGATATGCTTCAAAAAACGATAAGAGCAGTTCCTGATCGCTGGATTATCAATTACGCCCATGTGATTGTGGAAGAAAAAGGCTGCTCAAGGGAAACTCCGGATAAAAATATGCATTTCGTTCATTGCTTGATTTTGGTTTCCCTGATAGCGTTTCTTCGCTGGCGCTATCGGATTCCGGTAACCGCTTTGAAAACAATGGTCGGCTGGGAAGTCGCCGCCCTAAAACAATATGCCGCCGCGGTCAAATCATGAAAATTGGATTTGATATCAGCCAGACCGGTCAGGCGAAAGCAGGGTGCGGATATTTTGCGGACAGCCTGATCCAGGCGCTTTCAAGGATTGATGAGCAGAACGATTATATCTTGTTCCCAAATTTTGGCACAAGTTATTGGGATCCCGACGGAAAAAGATCAACGCGAACGATTCATAGTCCACGATTCACCAGAAAGGTGATTGCTGCAGGTGCTGCCGAATCCAGGCAGTTCTGGGAAGAAATGACTCCGGATAAAGAAAATGTGCTTGGAACCCCTGATATTGTGCATTCCAATAATTTTTCATGTCCCAAAAGATTTAAAAACGCGAAACTGATATATACGCTTCATGACCTGAACTTTCTGGAATATCCAGAATTTACGACGGAAGAAAACCGATGGATTTGTTTTAACGGGGTTTTTGATGCCTCCTGTTATGCGGATTATATCGCTGCGGTGTCCGACTATTCCCGAAAAACATTTTTGAATGTATTTCCCCACTACCCTGAAGATCGCATTGCAGTTGTGTACGAAGGCAGTCGTTTTACGGATGTATCTCCCGTTGATGCATCTCTTCAAATCAAGTTGGGGCTTACTTCAAATCGGTTCTGGCTTGGAGTCGGGACGCTGGAGCCGCGTAAAAATATTCGGAGGCTTCTCAGAGCTTATGCTGGATTTCAAAAAGAATCCGCTGAACGTTATCCACTGATTCTGGCCGGCGGAAAGGGTTGGATGGAGGATGATCTTGAAGATTACATCAGCAAAATGGGCCTGAGTGATCATGTGAAACTGGCGGGATATGTATCCGATGCTCAGCTTGCCTGGCTGTACCGCAATTGTTTTGCCTTTATTTATCCATCGCTGTATGAAGGATTTGGTCTCCCGGTTTTAGAGGCCATGAGCTTGGGTGCATCGGTGATTGCATCAAACAATACATCTATCCCGGAGGTTGTTGGGGATGCCGGGATACTGATAGATCCTCTAAAAGAGGAAGATATATGTCTTGCGATGTCGCAATTGATTGAAAACCCCCTTATTAGAGAGCAGCTAAAACAGAAAGCCATGATTCAGGCAGCACTGTTTTCCTGGGAAAGTACGGCAAAACGGGTTCTGGATATCTATCGTCATGTAATGGATTTTGCACTGCAACCGTTATCATAACACAACTCTGCTGTAACCGTTCACTACTCTCCCAGCGGGGGGCCGGGGGGAGGGTGGGCTGATGAAAATTGCCATATATTTTGGTGAAAAAATGGGATCAATTTAAAACCAGTTTTTGGATGATTTTCATCACCCCAGGGTTGGGGGTTTAAAAACGCAGGTTGTGGCGGTTTAAAGTATACATACCAAAGAGACATTGTGTTTGCCTGCAGCATTCTGTTTTTACTTTCCCCCTTATGCATTTCAATGGTGTCAAGTTAAAAACTAACATGGAAATCCAGAATAGTATACCGATTAGCACAGTTCCAAGGCCAGTAATCGTATATGGCACCATTTGGAGGAACCATGAATAATCCAATCCGCAAGCAGCTTGGTTTGCTGGCGATTTATCCTTTGCTTCTATCACCAGTTCTGTTTTTTCTCATCTGGTTAATGCTGGGAAAACCAATCTATAGTTGGGACTCTGGATGGTACAGAAATATCGTGGACTATGGGTATGATTTTAATGGCGATATTACCGTAAAACAAGATATAGCTTTTCTGCCCGGCTATCCTCTTATCATAAAGGTCATTGCCGTGATTTTCGGCTTCAGTTCAGTTGTTGCACAACTGATTGTTTGTCTGTTGGGGTATCTTGTCGGAAGTTGGTTTTTCTTTAAAGTTATTTCGTTAAGAATCGGTGAATACCTGTCTGCGATCATTGTGATGATCTGGTCTCTTATGCCTTTTTCCATCTACTTTATGAACGGTTATTCGGAGTCGGTGTTATTTGCATTGGTCGGGGTGTTTTTTTACTTTCTGCAAAGAGGGAGTGTTGTTTCTGCAAGCATCGTGATTTCGTATGGATTGATTACCCGGCCACATGCAATGGCGATGCTCCCTGTTCTTTTTTATTATCTTTATCGTTTTGAACATTGCAAAGGCGTTTTCTCCTGGTACCAATCATTGGGACGTGCCGTGGTGAAGTCTGTTGAATTGGCCCCAATTATTATTATATTTCCTGTTGTATTGACAATTTATTGGTATTTAAGCTTTGGTGACTCTCTGGTTAACAAGAATATTTATTATGCCTGGAGCCATGGAGTCACTCCAACACTTGTACAGAAATTCAATTCAATTGCGGGCGCTATATCTTCTATTTTTAGTGGACTACAATACTCTAATATCCTGATCTACAAGAAATACTTTTACACATTGTCTCCGCAACAATTTGCAGCTTTTTTCCTGGTTACCGGATTGTTGTTGACTCCCGTATTCCTGGCCGTAAAGTATTACGATTTTTTTATCTTCAATATCTCAATAGTGATTCTATGGATTATATCTTCAGACATATTGAACCTGGGACGTCATATTTCTCTTATGTTTTCAATTCCTTTTGCCGGAATTATAGCGTTGGACGTTTTGATATCACGTTTCATGGTTATGGCAAATGATAAAACAAAAATGATTTTATACTTTTTTATATTATTAACGGGCTTTATATACATTGTTTCGCTTTGTCTATCAGGTATTCATTTTATTTGGTTTGCTATTAGATATCTCAATGTGGAATGGGTTTCATGAGAGTTATATTTGACCATCCTTTTCGATTCGCCATTTCATTTTTTCTCATTATTTTCTGGTTGATGTTTCTTTATATGACCTCACATACAACAGATTATTATCTTTATCGTATCGCAAAAGAGGTTACCCCAGGTGAAATCATTTCATGGCGCAATGAAGCATCAAAATTAATTCTAAAAGGCTGGTCCCATGCAGAAATAGATTTTAGATGGTCTCAAAATCGACAGGTCGAAATTTGTTTCAAGCCAGATAAGACGCTGTTCCGACAGTTGGATTTCAACAGAGAACTGACTGTAACCTTTGAAATTGCTCCTATTCCCGAATTGGAACGTAAAGAAGTCCAGTTTTCTCTTTCACCAAACGGAGCGACGGGGAGCGCAATAATTGCTTGTGGTCGATCTATCTATGCGATCAGTAGCCAATTTGAAACAATTCCTGATATTGTTTGTCTGAAAATCATTCTTCCATTTACAAGCCAGGGAAGTCTTGGCGAGGATCGGCAATTAGGTATAATGTTGTATAGTGTTGCATTTAAATGATTATTGGGTTATATTGCCCATCCAAACTGTAGTAATCACGGGCACAGAAGCAATTAATTTAAAACAGTGGCGCTACTGAGATTATTGTATTTTAGGATGTCATTCAGTTCCCTCTTTACCCGTGATCACTATACTTGAGACAGGAGAAACTGCACCCAATTCACACGGTCCGCCGTATATACCAATACTCATCAGGAATGAATCATGAAATGGCGCACAGAATTTATTCGTTTTGCCCTGACTGGCATCACTACCAATGCTTTGGCGCTGTGCGGATTTTATCTGCTTGTACGGGCTGGACTTGATCCGCTGATTGTCGTCTCAGTTTTTTATGTTTTGTCGGTTTCCCTTGCATTTGTTTTGAACAAACAATGGTCATTTTCTCATACAGGAGATTTTGGGATGTCAGCAGCTCGTTACATTGTTACCTATGTTATCTGCTACATTCTCAATATGTTCGCGCTTGACTATTTCAGCAAACAACAAGGCTATTCACCTTTAATTGTGCAAACCATTGCCATTGTCATCGCTGCAGTACTTCTTTTCCTTGCTCAAAAGTTCTGGATTTTCAGGTCGAACAAAACGACTGCAACAATATCGGCGAAATTATGAAAAGATGTCTTTCCTGCAATGAGAACTTTGTTTCAACGGAGTGGCTTTGTCCTTACTGTCACTGGAAGCCTGTTTTTAATGGCCGGTTTCCGCTTTTCGCTCCGGAACATGCCGAGGATAGCAGTGGTTTCGAAGATAATTTCTTTCCTTATCTCTTTGCTCTCGAATCATCAAACTTCTGGTTTGTCGCACGCAACCAAATGATTTTATATTTTATACATAAGTACTTCCCAGGTTTCAGAAACTTTCTTGAAATTGGATGTGGAACAGGGTTTGTGCTTTCCAGCATTGCCGCCAATTTCCCCAAGGCCACTATAGCAGGAAGTGAATTATCGATACATGGTCTTTCATACGCTTTCAATCGTGTTAATCGTGGATCATTCATTCAGATGGACGCAACCAATATACCCTTTCATGAAGAATTCGATCTAATCGGTTCCTTCGATGTCCTTGAGCATATCGCTGACGATGTATCAGCCTTGGCTGGTATTTATCGTGCTTTAGCTCCAGGAGGGGTATTGATCGTTACTGTACCGCAACATGCCTGGCTTTGGAGTGGCTCGGACGATATGGCCCATCACGTCCGTCGTTATTCCCGGCAGGAAATTTCCGCAAAAATGAAACAGACTGGATACGAAATCCTGCGTACATCTTCCTTTGTATCCTTTCTTCTTCCTTTTATGATGATCTCCCGCCTCAAGAAGGGGCGTGACAGAGAAGAAATAATGTCCGATCTCAAGCTTAGTCCTATCATCAACCATTTGCTTCTGAGCGTTATGGCAGGCGAAAGAAAATTAATGGAACATGGCATCAATTTCCCTGTCGGTGGTTCGCTTATCATTGTCGCGAGGAAAAACTTATGACTATCCCCTTCAACAAACCCTACATGACTGGCAAGGAACTGTACTACATCGCCGAGGCCCACTTTAACGGCGTACTGGCAGGCGACGGGCCGTTTACCAAAAAATGTCATGCCTGGCTGGAGCTGCGTGAGGACTGCAAGAAGGCTTTGCTCACGCATTCCTGCACGGCTGCACTGGAAATGGCGGCCATCCTGGCAGACCTTCAGACCGGGGACGAAGTCATCATGCCATCCTATACATTTGTCTCCACCGCCAATGCATTTGTCTTGCGCGGAGCTGTTCCGGTGTTTGTCGATATTCGTCCGGATACCCTGAATATTGATGAGCGATTGATTGAAGCAGCTATCACTGCCCGCACTCGCGCCATTGCGCCCGTCCACTATGCCGGTGTAGGCTGTAACATGAATGTCATCATGGATATTGCCCGTCGTCATAATCTTCTTGTTATCGAGGATGCTGCTCAGGGCATTATGTCCACCTGGGAAGGACGGCCCCTGGGTTCCATCGGTCATCTTGGCGCTCTTTCCTTCCATGAGACCAAGAATATTATTTCCGGCGAAGGTGGTGCATTGTTGATCAATGATGAAAGGTTCGCTGAGCGGGCGGAGATCATTCGCGAAAAGGGTACCAACCGTAGCCAGTTCTTTCGTGGACAGGTTGATAAATATACATGGGTGGATATCGGGTCATCGTATCTGCCCGGCGAGGTGATCGCCGCCTTCCTCTGGGCCCAGATGGAGGAAGCAGATCATATTACCTCAAGCCGGTTGAGTCTGTGGGAGAGGTATCATCAAGCGCTGGCGCCTCTGGAAGCTGCAGGCAGGCTTCGTCGTCCCATCATTCCGGAAGCCGCCAGACACAACGCTCACATGTATTACATCCTGCTCAATAGCCTGTCCATGCGCAGTCATCTGATCGCCAAATTGAAGGAGGCTGGCATTCTTGCCGTCTTTCATTATGTGCCCCTGCATCTGTCCCCGGCCGGTAAAAGATTCGCCCGTACCCACGGTGATTTGCCGTACACCGAACAACTGGCGGATCGATTGTTGCGCCTGCCATTGTGGTTGGGCTTGGGTGAACATCAGGATAAGATTGTTGAGATATTAACCCGGACCATCAGGAGCGGAAGGGAATGATAGAATCCAGCATCGTTAACGCGCCAGACATCTCGATAGTCGTTCCGGTGTATGGGTGCGATGGTACTTTGGCAAAACTCTACGAAAGAGTTTGCGCTGCCGCCGCCTTAATTCCAGCAAGTTTCGAGCTCATTTTTGTCGATGATTGCGGCCCCGGACATCCGTGGGAACTGATCAATGAGTTGGCGAGGCGAGATCCGAGAGTCGTTGGCGTGAAGCTGTCCAGGAACTTTGGACAGCATTATGCGATTACTGCGGGCGTGGATTTTTCGCGAGGTAACTGGCTTGTTGTTATGGATTGTGACTTGCAGGATAGACCGGAAGAAATTCCACGTCTTTGGGCCAAGGCGCAGGAGGGATTTGATGTTGTGGTGGGTCGCAGGGTGGAACGGCAGGATGGCTTTTATAAACGTCATGCATCCCTTGCTTTTCATCGGTTTTTTAGCTACATGACCGATCAGGCGAGCGATGCAGCGCAGGCGAATTTGGGTATCTATTCCCGAAAGGTGGTTGATGAACTGAAACGGTTGCCCGAACATAGCCGGGCATTTCCCTTGCTGGTACGATGGTTGGGTTTCAAATCTACAACCATAGAAGTTCAACATGATGAGAGGGCGGAGGGTAAAACGAGTTACAATCTCAGTCGCATGTTTTCTTTGGCGACAGACGCCATTGTTTCCTATTCCAACAAGCCGCTGAAAATGTTTGTCCAGACTGGTTTTCTCATGGCCTTCTCAGCTTTTTTCTACGGAATCTGGTTGATTATTCGTTACCTGACTTTGGGTTATGTCGCTCAAGGTTGGACCAGCGTCATGGTTTCGCTTTATTTCATGTCTGGTGTTCTCCTTTTTGGCATGGGGGTTTTGGGTATCTACATCGGTCGAATTTTTAATCAGGTCAAGGGAAGACCTCTCTATATCGTACATGACATCACGCGCTTTTGATTGATACTGTCAGCTTGGGTAAGCGACATCTTTTTTTTAGATGAAATTACCACGACCTTGAGATTGTGGAGGTACGTTTTTTATTCCCATTGACAAATCAAAAGTCTTGAGTTAAAATTCCAACTGAAGTCGTTCCCTTCAGTTCATACATCATTTGATTCAGTTTTTACTGGTGGCTCGCTTTGCAGGTTCGTTTGCGCGGTCTGCCAAGGCGCTCTTTCATGAATTTCATGTTGCCGTCGGCAGAGTCGGTGTTGCCTGAAAGGAACCAATTATTGAGACACTCATGGTTTTCAGCGATAAAATTAATCCAATCCTCACCATTTCCTGTTACTTGCTGGAGGAATCCCAATGAAGCTGAACCGGCTGATCACCATATTGTTTTTGGCATTATTCTTTACGAGTTTGTACATGGAGGCAGAGGCTGTGAGACCGCCACTCAAACCGTTGAACACTGAACATTTTCAGAAAATGATAGCCGATGCCGATGTAATCGCCACGGGAACCGTTGTAAGCGTGAGGCTGTCAAAAACTCTGCAGCCGCCGCTGGAAACGGTGATGATTCATGTGACCATGATGCCAGAGAGAATTCTGAAAGGAGGCAGGTTGACAGAAAGTATCGCGATTGAGGAATCCTATCGGCAATTTTCTGTGGATGACGTTGAAGATGTTTCCGATAGCAGTTATTCAATGGAAAAACCCGTGACAGTTCGGATATCCGGTCCTGCCCCTCCGGTCGGGAGGTATCGGAATGGGGATCGGGTTCTGGTATTCCTAAAATCCATAGACGGATCAAATCAATACCGTCCTTTGGGGTCTGGAAATCACGATGTCTATCTTGGCGTGTTTGGGATAACCTCAGATGGTGTGAAGCCTGACAGATACCAGTTTGATGATGTTGTGACAGGGCATGCCAAATCTGAGGTCAGCTTTCTTAATTTTATCACTTTAATTAAAGGAGAATAGGTATGAGAATGAAACGAAATTGGAGTTACCGCCTATCATTAGCCATTTTACTATTGTGCATTTTTCAGATCGCTTCCGTTTCGGTTGCCGGTGAATTGAACTCTTATGGAGTTCAGTCCGACAATCCCTATGTTGTAAGGCGATTTATTCAGGATGGGCAATCCATTGATGAGGTGATTGTTCCGGGTCGTCCGCCTGAATCCTATCAAGCGCCTGCGGCCATCATTCCGGAGACAGCCGCTGGAACCAAAACACTATCCACTGTTCCTGCTTTTGACTGGAGCTATGGCTGTTCTGCAACAGCAGCAGCCATGATGTTTGGTTACTACGACAATACCGGATATCCGAATCTTTATGCCGGACCGACCAACGGCGGGGTATGTCCGATGACCAATGCCGTATGGGGCAAAGGGGAGAGTCCGTTAAGCGCAACACATCAGGGAATTGACGGTCGAACAATCAAAGGGCATGTGGATGATTATTGGATTGCTTATGACAGCACAGCTCCTGATCCATTTATCGGAAAGTGGACTGAACATGTTCAGGGGGAATGCACCGGTGATTTTATGGGCACCAATCAGTCTTCAAAATCAAATACTGATGGTTCAACCACGTTTTGGAACTATACAGACGGAAGTGCACTTTCCGATTATACTGGGGCGGAACCTGGAAAACGGGATGGATGCCATGGCATGAAGCTTTTTTTTGCGAGCAGAGGATACACGGTAGTCAGCAATTATTCTCAATATATTATGGGATATAATGGCAATACGAAGGGGTTTACTTTTGAAAATTACAAACAGGAAATTGATGCCGGACGGCCGGTGTTGATCCAAGTGGATGGTCATACCATGCTGGGATATGGTTACAATGACACAGGTTCACTGGTTTATCTGCATGATACCTGGGATTATGTATCCCATTCAATGACCTGGGGAGGGAGCTATTCTGGGATGGCACACTACGGTGTGACTGTTTTTGTCCCTTCCCCGTCGGTGGCGAAAACACCGGTTTTAGCTGCGAGCTTTGTCGGTTTAGGGCTCTTTATATACAATTCAGATGGTTCATGGACGGGACTTACCTCGGCAATTCCTGAGAATCTGATTTATTTCGGTTCAACGCTCTATGTGGATTTCGGAGCATCTTATGGCCTCCAGAAATGGAATGGCGCTGCATGGACTCCGCTCACATCTGCCAACCCTAGAAGCATGGTGGCCTCAGATTCGGCGCTCTATGTGGACTTGACATCTTATGGCCTCTGGAAGTGGAATGGTACTGCCTGGAGCGGCCAACTCACATCGCTCAACGCTGAAAGCATGGTGGCATCAGGTTCAGTGCTCTATGTGGACTTCGGAGCATCTAATGGTCTCTGGAAATGGAATGGCACTGCCTGGAGCGGCCAACTCACATCTGCCAATCCCGATAAAATTGCAATAGCAAATTAGCTGATTTGTTATCCAGACTTGCCCCCGTGTTCTCCCTTCTTTGCGTAACCGTAATGGGGGCAAGTTTTTTCAAATGCGAGTGAAGAAACAACCATATATCATTTTCCATAACGCATTCAATGAACATGAAAAAGGAGTAATTATACAATGAAGCGTATCTGGCTGTGCATGTATCTGCTGGTCTGTGTTTTTTTTCATACGGGGATTTACGCACAGGAGCCTATGCTACCAACTGGACAATTGCCTGCAGGGACAGGGCATCTTCTGCCCGTTCCCCTTGCGCCAGAAGGCGCTCGTCCCTTAGCGCCGCCTTCTGGCTCGGCGCAAATGGGAGGCGTAGAGCCAGCTTCTCTTTATTTTGCCGCAGGTGCCATTTCGCCTGATGGAAAAAATCTGTATGTGTCATTCGACCGGTATCTTATACGTTATTCGTTGCCTGAACTGAAGCTGATTCAGAAAGTTGATATCGGCTTACCTGTTGTTCCTGTAACACCGTCAATTTTTTTATCCCCTGACAGTAACTGGATTTATATCATTCAAAATGGTACGATTTTTCAAATTGAAAAAATATCATTTAAAATCAAATCATCTGAAAAACTGCATCCATAAGATAATACTCGCCTATATTTGATTGCCATTGCTATGAAAATACTCCCCAGATTTCTAATTCGCATCGTTTTGATATGTTTCGGCATAGGAAAAGTGTCGTGAATGAAGGATGCCATGATTGGCATCCTTCATAACCGCCCAAAAGTAGTTTACACTTTTTTCATTTGAACATATCTTTTGTTCCCTTGTCACTCCCAAATACTCCCCGCCCAAAGCATTCGTGAATGACGAAAGTGTAAAGCGATAAATGAAGGATGCCGTGAGATGCATATTTCACGTTTTAATGCAGGCAATAGCCATATTGTGAATGAAGAGCCAACAGCGCCTGGAAGGACGGCTACAAGTACAAGGAAGAATGTAAATGGAACAGCATATTAGTGAATTAGACACATTAAGATTTGGCTTCAGGGTTGCCAGGATTAATACATTTGATGACCTACCGTTCGAGATAGTCCGGAAATTTAAGGAAAACGGAGTAAAACTTGTTATCAGTAGAGTTTTAACCAGCGATATAAAACTTATTAATCAAATGGAAGAAGCTGGTTTTAGGCTCAAAGATGTACAGGTTACATATAATTTAAATCTGGCTGAAAAAAGTTTGCCTTTAAATACAGATGATATTTATCAATACAGAGGTTTTGAGCCAAATGATATAACGAGTATTCTAAGAATAGCATCTGAATCATTTAGAAATTATGGGCATTATTCAAATATTGAAAAAACTGAACTGGCAAAAACCAAAGATATATATGAAGATTGGGCAAAAAGATGTTGTGTTGACAAAAGTGTTTCAGATCATATAGTTGTTGCCGAAATAAATAGAGAAATTGCAGGCTTTCTTTCTTTTAAGATATTGACTGAGAAACAAGCCCAATATGCTGTTGGCGTAGTGGGCGCAGTTGACAAGAATCATCGTAATGGAGGCGTGTTTCAAAATATTAATCTGGCTGGCTTATATTGGGCATATAAAAAAGGAATGAAAAGGGTGGAACATAATGTATTAATAACTAATTTTCCAGTTAATAAAACATACATGTCACTTGGATTCCAAATCATCAGGAGCGAGGCTACTTTTCATTGTTGGCTTGAAAATTTTGGACTTTGGACAAAATTGATGTAGGTCAGGGTGCGACCAACGGGAGTTCCCTGACAACGCTGGGTCTTGGGTATCTGAGGTAATCTTTTTTTATAGGACCGAACCTCATACTGTGCAGCCTCGTGTCAGGTATACTGCGAACTGGCATAATTTGTTCAAAGTCCAATTCACAAGACGGCGCTTTGTTTCTCACGCTAAGGCGCAAAGGCGCGAAGAACATTTTTTTCGTGTGTTTCGTCGTTTAAAAGTATTTTCAAGGTAAAGATTTGACCCCTCGCATGCGCATTCTGCATATAGGTAAATTTTTTCCTCCGGTAACCGGTGGAATCGAAAGCTTTCTTGGTGATTTGCTACCAGCCCTTGAAAGGGGCAGGGTAAAGACAGCAGCTCTGGTTCATGACGATATTAATCATGAACCAGTTCCGGCATGTCATCGAAAAGCAACATTATTTAGGGTACCCTGTTATGGAACGCTGTTGTATGTTCCAATCAGCCCGGCGTTTATTTTCGCCATGAGAAAGGCCATTCAGGAGTTCCGGCCGGATATTCTGCATTTTCATGTTCCAAACACTTCCGCATTCTGGGCGCTGCCCTTGTCCATTGCCGGAGCATTGCCGTGGGTCGTTCACTGGCATGCGGATGTTGTTCCTTCTGCTATTGACCGAAGAATGGCTCTGGCCTATCAGCTCTATCGTCCCATAGAGAAGCTGTTTCTGCGGCGCTCGCAGTCCATTATCGCTACGTCGCAATCCTATCTGAACACCAGCAGCTCGCTGGTTGACTTTAAAGACAAATGTCATATTATTCCATTGGGGCTGGATCCGGATCGCTTGAAAAAGCCGAATGATGACAGACTGCGCTGGGCTGAAACCGTGTGGGGACAGCCTGAGAGAAGAATCCTGGTCATCGGTCGGCTGACGTACTATAAGGGACACGAAGTCATGTTGGATGCTTCAACCGCTTTGCCGAATGCGCGGATTCTGATTGTCGGCAATGGCGAGCGTGAATTTAGTCTTCAACGGCGAATTAACACCCTCGGCCTCTCAAAAGTGTCTCTGCTGGGATCTTTACCTGAACTGGATCTTCACACCCTCATTTTTTCCTGTGACTGCCTGTGTTTGCCTTCAATTGAACGGACAGAGGCTTTCGGCCTGGTGCTTCTGGAAGCTATGCGGTACGGAAAACCGGTTGTCGCCAGTAACATCCCAGGCTCCGGTATTGGATGGGTGGTCGAAGACGGCATCACCGGGTTTCTGGTTCCGCCGGATGATCCGGTTCTGCTTGCGGGTGCGTTAAGAAAGCTTTTTAGTCTGCCGGAGCTGAAATTGTTTATGGGACAATCCGCGTTGGAAAGGTTTAGGAAGGTTTTTCAAATTGATCATGTTGCACAGGAGATTATTTTGTTATATCATAAGACTTTGAAGGCGCTGAAATCAACAACATGATATGGATTGCATCCAGGCGGCAAATGAATGAAAAATAAATTGGCGGTTCTGATTCCAGCCTTAAATGAAGAAAAGAATATTCGGGAAGTGATTCAGGGGGTCAGGAGAGCCATAACTGGTGAAATTGTGGTGATTGATGATGCCAGTTCGGATTCTACGGCAAGGGCTGCACGCGAAGAAGGCGCCAAAGTGCTGCCGCTCCTGCTGCCTCTGGGGGCATGGGGAGCGACGCGCACCGGAATCCGTTATGCTAATCAGCATCAATTTGAAATTGCGGTTACCATTGATGCGGACGGCCAGCACCAGCCCAAATCCATTGCTGCGCTCATAGCCCCCATCCTGTCGAATCAGGCGGATGTCGTGATAGGTTCCTGCACGGAACGCGGAAGCATCCCAAGGAAACTGTCGTGGCTGTTTTTTCGCAAGATTACGGGACTTGGTGTTCGGGATTTGACATCAGGGTTTCGCGCCTATAACGCCGCAGCCATATCGAAGCTTATGACATCTGATACGGCGCTTCTGGATTATCAGGATATCGGGATTCTCCTGGCGCTGAGTAAGGCAGGATTTCGCATCATGGAAGTCCCGGTTACGATGTGTCCACGATCATCCGGGCACTCACGGGTCTTTTCATCATGGTGGGATGTGTTCCGGTATCTTGCGGTCACCCTTATTTTATGTCTTTCAAAAGCGGGTGTGCCGGCCGCATCCGGATATCGGTCCGAGATTGGATAACACGGTGTTCCCAGCTTCTCAACTGACATCTTTTGGGATAGGCATTGGCGTTGCGCTTGCCATCCTTGTTCTGGTTCGAAAAAACCATTTGATGGTAACCCATGCAGTCTGGTGGCTGGCGGTTGCTGCGGCAAGCATGGCCTTCGGGGCCTATCCGAGATTGATTGACTGGATCGGCGGGGTGTTGGGGATTCATTATCCGCCGACCTTGTTGATTGTTATCGGGATGGGTCTTATCCTGATCAAAATGTTAACCATGGACTTGAAACGCACCGAGCAGGAGCGCAAAATTCGCGCACTCATCCAGCGACTGGCGATTCTGGAAAGTGAAATGTATCCCCTGCCTGATCAGGATGCGGCCGGAAACGCAACATCTTTACCTTAAACCGGAGTCTTTGATAATGAAGCAAACTGATATGACCCCTCATTTTACCCGACAGATATTGTGCATTGGCGCCGGCTATGTGGGCGGACCTACCATGGCGATGATCGCCCATAAATGTCCCCAGTATCGGGTGACCATTGTGGATATCAATCCGGATCGGATTGCTCAGTGGAATTCGGATAGTTTGCCGATTTACGAGCCGGGTCTGGATGAAATTGTTAAGGCCGCCCGTGGCCGGAATCTTTTCTTCAGTACTGACATAGAAAAGGGAATTCAGGAATCGGACATCATTTTTGTCAGCGTAAATACTCCGACCAAAACCTTCGGGGTCGGGGCCGGTATGGCTGCTGATCTTCAGTACTGGGAAAAAACTGCGCGGCAGATTCTGAAATGCGCCACTTCCGATAAGATCATTGTTGAAAAGAGCACCCTTCCGGTTCGAACAGCCCAGGCCATGGAGCGGATTCTTTTCTCGACTCATAATGGCGTTCGCTTTGAAGTCCTTTCAAATCCCGAGTTTCTGGCGGAAGGCACTGCCATCAAGGATCTGGAGCAGCCGGACCGGATTCTGATTGGCTCCAGGCAAACCAAAAGCGGCCTGAAGGCTCGAAGTGCGCTGGTAGAGGTTTATGCCAATTGGGTTCCCCAGGAGCGGATATTGACCACGGATATCTGGAGCAGCGAGCTGTCCAAACTCGTCGCCAATGCTTTTTTGGCGCAGCGGATATCATCCATCAACGCCATCGCAGTGCTTTGTGAGAAAACCGAGGCTGATGTGTCCCAGGTGGCCAAAGCTGTTGGCATGGATGCCAGAATCGGCCCTGAATTTCTGAATGCCAGCGTGGGTTTTGGAGGTTCCTGCTTTAAGAAGGACATCCTTAACCTCGTTTACATTTGCCGACATTACGGATTGAATGAGGTGGCCAAATACTGGGAAAGCGTCATTGAAATCAACGAATACCAGAAATCGCATTTCGTCATGACCATGCTGAATGCCATGTTCAATACGCTGGCGGGAAAAAGAATTGCTTTGTTCGGTTTTGCATTCAAGGCTGATACAGGTGATACCCGGGAGAGTCCGGCGATTTATATCGCCACACGCCTGATTGAGGAGCAGGCTGAGTTGGTGATAACCGATCCCGAAGCCTTGGCCAACGCCAGGGCTGATCTTAAAGGGGTTGAAGGAAAAGTTCAGTTCGTCGAAGATCCATACGAAGCTGCAACCGGAAGCCATGCCATTGCCATCATGACGGAATGGGGTCAGTTCTGCGAACTTGATTATGAAAGAATCTATCGTTCCATGGTGAAACCGGCCTTTATTTTTGACGGCAGAAATGTGGTGGATCATTCAAGGCTTTATGAGTTGGGTTTTAACGTATATCCCATCGGAAAGCCAGCCTTAACGCGCCTATAGACTTTCAGAAAATGATTTTGGGTGCGTTATCGGTCGGGGATGTACGAAAAGTACTATCCC
>SERZ01000890.1_pt1 | contig 18696 bp, 16 predicted proteins | sample 3171461 | NCBI WGS metagenome assembly SERZ01 (sample SAMN06051861, study PRJNA518727) | freshwater metagenome | biome: subpolar coniferous forest; feature: holomictic lake; material: water; isolation source: holomictic Lake 227, 6 m depth | place: Canada: near Kenora, Ontario | collected... | reverse complement strand
GCTTGCCAGTCGATGTCGGTCAATGCGAGCTTGGCAATTTCGCTGGCACGCAATCCCAGATCCAAGGCGCAACGTACCATCGCGTAAGCCCGTCGATATGAGGGAAGTTCCGGGGGAAACGCCTTAAGTAGGCGATCGACCTCATCAGCGCTAAGCGACCTCGGCAATGACGCCAGGCTCCACTGGGCAGGTAATGCGATAACCCCCGTGAGCGTATGGACATCATCGCCACAAGTACCGCGATAGCGAAAGTAGGCACGTAAACCGGACGCGACTGCGCGAGCATTTGCGGTTGTTGCTCGATGCTCCAACTGTGCGGCGATAAACTGACGTACGTCGGCTGGTTGCAAGGCTGGGAATACGATCTCTTCAGTGCCGAAGCGCGCCTTTAGGAAACTCCGGACGATACGCCGATAATTACGGCGCGTTTCATCGGCTAGGCCTCGTACGTTGCGCAAGTGTTCGTCAAAAAGGCCGACTTCCGCATCGAAAGGTACTGCTTGGGTTACAGGCTTCGGGATGACGCCGCGATCACGCAGAATACGTATTAGATGAGCGCAGGCCGCGCGAAGGTCAGTCCGTAATTGAAAGACAGGCTGCGGGCAAGAACATATCGGCAAATGCTCATCAAGAAATCGGGTGACCGCCTTTTCATCGAGTTGCTCAATGACGAGGTGGCTCTGACCCATCCAAAATCCGAGATGCGCGATGCCGGCCATATATCTTTCGGTGGTTTCAGTCGCATATCGGCATTGGATCAAATGATCGAAATAGCCCATCACGTAGGGCGTGAGTGGGCTGTCGCGCAGCCAGCGTTGGGTAGTTGGGGAAAGGTGAATTTTTGAGCTCATGTCAGTCTCCAGAAATGGAACAAGGAATGTCCACTTCAGCTGACTATAGAAATTATGTCCAGCTTTCCAATTGAGGTACCCTGCTCAAGCCACGCGCGGCCGACTAAAAATCATTCACCACCAAGCCACTGTGCATAAAAAGACACTGGTCATAATGGTCGTAATGCAAAGCTTTGCATTACGGCCATAAAGAGACAGACTCAGGCCTCTAATGAACGGCTGGTTAACCCTGAAAAGCAGTCATTCAGAGCCGCCCTATGATCAGCGGACGCTCTCCCAAAACCGACGGTCGAATAAATTAAACAAGTTTACTTTTTAAGATGCCTGCTGCCACGATGATTGTTGAAAGTACCGGGCTAAACGGTGGTGAATAAGCCAGGTCAGCATTTTCCATATCTGCGCACGTTAACTTCCCAAGTAGCGCGGTTGCTGCAATATCAATCATTTTATCGACGTTACCGGAGCCAATCACTTGAGCTCCCAGCAGGCGGCCACCCTGTCGATCAGCAATAAGTTTTAGAGAATATTCTTGGCGGCCAGGATAGTAACGGGCGCGATCCGTTCCTTTCATCACAATGGAGATCGGCTTAAAACCGGCTTCCTGTGCCGCTTGTTCCGATAACCCTGTTATGGCTACCGTCAATTTAAAGGTCTTGAATATTGCCGTTCCGAAAACACCCGGAAAATAAGCATTTCCGCCTGCAACATTTTCACCGGCAACACGTCCCTGTAAATTGGCAATATCGCCCAAGGGCATCCAAATCGGCGTACCCGTTATTCGATTGATCGTTTCGCAACAATCGCCGGCTGCAAAAATACCGGAAGTCCGCGTCTCCATTCTCGAATCAACCGCAATTGCCCCCGTTTTGCCCAGCTCTATACCAGCGGCTTTTGCCAGTTCGACATTGGGTTTGACACCGATAGCGATAACAACCAGATCGGCGGGGATCATTTTGCCGGACTCGGTTTCTACAGATGTAACCTGGCCGTTTTCACCGTGCAATTTGGCAAGACCATCGCCAAGTATTAATTCAACCTGGTTTTCAAGCAAATGGTCATGAACAGGCTTTGACATTTCAGCATCGAACCTGGGTAAAATACGCCTCGCTTTCTCAACAATCGTGGTTTTGATAGTGAGCTCATGAAAAGATTCAGCCAATTCCAACCCGATATAACCAGCACCTATAATGACCGCTCTTTTAGGCCGCACCGTATTTAACAGCATTTTAAAGAGGCCAAGATCGCTGATATTACGTAAGGTCAGAATGCCTTCCAGACTAATGCCTTCGACGTTCGGAACAATCGGACATGCACCGGTTGCCAGAATCAAACGATCATAGTCAACCACTTCATCGGCATTATTTTGCAGGTTTTTTACTGTGAGTTGCCGCTTAGTTTTATCGATACTCGTGACCCGGTGCTGAGTAAAAACCTTGATACCTTCTTTTGCAAATTCTTCAGGTTGGCGAATAACAATTTTACGATAATCCTCAATGACACCACTGATGACATAAGGCAGCCCACAAGCGGAATAAGACACTTCAGCTTCATCCTGATAGATGATGATTTCGTGATTTGGATCAACCCGGTGAGCTTTTGCTGCTGCTTTAGTGCCTGCGGCGACACCACCTATAATAATGATTCGCATGAATTATCTCTGATTATCGATTAATTAAACCGCGAGGTGGTCAGTATTTAACCAATCGCCATTACCCGCAAAAAAAGCCGGTTCTCCGCCGGTATGCACAAAAACTATTCTTTGGTAATCATCAATTTGGTTGTTTTTTAGTCCGTGCAGAAAGCCTGCCATGGCCTTGCCCGTATAAGTCGGATCCAACAATATGCCTTCGGTACGGCCAACCAACTTTATCGCTTCGGCTGCTTCCGGACTCGGAATACCATAGCCTTGACCAATAAAGCCGCCATGCACGGGCGCATCAGCGATGCTAAAAGTCCAGTCCAGTTTCAATAGTGCAGCCGCTTCGGTAGCCAAATTAACGATTTGCTGACTAACCTGTTCCGGTTCACGGCTGACCGTGTAGCATTGCAGTTTCCATCGCAGATTTAACAACCTCAATCCCAACAACCAGCCTGCGCAGGTACCGCCAGAACCCACTGCAAGCACAATCCCATCAGGCTCCACGCCTTGAGTAAGGCATTGTTGATAGAGCTCGAAAACAGCCAGCACATGCCCCAATACACCCATGGCACAAGCGCCTCCGCGCGGAATTGCATAAGCTCGATGGCCTTGATTACGCAACTTTTCGGCAACCTGGTTAATATGCATATCGACTGATGTCCTGTCATCTTCACCGGTAAAACGTACCTCGGCGTTCAGCATTTTGGTCACACGAAAATTGCCGTCTACCGTTAAAGGCGGTTTTCCCCAATAAACGGCAAAGCAACGCATTCCAGCATATACGGCCACTGCCGCCGAAGCACGTACATGATTGGATTGCACTCCGGCACCTGTTATCAAACAATTTGTATTTTGGGCCAAGGCATCGGCCAGTATGACTTCCAATCCGCGTATTTTATTTCCGCCCAAACCGAAACTAATCAGGTCATCGCGCTTAAACCAGAGTTCAGCCCCCCCAAGCGTTTCTGTCAATCGATTTGCCCGCATGAGCGGGGTTGGATAGAGCGCGAGAACATGGCGGGGTATCTGAGCTGTAATGCGTTCGATGACAGCGCTTCGAATAAGATTTTCACTTTCTGAAATCATGGCAGCCATCCCATCAGAGTAGATGAATCTGCGCGATGACCTGATCAACCATGTCAGCACAAACGCCTGTGCATTGTTCAATATCGAATAATGCATCCATCTCATCGTTATTCAGAATAGCGCTGATTTGCCGATTATTGATCAGGGCTTGTTTAAAATGCAAATCTTCACTCTGGGCTTGCATGGTCACTTCGTAGACAAGTTGATGCGCGCTTTGTTTACCTAATTTCTTCGCGAGGGTCAGCATCACCGCTTCGGCATGGATAAAGCCGTTCGTCGCCATAATATTGGCACGCATACGCTGCTGATTGACTTGCAAATCCTTGAGGAGCAGCTTGAGCAAATCCAGTGATTTGCCGGTGGCCAGCGTCGCATCAGGAATAATCACCCATTCGCCTTTCCAGGAACGTCCATCCCGTTCGTGGCTATGGACGAGATTTTCAGCCATATGTGCGGCATGATGCCTGACCATTCGCGATAAGGTACCCAGATGTTCGGAAATTTCCGGATTACGTTTCTGCGGCATGGTAATACTGCCAACCGCTCCGCTGACAAAGCCTTCACTTAGCTCACCGATTTCAGGACGCTGCAAATTGACTATTTCCTGGCCGATACGATCGCCGGTGGAAGTGATCATCGCCAGCGTATTCATCCATTCGGCATAGCGGTCGCGTGTACTGGTCCAGGAGATTGCGGGAGCATTCAATCCCAAGCGTTGCATGACAGCTTTTTGCAAGGCTAAAGCCTGTGGGCCCAGAGAAGACAGGCTGCCGACACCGCCGCAAAGCTGGCCTACGCCAAGGCGAGATTTAAGTTCAGATAAACGCTGGTGATGACGCTCAAGCTCATCAAGCCAAGTGGCAGCTTTAAAGCCAAATGTTATCGGCAATCCCGGTTGACCATGTGTGCGGCCACACATAATGGTCTGCCGATGCAAACGGGCCAGATCAACCAGAATTTGCTCTATTCCGGTTATTTGTTCTAAAAAATGTTCACGCACAGTCAATAAAGTACGGACAGTATGGGTATCGGTAATATCCTGAACAGTTACGCCATAACAGAGCCATTCACCGCCTGTTGCACCGCACCGGTTCTTGACCGCATTGATCAATCCCATCAGGGAATGATTGGTCTTGGCAAAACCCTCGGCCGCTTCTTTTAGAAAAGCCTCATCTATTTCCAGATTTTCGTAAGTAATTTTTATCTCTGCAGCGGCTTGCTCAGGAATCAATCCGAACTCTGCCTGTATTTCTGCCAGGACAGACATGACTTCAAGCCAGCCCCTGACTCTGTTTTGCTCGGTAAATAATGGGCGTAATTCAGGAGCAACCCAAGATGAGCCATAAATCGTAGAATCATTTAAATGGACTGAATCAATCATTTTTTGACTTCCTTTTAAGCGGCTAGCCTTTCCGAATTAAATCGGCGGCCTTTTCCGCTATCATAATAACCGGCGCGTTGGTGTTACCACTAACGATGGCCGGCATGATGGATGCATCAACCACTCGCAAGCCGTTAACACCGTTGACACGCAAAGCCGGATCGACAACCGCTGTTGCATCGATTCCCATCCGGCAGGTTGTGGTTGGGTGCCAGGTTGTGGATGCTGTACGCCGCACAAAATCTTCCAGACCGGCATCATCTCGCACATTTACGCCCGGCGACAGCTCTGCGCCTCTTATATCGTCAAATGCATGTTGATAAAGAATTTTAAGATTCCAGCGTACGCCTGCCACCAGACATCGAAGATCGTCAGGGTCAGTGAAATAACCCGGATCGATACGCGGACGGTCTAACGGATCGGCGGATGACAGTGTGACCTGGCCGGTACTGCGTGGCCTATTGACATAAGCGGTCAGGGCTATACCATGACGGCTCGGCGGCCCTGCTTCAGGATATTCGGGTGTTAAATTGCCGAATAAAAACAATTGAAGATCTGGGAAAGCTACATCAGGACGGCTGTTAACAAAGCCTCCCGCTTCGAGAAAATTTGAAGCCAAGGGTCCTGTTCTGGCGGATTCATAAGTACGTGCAGCCTCAGCTTTGTCGTCGCTGGGTAGCGGTGCAAAGGTCAAGGGCTGTGTCAGCTCGCAGCGCACTCGGGCATGAATGTGATCTTGCAGGTTTTTGCCGACTTCCGGTAAATCCAGGCGCACTTTGATACCGAGATTTTCAAGCTCCGAGGCTGGACCAAAACCCGACAGCATCAGCAATTGAGGGGAACGGAAGGCGCCTGCGGACAAGATGGTTTCGGCTGCAGAATAGGCCTGTTCGACGATGCCATTACGCAGATATTGCACGCCAATCACTCGATTATTGCTGAACAGCAGTTTGGTGGCCTGCGCGTGGCTGATAACGGTCAGATTGGGGCGAGACCGCGCCGGATGCAAATAGGCAGTTGCTGCGCTGCTTCGGAAACCGTCAGCAATAGTCCGTTGCAAAGGTCCGCAGCCATCCTGCCGTTCGCCGTTAAAATCCGGATTATAGGCAATACCCGCTTCTTGTGCGGCGGCGATATAACGCTCAGTCATTGAGGCTGTGTGCGGATGGCTTGAAACCATCAGCGGTCCCGAATGGCCGTGATAGCGATCGGCAAAGGTTTCGTTGGTTTCAGCCTTGATAAAATAGGGCAGTACATCGTCATAACTCCAACCGGTGTTGCCAAGACTCGCCCAGTGATCGTAATCAGCGCGGTTGCCGCGTATGTAGATCATGTAATTAATGGAACTTGATCCGCCCAAAACTTTCCCTTGCGGAATATAAATGCGGCGCCCCTGCATGTGCAGTTGCGGTAGGGTTCGGTCGCTCCAATCGTAGGGACTGTCCTGCAATTGTGAAAATAATGCCGGTGTGCGGATGGCCGCAGTATCGTCTTCACCGCCAGCCTCAAGCAACAGAACCCGACAATCCGGGTCTTCGCTCAACCGATTGGCAAGGACGCAACCGGCCGAACCTCCGCCGACAATAATATAATCAACGATGGGTCTGGGCATTGTTAAATTCCTCGTATGCGAATCTGGAATTACTCTTTTTCATTAGCCGACTTCCTTCTTTGCTCGCTCCAACAAATCATGTTGTCTGCTTGCAAAATAAATTTTTTTGGCCTGGTTTTTTTCATGACAGCGTTCCAGTGTTTCACGACATTCGGCAATCATATTGTCCATGCAATGGGTCGCTGTGCCCCCGGGTTCTGATCGTGCCTGTATCGCTAGACTGGAATCTAAAGCTACTTTGAGTTGTTGTTCAGTCAGTGTAATAGGTTGCCCAAGAACCTTCTCGGCAGACTGCATTAATGTTTTATGATCGAGTTCCAGTATGCTTTTACCCTGATATTCGCTAGCCAGAAAAGCCACCAATTGATGCGCACTTCTAAAATCAAGCCTGCATTCCAGTACCAGCGTTTCAGCCAAGTCGGTAGCCAGTATCCAGCCGGATTCCACCAATGCCTTGCCACGTTCGGTATTGAAACTGATTTCTTGCAGCACTTCGGTCATTAATGCTACGGCATTATTAACGGTTTGTATCGCTTCGGGTAACTCCCCATAGATTATCAATCTATTGTCAGGTTGACCGGAGGGCGTTCTGGAGGCGGCTGTGACTGAGGCCAATACCCCGATCATTTTATTGGCGACGCCCCGAATATGCGTTAAAGCGAACGGATTCTTCTTTTGCGGCATGATTTTGCTGGCACGGGCATGCCGGTCATCCAGTTCGACCAAAGCAAATTCCTGGGTACTGTAGACCTGTAAATCTTCCGCCAGACGACTGATATTGATACTACACGTCGTCAGTATAGACGTGGCTTCAATGAATAAATCCGCTTGCCACATGGCATCGCGGGCATGGGAAATCAAGCCGTTAAATCCCAATAAATCAGCTAGTTGTTGCCGTCCTTGTAATAATCGGGAGCCATTGGTACTGCCGCAACCCATAGGACTAAAATTAAGCCGTGTCAATAATGATTGCAGCCGTTCCAGATCACGCAACAGCGGGTATGTGAAACCCAATAAATAGTGGCCGAACGTAGTCGGCTGGGCTGCCTGCAAATAAGTATAATCAGGCATAATGGACAGCTTGTGGCGCTCTGCCTGTTGGGTCATCATAAGGCTCAAATCTATCAGCATTTCGGTAAATTCAACGAGTGTGTGCCGCATAACCAGGATAAAGGCTGTAGTGATCGCTTCCCTTCGGGCGCGGCCTGCGCCCAGCCAACCTGTAGCCTGAGTTCGTTCTGCCAGCCAGGCCTCGCGGTTGGTATAAATATCGCCTCTGGCCGGCATCATGACAAACGTCTCCGGTATTTTTTGCAGCTCGAGTAACTGAGCCAGTAATTGATAGCCCTCTGTTTTTGGGATGATATGCAGCTCGATGGCAACCAAAGTTTGGGCAATATCAACCAGACCCATCGCCTCAAACAAACAGGCCTGATGGCTTAGTTCAGCGGCAAATACTGAATTAATCAGCCTGTCCGACGGCACCGCCTTCAGTCTTGTGCCAATCTCTAGAACTTTGTCCTGTATTGACGCCAGCTGTTGTTCATGGCTGATCATTACGTTTTTGTACGGGTCGGGTTGGCAGGATTCTCATTGGCTCCATTGGCTTCAACCTGATTGGGGTTCCAGGAGCCTTCGCGTAATATTTTGCCGGTAACGCGGTTCAGGGTGTCAAAACGCAAGCCGTTGCGCAATGCTTCCAAAGCGAGAACCTGATCGATCGGAATATTACCCAATCCGGCATTGGCGCCGAATTTTTCGATAAAAAATACCTGCTGGGATTTGAGCGGGGTCTCCCATATCAGGGAATCCAGTTTATCGCCCAGCATTTCAACGATCATGTCTACTTCAAAATCGTCAACATTTCCCGAATCATCGAAAACGCCTACCCCTTGACCGCTTTCGCGACCTTCTATAATGACCCAGGCAGCGCCCCAGTCTATGTCTTCAGAGGCTTCTTGAGCAATTTTCTCGGCTGTCGGCTGCCGTTTGGGGTCTTTTTTGCCGACTTCGGTAATCGGAATCAGTCCGGCATTTAAAGCGCATTCAATAATCCTTTGGCGTCTGAACCGGGGGATAGGCAGCGTGCCATCAGAAATTTCTACTGCTGTAAAGCCCAGCTCCCGGGCATGAGTCATATAAACCCGGCAATGGTGTTCAAGTAGCGCTACTTCAAGTAATGTTCCGCCAGGAAAGGTCAGGATATTATGCGTCGCCAGTATTTTCAGCTTTTCCTGCAACAAGGCTTTATCCATGAATACAGTGGTGCCAAAGCCAAACTTCCAGTGATCAATATAATTAGAGGCTATCTGCAATATACTCTTGGTTTCTTCCAGACTTTTGCCGACATCCATCACCATTGTACAACCGGTTTTACGCGGTTTTTCCACTCGCGGATCACGCAGGCTTTTTATGATTTTTCCCCACGCAAGTTCAGACATACGCTACATCTCTCGATAGTTGACGTAATGCCTTTTCAATAATTTTTAAATCCGAACCCCAGGGCACAATCATGACATTACCCTCCTGCTCAAACTCATATTCCAGCAGGCAACATTTTAGTATGGTTGCTTTTTCATCGGGATTTAGCAATTTACGGGGACACATTTCCACACGTGGAGGTTCGTCTCCGTAGTAATGGCGATGAAATTGCAAACTGCGTTCACATCCCAGCAGGGTCCAGTTTTGGCGATGCTTTGGCCGCTCATCGAGAAAGTAAACCGGCGCGCTCAAATCAGTGAGCCCGCCGGAACGACAGGGCACTAAATAGGCTTCAGGGGCCACTGTATCGGCGATATTTCGCAGATCAATAGTTTCCAATTCCAATAAGATGGGTGGCAAGTCGGCATAACTTAATACCTGTTCGACCATGTGATAAAGCTTGGGCGGTTCGGGGGGGACTACTTCAATCACACGCAACACCAGAGGATTGGGGCGATGAATTATATTGATATGGTCAAAGGAGCCGACTACTATCGCCGTTTGATCTATGGAGACATTATGTTTGATGGCTAATTTGGCCAATGCCGACCGATTGGCGGGATCCGTATTGGGGTCGGTAATAAAAACACAATTATCAGGCAGGGCCAATATTTCCACTTTTTCAACTGCGGTGAATAAAGTTTCCGAACCGGCGCGTTGCACAGCAGCAACTGCATATTCCTGCCTGGAATTGTGCAAAATAATAATATCCGTGCGACGATAGACTTCCCGATCCAGCAAATAACTTTCTATCACAGCGGCATCCATTTCACCGTCATAGGGCTGGAAACTTACGCAACGATACGGCAAGGGCACGAAGTTTTGCTGCTGTTTTAAATTCCCGACTTGTAGAATTGCGCCATTCACCTACTACCCTCCGCTTAATTGAAAAGTGCGCTCACGATCAGCCTGACTGAGTTCTCGATGATGGATTTTCATCGGATCCATGTGGCGAATAAACTCGATCAAAGCAACATCCGGCAAGTCCGCCGTGGTTAGATTCTCAGAGACAGGAAAGTCAAATCCGGTATTTTCAGCAACCAGTTCCGCACTGGTATCCGGGTAGATAGCCCTTAGTCGCAAATGCCCATCGCTATTAAAATCAAAAACGCCAAGATCGGTAATCAAGCAATCGGGACCCTGACCTCGAAGCGGCAAGCCGGAACGATGAATGCCCTCTGCCGTGCGCTGGCCGACACTGGTAACAAAATCGCAACGTTCAACCAATCGGTAGCGACGATGGCCTTGGTCATCAAACGGAGACCGATGCGCTGCCGTCCAGATAGTGATATGTTCTGTATCGCAGGATAAATTGCAGCCACCGCCACCACCCGGCAGTTTTAAAGTTAGCTTGCCATTCTTATTCACACGGGTAACATTCATATTGCCCCATTTATCAATTTGCAAACCGGATAAAAACATCCTGCCCATGCGGCCGCTTGCTGCAAGATCAAATAATTCTTCAATATTTAAATGGCATTCAGCGCCTTGGCTCATCGCAAAATCGTTAGAGGTAGGCGTTAAAAACAGAGGCACCGGATTGACGCCGTAAGTTGCTCCAGCCACTAAGACTAATCGTGGCGCATGATTGCGTTTGGCAAGGTGCAGAGCCAACTGGACAAGAGGCGATCCAAAACCGTGAAAAGCCAAGATCCCGTCTTCAATCGATAGCGCGATTTGATAAATCATTAATTCGCCGAGCGTGCAGGTCTGAATTTTGTTTTTATTATTCATAAAGCTTCATCCACTGTTCCATACCGGCATCCCATTGCTCCAGGCTAGCCAATCTTGCTTTACCGCCGACTGCGTTTAAATAAGTGTCGTTGTCCTTGCAGCCAAAGACAAAAGGATTCAGATAGTCTTCAAAAAACCTGTCCTCACTGTATTTGGTAGCCTTGTAATAACAGGCTGTATGTTCGCGATCATAAGCGTAGTGCGGATAACAAGATGTCGGATGCGCACCGTAAGGGACTTCGCTAATAGCTGTGACATAAAAATACGGAATGGTCACGCCTTTTTGAGCAAGCTCCTCGTGAGAAATAATTTGCTCCACGGTGGCAATTACTTTTTCTGAGGCTTTGGCAAAAAGAATATCTGCAACCGGCGGGCCTTCGATATGCAGATTGCCATGCTGGTCGGCATAGTGGGCGTGCAAGATAGCTACATCGGGTTTGAGCGCAGGAACCAGCACCAGTTGCTCGCCGGTAAAAGGGCAGGTCATCGTTTTAAATTCCGGGTGCAACTGCATAAAATCCGTCCCCTGCACCGAGCGAATCGGCATAAACGGCAGGCCGCTTATGGCTGCCCGCAATTGCTGTACCAAGGTATAGCAACAGTTATCCTCGACTTTGACCACGCCGGTTTCGCAGGCCCGTCGGTAATTTATCGCTATGCCAAAATCCTGCTCAAAACCGACATAGGATTCCGCACTGACAGCAACAACACCGGCGCCGCACAAAAGATCAATATCGATGCCATGCGCCGAGCCAACCAGCTTGAGACCTTTAATATCTTGCCGGATCAATTCCCGCAGAGCCGCCATCGGCTCGCGCCATGACAAGCCGCCGCCAATAGCAACGCAGTCTCCACTTTGGACATGCATTACAAGATCGCTTAACGTGCATCGTTTATCGTCTTGTGTATAAATTTGCTGAAGGCTCATAGTGCTGTCATACCACCGTCTACAGTAAACGCAGAACCACAGACAAAACTGGCCTCATCGGATGCCAGAAACAACACGGCGGCAGTAATCTCTTCGGATTTACCGAATCGTCCTATCGGGTATTTGCTTAAACGCAAGTTCATCGCTTCGTCAGACCTATCCGTTCCGAGAATTTGCCGCCCCATATCGGTATCGGCAATCATTCCGGGACAGATGCAATTTACTCGTATTCCCTGACTTATGTAATCGACAGCCATTTGTTTGGTTAACCCGATAACAGCCGCCTTGGAAGCGCAGTAGGCAGCCATATTGGGTATCCCCACTAAACCGGCTACCGAGCCAAAGTTAATAATGGTGCCACCCGATTTTTTCATAGCCGGAATAGCTGACTTTGAACACAGGTAGGTGCCAGTCAGATTCACCGCGATAACTTTATCCCAAGCTACTGGTTCAGTATTGTCCACGCTGCCAAAATCAGCAATTCCGGCATTATTCACCAGGATATCAAGTGTTCCAGAAAAATGCTCAATAAGTTGTGCGAAGGTTTTGGCAACGTTCTCAGGATTGGTAACATCAAGATGATAGGCTTTGAAATCGATGTCATCGGCCTTTAGGGTTTGAGTAGCGTTAGCTAATGCAGCCTTGTCGATGTCCATAATCGCAAGACTGGCACCTTCAAGCCCCAAACGTTTGGCTATCTCAAAGCCCATGCCGTTTGCACCGCCGGTAATTGCGGCATGTTTGCCGGTAAATCTATTGCTCATCAGAGTGTTAAACCTCAGTTGTTTATGGCTGACTACTTATAAATCTTTGAAATTTACATCACCAGCACGCAGACGGCAAAGTTGTATGAAATAACTGGGACTGATAAACAATTCGTCCATATCTGCCAATTCATCAATAGTTAAGCCCTGCTTTACTAAGTGGTTGAGGTATTGAAAACCATCTTTTGCACCGCAACCGATATGAAAAGCCCCCAGAATTTTACGCGTGTCGCCATCGATAATTAATTTTTGAAAGCCCGACATGCGCGGTTTCATCATCAAATAAAGCATCATTCGATCGCCAGCCGGTAAACCCACATCAAGACCATTCGGGTTTTCCGGCGGCAGTTTCATTATTTTTACGTTAGCATAACGCTGCCGGGCTTCTTCTTCACCTAGACCCAACCAACTGACTTCGTAATGGGTGTGCATAAAATCGGGGTAGTCCATGGCTTTATATTCGCTGACTTTGCCCATGATATTTTTGGCGGCACACACCCCTTCTTTTCTTGCCTTAAACATTTCCATAGGCGGCCCGGTTACGTCACCGACAGCATATATAGAGGGTATAGAGGTTTGCATGCTGCGATTAACTTTGATGAAACCTTTATTGTCAAAGTCCAGATCAATTGTTTGGGCAACCAATTCTGTACTGGCACGTTCGCCCAGCGCCATGAAAACAAAATCGGTATCCACTTTTATCACGCCTTGCGCTGTCTGAATAGATACAGCTTGCACTTTACCCATTTCATCGCTCTGGATATTAATCAGCTCGGCGTTTTCTAAAAACTCCATACCTTGCTCTGCCATCATTTGTATTGCGTAACTACGGGATTCGGCATCCTTAAGCATAGGCATGACTTGATGTCTTGCTACCACAATAGTACGCCGCCCGGTGGCATTAAAAAAACAGCCATATTCAATTGCAGTTTTTCCGCCTCCTACAACAACGACTGTGTTGCCAGGTTCATAATCCAGCATTTCAACAAAGCTCTGGTAATTGAATACCCCATTTAACTGTTCACCAGGCAGATTCGATATTGCAGGTCTGGCACCCAGTGCCAGCACCAGATTTTTTCCGTGGAACTTAAGATCACCGACTTGGACACTGTGAGCATTGATAATCCTGGCCTCCGCATTCAATACAAATTCAAGACCGAGCATTTCTTTGCTTTGATAGTTCATCACGGCATGAGGTCCAGCCCGACCACTGCGAAACAGTTCAACGATGGACTTGATGGAAACCATTTTGTCGTTGAGATTTTGAAACCAGAGTTTGCCGGAAAAGGTGCGTTCCAGCATGAGTTGCGCGGCACAGTCTGAAAACAGATGATGCGGAACACACGCTTGATGTGGACAGGAGCCGCCCAGAAACGGCCATCGATCAATAATGAGAACGCGTCCGCCTAGTGCCCGGCAATAAGCTGCGCCAAAGCGACCGGCAGCCCCGCCGCCAAGATAAATGGCATCGAATTCACGGGTATCCGTTGGGTTAATGTTGATAATAGGGGAGCTATTGTCACCTTCCAGAAACTCGGATATCAGCTGTTGCCATTTTTCTATGGTGAATTGGTTTCCCCATACATTCATAGCTGTTGCCTCAAAATTTGCAGCCGCGAAGCTTGGTTTTCATTTTTTGAAAAGCCATTTTTATCCCCACAAGTTCATTCTTTATGTGGTTTTTGCCGGCTTGGCTCCTACAGCCAAGCCAGTCCATAGTCCTTCTGTCGCTTTTATGTTGCCAGTTCGCTACGAACAATTTTTGCACCTTCAACCAAAGCATGCAGCTTATCCTGACAGATATATCGCTGCAGCAATATCAATCCGCAATCTGTAGTTACGCCAAGTTGTTCTGCAGGAACGACTGTCAGCAACTGACGAATCTTTGCCGCCACCTGCTCTGCGGTTTCGGTGACAGTACTCTTCACATCGATGACGCCTGCCCAAAACATCATATTTTTGGGAATCGGATGGGATTTCAGAAGCTCCAGTCCGGAATCTTCAAAAGCCAGTCGGCCTATTCCTTCAATGTTGAAGACATCAATCTTGGCTTCGTAGGATTTGGGGATAACGGAGGAAGTCGGATTGGGTTTTTTAGCATCACCGGCACGTTTGGTTAAATCGAAAATCTCACCGGCAACTGCCGTGTCATCCGGATAATAAGCAGGAGTACCGCCCCAGTTTCCCCAACAGATATGGCAGACAATCTTGGCATGTTTAACCCCTTGAACGGCTCGGTTAAAGGCTTCGATGGCCCAGTCTTCATAAAAATAAGGCCAGGTAAATTCATCCAGCTGAATGTAGTCGACACCTAACGCATCAACCGCCAGAATATCTTCGTTGATGGCAGCGGCAATCGCCATGGCTCGATCGCGGCTATTGGAATAATACAAATCATTGGTGCATTGCGCCAATACCTGAACCCCAGTGTACTGAACTTTCACCGGCTCGTTTGTCGCCCGCCTGAGTGCGCGGGCTTGCTCGACCATCATTTGTCCCCGTCGCTTGATTTCCTGAGTTGCCGTGGCGGAATGTAAGCGGCTATAGATAGGAAAACCGAGATGCCCACCCGATAAATCATAACCTAGCCTGTTGAAGTAGTAATAAAGCGCTGCATCGGCATAATTATCGGCATGCAGTCGCCCATCAGCGATAATATCCAGACCCGCATTGTGTTGATCTGTAACGATTGCCGCTGTTGCATCCTCCAATGCTTCCCTGAACATCGCGTCAGGCGGCTGTTGGTCACCCTTAAAATATCTTGCAAAATCTGCATCCCACCACCTCGGATTGGGATAATTGCCTACCATACTGGTTGGAATCAAAACGTTGTTCATTTTTAATACCCCTTATAGTTATAGTTTTAGCTTGAAAGCTTTGTCGACACCTGATGTGACTATGGGGATAAGGTAAAAACTGTTACATAGCCATTCCAGATTTGGGGGCTCTGGCCAACACAAAGAACCTGACTATTGAGCCTGACGTAACACTATCACGGCTATTAATCAATGTAAACATTTAATAAACAGCATAAATTATGCAGAATTTTATTATTTGCTAATGCCTCCGCAACATGGACAACCTGCTCCGTGAGAATTTTCCAGGGGGTGTTCGCTGCTGTATTGAAAGATCGGTTTTGCTTGTCGGCTTCCGCATTGGGAACAAACCCATTCTTTGGGTTCTTGTGTATTTGCCATAACCAAGCCTTTGAATTGATGTTCGCAGTCAGGACATTTGATGATATAGACAGGCATCAGTTAACCTCATTTTTAATGGCTTTTGATGAAAGCGATTGCTGGTTTTTTATTTCAACAGGCAGTGCAGAAGCAATAAGAATATGATCAAACCGTTAACGGTTATATTTTTTCCAATGACTTTCAAAGAGCTGACTTTCATCGAGCACTCTGGGTTTAATCGGCCTGGAAACCCAAGTGAGATTAATCATGTGCCGGGCATTTACATTTTCCGTGGTCACATTCCCTCCCCAGGTTCCGCAACTCAGGCTTAAGGTGTAAGGCATTCCGTTGCGGATACTGCCTGCGCCTTCATTCAGACTCTGATTGATCATGACTCGCCCGGTCTTCGTTTTCATCGCCAATGCCAGCGCATTTTCATCATTGCTGGTATGAATTCCACAGGTATGTCCTTGCCCCTGATAATCTGTGATCGCATTTACCTGGCTTATTGCGTTATCTATAACGCCACTGTATTTATAGAGCGTAAGCACTGGTGACAGTTTTTCGCCGGAAAAGGGGTAATCGGATCCCGTGCCATTTTCTTCCACAACTAGAAAACCACATTCATCAGGTACATTAATGCCTGCCAGCTTTGCAATATGGGTAGCCGGTTTTGCAATGACATCAAGACCAGGAATATGATTTTCCGGGTCTGGCCACATGAGCTTTTGTAATCTTGCTTTTTCTTCATTCCTGCAAAGATATGCGCCAAGGTTTTGCAGGCGCTTTACCAGATCGTTATAGACAGAGTCATGAGCTACCACCGCATTATCAGCGAGGCAACTGGTCGCATAGTCAAACTTTTTTGCGACAGCAATCATATTCGCTGCATCATCCAAATCAGCAGTTTCATCAACCACATGGACAGCATTGCCAACGCCAACTCCATAAGCAGGGGTTCCGGAGCTATAAGCCGCTTTTACCATGCCGGCACCACCGGTTGCGATTATCAAATCGGCTTGCTGCATCAATTGTTGTGTTTTTGACAGGGACGGCTTTTCGATAACCTGAACCAAATCGGCTGGCGCCCCTACCTGCTCGCAAGCTTCACGCATAAACTTTACCGTCAGTTCCGTGGTTTTCTGTGTTCGGGGATGAGCGGCAATGATAATAGCGTTGCGGCCTTTCAAGGCCAGCAGCGTTTTTAAGGGGGGAGTAGCATCGGGGCCAGTCGTTGGAATGAGTGCGGCAATCACACCTACTGGTTTGGCGATTTTAATGAGACCTTTTTCCGGTATTTCTTCAACAATGCCGACGGTTTTAACGTCCTGCATGTCACGAAGTGTTCCCATGCACCGATTGCGTATCTTGCTGACTTTATCATTGTAATTGCCAAACCCGCCTTCATCCACAGCCAGTTTCGCCAGTTGTTCTGCATGATCCTGACGCACGATAGCCCAGCAAACCGCTGTTACCAACTCATCAATCTGGTTCTGGGAATAAGCCGCAATTTTATTCTGAGCACTACGGGCTTTTTCAACATAAATAGCTATTTCATCTATATCCGGGTCTGTGTTTGCATTCATGGCTTTTCCTGCACTCTAGCGATGATTTGATACTTTAAAACTACATCTTGTAATAACTTGCGTCAAGTCGGTAGCAAATTAGTGTCAGAGTAATCGTACTATAATTGCATAAAAAATCTGTAAGCCATTAATTTGTAATTGATAAAACATGCACTTGAATGTTGTGTCGCAAATATCACAAAGGCCTTAAGCGGTATCTATTAGCGAATAAAGTTAAACTGCTAAAGCTATTAATTGCTTATAAGCTGTATGTATATTTTTCTGGGCAAGTTGTCTTTTTTTAATCATTTGAGCTGTTTCGATCCTATCTATGTGCCTTTGCTGAATGAAAGGCATTGAAGCTCATCTAGCCATTAACCTAAAGTGTGGCTGGATCAGCGCGATCATAAACATAATGAGTTGACACTATACGACTATTAGCCGTACAATTAATTACCAAATCAAACAGGAGCAAAGATCATGGGAACATCACTTAAGCATGCGCGTATGGAACTAAAGACAACAGAGGATATGAAAGACCTTATCTTTCGAGCTGCGGCGCTGATGGGTATCGACGCAACAGCTTTCGTTCTCGCACCTGCCGCTGAGCGTGCGCAACAGGTTATCGCGAACTATTCCGCGATTCAGTTAGGTGTTGAGGGTCAGCGCCGTTTTGCTGCACTAATGAAGCAGCCTCCAGAGCCAACCCAGGCCATGAAGGCTCTCGGTGAACTGCCAGATTTCGAGGAAATCAGGTAAATGACGGTAAAGATTGAGAAGTTCGATCCGACTAAAAAATACAAAGACCTGAAGAAATTTGACTGTGGCCATCAAACTATCAATAAGTTCGTTAACAATAGCCTAAAACCACAAGTCAAAGCGGGTACTTCAGTTGCTTGGGCTCTGCTTGATACGGCCAATAATGACAGATTCGTAGGTTTTTATACCTTGATGATGTCTTATGTTAATCAAAGTCTCCTGAGCAATCTCTCGAACCAGTCTTTTCCTTCAATGGTTCCTTGCGTGCGCTTAGTTATGCTCGGAGTTGATGTTGCGTACAAACGCAATAACTACGGCAGTCGACTGATGAAGCATGCTCTTGGCGAAACGAAGAAAGCCGCCAATATTGCTGGGTGTCGCGGAATGTACCTCGATTCGGACGCTGGAGCGATTTCCTTTTATACTAAGTTGGGCTTCTCTGCACTGGAAACACCTGATAATCCACTGAGTCCAACTCCGATGTTTCTGTTCACGGAATCTTTCTTTTTAGACGGTAGTTCCAGATCATAGCGATGCTAACTATCTGGGTATCGACTTTGGTTTGGAAATATATCTCAAGTCAATGGCTGAGCTATGAAGAGCCATTGATCGTGAACTCTGCAAATATTTACAGATGATTGCAACGCGCTATCCCTTGGTGTAAGCCAATTTTGTCCGTCATTAGCCACACTTTAAGGCAACTCGCAATAAATACCCCCC
>SERZ01000886.1_pt1 | contig 18736 bp, 14 predicted proteins | sample 3171461 | NCBI WGS metagenome assembly SERZ01 (sample SAMN06051861, study PRJNA518727) | freshwater metagenome | biome: subpolar coniferous forest; feature: holomictic lake; material: water; isolation source: holomictic Lake 227, 6 m depth | place: Canada: near Kenora, Ontario | collected... | reverse complement strand
TTCGCCCGCGCCGGACTGAACAAGCTCACCCCGGAGGAGCTTTCCTTCCTGGATGGGGCCCTCGCCCGCCACCGGCAGGCGCTCCCCCCTCCCCGCCCCGCCAAACCGGCCGAGGCCGTGGTCCACTCCACCGACAAGTCCGCCGCGGCCTTCGGCGCCGAGCAGGTCACGCCCGCCAAGCGCCTGGTCACCGAGGAGGAACTGCACGCCAAGATCGAGGGTGTCATCGAGAGCTTCACCGGCCGGGCCGTCTTTGTGCTCGATAACGGCCAGATCTGGCAGCAGCGGATGCCGGACACCCACTATTTCACTCCCAAGCTGGTGAACCCCGAGGTCATCATCACCCGCAGCTTCGGGGGCTACCGGATGTTCATCGTGCCGGCCAATCGCGTCGTGTTCGTCAAGCGCGTCCAATGACCCCGGGGCGGCCCGGCTGACCCAGAATTGATCGCCTCGGGCGGAGGCCCGCGCCAACCTGGCGGACAACATGAACCTGCACCCCCGGTCCCTGTTCCTCGCCGCCGCCCTCGCCTTCACCCCGGTCCTCTACCCGGCGGCGCCCCAGTCCCTCCCGGTGGAGGCGCTCTTCGCGCAACACCTGCCGGCGGGGGCATGAGCCCCCGGTCCGCCGCGGGCCGGGTTCCGCGCAGGCTCGCCCCGGCGGCCGGACGGCTCCAAGGTGAGGGTCCCATGAAACTACCCACGCTGCTGCTCGCGGCCGCGCTCGCCGCCAGCCCTGCCCTGTCGGCCGCCGCGCCGGACCGGGAAAAACTGAAGCTCGAGGTGGCCCGGATGGAGGAGGCCTTCTGCGCGATGGCCCAGGCCAGAGGCCTGCTGGCCGCGTTCGAGCACTTCGCGGCCCCCGACGTGGCCTTCCTCGACACCGACCCGCGCAAGCATCGCGGCCAGGAGGCGGTGCGCGCGCGGATCGGCCCGGACCAGCCAGGCGAGACGCTGACCTGGTCCGCCCTGTACACCGACGTGTCCGACGACGGCACGCTCGGCTACAACTACGGGCGCTACGAATCGCACCGCCCCGGTGCCGGCGGCAAGGAAAGCCGCCATGCCGGCTGGTTCCTGACCATCTGGAAGCGCCAGCCCGACGGGACGTGGAAATACGTCATGGACACCGGCGTGCCCGACCAGCCGGCCCCGCTGGCCGCGGCCCGGAAAAACTAGCGCGCCCCGGCGACGCGGGTCACGGCAGCGTGGCCGCGGCGACCTTCTGCGTCTGCGCCGCGCGGTAGGCCTCGAGCGCCGCCTTGGTCCGCGGGTCGCCGAGCGCGAGGATCGCACCGGCAAACAGCGCGGCGTTGATCGCGCCGGGCTTGCCGATGGCAAACGTCGCGACCGGGATGCCCCCCGGCATCTGCACCATCGAGAGGAGCGAATCGAGTCCCTTGAGCGACGCCGACTCCATCGGCACGCCGAGCACGGGGAGCGGGGTGAGCGCCGCGGCCACGCCGGCGAGGTGCGCGGCGACGCCGGCGGCGGCGATGATGACCTGCAGCCCGCGGGCCTCCGCCCCGCCGCACCACTCGAACGCCAGCTGCGGCGTGCGGTGGGCGCTGATCACGCGCTTTTCGTACGGGACACCGAGCTGGTCGAGCGTCTGCGTGCAGTGCTGCATCGTCTCCCAGTCCGACGTGCTGCCCATGATGATTCCGACCCGCGGTGTGGCGTGAGGCATAAGATTGCCGCCATGAGGAAAAAGAAAAAGGCGCGAGTCAATTTCACTCGCGCCCCCCGGCCGCCGGCGCGGCGGCGGCTAGACCAGCGACCCGCCCTTCGGCAGCCGCACCACGGTCGTGCCCGCGATCTTGTCGTGCCACGACTGCTTCTGGTCGTCGAAGGCCACCCAGATGAAGCCGAAGCCGAGCACCGCCAGGGAGAGCAGGCACCCCAGCGCCCGCACGATGGCGGTGGACCAGTCGATCTCCCGGTCGTCGAGCCGCACCACCTTCAGGCTGCAGACGATGCCGCCGATGGTGGTGCCGCGCAGCTTCCACATGGCCGCGCCGTAGGCGGCCAGCGCCAGCACCACCAGCTTCCCGTGCGCATGGAACAGCGCCATGATCAGGCCGATGAGGATGCAGTCGATCAGTAGCGCCGCCGTGCGGATCCAGAAGCCGGCGAGGGGAAGCGTGGCCGCGGGGGAGCCGACCGGCGGCGGCAGCGCCCCGGCGGGAACCACCAGGGCCGGCTGGCCGGCCGCGGCTTCCGCCGCCGGCGCGCCGGGCGCGGGCGGGACGAGCGGCGGCGCGGCGGGCTTTTCCCGCTTCATGCCGAGCAGCAGCGTGTAGACCACGACGCCGAGGCCGATCCAGCCCATGAGCTTGTAGAGCACGAGGCCGAGGATCGGCACGGTGTAGAGGCCTAGCACGATCACGCCGCCCACCAGCACCGCCAGCGCCGGGTGGTCGAGACCCAGCAGCCGGGTGACGCGCCGGCCGATCCAGGCCAGCATGACGGCCTTGCCGAAGAACCCGGCGAAAAACAGGCCCGCAGCCAGGAACGGCACCGCCACGATGCCCACGCCCGTGAGGATCAGGAGGATGATCACCACCGGCCCCAGCAGCACCGTCAGCAGCGCGGCCAAGATGGAATAGCCCGGGCGCTGCTCCAGCGTTTCCACGCACTTGCCGACGCCGCGGCCGAACAGGAGCGCCAGCACCACGTAGGCGGCCAGGAAGCCCAGCGCGATCCACCACGCCCACATCAGGTGCGGGCCGAAGGCGAGGAGCCGCCCGTACAGGGCGCAGTTCACAAACCAGCTGCGCAGCCACGCCAGGTCGGAAAAAATCCCGCCCATGGAAATCTCGTTGAGGTGGCCGTGGATGATCGCCTGCGGATCGCGCGTCACGCGACCCCCGATCACCACCACGTCGCCGGCCACCTCGGCCTGCGGCCCGAGGTCCAGATCTCCCATCACGGTCACCACGGAGTCGCCAACCTTGCTGTTGACATGGGAGTTGCCCAGCACGGTCACCACCGCGGCGCCCACCGGCCCCGTCACCCGGGTGCCGCCCAGCACGGAAACCACCGCGTCCGCGACCTCGCCTTCGCTGGTGGCGGCACCGAAGATCGCGACCACCACGTTCGCCTTGTGGTCCTTGGCCAGCACGGCGTCATGACCCACGGCGACGATCTCATTGCCGCCGGCATGCGGGCGTTTTTTGCCCGCGGGCGCCGCGGAGACCAGGGCCGGCGCCACGATCTCGTCGTCCGCTTCCTCCGAGTCCTCGTCCACCGCCGGCTTGGCGGCCGGGGCGGGCGCGGCGAGGGGCGCAGCGAGGGGAGCGGCGGCGGGGGCGACGGCCGCGGGCGCGGCCGGCGACACCACCGGGCTGGACTTTTCAGGGGTCGGTACGGGGGCCGCCGCCGGCTCGGGCGCCGGCGTCTGGGCCAAGACGGCCAGGCCCAGGGTGAGGAGCCACACGCTGGCGGCCCGGAGGAAAATTTGGCGGGGGGAGGTTTTCATGGCAGGATAGTGGGGGAGAGGGAGGGGTTAGCGGTTGGCGTAGAGGGTCCGGTAGGCGGCGGCGCCGAGGCCGAAGAGGGCGAGGTACATCATCGCGACAAAGGCGAGGCCGCCATACAGCCAGAGCGTCGGGATGCTCCGGTAGAGGCTGCCGCCGCAGGCGGCGAGGCCCTGCACGAGGTCGGCGGCCGTCTCGAGCCAGGCGGGCTGGCGGCTGAAGGCGCTGGTGTACAGGGCGCGGTCGAAGCCCGCCATGACCCAGACCGTGGCCAGCAGCACCAGCTTGGCCAGGCCGGCGGAGCTGAGGACAAACGCCACGCGGGCGGCCAGGGGCCACTGGGCGAAGGACTGCCGCCACCACGGCCGCGCGGCGCGGGCGGCGACGGCCGCAAGCACGCGCGCCTCGAGGGAGTGCGGCGCCCGGTGGGCCGGCAGGGACCGCAGGGTCTGGTGGATGATCCGCTCGAGATCGGCGGGGGAGTTTTTCATGGCGGTCAGGAGTTGAGGTCTTCGGCGGAGCGGCCCTGGTGCGCGAGGATCTGGGCCAGGGCGGCGCGGGCGCGGAGGATGTCGGTCTTCACCTTGGCCAGCGACACGCGGAGCTTCCGGGCGATTTCGTCGTAGGGCAGGTCTTCAAAATGGAACAGCACGAGCGGCACGCGCTGGTGCTCGGGCAGCTTCGCCAGGGCCTGCTCCACCAGCGTCCGGCGCTCGTCGGCCGCGATGCCCGCGAAAAAGGTGTCGGGCGCGGCAAAGTCGACCTCCGGGGCGTCGGCCTCCCCCCCTCCGCTGTCGTCGCGGCGGAATTCCGAGAAGAACCGCCAGCGGTTGCGGTAGCGCGTGAGGTGGTTGAGCGCGAGGTTGGTGGTGACGGTCTTCAGCCAGCCGCCGGCCGTCGGGCTGGCGGCCAGGGTGGCAAAGTGCTCATGCGCCTTGAGGAAGACATCCTGCGAGATGTCCTCCGCCTGGGCCTCGTTTTTCACGAGTCGGACGGCGGTGGAGTAGACCATGTCCTGATAGGCGCGCATGAACGTGGTGAAGTCGGCCGGAGGGATCAGCCCCGAGGGTGGTGTTTGCACTGGAGGTTCATCGTTCATGCCAGAACACGGCCCGGGCCGGAAAGTCGCAGGAATGTTTCTGCCCCCCGGACCGGCGGGGGGCGAGCGCATAAGCCCTCCCCGGCCACCGTTTTGCTCCCTTTGGCGTACCCGCCCGCCCTTGCCTATTCGGCCCCCCCGGCGAAACTCGGCAAAAACTCCACCCCATGTCCACTTTCCTCGTTCCCGACCCCCAAATCGAGTCCGCCATCCGCGCCAAGGGCGAGCAGCTCTTCGCGCTGATGGACCAGCAGCCCCCGCCCGCGCTGTTCTCCAAAAAGGGCGCCTACGCCCGCCTGATGGACTGGTCGATGAAGGACCCGGTCTTCAAGACCCAGCTGTTCCGCTTCGTCGACGTCCTCCCCTCCCTGCACTCCTCCGCCGAGATCGTCCGCCACCTGCAGGAATACCTCGGCGACCAGGCCGTCGCGCTCCACCCCGCCCTCAAGGCCGGCCTCGCCGCCTCTTCCTTCGCGCCCGCCCTCGTCGCCGCCCCCGTCAAGGCCCAGATCGTCGACCTGGCCGGCCAGTTCGTCGCCGGCGAAACCGGCGAGGACCTCATCCGCCAGATCCGGCGCAACGCCCAGCGCGGGCTCGCCACCACCATCGACCTGCTGGGCGAGGCCGTCGTCAACGAGGCCGAGGCCGACGTCTTCCTCCAGCGCAACCTCGAGATCCTCGACTCCGTCTCCCGGTTCTTCACCGCCGAGCCGACGCCGGCCTTCAGCGACCTCGGCCCCGCCGGCCCCCTCCCCCGCCTCAATCTCTCGGTCAAGATCTCCGCCCTCACTCCGGACGTCCACCCCGCCGACCCGGAGAACTCCATCGCCGCGCTCAAGCAGCGCCTCCGCCCCATCCTCCGCCGCGCCGCCGCGGTCGGCGCGCTGGTCAACTTCGACATGGAGAGCTACAAGCTGAAGGACCTCACGCTCGCCCTCTTCAAGTCCATCTTCGAGGAGCCGGAGTTCGCCCACCAGCCCGCCATCGGCATCGCCGTGCAGGCCTACCTGCGCGACTGCGAGGCCGACCTCCGCGACCTCGTCGCCTGGGCCCGCCGGCACCAGCGCCCGCTGAATGTCCGCCTCGTCAAGGGCGCCTACTGGGACTACGAGACCATCATCGCCCAGCAGCGCGACTGGCCCGTCCCGGTCTGGCAGAAGAAGCCCGAGTCCGACGCCAACTACGAGAAGCTCACGCTCTTCCTGCTTGAGAACATCGACGTGGTCACCCCGAACTTCGCCTCGCACAACGTCCGCTCCTGCGCCCACGCCATCGCGCAGGCCGAGCGGCTGGGCATCCGCCCGCAGGCCTACGAGTTCCAGGCCCTCTTCGGCATGGCCGACGAGCTGAAGGCCGCGCTGCTCCAGCTCGGCCACCGCGTCCGCGAATACTGCGCCATCGGCCAGCTCCTGCCCGGCATGGCCTACCTCGTCCGCCGCCTGCTCGAGAACACCTCGAACGAGGGCTTCCTCCGCATCAAGAACCTCGGCGAGGCCACCCGCGAGCAGCTCCTCGGCAACCCGGTCGACGCCATCGCCGCCGCCCCCGCGCCCCTCGCCCGCCCGCCGCAGCCGCCCGGCGCGTTCGTCAACGCCGCCAACACCGACTTCTCCCTCGCCGCCAACCGCGAGCGGCAGCGCGCCGCCCTCCGGGACTACGAGGCCACCCAGCTCGGCCGGAAGTGGCCGCTCATCATCAACGGCAAGAGCATCACCGACCGACCCTATTTCCCCTCCGTCAACCCCGCGCGCCCGGCGCAGGTGGTGGGCTACTGGGCCCGGGGCACCGTCGCGGACGCCGACGCCGCCGTCGCCGCCGCCGCCGCCTATTTCCCCACCTGGCGCGCCACGCCGGTCGCGGACCGCGCCGCCCTCCTGCGCCGCGCCGCCGACCTGATGGAGGCGCGCCGCCCGGAGATCAACTCGCTGCTCATCCTCGAGGCGGGCAAGCCCTGGGTGGAGGCCGACGGCGACCTCTCCGAGGCGATCGACTTCCTGCGCTTCTACGCCCAGGCGATGGTCAAGCTCGCCCGGCCGGTCGTCACCCAGGCCGTGCCCGGCGAGCGCTGCGTGCAGACGTGGACGCCCCGCGGCGTCGGCGTCGCGGTGGCCCCGTGGAATTTCCCGCTCGCGATCCTCACCGGGCTCACCGTCGCCCCGCTGGTCGCCGGCAATTGCATGATCATCAAGCCCGCGCGCCAGACCTCGGTCATCGGCGCGCTGCTGATGGAGGTCCTGCGCGAGGCCGGCGTGCCCGCCGGGGCGCTGCATTTCCTCCCCTGCTCCGGCGCCGACGCCGGGGCGCACCTGGTGGCCCACCCTCAGGTCGACTTCGTCGCCTTCACCGGCTCGCGCGCCGTCGGCTGCGGGATCTGGGAGGAGGCCGGGAAGACGCGCCCGGGCCAGCGCAACCTCAAGCAGGTCGTGTGTGAGATGGGTGGCAAGAACGCCATGATCATCGACAACGACGCCGACCTCGACGAGGCCATCCCAGCGGCGCTCTACAGCGCCTTCGGCTACGCCGGCCAGAAGTGCTCGGCCCTCTCCCGCCTCATCGTGCTCGAGGGCGTCTACGACAAGTTCGTCGCCCGCTTCCTCTCCGCCTGCCCGAGCCTGCCGGTCGGCGATCCCGCCCACCCCGGCACCATCGTCAACCCCGTCATCGACCCGGCCGCCCAGCAGTCCATCCTCGGCTACATCGAGGCCGGCAAGCGGGAGTGCCAGCTCGCCTGGCAGGCGCAGCTCGCCCCCGAGCTCCTCGCCAGCGGCGGCTACTACGTGCCGCCGACCGTCTTCACCGGCTGCCAGGCCCAGCACGCCATCGTGCGCGAGGAGATCTTCGGCCCGGTGCTGGCCATCCTCAAGGCCCGCGACCTCGACGAGGCGTTCGCGCTGCTGAACCAGTCCGACTATGCCCTCACCGCCGGCTTCTTCTCCCGCAGCCCGCGCGCCCTGGAGCGCGCCCAGCAGGAGATCCTCACCGGCAACCTCTACCTCAACCGCGGCTGCACCGGCGCCATCGTCGAGCGGCATCCCTTCGGCGGCTTCAAGATGTCCGGCGGCGGCACCAAGGCCGGCGGCGCGGACTACCTGCAGAACTTCCTCTTCCCGCGGGTGATCGCGGAAAACGTGATCCGCCGCGGCTTCACCCCGCCGACGACCTAGCCGGCCCGGGACCGGACGGGCTAGCTGTGCAGCGAGGCGCAGAGCGCCAGGTAGTGCGCGCGCGCATGCTCCGCGCACTGCTCCAGCACCTCGTCCGTCACCCCCGCCAGCGTCAGCTTGGCCTCGCTCCGGGCCCAGTGTCCGGTCTCGCCCGGCAGGTCGAGGCCGAACCGGGCGGCCACCCCGCAGGCCAGGTTGAGCACGCACGCGCCGACGTTGGACGCCGGCTCGGCAAAGGGCTCGTGGTGCGCGCGCACCGCGTCCACCAGCTCCGCGGGAAAGCGCCAGTGGTCGAGCAGGGTCGCCGTCACCTCCGCCGCCGTCAGGCCGAACACCTCCCGCTCCCATTCCGACACCAGCGGCCACTCGGCCTCCCCGGGGTAGACCGTGCCGGCGGAGCAGCCGTCGATGATCACGGCGCCGAGGTTGCGCAGCAGCCCGGTGGCGTAGCTCAGGCCCGCGTCCCCGCCCGCCGGCCGCGCCAGCACCTCGGCCGCCGCCGCCGTGGCCACGGAGTTTTCCCAGAGGCGCGCGGCCTTGAGCCGGTAGGTGGGCAGGTCGCGCTGGCAGAGCTGCTTGGTCGCGGCCAGGCCGACCAGCTGGTAGATCTCGATCAGCCCCATGCGGCCCACCGCGCCCTCCAGGGTGTCCTGGCGCTCCCGCGTGCCGAACAGCACGCTGTTGCTCAGCCGCACCACATGGAACGTCAGCGCCGGATCGAGCCGGATCAGATTGACGATCTCGTCCAGGTCCGTGCTCGGCTCCGTCAGGAGCAGGCGCAGGCGGCCGAGGGTGGCCGCGGCGGGCACCAGCGCGCAGCCCAGCTGGATGATCTGGTCGGGTTCAAGCGGAGCCTGGAAGCGGGGCGAGGGCATCCCTCATCTTCGGCACGGTCGGCCCCCGGGCTTAGCCCTGTTTTGGCCCTCCGCCCGGCCCGTCCCCGGCGCGCCGGTCAGAAATCCAGCGCCTTGAGCGGGCCGATCTTCACGCCAAAACGCTCGCTGTACGGCTTGACCCGCCGGAAATCCGTGCGCTTCACGTCGAAGCTGCCGCCGAACTTCACGAAGAACACGGTGGCCGTCGCGTCGCCCGACACCGCCGTCAGCACCGGGGCCTGCGCCGGGTCCACCGACGCGAAGTCGAGGTTCGCCTCGCCGGTCCGGACCTTGACGACCAGCTTCACGCGGAACGCGCTGCGCACCTTGAGGGCGACGTTCTCGAAGGCGCGCTGGGCCTTGTTGACCCGCGCCAGCAGCTGGAGTTTTTCCACCGGCAGGTTGCCGCGCCCGTCGTAGCGCAGGGGCACCTCGTAGGTGACGCTGGTCGCGCTCTCGCCGACGACGGTGGCGCGGGCGAGGTCGATCGCGGCGTTGCCGCCGTTGACGCTGAAGCGCGGCAGCTCGCTGCCCGGGATTTTGCCCTCGGCCTCCTCCCGCGCCAGCTTCTCGCCGCGCTTCACGCCGCGGCGGCGGTACTCGCGCAGCTGCCGCTCGGTCGGCGGCCGGCCCTTGATCTTCAGCGGCCGGTACTGCTCGGCGTAGGGCTGGGACGGGTCGAAGCGGATGACGGTCTCGGGCTGGGGCACGCCCTGCTCGTCGGTGCGCAGCCGGGTTTCGGTGTAGGCCCAGCGGTCGAAGTCCCCGGCCAGCCGGCCGAGGGCCGCGTGCAGCAGCGGCGGCGGGAGGCCGTCCGCGCCGGCCGGCTCGGCCCCGGCGCCGGCGGGCGGCCGGAGCACGAGGCAGGCGAGAAGGGCGAGGCGGCGGAGCATGGGGCTGTGAACCGTGCGCCGCCGGCCGCGTTCCACAAGTTTTTTTGGGCGCCTACATCCGGCAGATCAGCAGCTCGCGCTCAAACATGAGCTCCTTGGGCAGGTGCGCATGCAGGTCGATGAACAGCTCCTCGTGGCCCAGCACCTCGGCGCGCCAAGCGGCGCGGTCGAAGGCCTGCAGCTCGTCGAATTTTTCCCGCGGGAAATCCATCCCCTCCCAGTCAAGGTCCTCGTAGTGCGGCTGCCAGCCGATCGGGGTCTCCTTGGCGCGGCCGCCGCCCTTGGCACGGTCGACGATCCACTTCAGCACGCGCATGTTTTCCGAGAAGCCGGGCCACATGAACTTGCCCTCCTTGTCCTTGCGGAACCAGTTCACGTGGAAGATGCGCGGGGTCTCGGTCAGGCTGCGCTGCATGTTGATCCAGTGGCGGAAGTAGTCGCCCATGTGGTAGCCGCAGAAGGGCAGCATGGCGAACGGATCGCGCCGGACCTTGCCGATCGTGCCGGCCGCGGCCGCGGTCATCTCGGAGCCCATCGTCGCCCCCACGTAGACGCCGCTCGACCAGTTGAACGCCTGGAAGATCAGCGGCATGGTGGTGGCGCGCCGGCCGCCGAAGATGAAGGCGCTGATCGGCACCCCCTCGGGCTTCTCCCAGTCCGGATCAATCGTCGGGCATTGCGACGCCGGCGCGGTGAAGCGGGAGTTCGCATGCGCGGCCTTCGCGCCGGTCTGGAGCGCCATCTCGGGCGTCCAGCGTTTGCCCTGCCAGTCGAGGCACTCGGCCGGGGCCTCCCCGGTCATGCCCTCCCACCAGACGCCGCCGTCGGGCGTGAGCGCGACGTTCGTGAAGATCGTGTTCCGCGCCAGCGACGCCATGGCGTTCGGGTTGGTCGAGTGGCTCGTGCCCGGCGCGACGCCGAAGAAGCCGGCCTCCGGGTTGATCGCATGCAGCCGGCCGTCGGCCCCGGGCTTGATCCACGCGATGTCGTCGCCCACCGTCCAGACCTTCCAGCCCTTCCGCGCCAGGCTCTTCGGGGGGATGAGCATGGCAAAGTTGGTCTTGCCGCAGGCGCTGGGGAAGGCGGCCGCCACGTAGGTCTTGTCTCCCTGGGGACTCTCCACCCCGAGGATGAGCATGTGCTCGGCCATCCAGCCCTCGTCGCGCGCCATCGCGCTGGCGATGCGCAGCGCGAAGCACTTCTTGCCCAGCAGCGCGTTGCCGCCATAGCCGGACCCGTAGCTCCAGATCTCGCGCGTCTCCGGGAAGTGCACGATGTACTTCTCCTGGTTGCAGGGCCAGGCGACGTCCGCCTGCCCCTTGGCCAGCGGCCGGCCCACCGAGTGCATGCAGGGGACGACGCGCTTGAAATCCTCGTCGATCAGGTCGAACACCCGCTGGCCGAGGCGCGCCATGATGCGCGTGTTGACGACCACGTAGGCCGAGTCGGTCAGCTGCACGCCGATCTGCGACATGGGCGAGCCGATGGGGCCCATGCTGTAGGCCAGCACGTACATCGTCCGGCCCCGCATGCAGCCGCTGAACAGCCCGCGCAGGGTCTTCTTCATCTCGTAGGGATTGACCCAGTTGTTCGTCGGGCCGGCGGCGTCCTTGGACTGGCTGCAGATGTAGGTGCGGTCCTCCACCCGGGCCACATCGCTGGCGTCGGAGCGCGCGTAATAGCAGCCCGGCCACTTCTGCGGGTTGAGCTTGGTGAACGTGCCCTTGGCCACCAACTGGGCGCAGAGGTCCTCGTATTCCGCCTGGGAGCCGTCCACCCAGTGGAGTGCCTCGGGCTGGCAGAGCGCCACCATCTTTTCAACCCAGCGCAGCAGGTGCGGGTTCTTGCTCAGGGGCTTTTCCGGGTGTCGTTTTTCCATGGACTCAACTTGGTCGGGGGCCCGGGGCGAGTAAACGGGAATTCCGGCGGTCCACCCTCCAATGAAGCCCGGCTTTTCCCCGCATAAGATGCGGCTCGCGCGCCCCGCCGGCCCGGCCCAGCCTGCGGGCATGCGCCTGCGCCCCGTGCCGCCCGCCCGCCCCCGCCCATGAACCGGCTCTGCATCCTCGTCGGCACCACGGTCGGGGGCTACGCCGGCTGGGCGCTCCCCGATTACTTCGGCGCGGGCTTCGGCTGGTGTTTTGTCGTCAGCAGCCTCGGCAGCCTGGCGGGGGTCTGGGCCGGCTGGAAGTTCGCCCGGCGCTTCCCCTGACCGGCCCGCCGCCGCTCAGTAGCCGATCGCGGCGTTGGTGCGGCGCGGATCGGCGTAGCCCGTGTAGCCGCCGTCCCGCCGGCACTCGATCGCATTGACGCCGCCAAAGAGCCGGCCGGTGCCCGCGGGCTCCGTCAGGTCGACCTTCCAGCCCAGCCGGCGCAGCGCCGCCGCCTCGGCCGCCGGAAACGACGCCTCCGCCTCGATCGACTCCTCGTCGTCGCGGCGCCAGTTGCGGTTGAAGTGCACGCGGGTGTCGCCGATCGCCTCGGCCAGCGGGCGGTCCAGCACCAGCCGGTCGAGCAGGACCTGCAGCAGCGCGGTCGGGATGCGGGCCGCGCCGGGGATGCCGAGCGCGAGGACCGGCCGGCCCGCGCGGAACACGATCACGGGGGCGACCGTGCTGCGCGGGCGCTTGCCCGGGGCCACGAAGTTCACGCTCCGCGGCTCGGTGAACGCAAAGTTGCTCATCGAGTCGTTGAGCACCACGCCGGTGCCAGGCGGCACCACGCCCGCCCCGAAATGCAGGCTCTGGGACTGCGTCGCGCACACCAGGTTGCCCGCGGCATCCGCGACCAGGAAGTGGGTGGTGGCCGCCATCGCGCTGGCGGAGCTGCCGCTGTCCTCGAGCCAGGCGGCGGCGGGCACCGCGGGCGCGCTGGCGCGGGCGCGGATCTCCCGGAGGGAGTCCGGCGCCACCATTTTTTCAAAGTTGAACCGCGCCTCGGGCACGTCGGCGATGCCGCGCTGGACCCTGGTCTGCACCTCGCGCCAGACCCGGCCGATCCGGTCGAGGTTGGCGGCGGAGCGCAGCGGCCCGCCGGCGAAGGTCTCCGCCTCCAGCACCTTCATGATGGTCAGGAACAGCGGCGCCCCGCTGGTCGGCGGCGGGCTCGACCGCAGCTGGTAACCGCGGAAGTCGATGCCGATGGGCTCGACCACCCGCGCCTCGTAGCGGGCCAGGTCGTCGAGGGTCAGCGTCCCTCCGCCCCGCTGCGAGGCCGCGACGATCGCCGCGGCCACCGGGCCGCGGTAGAAGCCCGCGCGCCCGCGCTGCGCCAGCAGCTCCAGCGTGTGCGCCAGGTCCGGGTTCGGGAGGCGGGTCCCCACCACCGGCAGCTGGCCGCCGGGCAGGTAGAGCCGCGCGATCTCCGCGTCGCCCCGGCGCAGCTTCTTCTCCTGCTCGGCAAAGAACTCGCGGGTCTTCGGCAGCACCTCAAACCCCTCGCGCGCCAGCCGCAGGGCGGGCGCCACGTCGTCGGCCCATTTCCGCCGGCCCCACCGCTCGTGCGCCGTCCACAGCCCGGCCGCCAGGCCCGGCACGCAGACCGCGCCATAGCCGTAGCTGTGGTCGTCCTCCGGCCGGCGCAGGTACGCCGCCACCTCGAGCGAGCCGGTCGCGTCCATCGCGTCCAGCGCGTAGGTCCGCCCCGTCGCGGCCTCGTAATACAGCAGCATGAGCTTGCCGCCGAGTCCGGAGCCGTACGGCTCCGCCACGCCCAGCGAGAGCGAGACGGCGATGGCCGCGTCGACCGCCGTGCCCCCCGCCCGCAGGACCTCGATCCCGGCCTGCGCCGCCTGGGGATGCCCCGCCACGACCATACCGTGCAGGCCGGCCACGGGCTCGACCCGGACAGGCACCTGGCCCGCCGCCACGAGCGCCAGCACCAAAAACAGCCAGCCGAGCCGGACCACCGACCCGCGGCGCGGCCAGCCGGACCGGAGTCCGGGCCGGGCAACTGGGGGGCGGAGGCCAAGGCCGGCGGTCATCATAAGCCCGGGGGCCGCGCCAGGATGGCGCCGGCCTTGGTCGCGTCAAACGCGCCGTCCCACTTCGCCACGATCAGGGTGGCCACGGCGTTGCCGATGAAATTGGTGAGGGCCCGCGCCTCCGACATGAACCGGTCGACGCCAAGGATCAGCGCCAGGCCGGCCACCGGGATCGTGCCGGTCGCCGCCAGCGTCGCCGCCAGCACGATGAAGCCGCTGCCGGTCACGCCCGCCGCGCCCTTCGACGTCAGCAGCAGCACGGCCAGCAGCCCGAGCTGCCCGGCCAGCGTCAGGGGCGTGTCAGTCGCCTGCGCCACGAAGAGCGCCGCCATCGTCAGGTAGATGCAGGTGCCGTCGAGGTTGAACGAGTAGCCGGCCGGCACGACGATGCCGACCACCGGCGGGGCGCAGCCGACGGCCTCCAGCTTGCGCATCAGGCCCGGCAGCGCCGCCTCCGAGGACGAGGTGCCGAGGACGATCAGCAGCTCCTCGCGGAGGTGGCGCAGGAGCTTCCACAGGCTGAAGCCGCCGGCGCGGGCGATGCCGCCGAGCACCAGCACGATGAAGAGGAGGCACGTCAGGTAGACGCAGGCCAGCAGGCCCGCGAGCGAGGCCAGCGAGCTGAGGCCGTACTTCCCGACGGTGAACGCCATCGCGCCGAAGGCCGCGAGCGGCGCCAGCCGGGTCACCAGGGTCACCATGCCGAAGAACACCCGCGCGAGGTTGTTGAGCCCGTTGACGATTGGCCGGCCGTGCTCGCCCAGCCCGGCCAGCGCCAGACCGAAGAGCACGGCCACCACCAGCACCTGGAGGATGTCGCCCTCGACGAACGCGCCGACGAACGTGCGGGGGATGAGGTGCAGCAGGAAGTCGACGGCGCCGAGCGACTTCGCCGCCCCCGCGTACTGGGCCACGGCCGAGCCGTCGAGCGCCGCCGCCGCCGCATGCAGCCCGGCGCCGGGCGTGAACACCCGGGCCACGACCAGCCCGAGGGCCAGCGCCGCCGTGGTCACCAGCTCAAAATACACCAGCGCCTTCATCCCCACCCGCCCGACCTGGCGCAGGTTGCCCAGGCCGCCGATCCCGGCCACCACCGTGGCGAAGATGATCGGCGCGATCAGCATCTTGATGAGCTGGATGAAGCCGTCGCCCAGCACCTTCAGCGACGCGCCCCAGGCCGGCTCCAGCCAGCCGACGGCCACGCCGAGCCCGATCGCGACGAGGACCTGGAGATAGAGGTGGGGCAGCCGGAGTTTCATCGCACGGGGGACGCGGCCGGGCCGCGACCCCCGATCTCGTCAGGGGTGCGGCCGGGAATCGAGCACGGAACGCGCGCTCAGAGCTTCTTCGTCAGCTGCAGCGACCACGCGCGGCCGCGCGCCATCAGGTTGTAGAGGGCGGGATCGTAGCCCCGCGAGTCGCTCGAGAGCGGCGGCTGGGCGTCGAGCAGGTTGACGACGCCGAAGCGGAGCGTGGTGTCGTGGCACCAGTGGCCGGGCGCCTGGATGCGGTACGAGACGTAGGCGTTGTAGGAGATCGTGTCGTGCACGACATAGCGGAAGCTGTAGCTGCCGTTGGTGAAGACCGGCTGGAGGTAGCCCGGCTGGCCCAGCGCATCGTAGGTGGTCTGGGTCGTGGTCGCGCCGCTGTCGGTGTAGTGGCCGATGTAATAGCCGGCCAGGCCGGCCGTCCACTGCTCCCGGCGCCAGTTAACCGCCAGGCTGCCGCGCCACTTCGGCGTCGCACCGCCCACGGCGGCGGCATTCGTCCCGAGCAGCTCCGTGCGGGTGGCGCCGGCGGCGTTGTAGGCGTAGAAGCTGTTGAGCAGCGTCCAGGTCGAGCTGAGCGTGACGGTGCCGAGCGGCAGCTTCGGCAGGCGGTAGGCCAGGTCGAAGTCGAACCCGTTCACGAACTCGGAGGCCTTGTTGAAGTAGGTCGTGCGCAGGTAGTCGATCGCGCCCACCACGGCCCGCTGGTTGCCCGGGACCCGGGTGGCGTTGTACGCGGTGAAGAAGTCGCGGTCGGCCTGGGTCACCGCCAGGCGGCTGACGGAGCCGTCGCCCTTGTAGCCCGCCGTGCCGGAGCCGAGGTCGATCGACCCGATGGCCTGCCCGGCCGCCAGCGCCGCCTGGGTGGCGGCGAGCAGCGCCTGGTTGTCATCCGCAATCGAGCCGGACGAGGCGATCACGTTCTTCTGCCGGATCTCCCAGTAGTCCACCCCCAGCGACAGCCCCTTGAGCTGCGGCAGGTCCACCACCACGCCGGCGGACTTGCCGGTCGACTCCTCGGGCTGGAGGTTGGGATTGCCGGAGGCGATGCTGCGGCGGTTGGACGGACCGTCCGTCGGCAGGCCGGTGACGCTGCTGCGGTAGGTGTCGGTGCTGCCCGTGACCGTGCGGATCAGCGTGCCGGTGAAGAGCTGGGCGAGGTTGGGCGCATGGAACCCCTCGTTGTAGGACACCCGCACCATCGCCCAGGACGCCGGGCGCCAGTTCAGGCCGAGCTTCGGCTTGGTCGTGCTGCCGAAGTCCGAGTAGCTCTCGTAGCGGGACGACGCCGACAGCTCGAGCGACTCGACCAGCGGGAGGCGGAACTGGCGGCCGACGAGCGGGATGATGGTCTCGGCGTAGAGGGCCACCACGTGGCGGTTGCCGTGGGTGTCGGAATTGGGCGAGAAGCCGAGGAAGTCGTTCGACGCCGGGTCGAGGCCGGAGCCGGCCGGGTTCAGGCCGGCGTAGGGCGGGCGGAAGTCGTCAAACGTCTCGTAGCGGAACTCGCCGCCGAACGCCGCGCCCACCTGGTTGCCGCCCCAGAGCGGGAACAGGTCGCCGCTGGCGCGGAAGTCGCCGCTGCCGAGCTTGGTGATGCCCTCGCGGATGAACTGCGAGCGGAAGGTCGACTGGACGCTCTGGGGGTTCACGTACGGGCCGACGACCGCCAGGGTGCCGTTCTGCACCGCGAAGGTGCGGGTGAAGGGGTTGAAGGCGAGCGCCGGGTCGGTCTGGTTGATCGCCGCCTGGATCAGGCTCTTGCGGCTCGGGCCGGCCTCGTCGTCGGTGACGCGGGCGTCGGCCCAGAGCAGCGCGGCCTCCCAGTTCCAGGTCTCGAGCAGCTGGCCGCGCACCCCGGTGACCCCGCGGTAGATGCTGTCGGTCACGGTCGCCGTGCGCTGCATGAGGTCGGTCAGGCGCTTGTTGGTGATGCGGACGGCCGCGGGCGTGCCGGTGAGGCGCGGCGTGCCGTCGGTGTTGGCCGCGCCGGTCGTGGACCAGAAGCGCGTGCCGAAGGGGTTGAAGGGGTTCGTGGCGGGCACGATGATGTCGCCGTCGGTCGAGGCGGTGATGCCGTCGGGCTCGCGATAGGTGACGGAGCGGGCCCGGTAGGTGCTGAACTCGGAGAACGAGGTCAGGCGGGGCAGGAGGCGGTACTCACCGCTGAGAAAAATATTGCTCCGCTTCGAGTCGGGCTGGATCACGCGGTAGTTGTTGTTGTTCCAGTAATAGTCGTGGGTCACGCCGGTGCGGCTGGGCGTGGTGGTCTGGAAGCCGACCCCGGTGGCGGTGGGGGCGAGGAAGAAGGTGCCGGAGGAGGCGACCAGCGTGGAGGACACGCCCGTCGGGCGGGCGGCGGTGAAGACGCCGGAGGAGTTCACCGTGCCGGTGGAGTAGTTGCCGTATTCGGTGGTGGCCGAGCGCAGGTTGAAGGTGGTGTCGGTGGACACGTTCCACGGGGCGGGCGCCCGGGCGGAGTTGTCGGCCTCGGCCGAGAAGTCCCGGCCGCGCGCATAGATCGCGTCGCGGTCGTAGTAGTCGGCGACGAGCAGGGCGTGGCCCTTGCCCCCCGCGAGCGCAAAGCCGTGGGTCAGCGTCGCCCGAAACTCGGCCCCGTCATGGTGGTTGTTCTCCCCGAAGCGCAGCGTCAGCTCAGTGCCGTTGAAATTCGGGCGGGTGACGTAGTTGATGACGCCCGCGACGGCATCGGTGCCGTAGATGGACGACGCGCCGTCCCGCAGCACGTCGATGCGGTCCAGGCCGCGGTTCGGCAGCTGGTTGACGTTGGGCGACAGCGTGGGCACACCGGCCTCGGACTGGCTGATCGGGTGCGGCGGCAGGCGCCGGCCGTTCAGGAGGACCAGCGTGTTGCTCGACGGGATGCCGCGGAGGGAGACCGTCGCGTTGTCGCCGCGCGCGGTGGCGCCGAGCGTGGCCGTCTCGTTGCCCGGCAGGCCGGTGACCTGCGACAGGGAGGTGAGCAGGTCCGAGGCCTGGGCCGCGTCGCGCGTCTCCATCACCTCGCGGCTGATCACGGTCACCGGGAGGGTTTTCTCCTGGTCGAGCCGCTTGATGTTGGAGCCGGTCACGGTGAAGGCCTGCAGGATGATCGTCTCGTCCGGCTTGTCCTTCTTCGCGGGCTCGTTCGCCGGCGGGTTGAGTTGGGCCCGGGCCAGCGAGGCGCCGGCGGCGAGCAGCAGCGCGAGGGCGGCCGTCCGGATCTGGGGGAATGTTGAGGTCATGTCGTGCACGAGGTCAGGGTTGGTGGTGGGGTTGGTTTGGAAACAGGTGGCGCAGGGCAAAGGGCTCCATGCCCGGGTCGGAATGGGCGATCCCGGGCGCCGTCGCCAAAGACCAGCCAAAGGGGGTGTTCAGCCCGGCCGCCAGCGTCCGGGACCGGTTGAAAAAATACTGCCCGCGGGCGAAGCGGCAGGGACCCTGCGCGTCCGCCTCCGGCGTGTGGCGCAGGGCCTTCGCCTTGGGGTCGGTGTCCGCCTCGCCCAGCAGCACCGTGAACGGCTTGGCCAGCGCGGCGCGCACCGCGGCCGCCGTCACCGGCGTGCCTTTCAGCCCGTAGGGAAACTCCGCGGCCAGGTCGGGGAGCATGTACCAGCCGGCGTTGGCCGCCACGGCGTGGGTGAGGCGGGGGTTCGGCATGAAGTAGAGCAGGCGCTGCACGAACTGCGCGCCGGCCGAGTGGCCGTAGATCCGATAGGTGTCCGTGCGGTGGCCCGTGCGCGCGCGCACCGCGTCAAAGACCGGCTCGATCATGCCGAAGGACCACTGCTCGCGCGGCCGCGGCTGGCCGTCCGCCGTGACGGTGTTGCCGTAGTTGTAGCCGGGGTCGCCGGGAAACTCGGCCTTCGAAAACTCGGGCACGATCAGCAGGAAGCGGCCCTGCTCCGCCGCCGCCGTCCAGTCGGCCAGGTATTCCTCCCCGTTGCGCCCCACCCCGTGCATCACGACCAGGACC
>SERZ01000883.1_pt1 | contig 18757 bp, 10 predicted proteins | sample 3171461 | NCBI WGS metagenome assembly SERZ01 (sample SAMN06051861, study PRJNA518727) | freshwater metagenome | biome: subpolar coniferous forest; feature: holomictic lake; material: water; isolation source: holomictic Lake 227, 6 m depth | place: Canada: near Kenora, Ontario | collected... | reverse complement strand
ACCCGCAATGATTCTCATCCGTCATCTCACTGTATGCGTCATGGTTTCAGTTTTTCTTTAACCTCTTCCTTAAGCCAGATCACCCAAGACTCCATGCTATTCTCAGTTCAGGCGGATATTTCAAATACCGGAATGCTCGGATGAATCTGAACGATTTTTGCTGGTCAATTTTATGTTATCAAATCCAATTAAAAAACGGTAACACAATTGGTCATTACAATGTCATGTCCGGGTTGGCCGGATCAAAGCCGTTTTCCACAAGTATTTCCAGGATACGGCCCCAGGTGTCCACCAGAAGGCTGCTGCACCGGTTCGGATCGGGCCGGTGGGAATCTTCACCGATGATATCCGTGCAGGAAATCCCGCTATATGATCCGCATGCGCTTTGCTCGAACCATTCGCTAAGTTCGGCGAACATCAAAGGGAGCTTGACCGCTTCTTTTTCAGCATCGGCGCCTTTTGCTCCGTACAGGGCCAGCACACATGCCGCGCCGGTAAAAACTCCGCAGACACCGCCGCTGTTTCCTGCCCCCACACAAAGACCGGACATGGCGCGCACCATATCCGGATTTTCCCTGCCCTGGATTTCAAGAGCCAGAAGCATCAGTATCTGGCTGCAGCAGTAACCCTTGCCGGCCAGTTGAATGAGCCTGAAACCAATATCGTTCATGGGTTCACCATTAGTCATTTGTCTTCGAGAACCTGTTCCACTTCCGCCATTTTTCCCAGAGCCAGTTCCTCGGAAATCAGGACATAGCCGCAGATCGGACACTGGGACAAATCCGCCGTCATCCGCTTGCCCATATACGTTAGCGTTGCAGGCCCAACGATTAGATTGATATTACACTTGCGGCATTTCCATGCCAAATCCTGCGGACTGCTGTAGTCTCCGTTCATGGCTGCCCCTTTCCGGCGACTTCCATCCGGTGGCTGTAGGCATTGTGGAGGGTGAAGCCACAAGCCGATACCGAATACTCCACCCAGAACGTAGCTTTGTAAGGCTTGAAAGCTGCCATATAATGTTCTGTTGCGGGATGAAAAAGGGTTTCGCCGGTGCTTTCCGCGTGATAAATGACTTTCTGGACATCCGGTATCAGTATCCGGCGATCTTCCAGAATCTGCTGGACTTCAGGTGAGATGCTCAATACGATTTTTTCATGATCATCCGCTCTTGTGTCGGCCATTTTTCTTGAGTCTTCCCGCCAAAGTTCATTCAGCAGTTCGTCTTTCAACCGGATACGGTTTTCCTGTCTCAGAGACCAGCCCGGACATTTCCGGGATCCGGGATCAGGCATTGCGGTATCCGGAAAAATCAGATCGAGAATGTAAACCGCGCGTTTCCCCGATGCAGCCAGATTGTCACGGCAACCGGCGCAGTACGTCAGATAATCCGCAGGACTTTGACCGGACAGACGCTGAACTACGGTTTTAGCCAGATCGGGATTGGCGTTTTGCATCAAACCGCCAAAGCCGCAGCATTCGGTGTGATTGCGGCCAAGTTCCAGTTCCTCGTAAGGCTGCCCCAATCTCCGCAGCAGGTTGCGTACACTTTGTTGAGTCTCTGGTTCATGGCGGGTGGTACACGGGTCATGGACAGTTAGTGGCGCCGCGCCATGCTTAACGGAAAGATCGCCCGGCAGGCCCTTTTCATCCAGAGCTTGCCACAGCGTCCTGATTTTCGCTTCCGGCAGATATGTCTGGAATATCTGATAACAGGTGGAACAAGCCAGAATGATATCCGGCCTCCCCAGAGTGATCCACTGGTCGCGCAGTCTTGAAAATTCTGTTTGAAACCGATCTTCCTGTCCAGCCCAGGATGCCGGGGCGTTGCAGCATCCCAGCATGAGACCAACACCGCCGGGAATAATCTGGCAAAGATGGGCGTAAGCTCTTTTCACCATTGCCGGAGCTGACGCGCTAAGCTGACATCCTGGAAAAAAGACTGATAAACTGGCTTTATGTCCGGGTTCATGGCGGACCATGGCGAATTGCTCGCTGTTGCTAAACGCCATGTCCAGAAGCGCGAATTCATGAGCGGACGGCGGCATTTTGCCCTTTTGAACCATGTCCCTTCTGGCTTCTATGCAAAGCGTCTGCATGGCGAAATCTTCCGGACAAACCGCCTCACAGAGTCCACAGAGACTGCACGAATTAATAAGCTTGTTGGCCTGCCGTGACCCCATGACAATGGAGGCGTTGTTGTAGATTTCACGCGCGTGTTTCTTCGGGTAACCGCCGAAGTGTTTCAGATAGGCGCAGACCTTGACGCATTCCAGGCACTGGCATTGCAGACAGCGTCCGGCTTCCCGGATGGCTTCATCCTGCGTATATCCATGGACCTGATCCAGTGGCTTAACCGCAGACAGATGAATCACCCCATCGGTTCGGGTATAAAGCCTTGTGGGATATGGGCCATCCTTTTCCCGGCCCGCGGTCAAAGACACTTTCTGTAAATACCGGTCCATGGATGTTGCAGCCCAGCGACCTTCCGCAGCCTGCCAGACCGGGGAATTGGCTCTGCCATGGTGAAAGGAACTGCAAGCAAATATGCCATTATTTTCATCTCGCAACTCTGCAATGTCGCCTCGCCCCAGATATAGGGCATCAAAACCACGGTGCAGGTAGGCCAGGAAGAATTTGTCATGGATGGGGGAGTTCAAGCGGATTTCCACGCCAAGCTCGCCAAGATCAAGTATCTCTTTCGCCACCACGTCACGCGGCAGAATGGCTTCGGGCATTGTCAGCAGACTGCGGCCGAGTTGCTCGCCGGACTCAAACAGGGTAATTCCATACCCTTTCCGTGACAGGTCCCAAGCCGCAGTCAGGCTGTCAAGATCGCTTCCGACAATCGCGATTCGCTTTTCCTTTTTTGGAAGTGCCAGAACCCGCTGTTTTGGCGCCGGTGTCGTAACGCAGGCGCGCTCCAACAAACCGATTTCAATGGCTTGCCCGGCCTTAGTGCGTTTGCAGTGGTCCCGGCACGGCGCATCGCAGATCCGCCCCAGGATGCCGGGAAAAGGCATGGTTTTTCTTAGCACCTTCCAGGCTTCCTGGAAGGCCCCACGCGCCATTTGCCCAACAAAAACGCGAGCATCCAGATGAATCGGACAGGCCGCCATGCACTCCGGCGGCTCTTCCTGAATACACTGGTTTTCCAGAAGTCTTAATTCTTTTTGATCCATTATGAGTACAACATGATTGAGATGATGGGTTGACAGACTAAAGTCAGGAAGAGACAAAAGCCGCTGTTTCTTAACTTCCGCTCTTCCCAACTTCTTCACTTGTTCACTTCAGCCTATTTCTTTAACCCGGCCAGAACCTTTTGCGGCAGAGCCGGCAACTGGGTGATCCGGACACCAGTGGCATTGGCGATTGCATTGATTACAGCCACATGGGAGGAGGTCAGAGGAAGCTCTCCCGCGCCGGCTGCACCAAAAGGGCCATGTTCGCGCGGCGTTTCCACGTAATGGATGTCGATGGCGTCAGGAATGTCCTTGATGTACGGAAGGCCGCAGGCGATCAGACTCGTATGCTTTTTGAGGTCTTCAAAATCCTCTGAAAGCGCCAGTCCGATGCCCTGTGCAACGCCGCCGTATATCTGGCCGTCCACGGTAAGCCTGTTGTTGATTTTTCCAACATCGGCAAAGACGGTGAACTTGTCCACTTCTGTTTTGCCGGTGGCTGTATCCACAACCACTTCCGCCATGAACACGCCATACATGTAAACGGGAAACGGCGATCCCTGACCGTTTTCATCGCAGGCTGTGCACATGGAAGCTGTCCATTTGCCAGAATATTTCAAAGGAATATTTTCAGACTTCATTTCCGAATATGTCCGATAAGACCCGTCTGATTTGCGCATGGCGTTCATCAGCATTTCACAGCCGTTTTTTATGGCGTTTCCGGTCATTACCTGCTGACGGCTTCCACCCGAAGGCCCGCTGTTGGGAACTGTGGCCATATCGTTCATCACCAGTTTGATTTTTTCGGGTGCAATGCCAAGTGGCAGCAGGGCTTCATGACAGGTGCCAAGAGCGCCGCTATCTGCGCCCTGTCCATGGTCTTCCCATGACGAGCTTAACACCACTCCCTCCGGTGTTAATTCCACGGCGATTTCAGAGCCGTCCGGCCCGTCCAGACCGCAACCGTAAATGCCGATGGAAACCCCCACGCCCTTTTTCTTCTCCGGGGTTGACTCTGTTTTGGCGCGAGCCATCGCAGCTTTGTAGAGAGGGCGCAGACCTTCAATCATTTCGGACAGACTATATGCATCCGGAACCTGGCCGGTCGGCGTAGTGTCTCCAGGACGGTAAACATTCAGATAGCGAAGCTCCAAAGGATCCATGCCCAATTTGGCGGCCAAATCATCTATCAGGCTTTCGGATGCCAGAAAACTTTGCGGCGATCCATAAGAGCGGAAAGCAGATCCCCAGGCATGGTTTGTACAAACGGTCTTTCCGACCCCTCGGATATTGGCTATGCCATAACCTGCGCCGATGAACTGCGCGCCACGAAGTGTCAGCAGGTCCCCAAATTCGGAATAGGGCCCGTGGTCCACGATCCAGTCGCCTTCCATGGCCATGATTTTGCCATTTTTATCAGCACCGTACTTCAGACTCACAAAGAAAGGCGAGCGTTTTCCGGTGTAGGTGATGTGCTGAAAATAATCGTATTTCAGCGTGACCGGTTTGCCGGTAGCCATGGCTGCAACTCCCAGAAGAGCTTCCATGGTTGGGCTGAACTTGTATCCGAAAGTTCCGCCTGCCGGATTTTGAACCAATCGCAGTTTGTCCGGCTCAATTCCCAGACCTGGGCAAATCATGGCATGATGCAGATAAATCGCAATGCTCTTGGAGTGAATGGCAAGTCGCCCCGCATCGTCAAAATAAGCCAGACCAACATCCGGCTCCATGGTCAAGTGCGGCTGTCTTTGCAGGTAATAGTCGTTTTCCACCGTGCAGGCCGCAGCATTCATGATCGGACCGGTTTCCTGACCCTTGGCGCGTTTTTGCTCGAAATACACGTTGGGAGTTCCGGGATGAATCTCGATGGCATCCTCCGCCATGGCAGCGGGAGCGCTCATGTAAGCCGGAAGTTCATCCAGCACTACCTTGACCTGGTCCGCCGCCGCCCTGGCGTTGGCTTCCGTATCCGCGGCCACAATGGCAATGGCGTCTCCGAACTGAAAGACTTTTTCATCACAGAGAATCGGGCGATCCCAGCCATCCCCCTTGTTAGTCGGAAAGGTGATCAGCCCGGTAATCCGGTTCTTTCCCTTGACATCTTTATGGGTAATGACTTTAAAAACTCCCGGCATTTTTTCCGCTGCCGAAGTATCAATCGAGAGAATATTGGCATGAGACGTTTTGGCCTGAACCAGGGCAAGCCTAAGGGTTCCAGCCGGCATTTTAAGACCTATGTCAGCTCCGAAATCCGTAGTACCGGTCACCTTGGCAATGGCGCTGGGCCTTGGATATTTGCTTCCCCAGATACGATTGTCGGCAGGCATCTTGAATGCCAGATCATCTTCAGTCATCTCGCCGCGCAGTACCCTGGCCGCGTCCATCACCGCATCCACCAGGGGTTTGTATCCTGTGCAGCGGCAGGCGTTCCGGTGTTTCTGAAACCAGTCCCTGACATCCTGGCGGGTGGGGCTGAGATTGGCATCCAGCAAAGCTTTGGCCGAAACAATGAAGCCTGGACTGCAGAAACCGCACTGGGCTGCGCCATGAACTGTCCAGGCAAGCTGAATGGGATGAAGTTTGTCCGGCCCGCCGATTCCCTCGATGGTCGTGATGCTGGCATCATCCGGAACCCTGCTCATTTTGGTGATGCAGGAGCGAACCACCTTGCCGTCCAGGATCACCGAACAGCCCCCGCACTGTCCTTGGCCACATCCGACCTTTGTTCCCGTCAGTTTGAGTTGCTCACGCAGCGTATCGGACAGAAACGCATCCGGGTCAACCACCATCATCTGCATTTTACCATTGATATTCATATTTTTTCGAATCATGCCGTTCCTCCTATTTATGGGATGAATACAAACACAATCCGTCCGGCATCTGCCGGACGGCGTCAGCCTTTATTCAAACCGCAAAATAGCGGTCTGATGAAATATTTTAATGATTACAGGCAACTGCAAAATTTATCGCGTGGTATATGCCATTGTTGACATGACGGAAGTTATAGGATAGGAAGCGGCGGATGTCAAATAAAGAAATTCTCCATAAGGGATAACGCCATGAATACCAGTTTTCTGACGATCTGACAGATGTTTGATGCTGTCTATCTGCACAGTAAAACCTTCAGGACAACTTCCGCACCACAAGCCTTTATCTCATAGTATGTCTGCCGGTTCTGCAACCACACCTGTGTCGTCGGTCATCACGAACAGGATCGTCTTTTTGCCCATCTTCTCGTATTCGGTGTATGCCTTGCGCCATTCGATCACGCCCAGATGAAAATCGCTCCGTTATTGTGCTTGGGCGTGGCCGTTGTATTGACCTGCATGGAAAGAGCCGCCCCTTTTTGCTTCAGTCGGTTGTGGATGTCTTCTATGAATCAGGATATGGGGTACGGGTTTTATGCCTGCCCCCTGATCCTGATACCTTCAATTCTTGTTTACGATTTGAACCCGCGCCAGGTAGTCCTGCAGATCGGCAATTCCTATTTCAACGCCATCATGCTGACTGTTCCGGGCTGACTGCTCGATTTGCGCCCCCAAGTCCGTAATTCTCTGAAACCCGTATCCACCGCCAACACCTTTTAGGGAGTGCCCTATTTTTTGGATATCGACATAATTATTATCACGCAACAGCTCTGACAATTGAGGTATCTGGTCCCGGATGCTTTGAAGAAAACCCGGAATAAGCGCCGCAAGATCGGGATCAACCGAGACCATAATAATATCATCCATCCCATTTTCCTCTTCGTTTAACGAATGGAATTCACAGTCTGCCAGAGGGGCCTCTTTAACAGGAGCATTAACAGGAGCAGGTTGCTCTGTCGGATCAGAGGTGAGGGGCGAGCAAGTTAGGGGCGGCCGGCTGGTCGCCCGTACTGATTGATTTTCTCGCCCCTCGTCCATCTTGGCTCGTTCCTGTTGATTTGAAAATACATCCAGGATATGGATCATCGTAGTCAGCAATTTCTCCTTTCGGATGGGTTTACTGAGATGAGCATCACAGCCAATAGCCAAACATTTCTTTACATCTTCACTGAAGGTATGTGCAGTGAGCGCGATAATGGGAACTCTGGATTGATTACCCATGGCTTCTTGCCGGCGGATGGTTTTGGTCGCTGTATATCCGTCCATAACGGGCATTTGCATATCCATTAAAATCAAATCAAAGGACTGCTTCTTAAGATGTTCAAGTGCTTCCAACCCGTTTCTGGAGATGGTAAGCTGCCAGCATGCGGCATTGAGAAAGGCCTGAAGCAAAATTAGATTAGGTTCAAAATCTTCGACCAGCAGAATCCGCCGGGTGGGCAGTTTTTCCAGTACCTCTGGTGATAGTGACTCCAAATAATTGGAAATTATTGAACCAGATGGCAAGACATTCAACGGAGGATCATGGACCATATCTGGACAGATTTCCGATAGTGACCGTAATCGCACGGTAAAGCGGAAATCGCTCCCCAGACCGAGCCGACTGGTAGCATAGAATGATCCGCCCATGAGTTCAGCAAGCTTTTTGGATATAGTCAACCCCAGACCTGTCCCACCGAAACGGCGGGTGACTGATGAATCCGCCTGGGTAAAGGCATCAAAAATGGTGAGCAGTTTATTCTCTGGAATGCCCACTCCTGTGTCCCGGACACTGAATTCCAGTACCAATGTTTGAGCATCGAACGAATCAGCCCCTTGTTCAGTCGGGGAAATGCGATGAACAGATAGAGTGATTGAGCCATGTTCGGTAAACTTCAGGGCGTTGCCAATAAGATTCATTAAAATCTGTCTCAAACGGCTCGGATCTCCCAGCAGTTGAACTGGAACCTCCTGGTCGATGGAGCAGTTGGATTCAAGACCTTTCCTGCGGCTCTGAACCTGCAGAATGGCTCCGATGTCCGACATCAACTCCAAGAGGCTGAATTCAAGGTTTTCCAGCCGTAGATGACCTGCATCGATTTTGGAGAAATCCAGTATATCATTAATCAGATTGAGCAGATTTTCACCGGAGGATATAAAAATCGTCACATATTGGCGTTGTTCCGGGGTTAATTCGGTGTCTGCCAACAGGTCCGCCATCCCGATGATTGCATTGAGGGGAGTACGGATCTCATGGCTCACGTTAGCCAGAAAATCACTTTTTGCGGCTGTAGCCACCTCTGTCTCCAGAACCATCCGATTGGCCATTTCGATGGCCTGGTTAAGTTCCTCGTTGCTCTGGGTCAACTCCCTTCCCATTGCTTCGGCAGCCTCTTTGGCAGTGCGAAGTTCTTTTTCTGTTCGCCGTTTTTCTGCCAGGCTTTTCAGAAATGTGTTAAACCACCAGACCAATTCGCCGATTTCATCCCGTGATGTGGTTGTCAGGTGAAGATCCGACTCCGGTCTGCCATCCCGAATAGCCTTGAAACGCGCAGTAATATCCTTTATGGGAGCAACCACGCGTTTCGAAAAATGAAAAATGAGTAAAACAGCCAGAACGGTGCTGATCAATGTTGTTAACAAGGTATTTCTCGCAATACCACTGACCTGAGCATCAATTTGCGATGTCTGAATAAAACTCAGGAGAGTCCATTTACTATCTTCAAATTGATCATATAGCACAAGAGTGTCCTGGCCTTCCAATTGGGTGCGGAATAAGCCTGATTGTGAATCTATCCTGGCTGCAAGTGACGAGTCGAGTGGTTTGCCGATTTGATTCATATCCGGATCACTGATAATCCGGTGCTGTTGATCGATCACCCGGAATATCTGCCCGATCTGACCTTTACGCTGAAAACTCTGATGAAACACGGCGGGATCATAAGATATGACCAAAAAACCGGTGGGGCGCTCATCTCCGGTTTGGGCATTGAGATGCCAGATGATTTTAACAGCAGCAATGACCTTTGGATGCTGAGAGTTGACAATGATGCTATCTATTATCCCCATCCATATCACAGATCGACTGGCATTGGTCGCTTCTGCAAAAACCTGTTCCTTGAAAGATTTTTGAATTTCTCCGGTCACAAGGGTTTCCCCTACATGATAATGGACATCTTCCGAGGAAATCAGATCAATTGAAACAATGCCTGCCAGATTGATGTATCCGCTCAGAATATAGCCGATCTTCGCCTGGGTTGAAAGCCGTTCATAATCGTTGCCCTCCTTTTTTGAATCGGCTGTCTCCTTAAGCACATTTCGAATATCTTCCTGACTTGACAAGCTCATCATAAGGCTTTCCACATCACGCATGAGCAGATTCAGATAATTTTTCTTTTCTTCCATGAGTTCTGCTGTGTAGCTTTGAACTTTTTCATGAACCGCAGAACGCGATATGCTATATGAAACAGCGCCAAGACTGATCAGCGGTACAAGGCTGATCAGTACGACATAACCGATGACGCTGCGGGTCAGGGAAGGCTTGATCAATGAGGCAGGGCCGACTTTCACGGTAGATTTTCCATTGTGATGATGTTAACGTCAATGAATGTTTCAAGCTGAGGTTGTTTGCCGTGAATCAGATCGACCGCATATTTCACGCCAAGATAGCCCTGTTGACCCGCATTCTGATCCACTGTGACCTGGAGTTTGCCGTCCCGAATCGCCTTGACAGCCTCGGCCAATGCATCAAAACCAGCCACCTGAACATTGGTTTTACCTGCGCCCTGAAGATACTGAATCGCGCCCAAAGCCATCATGTCATTGGCGCAGAAGAGAAGATTCACGTCCGGATGCTCTGCAAAAATTCTGGATGTCACGGTAAACGCTTCATCAATTTTCCAGTTGGCGGTTTCCATTGTCGCTATTCGAATGCCAGGATTTTCCTGAAACGCCTTCACTGCTCCCTGCTTACGATGCTCCGCATTGGTTGCAGCGCGAATGCCTTCAAGAATTGCTGCTGTAGCCGGTTGCTGAACCTTCTTAATGATAACTTTGGTAGCCAGATAGGCGCCCTGAGTGTTATCGACACTGATAAATGGAACATTGGTCAGTCCCATTTTTGCTGAAAGATTTGGATCCAGCCGGTTATCGATATTGACGATCCAGATACCGGCGCTCTGGGCTTTTTTGAGAACCGGAATGAGATCGGTTGAGCTTCCAGGAGCGATGACAATGGCGCTGATACGCTGCCGAATCATGTCTTCGACAATGGCGATCTGCTGATCAATGGATGTTTCCTTTGCACCTGTCTTGACCAGAAGACGAATCCCCAGTTCTTTTTCAGCCCGTCTGGCGCCTTTTTCCATTTCGATAAAAAAAGGATTGGTGAGCGTTTTCATAATAAGGCTCACTGTTTTTGGATCTCCATCCGATCCGCTTTTTGAATCAGCGCCGGAAACCTGCGGAATAATGACAACCAGTAATAAACACGCCAAGATTGCGTAAAACAGACCACATTTTGTTTTCATTGATGATAACCCTTTCATATAATAATTAATTTAAGTTCAAAACTATCCTTCTGAACGATTATGTTTAATGCGGTTTGTTAAGGGCCAGTCTCCTAACTTTTTTTGAACCCTGCAGCGCCTCCCGTCCGCTGTATCTCCAGAATGCGATCCAGATGGGAAAAGAAGACATCCAGCACATCCGGATCAAAATGAAGTTCGCGGCCCTCTTTCAGAATAGCCAGTGCTTTATCGAGCGGGAACGCTTTTTTGTAGGGCCTGACACTTAAAAGCGCATCGAATACATCTGCTACTGCCACAATTCTGCCTGGCAGCGGAATTTCTTTTCCCTTCAGGCCCTGGGGATAACCTGAACCATCCCATTTTTCATGATGCGATAAAGCAATTACTTCCGCCAGTTGAACGACCTCAGAACTCGAACCCTCCAGAATTCGTGTACCGATGATGGTATGGTTTTTCATGATTTCCCATTCTTCGGGATCCAGACGACCAGGTTTAAGTAAAATCCGATCTGGTATGCCAATTTTGCCCACATCATGCATGGGAGATGCGTACAAAATCATGTCCTGCTGTTTTTTATCAAGGCCCAAACCTTCCGCCAATACCTCGGCAGAGTGGCTCATGCGCAGAATATGGTCACCTGTGTCTTCATCTTTATATTCGGCCGCCCGGGCCAGCCGATAAATGGTTTCTAATGAGCTTTCCTTGAGCTGTTCAAATGCTTCGCGCAATTGCCGGGTTTTCTGCCCAACCTCGGCCTCCAGATGCTGCTGATAGGATTTGAGGTGGTCGTAGTAGGCCTTAAGTTTAACCGAAGACTGAATCCGGGCTTTGAGTAAAACCCGATCCACCGGTTTCATCAAAAAATCGTCCGCACCAAGTTCCAACGCCCGAGCCCTGGATTCATTTTCTTCCGATCCGGTGACCATTACCACCTGAATACCCCGGGTTGCCTCATTTTGTTTCACCTCGGACAGAACTTCAAATCCATTTTTTTTTGGCATCTGGATATCAAGCAAAATGACATCGGGCATGTATTGTGTCACCAGTAACAGCGCTCTTTCCCCATCCGAAGCAGTAATGATACGATACCCCATGCCGCTTAGGGTGACTTCAATAAGTTTTTGCTGCCAGAGGTCATCATCGGTCACGAGAATTGTCGGTGTTTTTTCCATATATTGTTCTCCCTGCGTAGGTGGTAGCCAGACCGTCCCGGTCTGGCCTACACCCAAATGCCTTATTTGTCCTTACTGACGATTTGAACCCGCGCCAGGTAGTTCTGCAGATCGGCAATGGCTATTTCAATGCCATCATGCTGACTGCTCCGGGCTAACTGCTCGATTTGAGCTCCAAGGTCGGTAATTCTCTGAAACCCGTATCCGCCGCCAACGCCTTTCAGGGAATGCCCTGTTTTTTGGATATCGGCATAATTACCCTCACGCAACAGCTCTGCCAGGTGAGATATCTGATCCCTTATGCTTTGAAGAAAACCCGGAATTAGCGGCGCCAGATCGGGATCCACAGAGACTATAATAATATCATCCAGCTTATTTTCCTCTTCGGTTAGCGGTAAGGGCGAAAAATCTTTCACCCTTGCAGATGTCTGAGAAATCTCTTCAACAGGAACAGATGGCGCTGCCTTACCAGGGGTGAGGGGCGCGCTGGGCGACCGGCCGGTCGCCCCTACTGATTGTTTTTCTCGCCCCTCGTCCATATTCGCTCGTTCCTGTTGATTTGAAAATGTATCCAGGATATGGATCATCGTGGTCAGCAATCTCTCCTTGCGAATGGGCTTGCTGAGATGAGCATCACAGCCAATAGCCAGACATTTCTTTACATCTTCACTGAAGGTATGTGCAGTGAGCGCGATAATGGGAACTCTGGATTGTTTCCCCACGGCTTCCTGCTGACGGATGGTTTTGGTAGCTGTATATCCGTCCATGACGGGCATTTGCATATCCATTAAAATCAAATCATAGGACTGCTTTTGAAGGTGTCCAATTGCTTCCAATCCGTTTCTGGCGATGGTAAGCCGCCAGCAATCGGCATTGAGAAAGGCCTGAATTAAAATAAGGTTTGGTTCAAAATCTTCAACCACCAGAATCCGCCGGGTAGGCATGTTTTCCAGTACGACTGGTAATAACGGCATCAGACCATTCGAAATGCTTAACCCGGATGGTGAAATATTCAACGAAGGGGTAGGGATTACGGCGGGGCAGATGGCCATGAGCGACCGTAATCGCACGGTAAAACGGAAATCGCTCCCCCGCCCGAACTGGCTGGTGGCATGGAATGATCCGCCCATGAGTTCGGCGAGTTTTTTGGATATGGTTAACCCCAGACCAGTCCCACCAAAACGGCGGGTTACAGTTTCGTCCGCCTGGGTAAAGGCATCAAAAATGGTGTGCAGTTTATTCTCAGGAATGCCCACTCCTGTATCCCGAATGCTGAATTCCAGCATCAATGTTTGAGCATCGAACGAATCAGCCACTTGTTCAGTCGGAGAAATGCGATGAACGGAGAGCGTGATTGATCCATGCTCGGTAAACTTCAGAGCGTTTCCAACGATATTCATTAAAATCTGTCTCAAACGGCTCGGATCTCCCAGCAGTTGATCTGGAATATCCTGGTCGATGGTAAAGCTGGATTCAAGACCCTTCCTGCGGCTCTGAACCTGTAAAATAGCTCCAATATCCGCCATCAACTCCAAAAGGCTGAATTCAAGGTTTTCCAGCCGGAGATGACCTGCGTCGATTTTGGAGAAATCCAGTATATCATTAATCAGATTGAGCAGATTTTCACCGGAGGATATAAAAATCGTCACATATTGGCGTTGTTCCGGGGTTAATTCGGTGTCTGCCAACAGGTCCGCCATCCCGATGATTGCATTGAGGGGAGTGCGTATCTCATGGCTCACGTTCGCCAGAAAATGACTTTTGGTGGCTGTAGCCGCCTCTGTTTCCAGAACCATCCGATTAGCCATTTCGATGGCTTTGTTAAGCTCCTCATTGCTTTGGGTCAGCTCCCGGTTGGCAGCTTCGGCCTCGTCCTTCAGTCGCGTTAATTCCTTTTCATGGCGTTTGCTTTCCGAGATATCCAGGAAGCTCTCCAGCAGGTAATGCTTTTCGTCCCGATGGAGTTGCACCACCGTCTTCATTATTGGAATCTGATCGCCATTCCTGGTGAGCAACTGACCCTCGAAATTACAACTTTCTTCAGCACAGTGGTCAAATGGGCAGGCATCCATGGTCATGCAATAAAAAAAATCGTGGCAGGACTGATCTTTGATTTCATCCAGAGTCACATTCAATTTTTCAAGGGTATAGGTATTCGCATCAACGATATGGTAGGTTGCCTGATCAATGATCACAATGCCAACGTGGATCGAGTTCATGATGGTCTTTAAATGTGTCTGGTTTTCCCGCAGGAGTGCTTCAGCCCGTTTAAATTCGGTGACGTCATGTCCGGATCCCCGAACATAGATTCCCTGGTCGTTTTCCGTCACCAGAGAGTTGCTGTATTCAATCAGATGGCGAGAACCATTTTTTGCGACAAACACCGATATTCCCCGGTGTGATCCGGATGCTATGATTTCCGGTAAAAAGGTATTGTAAAAGGCCGAGCGTTGAGCAACCGGCATAAAATCAGCCACCGACCGGCCAATCATGTCCACAGGACTATACCCCAACAGATGCCCGATTGCCGGATTGACGGTTAAAAATCGGCCCTTCAAATCATGCGTATAAATAAAGTCCTTTATGTGATCGAACAGGTCCCGATATTGTTTTTCGGATTTTCGCAGCGATTCTTCAACCTGGGTTCTGCGTGCAATCTCCGTTTCAAGTAGATGGCGTTTTTCCTGGATAGCCGCCTCCCGTCTGGCGGATTCGGCCAAATGTATCTGCAGGGCAAGGCTCTTGCTGCCAAGAAACCAGATCGCCACTAACCCGCCAATCACCAACAGCGACAAAGACCCCAGGAGAATGATCAGTTGCCTGGGAAGCATCCCGTCGTAAACTTCCTGGCGAGGTAATGCCCTGAAGAGGTGAAAGGGGGTTTGGGTGATCTGTGAACCCATGGCCAGCATCTCTGTACGCTGAGCATTGTGGTAAACAACGCTAAAAAATTCGTTTTGATCCAGTAGCGTTTTATCAATCTGATCAGCCGGCAAAAAAGGTAAGTCATCTGACGGAAAATCACCAGACAATACCTGATGATTGGCATAGAGAAAATGGCCACGGGTTGGCCCATCTCCAGCCTGTCTTACGAAATGAAAAAAAACATTATCCAGCGAAATCCAGCTTCTGACCTGCCCGACATACATATCCTTGAAAGAAAGGGCAGTGACCGTGCTGGCGCTGGGAGGAGATTGGGAGGAGTTGAACAATATCTCCACGCCTTCGGGTATATCACGAGGGACGGCTGTGGTGTCGTCGGCCGGTAGAATTCCCAATTGGGTGTCCACCAGTATCTGCCCCTGAGCATCCATAAATGACAGCCTGGAATACACCGGCTCACCGCCTATTCGACGTTCATCCTGCAACTGCTTTAAAATGTGGTAGATGTCAAACAGGCTGGCTCTCAATCCATAAGCCATTGTCATACCCAGAGCCTTGTTTTCAAAATATGTCTGCAATTCCCTGCGGGTGGTAATATCTTTCAGGTCATGCCTGCGCTCCGCAAAGAAGAATCCGATGGCGGATGCCTGTCGGGTCAAATCCATTTTGATCTGGTTAAACACCGACTGTCGGAGCGCCACCTGCGAGCGATAATTGGACACCATCATAAATCCAATCAGACCCGCCAGAAACACGCCCAGAAATAGAACAGCCCATTGGTGTTTTTTCAAACTCAGGTGGTACTGGGATGGGATAGATATCATGGATTATCGATTGTCGGTGGACGATTTGCGCCAATAGAAAGTTTACCGTTTACGGTAAACGGTAAACGGTCAACTTTGGCGAGAGAAACAGAGGGCTGGAAGCCCCCACTACCTTGGTCCGCCCCTACTTCACCGGAAAAAATTCCGGAAAATAACTGAATACCGCGGGATAATATTTTTTGACCAGCGATTGATATGTCCCATCTTTGATCAGTTGTTTATAAAAAGCATTAAACGCATCCCTCAGATCATTTCCATCAAGAGTAAATGCAGGCGCCATCTCCTGAACAACAGAAATTGGCCCAATGATCTTAATCTGTCCACCCCATTTTCCCAAAGCCACCAGCGCATCAGGCACATCCAGCAGTGCGGTTTCGGCATCCCCGTTCATCACCGCCGGGGCCAGTTCATTGAGATTGCCAGGAAAAAGGATTTGTTCGGATACAATGGATTCCAACGCATAGAGCGATGGCTCCAGACATGTTCCGGATTTGCCCAGGAGTCGACGCCCCTTTAAAAGGTTTTTTGTCTGAACGATATCCTGTTCGAGAGTGCCGGTTGGGCGAATGGGAGTGATGGGAGAATCTGAGCGGGTCATCAACCAGACCTGGGTTGGGAAGGTGGGCGCGGAAAACAGTACCACTTTTTCGCGCCATGGTAGTATGGTAAACCCGTTGGCGATCACATCTCCTTTTATTGGAGCCTGTCCGATCACTTGAACCATATTCCCGGAAGGTTTCACGATTTTACCGGTCAAATCCTGAATGATGGTGGGCCAGTCAGTTTTGACATACTCATACCGGACATTTAAATGACGAGCAAATAACTGCATCAATTCCACGTCCAAACCGTCCCCGCTGCCAGTGACAAAATTGGCGTATGGCACCCCCAAGTGTCGTAGCACGCCATTTTTTTTGACAGTGGCGATATCCGACCCCCAGGCTTGCGATGTGAAACTCCCAACACATACCAATAAAATGACTGCGCCCAAAACCTGTCGTAACCAATTCCTCAATTGCTTTTGCATCCCCTATTCTCCTTTCAAGTACGATAGACATCTGATCACAAAAAACCCGTTATAACGTTAACTTGAACCTGATGCACCCAAATTGTGCAATTATTGTAACATGGAATCAGAGTCAAGACAGCACGAATTAACCACAGTATATCCAAACCGATCTATTCTTTCAATTAATAAATGTAATGTATCTGTTCCGAGCCACAAACATTAAAATATCATTTGACAGGATGCGAGGGTATAACTTAATCTGTATATCAAGATTGAAAACAGTCTTGACGGTTAGGGGTGCCCTGGTAATAAGATATCGCAATGGGCTGAGAATATACCCTTGAACTTGACCTGGATAATGCCAGCGTAAGGAAACATGAGGAATTTCGCTAAAGCAGGTGAAACGTTTCTTACGCGTTCACCTGCTTTATTTGTTTTGGAAGGGGAGGTCCCATGAGTACGATCATAGAAGCGCTGCAAAAAGGCGATGTACCGCCATACATTTTACAACTTTCGGAAGCTGAAAGCATCCCTCCGCCACAATTTATCCAAAGTATCATCAGGGGGCATGTCGTTGTTCCACGAAACAATCGGCATGGGGCGTTGACTCCCGTTGCCATTGGCTTGGGGGCCCGCGTGAAAATCAATGCCAATATCGGCACGTCTCCTGCAAGTTGTGATTTCGAAAATGAAATTCAAAAGCTTGAAGCTGCAATCTCCGCCGGCGCCGATGCGGTAATGGATTTATCTATTGCAGGTAATAGTTCTGCTTTCAGAAAACACATCATCGAAGGATTTGATATCACCTTGGGAACGGTTCCGATTTACGATGCGATGATCGGGTTGGATACCTCGGACAAGCTGACCTTTTCGCATTTCCTGCGTATCATGGAAAAACAGGCGGAGGAAGGCGTTGATTTCATGACCATTCATGCCGGATTGTTAAGCAAGCATCTGCCCTTAATTGAGAGGCGGGTTCTTGGAGTGGTCAGCCGAGGCGGCGCCATCCTGGCGCAATGGATGAAACATCAGCAAAAGGAAAATTTCCTGTATGCACATTTTGATGAAATTCTTGCCGTGGCGAATGCCTATGATATCACGCTGTCCATTGGCGATGGTTTGCGACCCGGCTGTACCCATGATGCCAACGATGCGGCGCAGTTTGGAGAGCTTGAAGTCATCGGAGAGCTTGTACAGCGATGCCGTTCGGCAAACGTCCAGGTGATGGTTGAAGGGCCGGGGCATGTTCCACTCAATCTGATAGAAGAAAATGTCAGAAAGGAAAAAGAACTCTGTGACGGCGCGCCGTTTTACGTGTTGGGGCCATTAGTCATCGACTATGCCGCGGGATACGATCATATTTCAGGGGCCATAGGCGGCGCATTGGCCGGGATGTTTGGCGCAGACTTCCTTTGCTATGTTACGCCCGCAGAGCATTTGCGCCTGCCAACGATTGAGGATGTTCACGAGGGTGTTATTGCATCCAAAATCGCAGCAGCAGCAGCCGATCTTGCCAGAAAACGACCATCTGCAATATCCAGAAACCTGGAGATGTCAAAGGCAAGAAGGCGTTTTGACTGGGATGCTCAGGAAGAGCTGTCCATTGATAAAAACAAATTCAGCCGCTACCTTGAAAAAGTCGGGACTGAATCGCCAGGTGCCAAAAGTGATTTGCCATGCACCATGTGCGGTGAATGGTGTGCGATGAAACGTCTTTAATCAAAGGAATTTTTCGCATGAAGATAACAGCACAATCTGTCTGGGCCGATGTACTTGAAATTCGTCATCATGCGCCTCTGATTCATAACATTACCAATTATGTGGCGATGAACACGACTGCAAATGCGCTGCTTGCTCTCGGTGCATCTCCGGTGATGGCGCATGCTCAAGAGGAAGTCGCCGACATGGTCGGGATTGCCAAAGCGCTTGTGATCAACATTGGAACGTTGAGTGAAAAGTGGATTCAATCCATGCAAAAAGCCATGCTTCAGGCAAAAAGCTGCGGCGTGCCAATCGTCTTGGACCCGGTGGGTGCGGGCGCAACCCCGTATCGCACGGAAACGACGCGACAGCTTCTTTCTGTTGCGCCTGTCGCCATCATTCGGGGGAATGCCTCTGAAATTATGGCTATCGCGCAGGCCGACCCTGTTTTGAAAACCGGGACCATCTCGAAAGGTGTTGATAGTATATCGGGTTCAGAATCCGCGGTGGGAGCCGCACGGGAATTAAACAGGGCTTATGGTGCTGTAGTCTGTATCACCGGGGAAACCGATTTTATCGTTTCCAGCAATATCGTTGCAAAAGTAAAGAAC
>SERZ01000882.1_pt1 | contig 18759 bp, 7 predicted proteins | sample 3171461 | NCBI WGS metagenome assembly SERZ01 (sample SAMN06051861, study PRJNA518727) | freshwater metagenome | biome: subpolar coniferous forest; feature: holomictic lake; material: water; isolation source: holomictic Lake 227, 6 m depth | place: Canada: near Kenora, Ontario | collected 2013-06-25... | reverse complement strand
TGCCCGAAAACTGCGTACCCCCCGACAGGAAGTAGTTGCCGGCATCGGTGTCGCCCAGAGCCAGGTTGCTCAGGCTGTAGTTCCGGCCAGTGCCGGCGTGGGGCGAAGAGAAGGCGCCCGAGCCGCTCACCGTGACCACATCATTCGTGATCTGGCCGGTCAGGCCGATGGTCACGCCGCTCATCGCAACAGTGCCGTCATAAGCCTTGCTGACGTTGCTGGCGTTGGCCGTCAGCGCGGCCTGCGTGACCGCCAGATTGCCGATGAAATTGAGCGCGATGTAATTCTTTATTCCAGTGATGAGCGTATCGGTGCCCGCAATGGCGTAATTGCCGACCTTTTGATTGAGGCTGGTCGATAGGTTGGCACTGGCCGGAGCCAGCGTGATCGACACAGTGCCGTCCGTACCATCCTTCCAGGTCGAGGTGTTGCCGTTGGATGACTGTTGCGTAAGACCGGTCAGCACACTGCTGCCATTGAGGTACTGGGCGCTGGTGATGCTGTAGCTTGGCGTCGCGCCATACACGGCATTGGTATTGACGACCTTGACCAGCAACTGGCCTGCCGGAACAATTTTGTAGTCGCCGTTCACATGGCTGATGGTGTAGTTGCTGGCGGAATAGCCCGACGGCACCAGCACGCCGGGGTAGGTGCCGCTGCCGGTGTCTGACCCCGTGCGGGTGATCGTTCCTTGGTTTACCACGGACGACAGTTCACCACCGACCAGACCGGTGTAGTTCACGCCGTTGTAGGTTCCCACGCCATCCACTGTCGTCACAAACTTTGCATCGCTATTGGCTGTGATGGTCAGCGGTGCCTGTGTGATATTGGCTGTCAGCCCAGTGGGCTGCAGCACGCTGTAGTTGGCGGCGTCGTGACCACTCAAGGTGTAGCCGGTCACGGTGACCGCAATGCCAGAGCCTGCGTTCGCACTGGCAAAGCTGGCGCCAGGCGTGCCAGCCACGCTGACCAGATCGTTGGTCAAGGCGCTTACGCTGGCCGTACCGGCCAGGGTTGCGGCGCTGGTTGCGTCATAGGTTTTACTGCTGGCGCTGGGGCCGGTCACGCTCAGGTTAAGTGGGCTGACGGTGTAGTTGCTGCCGTTGGTGCTGAAGGCTGCCAGCGTGTAGTTGGCGCTATCGGTCCCGGTGATGGTGGTGGAGGTGCTTTGCGCATAAGCACCCGCAGCCACCCTGTTGCTGGTGCTGTAAACCGGATTTGTGATGCTGGCCGTGGTGGCCACCGCGTCGCTGCCGATCAGGCCGTTCAAGGTGACTGCGCCGGGCGCCACTGCGCTGCCGTAGGTTGAGCTTGCGGAGGCAATGGCTGCCACCGCGATGCCCAGCGGATTCACGGTGTACGTGTTGTCCGGTGTGGTGTAGGCGCTTAAGGTGTAATTGCCTGCGTCCGTGCCCGTCAGTGCGGTGGAGGTGGTTTGTGCATAAGCGCCCGCGTTGAGGTGGTTGCTGGTGCTGTATACCGGGTTGCTGATACTCGCGGAGGTGGTCACCACATCACCCGCGAGTTTGTTGTCAAAGATGACCTCACCTGGGGTGACGGTCGAACCGTAAGTTGAACTGCTGCTGGCGACAGAGCCGCTCAGAGCCAATTTACTGACCGTGTAGTTGGCGCCGGGGGTCACCCCTGCAAAACTGTAGTTGCCGGCGTCGGCACCCGACAGGCTGGCGCCTGCCGTTTGGGTGTAAGTGCCTGCGACGACCTTACCGGCGCCACTGAGCGTGCTGGTATTGACTGTTGCCGTGTCGGTCACCACGTCACCCGCAAGTTTGTTGGCAAAGGTGACCGCACCTGGGCTCAAAGTCGATCCATACGTTGAGCTACCACTGGCTATGGCGCCGCTCAAAGCCAGCTGGCTGACTGTCAGCGTGCCCGTGGTGTAACTCAGCAACTGGCCCAACTGCGCCACGGCGCCCGATGGTGTCAGGGTGTGCTCGCCCGCAGTCAAGTGCGAGGAGGTGGACAGCGTACCGCCCGTCGCGACGGTGGCCTGCGTGCTGAGCGCCTGCGCTGCGGTCTCCCCATTGGCGCCTGAGACCGTCACTGTGTTGACTTGAGCACTGCCGTAAGTGATGGTCTGTGGGCTGGCCGTAATGCTCAGCGTGGGCTGCTCGCGGTACACCGCATAAGTGCCCGAACTGCCCAGCGCCAGGGTGAAATTGCTGGTGCCCAGTTTGCTGTTGTAGCGGAACTTGCCGCTGCCTGCGCCCACCAGGGCCGTCACCCCGGTGCTGTCCGCGATCGAGCCGGTGTACAGCACGGCTTGGCCGCCGGCGCCGGTCGTGATCGTGGCTGAACCCGACAAGATGATGTTGTTCGTCGTGCTGCCCACAGCGTCGCCAACACCCGAGTCGAGCACGACCGCGGCCGCAGTGGTGGCGGTGGTCGCCACGTTTTGCGACAGCGTCAGGTCACCGGTCGTGGTCTTGATGGCCACCGTGCCCGAGGCCGAGATGCCATGGGTCGAGCCCACGGTGCCAACAGTCAGCGCACCGGTATTGGTCAGGCTCACACTGCCCACGCCGCTGGCGGCCACGGTGCTCACCGTGGCGCTGTCCAGCGTGTAATTGCCGCTGCCATTGAGCAGCAAATTGCTGGCATTGACGCTGCCACCCGTCTCGGTTGTGGCGCCCGAATCGGTGAGGGTGATGGTGCTGTTGGTGGCCGTCAGAGCCGCGTTGATGGCGACCGCGCCACCGAAAATTGTGATCGGTCCGGCCACGCTCGCTGCACTGGCAATCGTTATCCCTGCGGTGTTGCCTGCTTTGCCCAGCGTCAGGCCGCCCAAGGTGGAAGCAAAGGTCCAGCCCGAGGTCGAGAAAGCGCTGGTGAAACTGGCGGACGAAGGCTCGATCCGCAGGGTGCCCGGGCCATTGAAGCCGCTGGTGGAATTGCTGGGAGCATTGTTTTGCAGCACCAGCGTGCCGTCGGAAATGGTGGTGGCACCCGAATAAGTCCCGTTGGCGGTCAGGGTCAGGGTGTTCGCGCCCACCTTGGTCAGCGCAAAAACGCCGCTCACGACACCGCTCAGGCTCACGTTGCCGGTACCGCCGATGGACGATGCTGCCGCCAGCGCCACCGTGCCGCTATCCGACGCTGCTGTCGCGCTGCTGTTGACCAGCGCGCCTGCGCTGCCGATACCCGTGCTATTCAACGTCAGGTTGTTGGTAATGCTCTGGCCGTAGAGATCCAGCGCCGCACCGCTGCTCACCGATACCGCGCCAGTGCCCAGCGCCGTGCTGCTGCCGATCTGCAGCGTGCCTGCACTCACTATGGTGCCGCCTCCGTAGATGTTGGCACCCGACAGCGTCAGCGTGTTCGCGCCCACCTTGGTCAGGGAAATAAAACCGTTCTCGATGCCGCTCAAGCTCACGTTGCCGGTACCGCCGATGGACGCCGAATTCAGGACCACCATGCCGCTGTACGACGCGGCTGTCGCGCTGCTGTTGACCAGCGCGCCTGTGCTGTTGATGCCGGCGCCGCTCAACTCAAGGTGGTAGTTGGCAATGCTCTGGCCGTAGAGATCCAGCGCCGCACCGCTCGCTACCGATACCGCGCCAGTGCCCAGCGCCGTGCTGCTGCCGGCTTGCAGCGTACCCACGCTCACTGTGCTGCCGCCGCCGTAGCTGTTGGCACCCGACAGCGTCAGCGTGTTCGCGCCCACCTTGGTCAGGGAACCACCGCTCACGACGCCGTTCAAGCTCAGGTTGCCGCTACCGCCGATGGATGATTCCAAACCCAGCGCAACCGTGCCGCTATCCGACGCGGCTGTCGCGCTGCTGTTGACCAGCGCGCCTGTGCTGCTGATGCCGGTGCCGCTTAAGGTAAGGTCGTTGGTAATGCTCTGGCCATTGAGGTCAAGCGCAGCACCGCTGGTCACCGAAGCCGCGCCCGTGCCCAGCGCCGTGCTGCTACTGGCTTGCAGTGTGCCTGCACTCACTATGCTGCCGCCGCTATACGTGTTGTCGCCCGACAGCGCCAGCGTGTTCGCGCCCACCTTGGTCAGCGCAAAAGCACCGCTCACCACGCCGCTCAAGCTCAGCTTGCCGGTACCGCCGATGGACGATGCCGAATCCAGCGCAACCGTGCCGCTATCCGACGCCGCTGTCGCGCTGCTGTTGATCAACGCGCCAGCGCTGCCGATGCCGGTGCCGCTGATGGTCAGGTTGTTGGCAACGCTCTGGCCGTAGAGATCCAGCACCGCACCGCTGGTCACCGATACCGCGCCCGTGCCCAGCGCCGTGCTGCTGCCGGCTTGCAGCGTACCCACGCTCACTGTGCTGCCGCCGCTGTAACTGTTCGCGCCGGACAAGGCGAGCGTGCCGATCCCTGCTTTGGTGAAACTCGATCCGGTGCCGGAAATCACGCCGCTATAAGCAGTATTGCCCTCCTGGGTGATGGTCAGCGCTTTACCGCCAGCCAAGCTGATATTGCCGCTGCCGGAAACGCCGGTGCCGGCCAGCAGATTGATGTTGCCGGTCGAGGTGTCGGTGGTGGTCAATCCTGCAGTGAGGATGATATTGCCACCGTAAAGGCTGATCGGCCCGGCAATGCTGGCGGCGCTGGCGACGGTAATGTCTGCGGTGTTGCCATCCTTGCCCAGCGTCAGGCCGGCCAGGGTGTTGCCATAGGTGTAATTGGCCGTCACGGCGTTGGTAAAGCTCGTGCTGTTGGGTTGTATCGTGATGGCGCCCGAGCCGGCGAAGCCGCTGGTGGTCGGTGCGGCATTGTTGGTAAACACCACGTTGCTGCTGGTCGCCGTGGTGGCGCCGGTATAAGTGGCCAAACCCGTGACGGTCAGACCGCCCGCGCCGCTGTTGGTCAGCGTGCTGGTAGCGCCAGAGATGGCGCCCGCTATCGTCGAGGCACTGCCCGCATCGATTACCAGGCTGCTCAAGCCGGAAGCCGCCGAACCCATCGTTACCGCGCCGGACCCTGCCGCCAGCTTGAGCGTCGATCCTGCGGCACGGGTGGCGTTGCCCACGGCGTAGCGCACGATGACAGTGCCGGCCGCACCCGGGACCGTGGTGGCAAAGTACTGCGGCCCACCGCCTGTGCCGGTATTGGCAACCGGCGCGCCATAGTTGCCGCTGGTGCCGGTCAAGGCAGCACCATAGGTCACGCTGCTGCCCGTGATGCTGGATGCAATGCCAGCGCCGCCTGTTCTGGTGCTCGCGATACCGCCCGCACCGCCACCGGCGCCGCCCCAGGCGGGGTCCGGCGAGCCGCTGGCGCCACCGCTACCACCGCTCCGTTGACTGCCCACGCCACCGGCTGCGCCACTTGCGGTGTTGACGCCCGGCCAAGTGGAGCCCGCGCCACCGCCGCCGCCGCCCGCGGCATAGCCAGCACCGCCTCGGCCAACAAGACCGTTGGATCCGTTGTAATTTCCGCCGCCACCACCGCCGCCAGCAAGAATGGAGCCCAAAGACGTGTCAGCACCCGTCGTGGTCTGGGCACCGCCGGCACCCACCACCAGATTGAGCGAGTTGCCGGGCAAGGCATATCTGCCATAAGCCACACCGCCGCCGCCGCCGCCGCCGCCGGTATACATGCCGGGATCACCCGTACCGCCGCCGCCGCCACCGGCGACCACGAGGTATTCCACCGATGGCACACCATAGGGCGTGTAAAAGATGTCACTGCCGGTGGTGGTGTACTGGTTGAGCAGATAGTCCGTGCCGCTGATTTTGGACAAAACGACCGCGCTGCCGGTGATGGCCTTGGCCTTGGTGGCGGTCAGCAGGGCGTAGTCCTGCACGCTACCCGAATAGGCCGACACCGTGCCACCGCTGAGCGTGATGCTGCCGTTGCCAGAAGCCAAGGTCAGCGGCGTGGTGCTCGGGCTGCTCGCCAGGTTGGCCACCTGCACATTGCCGGTGATACTGATTGCCGCGTTGCTGGTTGTGACGTTGCCCGCCAGGTAGCTGGTGGGCGCGTCGATCGTCACGCCGCCATCGGCGCTGATCGTCGAGCCCACGCCTGTCGCGTAGTTCAGCCCCATGACGAGACTGTTCGCGGCGCCCGCCGTCGCCGTGAACGAACCCGCCGTCTGGACATTGCCCATCACCAGCACATCGCCGCTGCCCTTGAGCAGCACATTGCCGCCGGTCGCGATGCCGATGTCGCCATTCATGAACAGGCTGCCGCCGTAAATGCTGATCGGCCCGGCAATGCCGATGGTAGAGGGGATCGTCACCGCCTTATCCGATGTGCCGTCTGCACTGCTGGCCTTGCCTATCGTCAAGCCACCCAGGGTCGATCCAAATGTCCAGCCCGAAGTCGAAAAGGCATTGGTAAAGTCGCTCGACAGCGGCTCAATGCGCAAGGCGCCTGCTCCGGAATAACCGCTGCTGCTACTCGTCGGTGCATTGTTTTGCAGCACCAGCGTGCCGGTAGAAATGGTGGTGGCACCCGAATAAGTCCCGTTGGCGGTCAGGGTCAGGGTGCCGATCCCTGCTTTGGTGAAACTCGATAGGGTCCCCCCGGCAATCACGCCGCCATAAGCAGTATTGCCTGCCTGGGTGATGGTCAGCGCTTTACCGGCGGCCAGGCTGATATTGCCGCTGCCGGAAACGCCGGTGCTGGCCAGCAGATTGACGTTGCCGGTCGAGGTGTCGGTGGTGGTCAATCCTGCAGTGAGAATGATATTGCCGCCGTAAATATTGATCGGCCCGGCAATGCTCAGCGCTGATCCCACGGTCACATCTTGCGTGTTGGTGGATTTGCCCACCGTCAGACCTGTCAGCGTGGACGCCAGATTAGCATTGCTGGTATCGAAGGCGCTACCAAAGCTGGCATCGCTCGATTCGAAGGTGACGGTGCCGGTGCCATTGATCGTGGCGTGCTCAGGAGAAACGATTTTGCCGCGCAAGATGACATTGCCGGTGCCTGGATTGATCGTCTCATTGGCAAAATATATTGACCCGCTGCCCGTGGCATTGCTGTCTGCAATCACCGAGACGGCGCCATTAGTGGTATTTAAGCTGAAGGCACCAGAGTTGCTGGTGTCAATACCGCCCGAGACTTGCAGCAAGATGGCGGCCCCTGACTTGGTCGTTGTCAGGCTGGCACTCGGGGCGAAGGAGCCGCCGTAAATGCTGATCGGCCCGGCAATGCTGATGGCAGTGGGGATGGTCACCGCCTTATCCGATGTGCCATCTGCACTGCTGGCCTTGCCTATCGTCAAGCCACCCAGGGTCGGTCCAAATACCCAGCCCGAAGTCGAGAATTCGTTGGTGAAGTCGTTCGACAGCGGCTCGATGCGCAAGGCGCCCGCACCGGAATAACCGCTGCTGGTCTTGACTGGTGCATCGTTGGCGAGCACCAGCGTGCCGGCAGAAATCGTGGAGGCGCCGGTGTAGGTGTTGGCCCCCTGCAGGGTCGCGGTGCCAGCACCACTTTTGGTGACGGTGTTGCTTCCAGTGATGATGTGACTGAAGGTGAAATCACCCGCCCCCGTGAATGTCACGGGCCCGTTGAAAACCGACTTGTAAGTTGGATTCGGACCTGAGTAGTCGTAAAGACTCCAGTTGGCCCCTGCGGTGGCAGAGTCGAACGTCGCACCCGAACCACCAACCGTAAAGCCACGCCCATAGCTGCTTCCAAAAGTTGTGGTCGCACCCGAATAGCGCAAGGTGCCGCCGTTGATGACCAGCGCATCGGCTTCGAAATACCGCGTGCCCAAGGATCCACCCCAGGCCCAGTCGGTCAACTCCAAGACAGCACCCGAGTTGATCGTGGTGATGGCCGACCACGGATTACTATTGGTGTCGGAATAGATTTTTCCGGTGCCGCTGATTTTCAGGGTTCCGCCATTGACATTGGTGGCGCCGGTGTAGGTGCTGGCCCCTGTCAGCGTCAAAGTACCGGCACCATATTTGGTCAGCGCGGCATTGGCGCCACTGACGATACCTGAATAGCTGGAGTTGCCCGCCTGGTTGAACACCACACCCGCACCCGTACCACCCGTCATGGCGATATTGCCCGAGCCAGTGACACCGCCGTTCGCCGCGAGCGTCAACACTTGGGCAGAAGACCAGGTCAGGTTGGTATCCACGCTGATGTTGCCGGCGTCTGAACCGGCGCCTGCAGTGGACACGGTCACAGCGTTGGATGCGAGCGCATTTTGCAAAGTGGTCGCGTTGACCACGCCACCCGAGGCGGACGCCGTGAACTGGTTGGAGGCCAGCGCAGTGCTGGCATTGGCCGCAGTCGAGATGGTGATGTTGTAGGGATCGAGCAGCCACAGGCCATCCTGGCCGTTGGCTGATTGCGCATTGACGCTGAGATCACCCACCCGCAGCGTGTGCCCTGAAGTCTCCACCCGCCCGCCATTGCCCGTGCCCGCAGCCTTGGCTGCAATGCTGCCCTCGACCTGCGTCACGCTGGTCGCGTTGTGCACATCGCTCCACAACACCGCCGTGCCGCCATCACCGGCTTTGGTGGCCGAAACATCGATGCTCGCGCCTTGCTCCATCGTCACTGTGGTGGCCTGATACAAGCCGCCGCTGCCTTGCCAGCCGCCGCCGACCAGCACTTCACCGCCGCCGCTTGCGCCGGATGCATCGAGCTTGCTGCCGGAGGCGAGCGCGATGTGGTCGCCTTCCAGCACGATGCGCCCGCCGCGCTCTACCAACCCTTTTGCTTCGATGCTGCCAGAGTTCCTGACCACACCGCCTTGCAACTGGTCTGCTGCGCGTGCGGAAAGAATCACCAGGCCGCCGGGGGCCTGCACGGCGTTGCCGTTCTCCACCAGCGCGGCCATCGTCGCCGGGGAGACGCGCAGGTTGGCGAGGGTGTTGTTGGCGTCGAATTGCAACTCGAAGACTTCGCCCGCGGCCAGGGCCACGGTGCCCATCTGCGCGACGATGACGCCCTTGTTGCGCACTTCAGGTGCGAGCAGCGCGATGTAGCCGCCCAGGCCTGCTTTCAGTTCGCCTTCATTCACCACGCTGCCAGTCGCGCCGTTGCGCGCGAAGCTGTTGCCACCGGCCATGAAGTCGGCATTGCTGATGCTGTGGGTGGTGGCCACCAGGCCGCCCACATCGACACTGGCACCGGGCGCAAAGTACACGCCGCTGGGGTTGGTTAAAAACACCTGCCCCGGCGCGTTGATGCGCCCGAAGATCTGGCTCGGGTTGGCGTCAAGCACGCGGTTGAGCGTGACGCTGCTGGCGCCGGGCTGGTTGAAGTTGACTTGGGCTTGTGAGCCGACGTTAAAGGCGGCCCAGTCGATGGCGGCGCGGTTGCTGCTCTGGTTGACGTTGAGTGTGGCCGCGCTTTGGCTGATGCTGGCCTTCCCCGCCACCACCTGAGCGCCGGTGGGCAACTGGGTAGGCAACGGGGGGGCTGCCATGGCGCCGCTTGAGGCGATGACCGAAACGATCAGCGTGCGTTTGCTGCGCCCAACCCGCTCAGCGCTCAAGGGATCCCAGCCCCGTGCCTCCTGCCGCTGGTAAATCACCAGTATTGGAATCAGGCGCAAGTGGTCCCCTTCCCACAAGGCTCGGGCGTTCTCTCTTTGCGCCAGTCCACCACCGCCAACCGCACGATCAGCCCGCCGAGTGGCAGACTGTACCTTGCCGTGGCCGCTCACCGCTTCGCTGACGGCGACCCAGACCAGGCGCACCTTGCACCAAATGACTCTAAATACGCGGTTCAGTGAGGAATGCATGGTGGAAACCTATGGATCGATTCGTGCGGATTGCATGAAGCCTTGACGGGCCTGAGTCAGCGCTTGTTCGGTGCGTTTCAGATCAGCCGCCACCAGAGCAGACCAAGGGGCGACGGCAGACACTCCAGGTGGCGCGGCCGTGGAAGCTACCGTAGGGGACGGCGCTTGTGCAGGCAAGGCTTCGGAGGCGCTTTGCGGTGGCTCCACGGCAGCTTGGGACTGCAGCGCGGGCTCGGGCTGCGCTTCGGGTGTAACCGTGCGAACTTCGGTATGTGTGATTGGCGCCTGGGGGCGCCAAGCTTTGCGTGTGCGCCAAACCAGCATCAGCAAGAGCACCACCAACGCCCAGAGGGCGGTCGATAGCTTGTCGTTGGCAACTCGCAGAGCCTGGATTTGCTGCAGGCTGTGGCTTTGCAGTTCGGCCAGTTGTGTCGACAGTTGTTGCTGACTGTGCTCCAAACCAGTGACTTGGCGGCTCATCAGATCAACTTGGCCGAGTTGTGCCTTGGCAGACTGGCTGGCGGTTTGGCGTAACTGGCCGATCTGCCGCGATAAATGAACCAGGCCATGGTTCACGGCTTCAAGATTGGGCTGCGATTGCGCATCCACGCCGACTTCTTGCGCCCAGGACAGTAACGTGCACAAGCACAGCGCACTGGCCGCCAATGCAGCCTGCTGGATCCATCGTCCAAGCGATTCGCGCAGGGACATGCTCACTTCGTTTCAGGAGGGAGTTTGAAGACGAGGTTCTCGCTGCCCGCTTGCAGGCGCACCATCACAGTTTCGCCAAGGGCGCAAAACTGATCGAGATCAGCCTTGTTCAGCACCAGTCTGTCGTGTTCACGGTCGACCGTGATCCAGGTGGGCACTGGGTCGCCATTGGCCAGGTTCAATTTCAAGTCATCAGGGTTTTTGCGCAGTTGCTGCACGATGTTGGCGGGCAAGTGCATGACCACGGTATCGGTGGCTTTGGTCACCGGTGGCACGCTACGGCCGCTTTTTCGCTCAATCTGTCCCGTCACGTCGCTGCCACGCTCCATGGAGAGGTTGCCGTAACGCAAGTTGCCGTTCAAGCTGGCACTGCTGCGCATCACCAGGTCATCGACGGTCACCTCGCCTTGAACATGTCCATGCAGGTCCATCTGTAGCGCAATGGTCTGGCCACTGAGCCGGCCGGTAGTCTCGACTTTGAGCTGATTGGCCTTGAGCTGGCCTGAAACAGATCCGGCCACCATGCAGGTGCCGCGGCTGATGGATTCTGTCGCCGTGATGATGACGCCACGCACTTGCACCACCACATCATCCGATTGGAAACTGCCGTCCAGGCGACCGGCGACATCGAGTTGCGTGCATTCAATGTGCCCGGACACATGGGCTGTTTCGGTGAGCTTGACAGTGTCTGCCTTGACGTCGCCGTTGATGCTGCCGCTGACAAGCAAGGTCCCTTGGCCATGCACATGACCTTCGATGCTGAAGCCTGCGCCAATGATGAGGATGTTGTCCTGGCTACCGGACGCGGGGGCTGGGCGGTTTGTGCTTGCTGCTGTCATGTTGCGGTTCTCAAAAAAGGGATAAAGGCGTAGAGCCAGTAGCGGTTGCAGTTCCTGCGATCGTTCTGCCCGGTTGTCCGCTCAAGGCAGATAGCGCGCATCCCGGCGGACCCGCGCGTTCATGAGAAGGTGCTGCCGGAACTGATCGCATATAAATGCTCGATTCCACTCAGAACGGCAGGCTGGCCGTTAGCCAGAAGCGGTTGCTGATGAGGGAGCCGTCCTGGTCGTTGCCAGTGGCGGCGGGGTTGGGGTTGTCGCCGATGCGCCTGGCCAAGGTGGCTTTGAGGTTCAGGCCCGAGTTGCCTTGCCAGGCCAGCGTCAAACCGGCACCCTTGAGGCTGTAGTCGTTGAGTGCGGCTGCGCCGGTAAAGCTATTGTTGGCGTTGACCGTGACCTGGCCTGCGTCAAAGAAGCCCGTCAGGTTAAAGCCCTCAGGCAGGCGCCAGCGCAGTTCAAGGTTGAGGAGCTGCCCCGCTGCGCCACCGGCCTCGCTGCTGGGGTAGGCGCGCACGCCGGAGGAGCCGCCAAGGTAGAACTTCTCGGAGGAATCCAGGTTCTTGCTGGCCCACTGGCCTGACAGGGCGGCGTAGAAGGAGATCTCGTCTGTGATGACCTGCTGGCGGCTGGCGCTGTAGCGCAGCTTGCGGTAGCTGCCATCGGTCTGGCTGCTGGCCGCGTCGGCGGCCTGGTTCGGTGAGCCGCTCAGGTCAAGCTGGCCGCTGCTCAGGGCCAGGCTGGCGCTGTTGGCACCGCCGCCGCCCAGTTTGTCAAAGAAGTTGCCCGACAGGCTCAAGCTCAGGCTGTTGGCTTGGTAATTGGTGCTGGTGACGCCGTTGGCCTGGTTGTCAAAGCTCTTGCGGTCCAGGCTGGCGTTGAAGTAGAGGTTTTGCAGGCGCGAGCGAATGAGGGGGTAGCTGGCTTCCAGCCCGGCGGTGCTGGAAGTGCCTTTGGAGTCGAGTGCTGCGAATTCTTCCGTTATGAGCCGGTAGCGCATGTTGGATGCATTGGCACCAATGCGCCAGCCCTGGGCGCCAACAGGCAGTGTGCCGCCCAGGCGCAGGTAGTCGCTGCCTTGGGCGTGGATCAGGTTGGCGCTGAGCAGATCACCCATACCCATGGCACTGTTCAGGCTGAGGTTGGCGCTCAGGCGGTTGGCACCGGTGGAGCGGCTGCCGGTGTTGTCCAGCGTGGCCTCACCCATGAGCAGTGGCTCGTCGGCCAGTTTGATGACCAGCTCGGTCTGGCTGGCTTGCGTACCTTCGCGCAGGCTGCCCGACACGGCCACACCGGGCAGGTCGTCGGCCAGCAAGAGGGCGCGGTCGATGGCGTCGGCATTGAGCGGCGCGCCCACGGCTTGCTGCGCATCAATGCCACGCTGGATTTGTGAGAGGCTCACGCGCGTGGCTGGCGCGCCCTCTAACTTCACGCCGCCAAAGACGGCTTCGACGATCTGGATGGTGACGACGCCGTCCACAATGTCTTGCTGGGGCAGGTAAGCACGCACGATCCAGCCAGCGGCGCGGTAGATCTCGGCCACGGCGGCGCTGGCAGCTTGCAGTTGCGAGAAATCGAGCGGCCGATTCAGGTACTCAGCCACTGCCGGGGCGAGTTGCCCGGCGCTGAGCAGGGTGTTGCCAACAAAGCGAAAGCTGCTGACGGTGACGCTGGCGCCCTGCAGCGGCTGCAGGGCTGCGGGTTCAGCAGGCCGGGATGGCAAGGCCTTGGGCGGCAGGGCGGGTCTGCGCTCGCGCTCAAGCTGCTGCAGGAGCGAGCCGGCATCAGGCGCGGTCTGCGCCCAGCCGGTGATCTGCAAGCCCAGTGCCAGCGACAGAGATAAAAGGGGACCGGTCAAAACACTGAGTTGGCGGGTGCCGGACCAGACGGTGCGCGATGGATTGCTCATAAGCTCTGCCTAAAATGACAACAATGGACAGAGAATACGAATTAGCGCTAAAGATTTCTTTCTGAAACTTTCTGTGTTTTTCTGATGTTTTTTTTGCGATTCCCTGAAGCAATTCAGACCAGATGCAGTTGCCCCGACATCTGGTAGCCCCAGCTGCGAATGGACTTGATGGCAAGCTCGGCGCAGTCGGCTTCCAGCAGTTTCTTGCGCAGGCGCGCGATCAGGATTTCAACGGCGGCCTTGGGATCTTCGGCGCTGTCTTTTTCCAGGATTTCAATCAGTTGCCAGGTCTCCAGCCGACTTTCGGCGGCGCGGCTAAGTGCGGCCAGCAACGCAGATTCATGGCTGGTGAGCTGCACATCGCTTTGATCGCGGCATCTCAGGATGCGACGGTCTAGGTCCAGGGTCAGTCTGGCCACTGGCACAGCCTCAGGTTTCAGGCGGCGCGACAAGTTTTGGATCGCTGCGGTCAGTTCGTCCAGAGCCACCGGTTTGGTCATATAAATATCGGCGCCGCAGGCATAGCCGCGTCGTTTGTCGGTGGGCAGTCCGCGCGCCGTGACCATGATGATGCCGATGTCGGGCTGGCTAGCGCGCACGCGCCGCGTAAGCGCCAGCCCATCCTCGCCGGGCAGATTCAAATCCACCACCATCAGGTCAACACGGCGCCAGGATGCCTGTTCGGGCAGCGCTTCGGCGCAGTCCAGCCCCAGCACCTGATGCCCTTCAGCGCTCAGCGCATCGACAGTGGCCTCGCGCAGTTCGTCGTTGTCCTCGACGACGATGATGTTCAGGCCGGCATCCACAGGCTGAATTCCACTTGATCACCGTCGACCCGATACGACAGCTGTGCGCCCAGCAACTGTGCGATGCTGGAGCTCAGGTACAAGCCCAAGCCGGAGCCGCTTTTGCTGCGCGCGCCGGGGCTGCGGTAGTATTTTGAAAAAATTTGCGCGGCATCGGGTACCCCGGCCGGACCGATCTGGTTGGCAATGGCTACGACAAAGCCGTTGACCGCCGCGACCGTCTGCGGCCGAACCCGGACTGTGATACTGGAAGCTGCAGGTGAGTATTTCAAGGCGTTGTCGACAAGGTTGGCTACGCAAATGGCAAGTAGCTGCAAGTCTGACTGAAGCGGCGCCGGGTTTCTTTCCAAAACTTTCACGCGCTCGGGATCATCGCAATCGGCAATGCACTCGTCCACCAGTATCGTCAGGTCGCACGGCTCGGCCCGCGTCAGCAGGCGCTGGTGCTCGATCTGGTCGGTCATGCGGCAGCGATCGATGATGGCATTGATGTTGAGCAGCGCGCGATCGATGCGGTCGCGCTGCGTTCCCATCAACTTCGACGCACCCAGGCTGATGCGTGCCACACCCAGTGGCGTCTTCAGCTCATGCGTGAGCATCGAGAGGAAACGCTCCTGCTCTGCACGCTGAGCCCTTTCGTTTTCAGCAATCTTTTCCGTCAGCCGCAAATTGAGCACGTTCTGCTGGTGGTTTTTTTCCATGTTGCGAGCGCGCAGGCTGAGCAGCACCGTCATGAGCAGGCTGGTGAAAAAGCCAGCGAACATCGGGGAGTTCAGGGTCCACTCGGTGCCGTTGATGCTGCCCACGCTGGGCAAGGCGGATGTATAGACAGTGGACAGAATCGCCACGGTGAAGGAAATCAGCACCCAGCGCGGCAGCAGCGGCGGAACTGGTGCCAGTTTGTCCTGCCATGCTCGCGCACTGACAGCAACAAGCAGGAAGCCGAATGCAGAGACGCTTCCGATGATCATGTTGATATACAGGACAAGGCGTATCTGCTCCTGCCAGAACAGGAAGGCCATGGGCAGATAGATCAGCAACAGGGATGCAAATAGCCACCACAGCCAACGCACGGGCTTGAATTCGCGCAGCAGCAGGATCATGAATACGGTACCCGACAACATGTAGGCCAACACCAGGGCCGAGGTGATATGGTCCATCGCTGGAGCCGACAGCCATTCGCCGAAGGCCGTGGGCAGGAAGCCACAGATTGCCACGGCATGGGCCAGCACGAACGCCTGCTTGACGAGAAAGACCCCAATCAGCGGCTCCTTGATTGCCAGCCATTGCAGCAAGGCCCAGATCAGGAACGCCGTCAGCAGCCCCAAGTAGATGCTGGAGTACAGTTCCTGTCGATGGTCGGCAGAGCTGGCCTGTGTAACGGTGAGCGCTTCTGCATAGACCAGCATCGTGCTGGTGCTTTGCAGCCGCAGATAGACGTCTCTGGGGTACTCGCTGCCTTGGATCGTGAAGCCGTGATTCAAGGACTGGTAATCACCTCGCGCGTGCGGGAATCGGTCTCCGCTGAACCGGGGCGTCATATTGCCACCGGATTGCTCCAGGGGATCAAACAGTTCAATATGGTCGATGTATGCTGGCCGGATGCGCAAGATCAGTTTGGCTTCGGTCGTAGGCGCGATGCTCAGCCTGATCCAATAGGTCGACGCGGTATATCCCCGGGTTAGCACACCATCAAAGGACTGAAACGCTTGTGCCTGCGCCTGAACCTGAGGAAAAGTCAGCGTTCCGGATTTATCTTCAAGCCACCCTCTATGGCTGATATACCCTGCGGCATCAGCTGCAAAAGGCCAGGCACAGGCGGCGCCCAGCAGCAAAACAACAAGATACTGCCGAACTGATTGAATCCATTTCATGGCTGCGGGTTCCGCAGGTTTGGACGGCACATCCGTGGGTCCACTTTTCATGTTGTGTCTCCTGCAACTCGCTTCGATCAATAGTCTTGAACTCGAAGGCATTGCAAAACTGCAGACCCGGCTACGAAATGAGGTATTTCTCGGGGCAACCCAGCTGCCCCTGCAGTCATACTGCCATCGGGCCTGTAGCTTTGCGTATGCAGATTCCTCCGCATTTGCCTATGTGACACAGTCTGACAGGTATTCCTCGATAAAAATGTGCAAAGTGTTTTTGTTAAACAAATCGCACTTTGTACGTCAAATTCAGCGTGTGACCAGCAGACCAATGTAGTAAAGGTCCGTCGCCCATCGGGTGGCTCGGGAGGCCCACTACGATGTCCGTTCTGACGCCGAATCTGCCTGATCTTCCCAGCACGGCGTAACCGGGGTGAGCTTGGCCGCCGCAAATTGCGCGGCATCCGCGTTGAACTCCAAGCTCTCAATTGACCGATTTTTTGGAGAAATTCAGTCGGAGTCTTCAACGTCTGGTATCGGGCGGCCATTTCATGAAATCGGTTGTCGGCAAAGGGCACGATGCCGAATACCACGAACGGCTTCTGACTGGGGTTGAACTGGAGCGCCGGAAAGCCGACTATGTTGGGGACCCGCTTTGGGTCTTCAACGGAAGTAGCGACACAGGCTCCAGTGCTCAATTTTTGTCAGAGGAGAACTAAAAATTTATAGCTATAATTTACGTACCGCATTGGTTCGAGTCCAATTGCGCCTACCAAGAATCCAAGCCTCGCATTTGTTGCAAGTCAACGTATGTGGGGCTTTTTCTTGGGTACTAGGGTAAACCAGCGTCGCGCTGGTTCGGCGGATGTCTAGAATGTGTTGCAGTGCAATACAAGCGGGCCCGAACGCGGTGCCCAGGTCGCCCACCATGAAAATGCCTCCACCCCGAGAAAAAAAGAGCAAGCAACGGGTCATCAAGAAGTATCCCAATCGGCGCCTCTACGACACCGAAACCTCCAGCTACGTGACACTTTCCGAGATCAGGCAACTGGTCATGGACCGTAAGCCCTGTGTGGTGTTGGACGCCAAAACCGGTGAAGACCTGACGCGCAGCATCCTGCTGCAAATCATTCTGGAAGAAGAGGCGGGTGGGTCGCCGATGTTCACCACCGAGGTTTTGGCCAACGTGATCCGTTTTTATGGCCACGCGATGCAGGGGTTGATGGGCGGGTATCTGGAGAAGAACATCCAGTCGCTGGTCGATATCCAGACCAAGTTTGGCGAGCAGGCGAGCGGGTTTACGCCCGAAATGTGGGCCAAGTACCTCAACCTTCCGGCGATGCAGGGCATGACCGCCAACCCTATGTTGCAGCAGTTGCAGGAGCAAATGCAAAAGCAGGCAGATCAGTTTTTGGGCACGTTTGGCATCAAGCGCTGAGTTGCAGGAGCAGACCTTGCTCCTTGCTGAGACAATTGGCGCATGAGCGAAATTGTTTCCCCTACAGCACAGGCCCCGAAGATTGGATTTGTCAGCCTGGGTTGCGCTAAAGATAGTTAGTATAAACCGCTTAAACCGCACATGAAAGGCCTGACCTACGGGTTACCTAATGCCTATCAGTTAAACCGCGAGTAGGCGGAACTTGGCGGTGAAAGTCATTTTCTCGCCTGGCAGCAGAGGGGAGATTTAAGCCGACTCAGCGATCTGATCGATCCAATAATTATTGAGTACATTCTGCAAGACCCTGACCAGGTCGCGATCCGGCGGTGCAAGCTGACGGCCGAGTATGTCGTGTGTCTGGTCATTGGGTTGGCCTTGTTTGGCATTACATCGATTCTGCTTGTTGGTGCCTCAGCTTGTTTGACGCCGGGGAATGCGCCGCTGGAGCAGTTGTAGGTCACGTCGTATGAGTGCGCCCACCGCGAACTGCAAGGTTCGGCTGCTGGCCGTTGTTAGCGTGGTCTGGTGTCAGCTCCGAACACACTCGACAATCGCGTCAAACTGGGCAGCTGTGCAAACCAGAACGGTGAGGGTGGATGGTGCCAAGTGCGAGCGGTGTGTCTTGTGGACACCCGCAGCCACGAGCAACTTGATGCCCAGATCGGTGCCTTGACCCAGGGTGATTTGACGTTGACGGTAAACGTTCCGGCAACCCATCTTTCGTCGCCAGTGTCGGCCGTGCTAGCTACCAATACCTGAACGCATTACTGGTGGCGATGCAAAAAGCCCAGACCGCTGACGATTACGAGGCTTTGCTGCCCAGTAACATCGTGTCAAAAGTTAACTGACTTACCGGCCATCGGCAGTCAGCTTCACCGGCGAATCACAAGCTCAAATCGGCGTCACTAGCAAGATCGCGGTTAAATGACCGCTTACTGTGTACACGGAGGTAACCTTGGCCTTTGAGGAAGTTGCGGTAGCTGTTGAGAGCGACGGCTTCAACCTCTTTGGCCACTTGGTTACCTGCCGCAATAACGCGACCGTCATCGGTCAGGATGGCCAGTCTGGCTGCTTTGCCGTCTACGGTAACGCTGAGGCCTTCGTGGGAGACCGCGCTGATAACGACGCCATTGATGGTGCCTACGGGTTGGGTTCCGATCATTATTGACCTCCAAACATACGTTGAGTGCTTTCACCCGAGCCGCCGAGCGGACCTGCAGTCGCCACCACGAAACTGGAAAGCAATTTTTTGAGCGTCATGGGAATATCTGTTGTTGTGCCGTTGCTCAATACCGGCCGGGTGCAAATTGGAAATTGATGCCGGAGCGCCACGCGCGAACAAAAAGATCACAAGGTGAAAAAGTTGAATCCGCTCCAGGTTTGCGGAGATTGGGCAGCAAGGACTGGCCGCGCTCTATTCGTTGAACCAAGCCAATCCTGCAGAACGCCCGGATTGTCTTGTCCCATTCGGGTAACGATCGCTATCGCAACATCCGA
>SERZ01000869.1_pt1 | contig 18894 bp, 15 predicted proteins | sample 3171461 | NCBI WGS metagenome assembly SERZ01 (sample SAMN06051861, study PRJNA518727) | freshwater metagenome | biome: subpolar coniferous forest; feature: holomictic lake; material: water; isolation source: holomictic Lake 227, 6 m depth | place: Canada: near Kenora, Ontario | collected... | reverse complement strand
GATGGTCACCGCGGTGGCGACCGCTGCGGTGCCCAAATTCACCATCATCATTGGCGGCAGTTTTGGCGCCGGCAACTACGGCATGTGCGGCCGGGCTTTCAGTCCGCGCTTTTTGTGGATGTGGCCGAATGCCCGCATCTCGGTCATGGGCGGCGAACAGGCCGCCAGCGTGCTCGCCACCGTGCGGCGCGATGGCATTGAGCTCAAAGGCGGCGCCTGGAGCCTGGAGGAAGAAGAAGCCTTCAAAGCCCCGATTCGCCGCCAGTACGAAGAGCAGGGCCACCCCTATTTCGCCACCGCCCGCCTGTGGGACGACGGCATCATCGACCCGGCGGACACCCGCCGCGTGCTGGCCCTTGGATTGAGCGCGTCGCTGAACGCCCCGATCCCCGATACCAAATTTGGCGTGTTCCGGATGTAATGGAAAGAGACTCACATGTTTAACAAAATACTCATTGCCAACCGGGGCGAAATCGCCTGCCGCGTGGCAGCTACTGCCCGCCGCCTGGCCATCAAAACGGTCGCGGTGTATTCCGATGCCGATGCCAACGCCAAACACGTCAGCGTCTGCGACGAGTCGGTTTTTATTGGCGGCAGCGCGCCCGCCGAGAGCTATTTGTGCTGGGACAAAATCATCGCCGCAGCCAAGGCCACGGGCGCGCAGGCGGTGCATCCGGGCTACGGCTTTCTGAGCGAAAACGTCGAATTTGCGCAGGCTTGTGCTGATGCCGGTTTGGTCTTCATCGGCCCGCTGCCGTCCAGCATCCAGGCCATGGGTCTCAAAGCCGAGTCCAAGCGGCTGATGAATTTAGCCGGTGTGCCGCTGGTGCCGGGTTACCACGGTGAAGACCAGGACCCTGAACTGCTGCAACGCGAGGCCGACAGCATCGGTTACCCGGTGCTCATCAAAGCCAGTGCGGGCGGCGGCGGTAAAGGCATGCGGGTGGTTGACGCCTCTGAAGATTTTGCGGCGGCGTTGGCAAGCTGCAAACGAGAAGCCATTAACAGCTTTGCCAACGACTCGGTGCTGATCGAGAAGTACGTGCAGCGTCCGCGCCACATCGAGATTCAGGTGTTTGGCGACACGCTGGGCAACTACGTTTACCTGTTCGAGCGCGATTGCTCGGTGCAGCGGCGCCACCAAAAGGTGCTGGAAGAAGCGCCGGCCCCCGGCATCACCGAAGCGTTTCGTCAGGCGATGGGCGAGGCGGCGGTGGCGGCAGCGCGGGCTGTGAATTACGTTGGCGCCGGCACGGTCGAGTTCATCGTCGAGCAAAAGCCTGATGGTTCGATGATCTTTTTCTTCATGGAGATGAACACGCGTCTACAGGTGGAGCACCCGGTCACCGAAGCCATCACCGGGCAAGACCTGGTGGAGTGGCAACTGCGCGTGGCGTCGGGCGAGCCGCTGCCGCTGCGTCAGGACCAACTCAAAATCACCGGCCATGCGATCGAAGCGCGCATCTGCGCCGAAAACCCGGACAATAATTTTCTGCCCGCCACCGGTTCGCTGCACGTTTACGGGCTGCCGGATTGCGTCACCTTTGAGCGCAACAGCGGCGGCGTACGGGTCGATTCCGGCGTGCGCGAGGGCGATGTGATTTCGCCGTTTTACGACTCCATGGTGGCCAAGCTGATCGTGCACGGCGAAACCCGCGAGCAGGCGCTCTCAAGGCTCGACACCGCGCTGGCGCAGACCCATATCGTCGGCCTCAGTACCAATGTTCAGTTTTTGCGCAACGTGGTGCAAAGCCGCTCGTTTGCCCAGGCGGATCTGGACACCGGCTTGATTCCGCGCGAAGAAGCGGTGTTGTTCAAGCAGGAAAAAGTTGGCTTGAGTCTGGCTGTGGCGGGTGCCATTGCCCACACGCTGCTGGCCGAGAAATCGGCCGAGGCACAAGTCGCCAGCCGCGCCGTGTGGCTGGACCCGTGGGCTCGCCAGGATGGCTGGCGCTCACACGGTCCGAGCGCCCGCCGTTTTGACTTTGAGTTTCAGGGTGTCGTTCATGTGGTGCAACTGACCACGCTGCACGATGGCGCGCTGCAGCTCGATGTGGCGGGCGATGTTGGCGTGTTCTCGTTCATGCCGGTAACGCATGGCATTGATGTTCGTTTTGCGGCCCATCGCCAGATTGTGAATATATATACAAACGGGGCTGTAGCCCACGTATTCACTGCGCAAGGGGCTACGCAAATCATAGCAATTGATGCACTGGCGCATGCTGGTGATGCGCAGGTGGAGGGCGGTCGTCTGACCGCACCGATGCCGGGCAAGGTGGTGTCGTTTGCCGTCAAGGCCGGCGACAAGGTCACCAAGGGCCAAGCGCTGGCGGTGATGGACGCCATGAAAATGGAGCACACCATTGCCGCCCCGATGGACGGTGTGGTGGCAGAGTTGCTCTACGCCCCCGGCGACCAGGTGACGGAAGGTTCCGAGTTGCTCAAACTGGTGGCGTGACGGCGCTGCTGCGCTAAACCGGGTTACGCTTGCAGCCATGAACATCACTTTTTGCTGCACCAACACCCCCGCCGAGCCCTGGTTGCAGGGGCTGCGCGCTGCGTTGCCGGGCGCCAGCGTCGAGCTTTGGACAACCGGCGATGCCCCGGCCGACCACGCGGTGGTCTGGGCGCCGCCGCAACAGTTTTTTGACGAGCAAACGCAACTCAAGGGCGTTTTCAACATCGGCGCTGGTGTGGATGCGCTGCTGAAGCTGCGCCTGCCACCCAAGGCCACGGTGGTGCGCCTCGACGATGCGGGCATGGCGGTGCAAATGGCGGAGTACGTGTGCCACGCCGTCATCCGGCACTTTCGGGAGTTTGATGGCTACGAAGCCGACACCCGGGTGGGCCAGTGGCGCAGTCGCCCACCACGTCAGCGGATTGACTTCCCCGTGGGTGTGATGGGGCTGGGCGTGCTGGGTGAGCGGGTGGCCAAGGCGCTGGCGCACTTTGAATTTCCGGTGAACGGCTGGAGTCGCAGCCTCAAAGTGGTTGAAGGCGTCACTGGTTTTTCTGGTGCCGCGCAATTCGATGACTTTCTGCGTGCCAGCAAAGTGCTGGTCAACCTGCTGCCGCTCACGGCTGAAACGCAGGACATCATGAACCGCGAATCGCTGTCAAAACTGCAAGCGGGCGGCTATGTCATCAATGTGGCGCGCGGCGCCCATCTGGTGGACGATGATTTGCTGGCGCTGATTGACAGCGGTCAGCTGAGCGGGGCGACGCTCGATGTCTTTCGCGCAGAACCCCTGGCCGCAGATCACCCGTTCTGGCGGCACCTCAAAATAACGATCACGCCGCACACCTCGGCGCGCACTTTGCTTGAGACTTCCATCGCGCAGATTGCCCAAAAAATCATGGCGCTGGAGCAAGGCTTTTCAGTTGCCGGTAAGGTTGATACATCTCGTGGTTACTAGATTGCGCAGCGCAGTCCTTTCAAATATCAGGAAATCAAGATGAGCCTCCCCACCCGCGTCAAACTGGTCGAAGTCGGCCCGCGTGACGGTCTTCAAAACGAAAAACAACCGGTCCCCGCTGCCGTCAAAATTGAACTGGTACACCGACTGCAAGACGCTGGCCTGACCGAGATCGAGGTCACCAGTTTTGTGTCGCCCAAGTGGGTGCCGCAGATGGCGGACAACACGCAAGTCATGGCGGGCATACAAAGAAAAGCCGGTGTGCGCTACTCGGTGCTGACGCCCAATTTGCAGGGCTTCGAGGCCGCTTTGGCCACCAAACCCGATGAGATTGTGGTGTTTGGTGCGGCCAGCGAGGCTTTCAGCCAGAAGAATATCAACTGCTCGATTGCCGAGAGCATCGAGCGTTTTGCGCCCGTAGTCGCTGCAGCGCGGGCGGCGGGCATTTATGTGCGCGGCGCCATGTCTTGCACGGTAGGCTGCCCCTATGAGGGCGAGATTGCGCCGGAGCGCGTCAGTTATCTGGCCGGGCTCATGAAGGGCATCGGCGTGCAGCATGTCGGCGTGGCCGACACCATTGGCGTCGGCACACCGCTCAAGGTGCAGCGCGCCATTGAGGCCACGCTCAAGCACTACGATCTGAACGACATTTCAGGTCATTTTCATGACACCTATGGCATGGCACTGGCCAACACGCTCATCAGTTTGCAAATGGGCATCTGGCAGTTTGATACTTCAGTGGCCGGTTTGGGCGGCTGCCCATACGCCAAGGGCGCCACCGGCAATGTGGCCACCGAAGACGTGGTCTACCTGCTGCATGGCATGGGGATTGAGACCGGCGTGGACCTCGACAAACTGATCGATGCGGGCCAGTTCATCAACCATTTTCTTGGCCGCCAATCTGGCTCACGCGCGTCGCTGGCCTTGCTCAACAAGAGGCTCAACTGATATGTGTGGTGCCGAATTAACGTCCTTGCCTGAAGGGGTGCAGCGCGTTGCTGCCGCCCTGCTGGCCCAAGATCACCCGCATGCCCCCGTGATGCTGAACGATGCGGCCCGCACGGCCCAACAAGCCGCCGATGCGCTGGGCGTGGCGGTCGGGCAGATCGCCAAAAGCATCATCTTTCGCCGCCTGTCCGACGACGCAGCGGTGCTGGTCGTCACGTCAGGCGACCAACGGGTGGACGAGAACAAAGTGGCTGCGCTGGTGGGTCCGCTGGGCCGTGCCGACGCGGCATTTGTCAAAGCCAAAACAGGCTTTTCGATTGGCGGCGTCGCGCCGCTGGCCCACGCACTGCCGTCTGTGACGCTGATTGACCAGATGTTGTTTCGCTTCGAGGCGATCTGGGCCGCAGCGGGCCACCCGCACAGCGTGTTCCAGTTGAGCCCGCAGCAGCTCGCCCAGTTAACGGATGCGCCGGTGGTGGATGTGGCGCAAGTGGTTTTTGTTGCTCCTGAATCAATAGCTACTCGCGCAGGTGTCGCAAGGGCTACAGCCATTAATGTGCCTTCGCCCTGCATCTCGGTGTGTCGCATGGACAAGGCCACTGATTTGTGTGAAGGCTGCTTTCGCACGATTGAAGAAATCCGTCAGTGGAGCAACTCAGATGACGCAGCCAAACACGCTCTCTGGCTAATAATTGAGCAACGTGCGGCAGCGAACCTGGCATGAAACACATCACCTTCTACCTCGACTTCATCTCTCCCTACGCCTACCTGGCGTTTGAGAAATTGCCGGTCGCCCTGATGGGGCACAGCTACAGCGTGACCTACAAACCCATCCTGTTCGCTGCGCTGCTCAAGCACCACGGGCAGTTGGGCCCGGCCGAGATACCTGACAAACGTGACTGGACTTACCGTCAGGTGCTATGGCAAGCCCACACTCAGGGCCTTGATTTGCAAATGCCTGCCAGCCATCCCTTTAACCCGCTGGGTTTGCTGCGTCTGGCGGTGGCGAGTCAGGCGCAGGGCGAGCCCAACCGGTATGTGTGCGAGACCCTGTTTCGCCATGTCTGGCGGGGCGGGGCTGAAGCCTCCGACCCGGCGCGGCTTGAGGCACTGACGGCACAACTCAACCCGCCCCGGTTGGCGTCCGATCCCACGGTCAAAGACCAGCTCAAAGCCCATACCGACGAGGCCCTCGCGCTGGGTGTTTTTGGCGTTCCCACTTTGGCGGTGGATGGCAAACTATTCTGGGGCTTTGACGCGCTGCCGATGCTGGCAGCCTACCTCTCGGGCGACCCCTGGTTTGACGCGAACTGGGACAGCGTTGCAAGCGTGGCGCAAGGCATTCGGCGTTGAATGGATGGGCTTGCTAACAGGTCCGATTTATGCCCAATGCTTTTAATTTTTCTGCTTCCCCCTTTGACTGTCTGAGCCCAGACGAGCAACGACTGGTTCGTTACAGCGTCGATGTCGCCTATTTCCGCGAGGGCGAGACGATTCTTGACCTGGGCATCGCCCCGACCCATCTTTTTATCATCATTAAAGGGTTTGTAACCCAGTTTGACGAGAGCGAAGTGGTCACCACCTACGGGCCGGATGACTGTTTTGATGGCCGGGGGTTGGTGGCTGGCAAGGTCAGCAGCCGGTTTGTGGCGGCCGAAGAAGTGGTGGCCTACCAGTTGACGCATCAGGCCGTGAGCGACCTGATCGCCTCGAATGCCACCTTTGGCGCCTTGCTTTTCTCTGACCTGGGCAACAAGCTCAGCGCATTGTCTGACCGCAAGAATCTGAACGAACAGCAATCGCTCACCTTATGCCGTGTCGACGAGGCCTTTTTGCGCACCGCCCACTTTGTGGCGTATGAAACGGATGTGCTCTCGGTCGTCAAGCTGTTTCAGGCAGAGCGCACCACCGCCGTGTTGGTGCGCGACACGCGGGCCGAGGTGCATCGTGTGGGCATTTTTACCAGCTCCACACTGCAGCGCGCCATCCTGGATGGCCGCCCGCTGGACCAGTTAATGGCCGGTGAACTGGCCAACTATTCACTGATTGAAGTGAGTCCTTCTGACCAGCTTGGCGATGTGATGGATGTCATGCTGCGCCACCGGATTCGTCGCGTGTTGGTGGTGGACGGCGGAGAGATCAAAGGCATGCTGGAGGCGCTGGACCTCTTCAGTTTCCTGTCCAACCAGTCGCACCTGATCACGATGCACATCGAAGAGGCCAAAGACCTAGCCGCGCTGAGCGTAGCCGCCGCCCAGATCACCCGCATGATTGCCACGCTTTACCGCAGTGGCTCGCGCATTCACCTGATCGCCCGGTTGGTGCAACAACTCAATGCGCGCCTGTTTGAGCGAGCCTGGGCATTGATTGCTCCGCCTGAGCTAGTAGCACGGAGTTGCCTGTTTGTGATGGGCAGCGAGGGCCGGGGTGAGCAACTGCTCAAAACCGACCAAGACAACGGGCTGATCCTTCAGGACGACTACACGCCCCCTGCCAATCTGGCAGAAATTTGCCAGGAATTTTCTCGGGCGCTGAGCGGTTTTGGCTACCCTGAATGTCCGGGCAACATCATGATCAGCAACCCCGAGTGGCGCAAAAGCGCCAGCGAGTTTGGACAGATGACGCGGCAGTGGCTGATCATGCCGGGTCCTGACAGCCTGATGAATCTGGCCATTTTCATGGACGCACACACCGTTTGCGGCGATGCACGACTGCTGGAAACCGTGGAGGCGGGCTTGATGGCGCTGGCCACCGGCAACGACGTCATGATGAGCCGGTTTGCCTCGGCCATTGACTCCTTTGGCAGCAGTGGAACCTGGTGGAATCGCCTGATGAGCAAGGGTGATGCCGATCAGCAGCTCAACCTTAAAAAAGAGGGCATTTTCCCGCTGGTGCATGGCGTGCGTGCGCTGGCGCTGGCCAACCGGATCACCGAGGTGAATACGGTTGGGCGCATCACGGCACTGGTCGCTGCGGGCAAACTGGACGCAGACATGGGCACCGACCTGACTGACAGCCTGCACTTTTTCATGGGGCTCAAGCTCAAAGCCGGCCTGACCGAGATCGACATGGACAAGCCCGTGACGGGTGACATCAATGTGGCGCGACTGAGCAGTCTGGACCGCGACTTGCTCAAAGACACGCTCAACGTGGTCAAGCGCTTTAAAGTCTTGCTGCGCCATCGCTTTCATCTGGAAGCTGTTGCGTGAATACCCCGCTTTCCTCCTTGAATTTGTGGCAAAAACTCAAGCGTGAGTGGTTGATCTACCACTTGGGCGATGCGTCTTTTCGTTTCATGTTTGACCCGGCACCTGCGAACGAATGGGTGGCGCTGGATTGTGAGACCACCGGCTTGAACACCCGCACTGACGAGATCATCTCCATAGGGGCGGTGCGCATTGTGGGCAACCGCATCATGACCAGTGAGCGGCTTGAGTTGCTGGTGCGCCCCGAGCGCGGGATCTCCCCTGAAAGCGTGCGTGTGCACCGACTGCGTGAACGCGATGTGGCGCAAGGGCTCCCCATTGACGAAGCCATGAAGCAGTTGATGCGCTTCATTGGCAGTCGGCCGTTGGTCGGGTATTTTTTGCAGTTTGACGTCTCCATGCTCAACCGTGCAATCTGGCCGATATTGGGTCAGGGCCTGCCGCAGCCCAAGATTGAAGTCTCATCTTTGTACTACGACTACAAATACAAGCAACTCGATCGCATTCGCCATCTCGACAATGACGACATCGATCTGCGCTTTGACACCATGATGCGTGACCTCGATTTACCACAGCGTGAGGCGCACGACGCCCTCAATGACGCGGTGATGGCGGCGCTGGCCTTTATCAAGTTGCGCCAATTGCGCATAGCTTGAAGGTTCAGGCGTCAGGCCTCCTGCACAAAGGCTTCAAAACTCTCAATTGGCAGTGGGCGGCTGAAAAAATGGCCCTGGTAGGCATGGCAGCCAAGGCGGGCCAAAAAGTCACGCTGGCTTTGGGTTTCCACTCCTTCGGCAATCACGCCCAGGCCCAGACTGTTCGCCAGCGCCACCACGGTTTGGGCAATGGCGGCATCATTGGGATCGCTCAGAATGTTGCGCACAAAAGACTGGTCAATCTTCAGTTGGTCCAGTGGCATGCTCTTTAAATATGACAGCGAGGAGTAGCCGGTTCCAAAATCATCAAGTGAAAAACACACGCCCTGCACCTTCAGTTCCTTCATTTTTCGGATGATCTCAGGGGCGTTTTCAACCAGGATGCTTTCGGTTAGCTCCAGTTTCAGGCGCGCGGGGTTGGCGCCTGTTTCCTTGAGTGTGGTGAGCACCAGGTCGACAAAATCAGCTTGCTTGAACTGGTGAGCGCTGACGTTGACTGACAGCGTCAAGTGCGCCATGTGGGCTTGATCGGCCCAGCGTGCCAACTGCGTGCAGGCGGTATTCAGTACCCAGAGTCCCAAAGGAAGAATCAAGCCCGTTTCTTCGGCCAGGGGAATAAAGTCGGCCGGTGCCACCATGCCGCGTTCAGGGTGTTGCCAGCGCAGCAATACTTCGGCGCCTGTCAACTGGGTTTTGTTAGCGACCTGGGCCTGGTAGTAAAGCAGGAACTGCTTCTCTTGCAGCGCTTTTCGCAAGTCTTCCTCCAGCATGGCGCGCTCGTTGACGGCCACTTCCATCGACGCATGGAAAAAGCAATAACTGTTGCGGCCAGCGTCCTTGGCTTTGTACATCGAGAGGTCAGCTTGCTTCATCAAGTCGTCAATGGACAATTGCTGGCCCTTGAACAAGGTGGCGCCAATGCTGGCCGTACTGTGATGCGCCACATGACCAATTTGGTAAATCTGGTTGAGCGTGTCGAGTATTTTTTCACTCAACTTGGCGATGTCGGTGGCAGCGCTTGCCTCGTTCGTGCTCAGCCGGGTGAGTACCACCACGAATTCATCACCCCCCATGCGCGCTACGGTGTCGCACGCGCGCACGCAAAGTTTCAAGCGCATGGCGACTTGCTTAAGGAGTAAATCACCGACTTCATGGCCACGCGTATCGTTGAGTTTTTTGAAGTTGTCGAGGTCAATAAACAGCAGAGCACAATACTTTTGCGTGCGGACGCTGGTGGTCATGGCTTGGGCCAGCCGATCGATCAGCAAACGGCGGTTCGGCAACTCGGTCAAAGGGTCGTAAAAGGCCAGGTTTCGAATTTCGTTTTCGCTGGCTTTGCGTTCTGTGATGTCGGCAAAGGAGGCGACAAAGTGGGTTGCCACTCCAGCTCGGTCCTTGACCGCAGTGATGGAGAGCCATTCGGGAAACACTTCCCCACTCTTGTGCTTGTTCCAGATTTCACCCCGCCACGAGCCGTTGCGTTTGAGGCTTTCGCCCATGGCCTCGTAAAAAGCGGCATTGTGGTAGCCGGAGTTGAATATATTGGGGGTCTGGCCCACGGCTTCTTCCCGGGTATAGCCGGTAATCTCCGTAAAGGCCATGTTGACCCGAAGTATGATTTTTTGGCTGTCAGTGACGAAGATTCCCTCTTGTGACTCAAAGGCAGTAGCGGCAATGCTGAGTCCGATTTCGGCTAACTTAAGGTCGCTGATATCGGTGTGCGTAATAACGACGCCGCTGTGGTCTTTCGGCCCGAACGGCAGGCAAGTCATCCGAAACCAGCGCTTTTCCTGCGGGGAGTCGCAAGGATACTCAAGACTGAAACTGAGCAGACGCCCCGCGATCACGGACCTGATGCCCAGGCTGGCCTCCAATTCGTCTTCTGCGGGAGCGTCGGGGATGGCGCCGCACACCCCAAAATAGTTGGTGCCGACATCGGTGCAGGGCGCCTGCACGCCGGGCTCAAGTCCATTCACAATCGCAAATTTTCGCCAGGCAGCGTTAACAGCCAAAATTATGCCGTTGTGGTCAAGAACCGCAATTTCAGCCGCCACAGCGTCCAGAATGGCATGCTCGGTGACGGCTGGCGTCAACGTCAAACCCGTACAGGTGTTACTCATGATTGAGAGGGAATGGTTACTCGGCAAATATGAAAATGCTGCATCGGACCCGTCACCTGGATTGGGTTCTTTCTATCAGCATGCTGGCGTCATCAATGGCCCGCGTGAGCTTGTCGGGATCTGAGTAAAACTGCATGTCCTTCAAGCTGAGCGACAACTCCAGCATGGCGTCTCGCATGGCATGCAAGTCGGCGACAAGGTCCTCCATGGAGGTGGATGTAGTGCGGGTGGGTGTGGTGTTAAGCATGTTCATACTTCCCAGGCCAACATCGGCCGTTTAGTGCGTTGAGTATTTGGGCGCTGAGACTGGTCGTAGGGCTGACCCTCGAGTTTGGAGATGGACACGGTCTGTATCCGGTCCTGTGTTTGGACATTCCGGTTGGAGGCTGCAAGCTTTGGCTCATCCTGAGACAGCGCGCCTAACATGCACAAGGTCAATACCTTGCTGATGGAGGCGATGTTTTCTTCTGCTTCGGCACTGTTGGCGCTGATCTCTGCGATCAGACCAACGCCGACAAGAAATAGCAAGAGCGAACCGATTGATAGAACGAGCCGCGCAGATATTTTGAATTTATTCATGGAAGCTCTGTTTCGTGAGTGTGTTGTTGCACAGTTTCAAGCAGGGCTTCAAACTCGATGGATTTGTCAAAAAACCAGTCGGCGCCTGCGGCAAGGCATTTTTGGCGGTTGTAGTCGTTGGCATCGTTGGTGAGGACTGCGATCAGCATCGCTGGGGCCAACTTCTTCAGTAAAGGAATGATCCGGAGGGCATTGCCGTCTGGCAAATGAAGGTCCAGAATTACCATCGTGGGTGATTCGTGCGACACAACCTGAAGCGTCTGGCCCAAGGTGTCGGTCGTCTTGATGGACCCCACGCCCGGCATGCCCTCGAATAATCCCATTAAGCCGTCACGGATCAAGTCCGAATCTTCAACAATAAGCAGTTTCATTAACATGAACTGATCATGGTCGATCCGGGTGTTTCGCACTATCGGGCGATTCTGGTTCTGGGGTCAGATTCAACGGGGAAGGGGTAGGAATTGCCCTACTCGTGCAGTTGCCTATAAAAAGAGAAATATGGCTTCCTGCTGAGCGGGTTTCGTTTCGATGCGTCCAAAGCCCCAAGTGCGTCTGCGCTGCGCCCCAAAGAAATAGAAAAATCCGAGCTATTGAGAGATGGCGGGATGGACGGTCACGTCCGTGTCGAAAGTGATATCAGTTGATGTTTCTCATCGAGTTTGAAGATGCTGACAACCTGTTCGAGATGACCGGCTTGATCTTGCAGTGATTGCGCTGCCGCAGCAGCCTGCTCGACGAGTGCAGAATTTTGCTGGGTCGCACTGTTCATGTCGGTGATGGCGTCATTGATCAATTCAATGCCTGAAGTCTGTTCAGCGCTGGCTGAGGAAATTTCCCCCATGATGTCGGTGACGTGGCGAATGCTGTCCACAATTTCAGTCATGGTTTTGCCCGCCTGATGAACCAGTCTGCTCCCTGCGCTGACCTTGCCGACCGAATCTCCAATCAGTACCTTAATCTCTTTTGCGGCCTCCGCTGACCGTCCAGCGAGATTTCTAACCTCTGAAGCAACAACGGCAAAACCCCGTCCTTGTTCGCCAGCTCGAGCGGCTTCAACGGCTGCGTTCAAGGCCAGGATGTTTGTTTGAAAAGCAATGCCATCAATCACACTAATGATGTCTACAATTTTTTCTGCTGACATGTGGATTGAATCCATATTTTTTACGACTTGTCTCACCACCTCACCCCCCTTGATGGCGATTTCCGAGGCTGATCGGGCGAGTTGGCTGGCCTTTCTGGCGTTATCGGCGTTCTGGGTGACTGCGTGGGTGAGTTCGTGCATGGAGGATGCAGTTTTCTCAAGTGTGCTTGCTTGCGATTCAGTACGTTCGGACAGGTCCAGATTGCCTTGGGCAATCTCACTCGATGCGGTAAAGATGGACTCGGTGCCTTCTCGTACCTGGCTAACGATATGTACCAAGCTTTCATTCATGTCTTTTAGGGCTTGCTGTAGGGCGCCCATTTCGTTGTTGGCATTCACCATGATTTGTTGTGTCAGGTCGCCGTCTGCAATATCTCGCGCCACTTCGATGCCACGTTCCAGAGGCCGAGTGATGACTTTGCGAATGAATGGGTAGATCAACATCAACACAGGAATGCAAGTGATGAGGGCTGCCAAAATAGACTTCAAACGCTGGTCAGCCAGGTTGGCATTGACCTGGTCGAGTGACACTTTCATACTGATAACACCAAGAACTGTTTCTTCTGCAACTTGGTGACAGAGCGTGCAATCCTTGCCAAGATAATTCTTGGATGCCAGCGCTGGGCGAACCGTGCGCAGATACTCGCCCTTGCTGTCGCTTTCAACCTGAATAATTTCCTTGCCGCTTGAAAGCACTTGTTTTTCAAGCTCATCCGGGTTGCTGTCGTCTTTGGCGGTGCCAGCGCCAAAAGCCTTGATGACGCTATCTCCCCGCAGGACGCGGACATCCCGAATCGTTCCAAATTGTTTGATCTGATCAAGAAACACATCTCTTTGCGCCACGGTTCCGGTGACCATCATGCCCGTGAGTCCCGCCATGGTGGCGTTGTGCATGTTGAGCGAGAAATCGCCCGCTTGTTTGAGGGCTGCATCTCTGTAAACAGCGCCTTGCCAAACTATCACGCCCGACCAAACAACTAGAAGTGCCGCGCCAATAGTTGCGAGGAGTTGGACCCATATTTTCATTTTTGATTCCTGTCCGCTAGCACTTGCACCGTACTGTTGTGACTCGGTATCGTGTCTGAATCTTCAACAATAAGCAGTTTCATTAACATGAACGGATCATTGTTGGCCCGAGGGTTTCGCGCTATCGGGCGATTCTGGTTCTGGGGTCAGATTCGGCGGGAACGGGGTAGGAATTGCCCTACTGTTGGGCCAAAAACCTTTGTAGGATTAACCCAATAGGTCGTGCTGCATGGCGTAGCGCATCAGGTCAGCCAGGTTGGCAAGGTTCATTTTTTCCAACATTCTTACTTTATGTGTGCTGACGGTCTTGTTGCTGATGACCAGTTCGGTCGCAATCTCGTTGACGCTCTTGCCTCTGGTCAGCAGGCGAAAAATAGCCATCTCGCGCTCAGATAGCAAGCAGTGCGGCGGCCGTGTAGCCGTTGAGGTGGCGTCAAACACCATTTTTTCGGCCATGTCGGGCGAGATGTAGCGGCCATGGGCGTCCACCTTGCGAATCGCCTCCAGCAAAATATCAGGCTCGCAGTCCTTGGTGATGTAGCCGTTGGCGCCAGCCTTTAGGACGCTCGCTGCTACTTGCGGCTCGTTGTGCATGCTAAGTACGAGGATGGGCAAATTGGGCTGGTGTGCTTTGACGCGCGAAATAAGATCCGCTCCATTGATTCCGGGCATGTACAGGTCAAGCAGCAAAAGATCAAGGGGCGTCTGTTGCACAAGCGCCAAGACGTCACTGCCATTCGCGGCCTCACCCACCACTTTGAAGTCCGGCACCAGTGCAAATATCTGTCGCAAGCCGCTGCGAACAATGGCGTGGTCATCGGCGATGACGATTCGGATCATGCTGCGCCTTGTGGAGTGATGGGGGTCATGGGAATGGATAAGTCAATCACGGTTCCCTGGCCTGGCGTGCTGCAAACTTCCACACGTCCGCCCAGGGCGATCGCCCTTTCTCGCATGCCGAGCAGACCGAATGATTTTCTTTGAGCCGCGGCCTTCAGGTCAAAGCCGCAACCGTTGTCGCGGACTTGCAAACGCAATTGATTGTCATGGCGGCTGAGGTTGATGTCGACTTGGCTGGCTTGGGCGTAACGGCTGATGTTGGTCAGCGATTCCTGCACGATGCGAAACACCACAATGCCCCGGGCTTCGTCGAAATCAATGTTTTCTGCCGGCAAATGGAGTTGGCATGCCAACCCAGTGTTCTTTGTAAATTCGACTGACAACCATTCAATGGCTGGAATCAAGCCCAGGTCCAACGCGGGTGGTCGCAGATTCACCGCTAAATTCCGAACACCCTGAATGGCGCGGTCAACCAGATCCTTCATCCCCTTGACTTCATCGAGAAGCTCGGGAACCACAGCGCCGAAGCGCATGCCCAAGAGTGAAAATTTCATACGCAAAGCCGTCATCACTTGTCCCAGTTCGTCATGCACTTCCCGTGCAATGTGTTTTCTTTCACCCTCCCGCGCTGCCTCGTTTTGGGCAGCCAGTTCGCGCAAGCGCTGGCGAGATACGCCCAGTTCCATTTCGGCCTTGTGGGCGGTGATCAAGTCTTCAGCCTGCTTTTGTTCAGTGATGTCCGAGAATGCCCAGATCGTCTCCGTACTCAGCGGGTCGAGCATGCTGCCGCCAATTTTGAACCATCCCATTGAGCCGTCCTTGCGGCGAAACTGGATTTCCGTTCGGTAGATATCCCCGCTGAGCAAGACTGGGTCGGCCATCTCGGCGAAGCTGTTGTACGAAAGATCGTCCTGGTAAAAGAGTCGGGAGGATTGGTCGATTAGCACGGACTGGGTGTAGCCCATCATCTCGGAAAAAGCTTCGTTGAACCAGATTATTTTGCGTTTTCTGGTTTTGACAATGCCAACGATTCGGCTGCCCAAAATGGCGTTTTGTTCGCGCAGGAGGCGTTCAATCTGCTTTTCGCTATTGATGCGTTGTGTGATGTCGTGCACCGCTGAAAACAAAACCGTATCGGTTTCCATCGGAATGGGGGTTGAGTGAACCTCCACTGTTCTGATTTCACCGCTGGCCAGACGGTGATCGAACACAAAGTAGTTGCGCTGCTCAAGTAATGCCCGTTTAATTTCTTGAAGAATGCATTCAGGCGAAAGTCTATTGATCTCCGAGATGTTCATGCTGGACAGTTGAGCCAGAGAGTAGCCATAAAATTCTGCCGCTGCGGCATTGGCGTCAAGGATGGCACCGGTGGTGGGCGCAATCATCATCATGACCGAAGAATTTTTTTCGAACAAATTTCGAAATCGAGTTGCGCTTTTTTGCAGCTCGACTTCCATTTTTTTACGCCGGGTAATGTCCGTGTGCGTGATAACCGCTGCCCGTTGCGTTGACTCCTGGAGGGGCGTTGTTCGCATGCTGAACCAGCGTTCTTCCTGTGGCGAATGGCACGGGTATTCCTGGTTGAAACTGGTCAGTCGTCCATCCAGCACCGCCCTGATGCCGTTGAAAGATTCGAGTCCGCATTCTTTGCTGCCATCAGGGCTTTCTGGGTGACAGGCAGATAAATAGTTGGCACCTACCTCTGTGCCACTTAACGCCTCTTCGTGTGAAGCACTGTTTACCTGGGCAAATCGACGCCATGCCTGATTAACCGCCAGGATGATGCCGTTGCGGTCGATGACGACGATTTCAGCCGCCATTGAATCCAGTATGGCTTGTTTGAAAATTTCACTTGTTTGAAGCTCGTACTGGGCTTGTTTGCGCAAGCTGATGTCACTGATGGCCAGGTGTAGTATTTTTTTACCCTCGTCGTCTGGCGCAGCACTGGCGGCGAGACTGACCCAGAATACTTCGCCGTTATTTTTGACCAGCCGTAACTCGCAGGAACCCGGTTGCCCTGATTTGAAAATCTCCCGGTGCATTTGGTAAAAAATATCCTGATCTGCTGGCAAAATAAACCGCGTGAGGGATTGGGATAACAACTCGCTGCGCGTCACGCCCAGCATGGCGCTGGCATAAAGATTGGTTTGCAAGATATGCCCCTGCTCACTGAGGGTGCAGTAGCTCACCGGTGCCAGTTCATAGAGGTTGATGTAACGCGTCCGTGTGATCTCCAGTTCTGCCTGTATGCGCCGCAACTCTTCGTTTTGCATCTCCAGTTCAATCTGGTAGGTGCGCAGTTCATGCAGTTTTAAATGCATGTCTTGAGGCGAAAGAATCTCCTCAGTGGGCTGCATTTTTATGGATTTTGAGTTGGCCGTCATGCTGCTTTCGTGGCATCAAGCCGATGCACTTAGGGAAGCATAGTCCCAATCGGTTAGTTTGAATGGAGTTATTTAATCAGCAGCGATAAAACCGAATCGCATTCCGACCCGATTCTTTGGCTTGGTACATGGCCAGATCGGCCCATTTGAGGATGTCGCTTTGGCTGCTTGTGTCACTGACAAAAACCACCACGCCGATGCTGGCGGTGCATCGGTGCTCCACTGTGACGTCGGCCATCCCTTGGTGTTGAATGGTCAGCCGATAAGGTTCGGCCATGGCAATTCGTATCTTTTCGGCGATGAGTTCGGCTTGCTCAATGGACGCTTCCTGATGTGTGTCCAGTTCATTGATCAGGACCACGAATTCATCACCTCCCAAACGTCCAACAGTGTCCATCTCACGAACACAATTTTTCAGGCGGGCCGCGACTTCAATCAGCAGTAAATCGCCAAAGTCATGCCCGTGGATGTCGTTGATGGGTTTGAAGTTGTCGAGGTCAAGAAACATCAGTGCGCTGTGGCAGGCACTGCGCTTGCTCATTGCCATGGTCTGGCTCAGGCGGTCGTTGATCAGGCGGCGATTGGGCAGTTTGGTCAAGGGGTCATAAAACGCCAATTGCCGCATATGCTCTTCCATTTTCTTGCGGTCTGTGATGTCCTGAATGGTGCCGCGAAGATAAAGCAGATTTCCCCGGTCATCCGTTTCGAGTCGACCGAATCCGTGCACCCATCGCTCGGTTTGATCGCCCTGGCGGATGATCCGGTATTCCTTGTGGATGGATTTCCCCTGGCCAAGGATCTTGTCTTGTAAATCCGCGGCCATCATGGCGCGGTCTGCCGGGTGGATCAACGCCACCCATCCCGCCAGTGAGCGCTCATAGGTTGGATCAATGCCAAAGACGGTGTCAAACACATCCGAGCTTTTCCAGGAGCCGCTTCGCACATCCAGCACATAGCTGCCCAAGCCCGCCATGCTCTGTGACTCCTTGAGAAAACGCTTTGTTTCGCGAAGCACTTCTTCGCGGTAGGCCAAGGTTTCGAGCAGGTGGTTAAACCCTTTGATCAGGTCGCCAATTTCATCTTGCTTGGCAAGCGGCAAAGCTTGCAAGGGATGGTCCTTTTCAGACACCCCCGCCAGTTTTTTTGCCACATCCATCATGGGCGAAAGTTGAAGCCTGAGCATCCACCAAACCAGAAGGCCCGCAAGCAGGGTGAGTATGAGCGTGGCGTTAAGCATGCGTTGCTGCATGTCCAGAATGGGGGTAAAGGCTTCAGCAGTGGGCAGGGTGGCTGCTGCGTACCAACCCGCGACCGAAATACTCTTGGCAGAGGCCAGTACTTCGAGTCCTTGAGGGTTTGTGAAAATGTCGGAGCCTTCAAAGCCCTTCACAAAACGGTCCAGTTGCGGGTTAACGCCGGGTAGCGGCAGCACTTCCATGACGCGGCTTTTGTCGGTGGCGGTAACGATCAACCGGTACTGCGGTGCCACGATAAGGTAGCCGCCCGTTTTGCCGTAGCGGCCCTGGGTCATGGTGTCAAGAAAATTGGGTCCGCCCAGGTTAATCAGTCCCGTAATGGCGCCAATGACCTTGCCTTGAGGGTCAAAAACAGGCACAGACATCGCAACAATGGGTGCATGCGTTACTTTGCCAATCACCGGACGCCCGATAGTTGAGAGACCTGAGTTCAGTGCGGCGACCATGTAGTCGCGGTCTTTGTAGTTAACGCCCACAAACCCTGCTGCCCGTGGAAGTTCAGCCACGGCGGTGCCATCTTGGCGCGTAACAAAAATTCCATCGCCAAAAGGCGCCTGAAGTAACAGTCGTTCTGCCAGATAGGCTTGAAGGCTTGAGGGTTGCCCCAGCATCGCAGGGGTAATGTCTTTGGCAACTTTTTCAAGGGTTTGCAGTCGATTCGCCATTTCAACATTGATGTTGTCCGCCAACAGGGCGATGGTTGAAAACTGCTGCTCGCTTAACAGGCGCTGCATGTCATTGCGCAGTTCCCGGCTGGCATAGAGAGAAAGAGACCAGAGGCTCGCGAGAAAAATAACCAGAGTGAACAGAGTCACTCTTGTTTTTAGTGAACGCCAGTGAAAGAAGTTTGCTTTCAAGTTTTTTTCTCGGACATTACTCTGCGAGTAATCGATTTAAAACGACTTTAGCACTTCTGGGGTTGGGTGCTCGCTGCCAAGTTGCCCCTTTGTGTGCGTCTGTTTCAGGCATAAAAAAACCGGGCACTGGGCCCGGTTGATTTTTCAAGCCGCGCGGGCGATAAACCCGCGTGCTTTGTGGTGCTTAGTGGCCAGAGGCGCCGGAAGCTCCGTAGCCCGTTTCCGAACGCACTTTTTGCGCAGGGTAAGCGGCACGTTCTTTGGCTGCATTCGGGCTGCGGTCCAGCATCGAGAACAACCAGATGCCCACAAAACCAATGGTCATGGAGAACAAGGCTGGCGAAGAGTACGGGAACCAGGCGGAACCTTTAGGGTTGCCCAATGTAGCTTCCCAAACCGATGGGGACACCACTGTCAGGCCAACGGAGGAGATCAGACCCATGAAGCCGCCGATAACAGCGCCCT
>SERZ01000866.1_pt1 | contig 18944 bp, 14 predicted proteins | sample 3171461 | NCBI WGS metagenome assembly SERZ01 (sample SAMN06051861, study PRJNA518727) | freshwater metagenome | biome: subpolar coniferous forest; feature: holomictic lake; material: water; isolation source: holomictic Lake 227, 6 m depth | place: Canada: near Kenora, Ontario | collected... | reverse complement strand
TTTTTGGCAAAATTGATTTATTTTCTCCACTTCATGGCCGATTTTATCATAAATTAGGGGCCTATTCTCCACTTCGGCCAGGTAGCCATCAAGCAAGCCTTTGTCTCCTGTAGTTTTTGATGTAAGACCTACCCCTTTTGGTCATTTTTTGGATAAAAGCGGGAGAGAAAATAAAAAGTCGCTTAATAATGAGCGAAAGGTAAGCTATTATTCTGTAAAAGAAACTTGTAATTATTCTGTATATCTTTTTAAAACAGATGATGTACAGAAACTGCTTAACTACTTGTTAGGGAGGGCAGAAGTGACAAAGCCGATACGCATAAAAGATTCTGCAGAGTTCGACTCCTTGATGAAAGGTTTAGCTCGAGACATCGTTAATGCAAACGTCCATTACCGGTTACACAAGAGCCTGAACGATGCAATACCCGAATACGTCACTGAACTGAATCAGTCTGCCGCTTTCTGGAATCTAACAATCTCTGCCCAGATAGATGCGAGCTTATTACGGTTGTGTCGCGCATACGATTCTCATACTGCGTCGCTGAGCCTCCCCCGACTTCTGGCAACCGCATAGGTCTATAAGTTTTGTCTTTTATTTAACATCTTGAAAAAATATGTTATAATACCCTCCGTTAATAAACTTATGAGGGGGGAATTTATGACCAAAGCAGATGTCAAACCGAATTTTACCAATCTTGAACCCATGATAAATATTTTACATATTCTTTCCATGTTGGAAAAATCGTTGAATCGTGTGGCTCGTCGGAATTCAGATTCATGAGCAGGAACATCTTGAGAAATCCATTGCGGATATGATGTCTCATATTGAAGAGTATCTAAATAAGATGAAAATAAACGCAGATGAAACTGAACTCGAAATCGAAAAGGCTTTGTTTGATGCATTCATAAAACATTGCTCCCAAATTCATGAGAGAAAAATTAAGGATGGCGTGTCTAAGAGGGGGAAGAAAACTATTGTTTTTTCATGGTCAGATAAGGATGATTATATTGCTTTTGTGGAGGACAAGAAAAGATTTCGTGCTGAGGTGCTACTGAAGCTGGGAGATTACAACAATGGTACTGGGCATAAAGCATCTTGTAAACGCAATAAAGGATACAGATTGAGGGGTTTCCGTCAATCTGACAGAAAGACAAGAACTGGAATGGTAAAAAAAGAGGAATTTCCGGTTCGCATGGTCGAGTGTATAGAATGCGGAGAAAGGTTTTCGCTTTTACCGAGTTTTTTACCAAGAGAGAAGCATTTTTCCATTGATATTATTGGGAATGTACTGCAAGGAAATTTGCATTTTGCTCAAAGTCTTCGAGGCGTTTTTGAGACTATCAATGGGAATGGAAATCGAAAGACATTGAAAAGTAAACAAACAATACTGAACTGGATTCGATGGATGGTTACCTACCATCCAGCTACAATTTTGACTCGTGCGAAGGTGAAAGGTTCCGGTTATTTTCAAGAGGACAAGGGCTTCGAAAAGGAGCCTGGCCTGCGTACATACACAGTAGCAATGGTTGACCCAGAAACTCTTTTGGTATGGCACATGGACTACGTTGACCATGTTGATGAGGAAACGCTCTGTAACTCGTTTGAGAAATTTATTGAGCGAATAGGTTTTAAAGTTTTGGGGGTGACGAAAGATAAATGGCAAGCTTCCACTAATGCCCTGAAGAGTGTTTTTCAAGGACTTTGGATTGGATTCTGCCATCGTCATTGCCTGAAAAAATTCCGCCTGGCTCTGATCAAATATCAGAAGGAGGAAGGATGTAGTGGGAATGAAGTTAGAAGCCTTTACAAAAAATTTAAAAAAGCTTTAGAAACGGCAAACTCAAAAATTACTCTTGAAATTCAGATTAACTTATTGAAGGACCCTGCTTTCAACCACCCTTTGATCCTGGGGATATTGGATGAGGTCAAAAAAAACGCAGTTCATTACACCGCCCATAAAAACAGAAACGGAATAAAAAAGACGACCTCTATCGTTGATAATTTTTTGAAAACAGTCAAACGGAAACTCAGACAGGTGGAAAGTTTCCGAGATCAGGAGTGGGCTGGAATTTCGTTCCGGGCCATGGCAAATATTAGAAATTTTGCGCCTTTTATGTCTGGTGCAAAAAATGCCCATAAAAGTCCATTTATGTTGGCACAAGGTCAGACATTTAATTTGCCATGGATTCAGGTGATGAATGTACACAATGCTTTCTTATTTGGATGAATGCGCTTGTTAAGCGGAATTACCATAGCCAGCAGTAAATAAAATTCTTGAAAAAGTCAAGATTTCCGTGAAAGAATAATTTACGTTTAAGAAAATTTGCTTGAATTGAGCATTGGCGGTACGTTAACTCCTGCAAGTGGTAAAGCCAGGTTATATCACGACTCAATCTCTTGAAACCATTTATTAAGCAAATCCTCTTTGTCGAAAACTCTGAAATAGGGCCTAACTTGCCCCCGTGACAATAACGCAATCAGCGGGAAGTACAGGGGCAAGTCTGAGTGGTAAGTCAGCTAATTTGATACCGCCATTTTTAAGGGGTTAAACCCAGAGACTTGAGACCAACTGCTACCATTCCACTTATAGAAGCCATATACTCCGAAGTCCCCATAGAGCGTTGAACCTAAAGTCACGATGTTTTCAGGGTCGGATGATGTGAGTAAAGTCCACATAGCGCCATCCCATTTATAGAGGCCTAATGCTCCAAAATCCACATAGAGCGTTGAACCTGAGGTCACCATATTCTCAGGGTCAGCTTTTGTAAGTTGGCTCCATGCTGCGCCATTCCATTTATATAGGCCTAATGCTCCAAAATCCACATAGAGCGTTGAACCTGAGGTTACCATGCCCTCAGGGTTTGTCGATGTGAGTTGGCTCCATGAAGTACCATCCCATTTATAGAGACCAAGAGATGCGCCAAAATCCACATAGATCGTTGAATCTGAGGTCACCATATTCTCAGGGTCGGCTTTTGTGAGTTGGCTCCATGCAGCGCCATCCCATTTACAGAGGCCATAAGATGCTCCGAAATCCACATAGAGTATCGAACCTGCGGCCACCATGTTTTCAGGGTCGGCTGTTGTGAGTTGACTCCATAGAGCGCCGTCCCATTTATAGAGGCCGTAAGATGCTCCGAAATCCACATAGAGTATCGAACCTGAGGTCACCATGTTTTCTGGGTCAGCCGATGTGAGTTTGCTCCATACAGCGCCATCCCACTTCCAGAGGCCTAATGCTCCAAAATCCCCGTAAAGCGTTGAGCCGGAATAAATCATATTCTCAGGATTTATCGAGCTGATTTGTGTCCACGTTGCACTATCTGAATTATAGACCCAGAGCCCTGAACCGGCAAAACTCACGGCTAATGATCCTCCTGCTGATGATTCTGCCTGCGTTACCGTCACATCCTTTGGACTGCCGGTCGCCCCGGCTGCTGTCACACGAATTACACCTGTACGTGCTGATGAACCGGTATTGGCATTAAATGAGCAGGTGATGGTTCCGGCATTACTGCCGCTGGCTCCTGATGTGATCGAAAGCCAACTGCCGCCTGTTGTTACTGCGGCCGTCCAGGGCATAGTTCCGGTTCCGGTGTTGGAGACGCCAAAAGAGGTTGTTCCGGCGGTTTTTGCGACACTGCGACTGGTGGGATTAACCGAGAGTACTGGATTATTGTCTGAAATTGTCAAAGTTTTGGAAACGGAAATCAAAGTGATGACTTTGCCGTTCTGATCGTAAACTTCCCCACCTAAACTGACAACCTGTGTATCATTAATCGCCGCATTTGCATACACGGTAAAAACAATACTCCCAACGTTGGCTGCCCCGGAGATGTCCTTTGGATAGAGTCCGACCAGCGTGATTTTATTCGTTGCAAAATCATCGTAAAAATTGGCTTCCACCCCACCAACAAGGGCGCTGGGGTAGTAGGAAACATCACGCGTGAATTTAGTTGGATCTGAAACCAGCAACGAACCAGAAGAATAATTGATCAGTAGCTTGAACGCCTTTACTCCCGCAGCATCAGCGAAACCGATCTTTCCCGTAATGATCTTGCCCGGTTGCCCTGTGGCTGGAATATCTAAAGACAGAGTTGCAGATTCGGCAATCTGCGCCATTCCGAATAATATAATCATCAATATGAACATGGTGGCTTTGCTAACTGTTTTCATATCAAACCCCCGAATCGCAGAAATCAGAGTCTGCGGGTTAAATGGTCTTTTATTGGCTAAGCAAATAATTCTGATACTCGGCTATGGCCTGTTTCATAACGGTTTCACTGACGGTTGGCGCAATAGCATTACGATAATGATACATTGCGCAGGACACATCCTCAAATTCAACCACCGATGGATTTTTGCCTCCTGCCCGGATTTCTTCTATGGAAAGCTCGCCGAATGGAGCCATGCTGTCAATACAGCAGGCATAAGACAAATCAAGTGTTACGGGACGGACCAAAACAAAGCTTCCAATGATTGTCATTGGCTGAGGCAGATAGCCGGTGATGGTTTCAGTATAGGTACCTGTGATGCTATTGCCCTGCTCCTTTACTGTTGAGTTGCCTAACACAATCTGCCTGTTGACGGTCCGTCCGTTGGCCATCGAGGTGAAAGGTTGCGTCATCAGGCTAAATGCTGTGGATGTGAATGTTCCGGAAAGCACCTTGGGTCCAACATCCTTGCCATCAACCTGGGTGCTTGATTTGGGAAACAGAATCGTCTTATCAAGAAGGATATAGGAACTGGCTGCTTCGATGGCTCCGCCCGTAGCCACCAGTAGGTGAAACGCCAGATCAATGTTGCCCAAACCGGAGGGAGAATTCACCGCCACAGAACCAAAATAGTCGCCCGTAAGCGGATTGTCCAGAGAAGCCGCCGGCAGGTATCCCGCCAGCATAATAATAATCGCTGTAATCGCCATGATATACCCACACTTTTGTGGCAACCGTTTCATAAGTCATCCTTTCCCAAAAAAGAAAATCAGAAATTAATTGTAGATCAGGTTGCCGCCACCGGTAGCTACCTGACACGAAGCCATAATATTACCCAAATCTTGGGTTAAGTTGTGAGAGAAGCGAGTTATCTGACACTGCTCTCGCCCCCCCAAAAAAAACAATGCAAATTTTTATCAGATTATGTATAATGAACATTATGGTCGAAATGCCTTTAAACAAAACGAATTCTTTTCTCAAAGACCCCGCAAAGCAGCGTGAAGGTCTTATTAGATTTGTTGTGTCGTCATCTGCAATTGAAGGCATATACATAATTCTTCCAGAAAATCAGCCCATTGCACCTGAAAAAAACAAAACTAATGCGAATCATAAACCTGTAAAGATCGAGAAATGATATCGCTGAAGATTTGCTCCATCGGTTTATAATTTCTGTCCAAACCAGCCTGAACCGCCGCAAAGGGCCGTAGCTCAACCCCTAATCCTGATTTTTTCCTCTTCCACTATCCATTGATGCAACACATATGTAGGTCAGGTTGCGAGAGAAGCGAGCTACCTGACACCGCTCGGCGCCACCATCCCCACCATTGTAGGTCAGGTTGCGACCTCTACCATGAAAAGGCGCCCTGTAAACCGGCATTCATACGGCGGGTGTAACCGGTAATAGCCAATACCGGCTAAGAAAGCCGGGTTGCGACCAACGGGAGCTACTTTTGCTACATCAGAATTTTTTTTATCGCATCATTCAACTCACGGGAAAAGTCATAGAATTCCCTGGCATCCGCAACACTGGGATCACCATCCGGCAACAATCCCAGATTCCCGGGATAGCGTGCATCAATGTACAATTGATCAAGTCTATGCAATATGTCTTCATTCAAAAGTGGGAAGTTTTCCCAACGGGGGGCAATTCTCTTCCAGAGTGTAAACAGTGAATGAATTTTGGGTATATCAATATTTTTCTCCTCAAAAAGTGACTTAAAGGTTTTCTCCACCAATTGCTGGGCATGAAAAGCAACCACACTTGTAAGGAATTCATCATCAAGGAGTTTTTCCATTGTTTTTAGATCAAGTTCGCCAGCTTTTAACCATTCAAATGTGGTTTTTTTCATAATAGCGATATTCCTGATTGAATAATTTTACGGCTGAACATACTGTCAAGTTTCAGGAATTTTTGATGCATCGGTCGGGTATGAACAATCAGATCCAATGGCGTTGTACCGATAATCGCATTGATTGCCTTGGCGTATCGGAGGTAGAGTTCACTCCTCTCATGGTATGTTGCAGGCGTTGTCGCATCACTGGTAACGATATACAGATCAATATCGCTATCAGCGGAAGGCTCTCCCCATGCATGACTACCAAAAAGAATAACTTTTTCTGGATTCAAATGATCCAACCTTTCAAAAATCACTTTCTTTAGCGATTCAATGTTCATAAACAACTCCACATTCATGGTGGTTTCTGTCGCGCATGCGTGATGCGGAATCCGGCTATCCGTATTCCGTTTAAAGCGATGTGTAAATCGCAACTTTATGAATTGCATGATATCCGACATCGCCTGTTTCGATGCATCCACAAAATGCGCATAGGTCCACAAGTGTTGGCATTTTACCATAACCTATTGAATTTGAGACTTTTATTTAAAAATCATAAAAAATTAAAATTATCTCCTGTTTTCAAATGGTTAGACATAACCGAACTGAAGATGCCAAAATTTATAGACCTATGCGGATTTCTCTTCTCTGGAAGATATTTCACCGAGCAATGCAATGAGTTGCCGCAAAGCTTTGTTTACCGCTTTGGAATCCGTGAAATAGGGCCGCACATCGGAATCAAGTATAATGACTCCTTCTGCCTCTTTGTATTGCTTGACTGTTGTAGTTCCGTCGGTTTGATGAATGTGTACCGAAAAACCCTTGTGTAAAGGCCGATAATGTTTTCCTTTAACAGCCTTTGTGAAATCGTATTCAGGCAATATATCCTCGTTATTCATATTCTTTTCATCCGTTGATTTCTTCATAAGTCATTTTTTCCTTTTTGGTAGCTTTTCGGCAACTGATCAGGCGAATTCTATCAACCCGGTCCACAAAAGACACAACAAGCAGGTGTCCGTTGTTTGAAATTCCTATAGCTATAGAACGGATTTCCGTTTCAGAATGCGATGGATCCGGAATCGTTGCTACTGACAAATCATGGAAAACCGTCAGTCCTTCATGAAAACTGATTTTGTGTTTTTTTAAATTGCTTTCGGCTTTAACCGCATCCCATTCGAATTGAATATCTTTCATAGATCAGTCCGATCAGTGCAAATCGTTTATGCTCCCGTTTCATACGAATTTCCGTAGGTCAGGTTGCGACCAACGGGAGCTACCTGACATGAGGTTGCACAACACAGGTTTCAATTTGCCCCTGACCCAGCGTTGTCAGGGAACTCCCGTTGGTCGCACCCTGACCTACCCCCCGGTTCAACTTCATTCGATATTCATACCTTCCATGGAATCCGGGTGGTGAACACATCCCCAATCGGGATGATATTTCCCCCGCTTTAATAATTCCCCAAACGACGACCACGGATAATCCACCGGTTTTTCAACATACCCATGCTTCACCGGATTGAAATGAACATAATCCAGATGCCGGTTCAAATCCGATTCATCCCGAATGATGTGATCCCAGAAGCGGCGCTGCCAGATCGTGATATTTTCCGTGATGCCGTTGTTCCGTTTAAAGCGATGTGTAAATCGCAACTTTATGGATTGCATGACATCCGACATCGCCTGTTTCGATGTATTCTTAAAATGGATGATCCAGTGAACATGATCATCCAGCAGCACATAGGCAATCATTGAAAACGGTTTTTCTGATTGCACCTCACGAACGACATCCAGCAACAACCGTTTGGCCGTTTCATGTTTCAGATACAGCTCCCGCCGATAACACACCGCCGTAATAAAAACCGGTTTGTTGTGGCATGGATATCGCCGGATGTTGGTCATCGTTCTTTTTCCAATTTCACATAATTTCCCGTGGGTCAGGTTGCGAGAGAAGCGAGCTACCTGACACAGCTCGACACCGGAATCCACCCATTGTAGGTCAGGTTGCGACCACCGGGAGCTACCTGACACGCGTATGCACAATACAGTTCAAGCGCAACAACCTCCATGAGAACAAATACCGAGATTCGCCATAAAAAATTACCTCAGCTACCCTGACCCAGCGTTGTCTACATCAATTTTGTCCAAAGTCCAAAATATATCTTTAATGATTATTCTGAATTTCTCCCGTTACCTTCTTTCCAATCCCAATTGAATCTTTTACTATATCGAAATTTGCCTTTGTTGCCTTAGCATCCCATTTTAATTTTGTTAAAAGTTTTTTTGTATTTTTGCTATCTCGGTATCCAATTGCTCTTGTCATTCCTTTATTCGCACCTTTTATATCCAAGAATTTACCTCCAATATCCAATAAAGTTGAAGAATAATGAAGCGAGTTTGTAAGCCACTTAGGTCCGCCAGCTGTGTCAGAGAGTATGGATCCAAGTTCTAGTATAGTTGAGGGATCTTTTACTCCCATCATAGCTACAACTGTAGCTTTTTCTGTAACCTTTATTGTATCGTCAATACCACCTGCAAGTGCAGAATAATAGGCGGCTTGGGTTTTTGGATCAGCATTTTTTATGCTGTTATCGACAAGACAGTTAAAAGCTACTTCACCCATAGCATTACCGACTTTTGTCTGTGAGGCCCAATCCAATGATTGATGATATTTTTCACTTGCAATATCTTGTGCTTTATTTACCAATCCACCGACAATCGTAGCACCTTCTTTCATGCTTCCCCACGCTTCTTGAAAAAATAACCCGCTGGGATCGACATATCTTATGGGGTTGGTTGAATACGAATAAATATTTAAGAATTTTGAAGCAGACATTGAAGAATTGAATGTTTCAACTATTAACGGATCCACACTCACAAACCTCCCCACCATCGCATCATAATACCTGGCACCAAAATAGTGCAGATCATTCTCGTCATCCAGCTCCTTACCCGTAAACCGATACTCCGCTTCAAACCCCCCGCTTCTGGCCCGGTTCATGCCGTAGGGGTAATACACGGATTCCTCCACCACTTGCCCCGCAGCATCGGTCATGATGGAAGAGCTTCCCAAATGGTCCGGGACATAAAAATACACCGCCGGCGTCACTTGAGTTGGAAGACCCACTTCATGGCAGGCGGCAGCCATCACCGCAAAAGGCAGAGTCTCGGTATCACCGGCCAACTTTTCCTTGAAAATCTTCAGCGCATCCCTCACCTCCGGGATTTCCATGACCTGGGCATCCGAACCCTGCCGCCGAATCTCATCCAGTGAAATTATGCCGTCCTTGTTCAGATCAAAATCGTCAAAGGTCAGCACTTTCGCATCCGCCAGAAACAGGGCCTGATCAAACGCCTTGCTGATGCGCGCCACCCGGCGGTCTCCGGCATATACATGCTGAATGTATTGCCCATCGCGCACCTCGGCAAATTTATCCACATAAATCGTAGTTTCAGTATCCACTCCATGGCTGACTATTTTGACCACTCGGTTTCCAGTATAATCGTAGCGGTAAGCGGCGGCGGTACCGTCCGCCTGACGGGTGGTGGTGGACATGCGGTCTTTGTAATCAAAGGCAAAGGTCTGGCCGGTCTTGCTGATCAGGTTGCCGTTGGGGTCATATTGATACATGTATGGCCCGGCCTGGCTTATTGCATGGGGTTTGGCGTTGCCCTGTCCATAAGTCATCACGCCAACATTGACCTTGGGATCCGCCACATCGGACGTTTTGCCCACCATGTTGCCTATGCTGTCGTAGGCGTAGTTTTCCACCCATCCAACAGCCGTGCAGCCGGTCAGTTGATAAAGATCGTCATAAACAAAGCTTCGGGTCAGGCTTTCCGGGGTCTTCTGGCTGCGGCCATCGGTAATGGCCATGATGTTGCTGTTGGTATCGTAGGTATAGGACAGGTGCTGCATTATCCCGGATGGACCCGTTGTCTGCAAAGTGTTCAGACGATAGCGTCCATCGTAGCCATAACTGGACTCCAAGCCGTTCGCATATTGAAAGCGTATTTTTTGGCCGCTGGGGTGGTAATCAATGGCGCTGACATAGCCCGGTATGGCCTTTAACTGGTTCATGTCATCATAAACATAAGGCACATCCGATCCATCGGGATATGTTAAATGGGTCACTCTGCCCATGGCGTCATAGGCCATTTGCAGGTCAAACGCATAACCCAATGTCCGCCTTGTTTTCCTGGTGATATTACCGCGGGAGTCATACGAAAACGCGGCCTGTCCGGCCTCATCTTCCACCCACGCCAGCCGACCAAGTGTGTTAAGAGCTTGCCCTGCAAAACCAGGCAGATCGCTGTCATAATGATATGCCACTTTTACGCCAGCCGCATTTTCTGCGAGCACCCGGCCTGCCGCATCATAGGTGTAGCTCACGGTTTGGCCTTTGGCGTCCAGCGTCTGCGTCAGGTTGCCCGCGGCATCGTACTGATAGGCCATCACGCCCTTGTCCGGGTCATTCATACTTTTTTTTCGGCCCAGACCGTCAAAGGACATGGTTTTTACATTGTTGTGATCGTCAATGATCTTAATCAGGTTCTTCAGTCCGTCGTAGGCATATTGTGTGATATAAAATGTTTTGCCGTTTTGTTCTTGAACCCGAACCAGCCGATCCTGCCCATCATTGGTGTACCGGTGAGGCGTGGCTTTATGGGGGCTGTTTGCGCCATTGTCTTCCTCGTCCCACACCTCGGTCTGAAGCGGCAGATACACTGTGGACTTAAACGACCCATCGGGATTGGTTTCCTGAACGACCCGTCCGGCTGCATCATATTTCAGAAGGGTTTTGGGCTGCCCGGAATCCGGTACGCCATAATCCGGAGAGTCGCTGAAATACGGCAGCCATTTAGCCTCTGGCTGCCCCCGAAGGCTGAAGGTTGCAGCATCCGCCACCACCCACTTTCCGTTTTCCCCCTCGGACCGAGTTTGAAGCTTCCTGCCCAGACCGTCCACGTATGCGTAGGCATCGTAAGTGGATGACGCGCCCGATGTTTCCCGACTGCGGGTTTTCACAAAGCTGACCGAATCGAGAAGGTGATATTCAAAGCTCTGGGTCGGCAAAGCGTCGGTATCGCCTGGCTTGACAATGGATATCAGTCGGCCGAACACATCATAGCCAAAGCCGGTGATCTTGCCGTTGTAATCCGTAAACCCTGTGATTTTTCCAAATCCCGTATCGTAAGCGGCGGAAACAGAAAGGTTGAGGTCATCAATGGATTCTGCAACCGGAAATGTGTGAAAATTGGAATCATACCCAATGGATCGGGAATGATTGTTGGCATCGGTCATTTTGATGATGTTACCGTAGGTGTCATATTGATTGCGAATGACCGGAATCCAGGAAGCGCCGTCTGGCGATTTTTCCTGAAGAGTCAGGTTTCCACGATCATCATAGTTGTTGCGGGTGTCGGAAACAAAGGCTCCGGCCAGACGGGTCTGAGTGATGTGCTTGGGAAGATTCAGCATCCAATGCGTGTCATCAATGCGATAATCAAAGGTGGTGGCAGTGATCAGGTCGTCATCGCCATAAGCCAAGTCACTTCCTGATATTTCGCCGTAACTGAACAGACCGGTTTCGTTGCCATAATTGTCCAGCTCATGCACCGTCCGCAGTTGTTTGTACGATGCGCCCAACTCATAGACAAAGGTGTCGTCCTGCGTGGCAAAGGAAAACTTCACAGCCTGACCGTCGCTGCCCTGAGCCAGAGTGCGGGTTTCGATATGATGCCGGGTCTGCAGAAATGCGCCGGAAATGGGGTCCGCAGTTCCGGTTTCGGTCAGTGTGGTCTGCTCCAGAACCAGCCCTTTGCGGCTTTCCTCGGTTTTGCCCACATCGAACACATTCCGGGTTTTCAGCGTAGGCGCGGCTGTATCGCCGTACTGAATCTGCTCCACCACCGCAAACCCCCGGAATTCTTTTTCCACACCGTCATAATATCCATCCCGGTAAACATAATCCGTCACAACCTGCTGACCGCTGTTCTTATCCAGCACGGTTTTGCGGCTGACCACCTGAACCGGAAACGGCAGCACCGTTGACCAGGGTTTCCCCTGATCTCTGGCATCCAGCATGAATTCGGTGGAGGATTTGTAGGTGATGTCTGTTACCTGGCCCAGGCCGTTGTCGATGCGGGTTAGGAGATTGGGATGATCTCCCGCTATCAAGCGAACATATTGAAAGGCATCGTTTACGGGCGCATTATCAAATGCGTAAAGCAAATCCCGATATCCATCCCCGTCCATATCGGCCTGTCGTAGTTCGGGAGTACCGGTAAAAAAACCGGGCGTATTTTGATGAGTTTGCACCGCCGCATAAGAATTATTTCCTTTATTCAGCCAAACCGATATTTCCTGGCTGTCCACCTGAACCAGATCGGCCAGGCCATCACCGTTGACATCCATGAGTAAAATGGTGTGGTCGCTGATTTTGGCTTCCGAAAGCATCGGGCTGCCGGACATGAACACCTCGGATTTTCCGAATTCGCCGTACCCCATATTGGGCAGATACCAGATGTATCCGTTGGCATCCAGATAGACCAGGTCTTCCATCCGGTCGCCGTTCATATCGGCAAACAGAACATTGGAATTGGTGAAGAGAAAGCCGGTGGGGTTGCCAGGGTTCAACACCTCAATCCAGGGCGTTTTGGGGTGATTGAGATAGACAATAAAATCTTGAGACCGGGCAACCACCACATCCATAAGTCCGTCGTTGTTGACATCAAGAAGCCGGGTATCCGGGCCGTCTATAGAAAACGGGACGGTACTGGCGTAGGGTATCCAGTCCGATTCCTTTTCCCAGGGCTTTCCGGTATTCTTGAAATATCCAAACGTATTGGAGGTTTGCACAACCAGATCTGAAAGCCCATCACCGTTCAAGTCGCCCATCAGCACGCCGGATGTGGACAGATGATAGGCCGGCGAAATCTGGGGTTTTTGGGATATGGCTTCCCACGTTCCCCTGCCCAGGTTTCTATAGACTTCATGCCCGGTACTCGGTGTATAAAGAATGTCCGGCAGGCTGTCGCCATCGATATCAATTAGATCGGTTTCGCCGCCGGAAAGATGAACCGGAGGGGGATTTTTTGTATGAACCGTCAGAGGAGAAGCCGTCACGGTTCCATAATCAAATATCAGGGAAGGAAGCGCGGTTTTGCCATCAGATCCCAGCATAACAACTTTTCGCAACAAAGACAGGGAAGTCCCCGAGGCAGTGGCATATTCCAGGACATAGTTTCGAATCATCCGGCTTTCTGAATAAATCTTTATCTGCTTCAACCGTTTTGTCGTGGATACCAATGCACGGCTGCGATAGTCGCTGATCACATCCAGCCGGTTTTCATATTCGCACCGAATAATGCGCGCGCCTTTGCCACCGATTTCACCATACCGGATTTCTTGAAGGTAGATATTCCCGCCATCTTTGATATATGTATAGCGGATTTCATTACCGTTGGTATCCACCGAGCGGCTAAGCATCCAGGAAAAAACACCGAGGCTGTTTTCCATACGGCTGTCGGCGGTTTCCCCGTAAATATGACGGGTACCGTCTTTGGTCCATGATTCCCAGCAACTGCCTTGTTTATGGAAACGACTGAAGGAGCCTTCGATTTTGAGTCTGAAAAACCCGTTTCCGATAGGAACCATTTCTTCGGAACCACTGAAAACAAAGGTATCCGTATCCTGATAGCGTGGAAGTCCCTTATCTGTTTGGCGCTGGATAAAGGCGTTGTTCAGTTTCCATGACAGTCCGACCGGGCCGTTGCCATACCCGGCATCATAAGCCAGCCGCACTTCCGGCTGAAAACCGCTGATGCCAGGACTCACCTGAATTTTTACCCCGTAACCTGCCGTTCCGCTGTTCAGGCCGGGTTCGAAAGATTCCCCCAGCCCTTCGATGGAACCAGCCCCGCTTGGCAGGGAGATAACCCGTGGATCGACGCCGGACTTGTCTGCGGCAAAAGCGGTCCCACCGGACAGTAGCATTTGATACAGACATGCCAGAAAAGCGCCGGTCAGCAGCATTGTTTTTCTAATTAGGCGTATGTCAGGGGTTTGCAAAGCCGGGTGTCCTGTTTTTAAAGGTTTCTTTGGATGCGATTGTCAGGGAATCGCAAACAGCCGCAACACCCTGACCTACCGTCTAAAGGTTGTTGTCAGGGAACTCCCGAAGGTCGTACCCTAACTTACGGTTTTACTCACCGACGGCATCAAAATAGAACGTGATATCCGTAAGTTTCTCGAATGGAAATTTGGTGGTGATCGCCGGATCAATGGAAACCTTATTCAAAGTGATGGTCCATTGTTCAACTGCTGCGCTTTTATTTCCAAACTTGATCGCCCACCAACCTTCGGCGCCTGATCCCGGAGCTGTCAAGTCTTTGCTTACAAAAGGATAAATGAAGTCCGTGAATTTCGTAACATCAGAGACATCACCGCTAAACAGGGCCCATGTGCTGATGGGATAGTATTCATGGGCTTCCGTATCCTTTGTCAAGGTGTGGCTACCGGTCTGGCTGATGTCCATCTTATGCTTGATGGTTCCAGGGTTTCCTTTGAAATCCAGGTTGGCCGTAAACCCCATCGCATTGTAAGTTCCGCTATAACCGGGCACGGTACCTTGCCATATTTTGATATTACTCCGACCACCGGCCAAAGGAAATTCGTTTACGGATGTCTTGAAAGAGAAAGTTAAATTCCCGTTTTCGTCAATTTGCTGATTTAAAAATTCCTGGAATTTTTCATACCGGACATCCGAAACCGCCCGGCCGGAGTCGTCCACATAACCGTTTCCGTCTATGTCTCCAAGGTACTTGTTGGTCAAACCCAAGATGTGCTTTGCCAATGAGATATAATATCTGGCCGGATTGAAAACACCAATTTCGCAACATCGCATCTTGTTGTAGTTGCTCAAATCATTAAGAAATGTGTAGAAATCCCCGAAATCCACTGCGCTCTGACATTTGTAAAGATCGTTTATATTCAGATCCATTCCGGAAATATTCTCAAGAGGCTTGGCATACTTGTATTCAAGAGCCTTTGCAGCCATATAGGAAAAATGAGAAAGGGTATTTATTTCCCGGGACAGTGTAACGACATCACGGCTTGTTAGAATCCGCTGAACGGCTTCGCCGGTCAGGCTGTTCTGGTTCAGCGCGGTCAGATTCTGATCCCACAACATCAGAAGGTTTTCCTTTTCTCGTTGCGAAGCGTCAAAGCTGGCAATCATTGCGTTCTTGCTGTTTACCGCCATATCAATGCCAATCAGCGCCTCGGACTGTCTGAGCAAAAGATTTTTGATCACAAGGGGATCCTGGGCACTGAGAATTTCATATTCCAGGGATGCTTTTTCGAGATCAATTTCCTTAGCGGTAGCAGCGATCAAATCGGTGTTTTTAACGGAAAACGTTTTGGTTGTGATTTTGCGTCTCTGTGTTGGTTTTCCTTTGATTTTTACTGTTTCGTCAACTTCCTGAATGCTGCAGGCATTTTTCAATTTTTCCTGGTAGTCCTTCATCGCCTCAATAATTGAGCTGCTCTTGTTTTTTCGAATCTGAATCTGATAATTCATGCTGGCATTCTGGTTATCTATTTCCTTGCCGTAATTATCAAATTGCAGTCTGGCCAGGTTCAGTGACAGATCAGATGATTTGATCTGCCGGTATTTGTCGCCGATCACTCCCAAACTCCCCTTTTTAGTCAGACATGCGTCCAATGCATCGGGTGAAAGGTCCATTGGACAGTCCACGAAAAGCGCATCGCCGACGGATTCCATACAGGTTTTGAACGCCGAATCTGAAAGTCCTGTACTGCAACCGGTCAATTGGGCTGCACGGGCTTTATAGTCGACATTCAACGAAGTCATCTGACTTTTGTAAGCCGAAACTTCCTTATCGAAAGCCCGATCTTCAGAACGAATGGTCTTTTCCAACGTATTGCATGAAATCTGCTGATTCTTTGCCATTTCGAGAATTTCTTCGAATTTCATCAAAGGCACATATTTGTCATCATACCCCAAGGGATTGAGACCTGCCCGATAATCACCGAGCTGTCGGCTTAGAGTGGCGATGGCGGTAAGAAGTTGACTGCCATTGGCGCTCAGGAAGCTGCTCCCCAATTGATTGCCAAGCGCGGCCGCCTGCACATAGAGTTCGCTGACCGATTCGGAGAGGCTTTGTTTGATCACGTCTTCCGTATTATTTCCCAATGCCCGCTGTTTGGCGCCTCTTTCGCGGAAAGCCATGGATAACCGATCAAACAGCACACGAAAAAGATGCCACTCGTCTTCCAGAAAAAATGATCCGATCACTTTCTGGGTGCCGACGACAGGTTCCAGGCAGATATCCATGAAATCGGCGGCACCCTGCGCGTAATAATCCACCGCTTTTTCAATGAGAATAATCTGATTTGCAACGCATTCATCCATTGAATAGGAGGTGTTTGAGAAACGTAAATGAAGGGCATCGATCAGGAATTCATCGGCAAATGTCAGATAAACAGATGTCAAGTTTCTAACCGATTTTTTCAGATTCACCATGGCATCCGGGTAGCCCTGGGCATCCAGGTAGGCGAATTTTGCGATGGCTGATTTTAAATTCTGAACGGCGCTTTGAAAAACTGGCAGGAATCCCGCTGTTTCGTAGTTTTTGCTTTTATCTAAATACAGTAGAGCCAGCTTTGTATCACCCTTGCAGGTGTTGTCTTTATCGCAATTATACAGACTCATGGATTGCAATGCCTGTGAACCAGTGGTCAATTCATTGATTGCGGCGGTATTAATGGCTTTCAGATCCTCCAGGGTTGGTTTCCCATACGGCATCATGTTGCAGGAAGCAATCGTGACAGCGGAAGCGGAGGAGGGACCTCCCATCGGTGAAACAAAATCATTGATCAACTGATAGGCGCTGAGAGAGAAAGGATTTCCCAGAAAAAGAAGCATTCCCAGAATGACAAATTTGATAATACGCATGGGTTTTCTCCGTGTTCGATGTTGCGGATTAAACGCTCAATATTCAGCGTTGTCAGGGAACTCCCGGTGGTCTCACCCTGGCCTACATGGCTACGGCTACATGGCAGCAACCTGAGTTAAAAATAGATAAAAAGATAAGCGGGTCATGAATAACCAATATTTGGTTTAACGCTAAAGTTTCAGTATAAAAGCAAGTACATAATAAGGCGGAAGATTACTCTGCGAATTTGTATCAGAAGCAGATACTCCAGTTGCCCCTCCATGGCCGTGTACACCAGTTGGATTGGTAGTGAAAGCATGTGTGTGATCATCTGGTGGTCTGCTTATATCAAGATCATCTCTTGTCGTGTTCTTATCAGAACTGTGATTTGAAGGTCCGGTTGTACCTGCATGAGAATGATCTCCATCGGTTGCAATACTGTGTGAATGAGAATTAACAGTATGAGTATGTGAAGTGGTTCCCCCTGGTGAAGTACCTACAGGGTAAATAGTACCTGCACTCAATACAAAGCGATCCCTTAAATCCGGCGTCCCATTCTGACCATTGCATAGCGCCCAGCCAGCCGGGGCAACAGCTCCGCTCCACATAATGATGCCGCCCTTGGGAATGCCGCCTGATCCTGCAGATATGGCATACGGCACACTCGCCAACCGTTTTCTGGGGGTCAGTTCAACCCCATCCACGGTTACTCCAAGGAACAGCGAGTCGCTATCAAACAGACCTGCCGGAAATGCATCTTGCTCTCCCAGATTCACACTGAAAACTCCGTTTTTTACGACAACGCTCTGAATCACGGATGTCCACTTTGATGTGGTATCGCTGATTGTTGCAAAAATTTTAAACGTCATGGCTTTTGTTGCACTCACCGGCAGTCCAGCAGTGTCGGTAAGTGTGCCTTGGTAGTTCATAATACCCGGAGCAGCATAAGCGGAATGGGTTCCAAACATAAGGATCATGACAACAATCATCAGAACAGGAAGAATACACTTTTGAACATGGCGCATGGCAAACTCCTTTTAGTGGGATAGGCATTTTCAGGTTTTGGCAGTGTTCGGCGTAACCTGGCAGTCAAAGAGAACTCAGAATTTTGTAAATTGGCGGCGGCAGGTTGTTTTGGTAACTGAAGAGTCGAAACGTAAAAAGAACAGCCGAAAAAAGCGGTGATTTTGGGAGGGATTAAACCAGGAAAATTTGTGTGTTGTGTGTTGTGTGTTGTGTGTTGTGTGTTGTGTGTTGTGTGTTGTGTGTTGTAGGATTGCATTTTTTCATTGAGTCATCCCTTTCATTCGTTCCTACATGGAATATAGGCTAAAATGGGAAAGCTGACACTGACAGAAAATTGCCTTAATGCCTATAGGAGAAAGCATTGAGTGTCAACAAATATTTTACCATTCCGACGGATAATTTTGTTTTTTATAAATCCGCCACAAATCGACTGCCCGTTCAATTTGTCTTCAGTAAAGTGAACCCCTCTGTCAGCAAACGTAGGTCAGGTTGCGACCGACAGGGAGCTACCTGACACAAGGCTGCACAGTATGGGGTTTGGATGTCCTATAAAAAAAAGATTACTCAGATACCCAAGACCCAGCGTTGTCAGGTAACTCCCGTTGGTCGCACCCTGACCTACAGCTACTGACCTACAGCTACAGCCCTTTGCCTTTTTGCAAAGAGCGTGAAGCCTGCTCCCCATGTCCAGGTAGCGCCCAGGTCGCATCACAATAAAGGTGGACATTGTCTCCTCACCCCGCACCCTCTTCGGTGCATCACCAGATAGCGGACTTGCAGCCGGTCACGTAGGCCCATTGACCGGCTGAACTGCACCGAACGTGGAGTTCCAGACATCAAACTGACTTTTCAACCTGGCAAGAACTTCCAGACTTATACCAACGTTCCAGCGGCGCGACCCTTGCG
>SERZ01000865.1_pt1 | contig 18952 bp, 12 predicted proteins | sample 3171461 | NCBI WGS metagenome assembly SERZ01 (sample SAMN06051861, study PRJNA518727) | freshwater metagenome | biome: subpolar coniferous forest; feature: holomictic lake; material: water; isolation source: holomictic Lake 227, 6 m depth | place: Canada: near Kenora, Ontario | collected... | reverse complement strand
AGCGTGGACTCAAACTCTCGGGCGGCGAAAAGCAGCGTGTGGCGATTGCCCGCACGCTGCTGAAAAACCCGCCGATTTTGATCTTCGATGAAGCCACCTCGGCCCTCGACTCCGCCAACGAGCGCGCCATTCAGGCCGAGCTGCAAAGCGTGGCGCAAAACAAGACCACGTTGGTGATTGCGCACCGCCTTTCCACGGTGGTGGACGCGCATGAAATTCTGGTGATGGACGCCGGTCGCATCCTGGAGCGCGGCACCCATGCGGAACTGCTGGGTTCAGGAGGCCGGTATGCGTCGATGTGGGCGCTGCAGCAGTCTTCTGAGTAGTTTTGTACGGCGCCGAAGAAGTTCATTTTGCGGCTTTCAGTGCCTCCTTGCCCATGTTATTCTCAAGAGCAAGATAAGTTCAATGCAGCCATAAGCCCAATCATGTTCAAAATACGTTTGCTGGTTTTGCGTCCATTTTTCAATTTGTTGTATTGATACCATGCTGGCCCGCAAACCGGCTCGATATTGTTTTCGTTGGTTGGCTAAAAACCAAAGAGTCGGCATTTGCTTGCCATGAACTGCTGCGTTTGGGGCCTGAGATGAGATTTGGCGTATGAATTTGAACCTGCGCGGTCTTCGCTTGGGGAGCAAGTTGTCGCTGCTGGTGACGCTGGTGGTGGTCCTGGCTGTGTTGGCTCTGGGGGTTAACTTTGAGGTGATTTTGCGGCAAAGTTTTCTGGACAATACACGCAACCAGATGCTGCACGCTTTCCAGCGACTGGATTTCAGCCTTGCGCAAATTGAATCCGATCTCAAAGCGGGTGTGCACCTTGCCAGCGATGAGGAATCATCCATTGCCTCCATTGATCTGATCAACCAATACCAGGATAAAGCCCACTACAACACCGCGTTGATCGACGAAGAAAAGAAATCTCTGGCAAAAAATGCGCTTGACCGGGTCAAGTTTTCGCAGAGTCAAGACATGGCGATTTATGACCAGAACAACGAGCTACTGGCGTTTGCCAGTCGACAGTTGGGTGTCTACCACCTGGGGTACATGAGTTTTGCCAGCGGCCATCCACAAACCTTGATACGGGCAGAGTCAAACCGCGAGTATTTACCCGGCCTGACCCCCCTCGGCAACCTGCTTGATGAGCAGCACATCGCCCGTGTGTCCTCTGAAAAAACCTCTCAGGAACCCCTGATCAGCTACCAGCGCATGGACGACAAGGTGGTCATTAAAAGCCATCAAAATACGTTTGATCCCGTGAGCCACCGGTACGTTGGGCATTTTGAGTTTTCGTATGTACTGGATCAAGATTACTTTATGCGCTTATCCAAAGACCTGGGGGTTGAGCTCACACAGGCCTTTGCCAGCCCGCTTGCGGCGCAGTCTATGGAGCTCCAACCGCATGCCCTTAAGTCGATGCTGAATGTGACAGAGTCGCCCGGGCAGTATCTTGCTGTCATGCGTAAAAATACCCTGTTAGGCCCGGTGTATTTCACGGTGAAGATCGACAAAAGCAATGAAAACGAGCTAATTAATAGCCAACGCCGTCAAATTTTTCTGACATTGCTGGCGATTGGTGGCTGCATGTTGATCTTCATGCGCCATGTATTCAATCGAAGTTTGGTGCAACCCCTCAAGCAGTTGATGCAACAAATTTACCAGATCAAACATGGCAACTATGTTGTGCTGCCAGCGCCCAACACCGGGGACGAGCTCGAAGAAGTCGGGCACAGCGTTAATGCACTGGCAAGCACCCTGTTGCGGCGTGAAACCGAATTGAGCAAGAGCGAGCAAAAGACCCGCACACTGGCCAGTAGTCTGCATGAAGCTCAGGAAATTTCTCAGCTCGGGAGTTGGACGCTTGACTTGCCCAGCGCTCAATTGCACTGGAGTGCTCAAATTTACCGCTTGTTTGAACTGAATCCACAGCACTTTGAGCCTAGTTACGATACATTTTTAGACGCCATACACCCCGATGACCGGGCGTCCGTCAATCAGGCCTATACAGCGTCGCTGGCAAACCGATCAGACTACAAAATCGAGCATCGGTTGCGCATGGCGGACGGGCGCATTAAATGGGTCAGCGAGCGTTGCCACACTGAATTTGACCCGGACGGTCTGCCGTTACGCTCGATTGGCACAGTTCAAGACATCACCGAGCGCAAACTGGCTGAGCTGGCACTGGCCGATGCACATAGCTTGCTGATGACTGTGATCGACTCCATTCCTATGCGCGTATTCTGGAAAGACCAGCAACACAACTACCTTGGTTGCAACAGCGCTTTTGCGCATGACGCAGGGAAGACTGCTCCTGCCGATTTAATCGGCAAAGATGACTACCAGATGGGGTGGGCGGCACAGGCTGAGCTGTACCGTGCGGACGACCGCCAGGTGATGGACAGCGGCGTGGTGAGGCTGTTTTATGACGAACCGCAAACCACACCTCAAGGTCAGGAGATCTGGTTGCGGACCTCCAAGATACCGCTCAAGAATCAGGCGGGGCAAATTTTTGGCTTGCTCGGTGTCTATGAAGATATCAGCCAGCGCAAACAAGCTGAGGAGCTGGTGCGCAAACTCTCGCAAGTGGCCGAGCAAAGCCCGGAGAGCGTGGTCATCGCCAATCTGGATGCCACCATCGAATACGTCAATTTGGCCTTTGAACGCAACACCGGCTACTGCCGGGCGGAGGTCATTGGCAAAACTCCACGCATCTTGCATACACCCCAAACCCCGCAAAGCACGGTTGTTGCCATGTGGCAAGCCTTGAAACAGGGCCAAACCTGGAGCGGTGAACTATTTAACCGACGCAAAGACGGCTCGCTGTACACCGACTGGGCTGTGATCTCCCCTCTGCGCGATGAGAACGGTGTTGTCACACACTATGTGGCCATTCAAGAAGACATCACCGTGAAAAAACGTCTGGCTGACGAACTAGACCAACATCGCCACACGCTCGAGCAATTGGTGGAACTACGCACTGCCGAACTTACCAGCGCGCGTCAGCAAGCCGAGCTCGCCAGTCGTGCCAAATCAGAATTTCTGGCCAATATGAGTCACGAAATTCGCACCCCCATGAACGGCGTGATTGGCATGGCCGACATACTGGCGCAGACCAGTCTCTCGTCAGAGCAGAAACGCATGCTGGGCACCATCAACACCTCGTCTTTGGCGCTGCTGAGCATCCTGAATGACATTCTGGATTTCTCAAAAATTGAAGCCGGCAAGCTCGACATTGAGCAAATTGCGACCCCGCTGCGCGAGGTGGTCGAGAGCGCAGCACAACTCATGCTCAACACCGCCCGCAACAAAGACGTTGAAATATCTTTGTTTGTTGACCCCAGCTTGCCGGAGTGGATCGTCTGCGATCCCACCCGGTTACGCCAGATTTTGCTCAACCTGCTGGGCAATGCGCTTAAATTTGTTTCGCACCGATCCGGCCATGCCATGCTGCATGTACAGTCCGGAACCCGTTTGGATGGCTCAGCCTGCCTGCACCTGAGTGTGATCGACAACGGCATTGGCATGAGTCCTGAAGTGCTCGCCAAATTATTCCAACCCTTTACCCAAGCGGATGCCAGTACCATGCGCCGATTTGGGGGGACAGGCCTGGGGCTGTCGATTACGCAGCGGCTGGTGACCATGCTGCATGGCAGCATCAGCGTGCAAAGCGCCCTAGGCATGGGCTCTGAATTTACCGTGGAGTTGCCGCTACAGGCAACAACGCCACCGGAGGGGCACACAACGCGCGCCATGCCAGACCTGAATGGCATCAACGTGTTGGTGGTGAGTCCCAGTATGGCTTGTCTGACCCTGTTTCAAACCTACCTGGGCTCGGTCGGGGCCCGGGTGATAGTTCTGCCCGATTTGGCGACGGCGCATGCAAACCTGACCCAAGCGACGAAAAATACCGTGCTGCTACTGGACCAGACGCAGGCCGAAGGCGTTGACCAAAGCGTGCAAGGCAGCCTGACCCAAGACCTTGATAACCGTGTAGTGTGTCTGGTGCGTCGACGCACCAGTGGTACCGAGTCCCATGTCATCGAAGTCCAGGCACGACCACTGCTCTACCAGGATCTGCTGCAAGGCGTCGCCTTGGCCTGCCATCGCATCAGCATAAAGGAACTGGCGGCCAGCACCAGCCCAACGAGTGGCAGTCAGCCAGTCGCCCCGAGTATTGAAGAGGCGGCGCGCACAGGCCAGTTGATCTTGCTGGCCGAAGACAATGAAACCAACCGCGAGGTGATGCATGAGCAACTGCGACTGCTCGGCTACGCTTGTGAAGTGGCCGTTGACGGCGCGCAAGCCTTGACCCTGTGGCGCGAAGGCCTCAGTGAGCCTCAGCCCCGTTATGCCCTGCTGTTAACTGACTGTCATATGCCTAACCTGGACGGTTTTGAGTTAACAGAGGCCATCCGGCAGTCAGAGCCCAACGGAACGCACCTCCCCATCATTGCCATTACGGCCAACGCGATGCAAGGTGAAGCCGAACGTTGCAATGCCCGTGGCATGGACGGCTACTTGTGCAAACCGTTGCTCATGCGCGAGTTGGGCGACATGCTGAATAAATGGCTGCCACTAAAGATTCGTGTGGACCCCCTTCTGCTTAAGCCGGAATCTCCGGCTGGCGCTCGCAACGCATCCTTGCCGACCTGGAACCCCGACACGCTCACCCGGCTGATTGGCCATAACCCGGCCATGCACGAGCGGCTGTTGCAAAAATTCATGACCAATGCCGATAAACAATGCAGCCAGATCGAAACGGCCATGACGGCAGGTGATCTGGAGACGATCAAGCAGGTGGCCCACACCCTGAAATCGGCGGCCCGCTCTGTTGGCGCACTGGCGGTTGGGGAGTTGTGCCAAGGTCTGGAAGACGCTGGCCATCACCAGGATGAAGCGGCTTGTCTCGCACTGGCACAAAATTTATCCACAGCACTGGCTGGCGCGGTGCAGCAAATTACCATGCATTTGGCATCATGACACGACCCCTTCATTCAACCGAGAGCCCCATGAATCTTGCTGCGCTGTTTGAGCAAGCCCGCGCCTTGCCTGTTGTGCCCAAGGTACTGCGAGAGCTGCTAAACAGCTTTAACAATTCAGCGTTGCGTACGGACGAATTAGCGCAACTGATCACAAGCGACCCTGCCATATGTATGCGCTTGCTGCGCCTGGCCAACTCAGCGCGTTACCACACGCCGCAAGGCGTCGGCTCGGCCTACGAGGCGGTGCAACTGCTGGGCCTGGTTAATGTGCGTTCGCTGGTCATCAGCGTGGGTCTGATGAGCTGCTTTACCAATTTGCCGGCCCAAATGCTCCAACCCTTTTGGCAACACAGCCTGCGTACCGCTGCGCTCGCTCGTCATTGGTCTGCACATGCCGAGGTGGATGGCGAACTGGCCTACACACTGGGTTTGCTGCACTGCGTCGGGCAACTGGTGATGCGCCAGGGCTTGGCCAGTCAGATGCTGGCTCTGGACGCCAAAACAGATCCCGCGGCACCTACTCGCACAGCGGTTGAACGTGCTGCACTGGGCTACAGCTATGCTGAAGTCGGTGCTGAATTGGCCCGTCGATGGCAGTTTCCGACCTTGTTTTCAGAGGTGATAGGCGCTACCGACGCGCTGCCAGACAATGCGCAAGCAGCCACTTTGGCGGCCCTGATCCAGCTCTGTGCCTGGCAAGCCTGGGTGACTGAGCAACCACTCAATAGCGAGCAAGTTGATGCCTTGTGGCCCCATGAGTTGGCCCAGCGCGTGGGTGTAGCATCGCAGCATGGGGGCTCACATTTTGGCGATTGGGCCGAGCTGTGTGATGACTTGCAGGACCTGCTAACGCAGTCATGATGCAAGTTGCAGGCAGAAAATAAAAAGACAGGTGACAGAAAATGACAGCGTACATGGTTTTGGTGGTGGATGATGATGAGCTTCAGTTAGAGATCATTGGCACGCAGCTCTCCAACTTGGGTTGGCCTCATGTGTTGTTGGCCGACAGTGGGGAGAAAGCACTGGCTCAATTTGAACAGCACGTGCACGACATCGATGTCATCATCTGCGATTTATCCATGCCCGGCATGGACGGGTTGGTGCTGATGCGCCATCTGGCGCAGCGCGGTTTTGCCGCTTCATTAATTTTGCTTTCGGGCGTGCCTGATGAAATTTTAAACAGTGCGGCAGGTTTGGCGCTGGCCCATAAATTCGATTTATTGGGTGTCATTAGCAAACCCTGCGAACCCGAGCGATTGCGTGACCTGCTGGCAGGTCGGCAGCCGCGTATCGATGGCTTGAGCCCCCAGCGCGTCGAGCAAGCCCTGACGCCGCAACGCTTGAAGCAGGCACTAAGCCGCGCGGAGTTCATTCCATGGTACCAACCGAAGGTTGATATTGACGGTAACAAAACCGTCAGCGTCGAAGCGTTGGCCCGCTGGCCTCAGGAGTCCGGCGGCATGATCGGACCGGGCCTGTTTATTCCGGCCATCGAAGCCTCTGGCTTGTCGGTGGAGCTGTTTTTTTCTATGGCAAATCAGGTTTTGCGCGACTTGGCCAACTGGCGTGCGAAAGGCGCTTTGCATACAGCAGCGATCAATATGTCGATGGACACGGCGCTGGATTTGACGATGCCCGAGCGTTTGCAGCAACTGGTTGAGGCGGCTGGCCTGCTGCCGTCAGACTTGATCATCGAGGTCACTGAGAGCAAGTTGATGGTCGAGCGCACGCAGGCCATGGAAACGTTGACACGCTTATCGATGATGGGTTTTATTTTGTCGATTGACGACTTTGGAACTGGCTACTCCAGCTTGTCACAGTTGGTCGATCTACCATTCAAAGAACTCAAAATAGATGCCCGCTTTGTGCAACGCGCTTGCACTGAGCGCAAGGCTGAGGCGATTTTGCGGATCTCGTTGACCATTGGTTTCAATCTGGGCATGAGTGTGGTTGCGGAGGGTGTTGAAACCAGTGAACAGATGAATTTTTTACGCGCTTGTGGCGGCAATCTGGTACAGGGCTATTACGTGGCCCGACCTATGCCCTTTGCCGCCTGTACTGAGTGGATTCAGCGAGAGTCAACTGGCCCGTGACGGCCTGCGGCAGTGGCTAAGGCAAAAGTGCTTTCGCCGCCTCGATGCGCAGATGAAGTTCAATCGTCGGGTCGTTCATCACGGCCAGCAAAAAACGCTTGGGATCAAGGCTGTTTCCATTCAATTCGGCTGAATTGACTACCACCTTGGCTGGGCTGCTATCCCCCGCGTGATCGACAGACGAATTTGACGAGGCCGCCGTCTTGGCAGCAGGACTCAGTCGCTCCACGGCAGCCTGGAACACCGCCGGCTTAATACATTCAAGGCGCGACAGTACCTTGGCCTGCGCCTCGGGGTTGGGCGGGAGGTCGAGCCAGGGTTCTTCCGAGAAGATGGCTGCCAGGTCCGGTGCCACGAATGCGGACCATTGGCCCGTGGCGGGTTGCAGTGCTGGCACCAACAAGGCGTGCCGGATTTTTCCGGGGTTGGCCGTGTCAACCGCAGGCAGCATCAATAGGCGACCAGGCGCCACCAGGCTCAAATAGCGCAAACGCAACGCCTCAAGAAAGCCCCCCGCTTGTGCGACAGAAACTGGCTCTGCGAGTGAAAACCACAGTTGGTATGCGTCAATGCCAGAGACGGCGATGGCTGGCGCAGGCAACTCAAGATCGTCCTGGACTCCGCGCCAAACGGTTGACAGCAGGACCCAGTCGGCGGGCCTGGCCAGTTCCAGCATCAGGGCGCGTACGCGCCCATCGGGCGCAACGAGGCCGGGCTCTTCTGTGCCTTGATGGCCTTGGGTGTTGGGTGCGTGGGGGAGATAGAGTCGGTCCAGCTCTGCTTGCAGTGTGCTCATGGCGAACTCTCGGTCGTGGTGTGAGTAGGGTGTGTTTGTACCGCAACCTGCGCCAACATTTTCCAGGTCAGCCCCAGCGGCATATCGGTCTTGAAGGAGACCAGTTGTCGGGAAAGTCGGGCGGCCTCAATGCCCTTGCGCAGATTCGCGCCCACCTGGCCCGCCACCTTGTCGGCGTTGGAGATCACCCGGTCAAGATTGCCATTAATCCGAAGCAGCGTGGCGGCAGTTTTGCAGCCGACCTTTGCTACACCGGGGACGCCATCGACCGCGTCCCCCATGAGGGCCAGCAGATCGCCCATCTGCGAGGGTTTGACACCAAATTTCTCCAGCACATAAGCGGCGTCCCGCCAGACGTCCTTAAAGTGGTCGTAAATACAGACCTGGTCATTGAGTAACTGCAAAAAATCTTTGTCGGTCGACAAAATGATGGCTTGTTCTGGCCGGGCGCGGCACCATTTCTCGGCCAGCGCGGCAATGGCGTCATCCGCTTCGATGCCTTCAATCGCAATCGAGTGCAAGCCCAGGTTCTGCAGTTCATGCTTGAGGGTGAGCAAGCCATCGCGCAAGGGTTGCGGCATGGGTTTGCGGTGGGCTTGGTAGCCCGCATACAGATCGTGCTTCCAGGTTCGACCCCCATGGTCAAAAACCGCGACCGCGTGGCTTGGTCGGTGGGTTTTGAGGGCGCGCTTGAACGAGCGCAGGCTGGAGGCGATGGTGTCCGCCACCTTCTCTTCGCTGTCGGGCTCGGGTATGGCCTCGTGAATCCGCCGGATGATGTTCAGCGCATCAATAATGAGCAGGGACATTTTTTGATCACGCCTGGTTGAAGATTTGCAGATGAAATAGGCCTCAAGCCCCCGTATCTATTGTGCATTATGCTATTTAAATAATAGCTGGTTGAGCGACTGTTGTTTCAATTGGCAAGGCTTTGCCCCATTCGGCGCTGAATACGTCAGCAGGCTGGGGCCTGCCGAAGAAGTAGCCCTGAATCGATTGGCACCCTTCAAGGCGCAAAAAGTCCAGTTGCCGCTGTGTTTCGACCCCTTCGGCGACGGTGCCCAAGCCCATGCTGCGGGCCATGCCGATGACGGCCTGAATGATCGATTCGTCGCTGCGACTGTGGCCAATACCGATGACAAATGAGCGGTCAATTTTGAGGGTGCTGATGGGGAGCAGCTTGAGGTAAGCCAGCGAGGAGTAGCCGGTGCCAAAGTCATCGACCGCCAGGTGCACCCCGAGTTCGCGCAGGCCCCTCAGCACGCCGATGGCGTCGTCCACATTCATGATCACTGACTCAGTAATTTCCAGCTCCAGTGCGTCCGCCGGCAAGCCTGACTCCTCGAGCGCAGAGCGCACAACCTGCAGAATGTCTGAGCGTTCCAGTTGTCGCACCGACAGATTGACGGCGATGCGGGGAATGTCGATACCGCTGGCGCGCCAGGCTGCCATTTGACGGCAGGCGGTACGCAACACCCATTCGCCCAGGGTGACGATGAAGCCGGTTTCTTCGGCCACTGGAATGAATTTCACCGGGGACACCGAGCCCAGTTCAGGGCTGTTCCAGCGCGCCAGCGCCTCGGCACCGCACGGGCGGGACGGCTCTGTGGCCGTCATCTTGATCTGGTAGTGAACCTCAAGCTCGTGGTGGTCGATGGCGCGGCGCAGCAGGCGCTCCAGTTGGGCTCGCTCCTGCGCGTATTGGGTCATTTCGGGGGTGTAGAAATGGTAGGTGTTGCGGCCATGTTTTTTGGCCTGGTACATGGCGGTATCGGCTGCACGCAGCAGGTTGCCCGCGTCTACACCATCGGCCGGAAACAGGCTGATGCCAACGCTGGCTGAAATGGCGAGTTCATGAATGCCAATGGAAATGGGTTCGGCAATGCGTGCAATCAGTTTTTCGGCCACCCGGCTTGCATCTTGTGATGACTGAATATTTTCCAGGATGCAGACAAATTCGTCGCCGCCCAGGCGCGCCAGCAGGTCCCCGCCGCGCAGTTGTCCAGTCAGTCGCTGCGCCACGGCCACCAGCAATTCGTCCCCCACGGCATGGCCCAGGGTGTCGTTGACGTCCTTGAACCGGTCCAGGTCGATGAACAACAAGGCCAACTGGTTTTTGCTGCGCTCTGATTGGCTGACACTGCGTTGCAGGTGCTCAGTGAACTGCAGGCGGTTGGGTAGGCTGGTCAGCGTGTCGTGGTGCGCCAGATGGTCTAGCCGAACTTCCGCGGCCCGCCGCTCCAGAACCTCGTCTTCAAGGTGGCTGTTGATGGTTGCAAGCTCAAAAGTGCGTTCTTCCACCCGGTGGTCAAGTTCTTGATTGGACGCCAGCAGGGCCGTTTCCTGCTGGCGCAGGATGCCTTGGGCGTAGCGGACCACCATCAGCTGCATCAGGTACAAAACCAGCATCACCACCGCGCCGCCCACCACGACTTGCAGCAGCACTTGGTGCAGGTCTTGAACAAAAGGCGTGACATCCTGGTAGAGCTCAATGACGCCTGCGATGCGCTTGCCATCGCGAATGGGCAGGTAGCTGGAGATCAGGTCCACCTCGGCGCGGGAGCCCTCAAAGCTGTCGAACTGGTTGCGGTGCGTCAGTTCGCTGATAGGTGACCCTGTCAAGGCACTTGCGAAACCCTGGTTGCCCAGCTTGCTTTCACCCATCTGGCGTGGGTCTGAGGAGAATACCGTGAGGCCCTGAGGGTTGTAAACCTTGACCTTGATGATGTTCGAATTCATCATCAAAGCAGAGGTTTTAGCCCCCAGTCCAAGCGTTTCGGCGGCGGTGCGCAACTGGTTGCCAGTAAGGTCGTTGGACTTGGATACATGGGTCGAGAAGATGGGCCACAGCTCGTTGAGAAAAATTTGACTCATGGCCTCGTTGTGCCGTTGGGCCATGGTGGTGACTTGGCGCGCGGCCTGGAATTGCGCCTGCAGGCCCAGGATCGCGCCAGCAATGACGATCAGCAGGAAGGAAATGATCGAGAAGTACCGTGTCAGGCGAAATGTTTTGAAGGCACTCATAGGCAACAGGTTCTGATGGCGGTGGGAATCACCGACGTTGAGGAGGAGGGCTAAATTTCAGTTTAACGTTGATCTCAGGATCTTGTTGTGGGTCGTGCTCTGACTGTCAGGTTCAAGCGGACGGCTGTGGCTATGATGGGCAAAAAATACGGGAGACCAACCATCCATGAACACCAAAACAAGGGTTGATCAAGGGGTGTTATCCAGCGACGACAAGCTGCAGGCGGCCTACGAAGTGCAGGCCATTTTTCAGCACGCGTTCATTGGCATCGCCATGACGCGTGACCGTCGCTTTGTACGGTGCAATAAGGTTTTTGCCAATATGCTGGGCTATAGCCAGCAGGACTTGGTCGGCTTGCCGGGTCGTTGTATTTACCCCAGTGACGAGGCTTACGCCCAAATGGGGGCCGAAGCCGGTGGCTTGCTGGCGGCGGGCCAGCCGTTTCGCACGGAACGCTATTTTGTGCGCCAGGACGGTACCGAGGTGCTGTGCGCCGTCTCGGCGTCAACGGTGGATCCGAGCCACCCGGAGTGGGGCACGATCTGGCTGTGCAGCGATATCACCGTTGAGCGGCAGCAGCAGGCGCAATTGCGCACGGCCTTGCTTGAAAACCAGGCCTTGGTCGACGGCGCCGCGCTCGGCATTGTGGTGCTTAAAAACCGGCGGGTCGAGCGCTGCAACCCGCAGCTTGAAACCATGTTTGGCTACGCCCCAGGCACCATGCTGGGAATGTCTACGCGTGCCTGGTATGTCAATGCGGCTGAATTTGAAGGGGTTGGGGTTCGTCTGTACGACCAGCTTGCCCAAGGTGGCGCGGTTACGCAAGAGCAGCGACTTCAGCGCCGGGATGGTTCCATTCTTTGGGTTCGCATGAGTGGTCGCCAACTCGGGGTTGGCAGCCCGATGTCTGGCACAACGCTCTGGATGTATGACGATATCACCGAAAAACGCCAGATCGAAGACGCCTTGAGTGCCGCCACCGCGCTCAATCAGGCGGTTTTTGACAGCGCCGGGGCTGCCCTGATTGCCACCGACACGCAGGGCGTGATTCAACTCTTCAACGCGGCCGCTGAACGCATGCTCGGCTATGGCGCAGCCGAGTTGCAGTACCAGGAAACCCCGGCCTTGCTGCACGATGGGGCTGAAGTACAAGCCTATGCCGCTCAGTTGAGTGATGAGTTGGGTGAGCTTGTTGAGCCCGGCTTTGATGTGTTTTGCATCAAGGCTCGTTTGTCGGGCAAGGATGAGCGTGAGTGGACCTATATCTGCAAAAACGGGCAACGAATTCCCGTCTCGTTGTGCGTCACGGCCTTGCGCGCGCCCTCGGGGCAAATCACGGGTTATCTGGGGATTGCCACCGATATCTCGGAGCGTAAAAAAGCACAACAGCTGATTCAGCAGTCCAAAGAGGAACTCGAAGCCAAGGTCTTGCAGCGCACCACTGAGCTGGCCGACAGCAATGTCCGGCTGCAAGCCGAGGTGTCCGAGCGCTCGGAGATTGAGCGCCAGATGCGCGATCTGGCGCATTACGACCCGGTCACCGGGCTGCCCAATCGCAACCTGCTGCGCGACCGCATGACCCAGGCGCTGCTGCAAGGCAAGCGCGACAACGGGCATGTGGCGGTCATGTTTCTCGACCTGGATCGCTTTAAAAATATCAACGACACACTGGGGCATCAGGTGGGTGACGCCTTGCTGCGGCTGGTGGCCTTGCGCTTGTCGATGGCCTTGCGCACCACCGACACCCTCGCCCGCATCGGGGGCGACGAGTTTGTCCTGATCCTGCCAGGACTTTGCAGCGCCAACTATGTCGAAGGCGTGGCCGACAAGCTGCTCTCGGCCCTGCAAGCCCCGATGGAGGTGCAGGAACACATTTTGCACATCACCACCAGCATTGGCATCTGCATTTATCCGCAGGATGGCGCGGATACCGATGTGCTGCTGCGCAACGCAGATACCGCCATGTACCAGGCCAAGGCCGCCGGGCGCAACACCTACCGGTTTTTTACCGAAAGCATGAACCAGGAAGCCGATCGGCACTTCCGTATCGAGTCCGCGCTGCGCAGTGGCGTGCGTGACAACGAGTTGCGGCTCTTGTTCCAGCCCCTGATTGACATGACCCATAACCGCATTTTTGGGGTGGAGGCGCTGGTGCGCTGGCAGTCGCCCATTCTGGGGCTGGTGATGCCGGGCCAATTCATTGGCATCGCTGAGGAGACCGATCTGATCGTTGAAATCGACTCCTGGGTGTTCCGCCAGGCCTGCGAGCAGGCGGCACAGTGGCGCCGTCAGGGGTTTCCCGACATCACACTGGCGGTCAATTTATCCGCCCGCCAGTTCCGGCGCAAAGACCTGGTGGCTTTTGTCTCCGGCGTGCTGGCGCAGACTGGCTACCCGGCGCATTTGCTGGAGCTGGAAATTACCGAGTCGGCCCTGATGCACAACGTAGCCGAGGTGATTCAGACGCTGGACCAGTTGGTGGCGCTGGGGGTGCGGCTGGCGATTGACGACTTTGGCACCGGTTATTCCAGTCTGGCCTATCTGAAGCGGTTTCCGGTGCACAAACTCAAGATAGACCAGTCGTTTGTGCGCGACATCGGCCAGGCTGACAGCGATTTGGGCATCATCAAAACCGTGATTGCCCTGGCGCAGACCCTGAAGCTGGACCTGCTCGCCGAAGGGGTTGAGACGCAGGCGCACCTCATGACCTTGCGCGCCATGGGCTGCGAATGTTTTCAGGGTTATCTGTTTTCAAAACCGGTGACGGCTGGGGAGATAGAGAAGATGTTGGGCGCCACGGCCACGTCTTTGTTGCGCTGAAACGCCTTGCCCGTTCGATAATGCGGCGATGGAAACCAAATGGCTTGAAGATTTCGTCAGTTTGGCTGAAACCCGCAGTTTCAGCCGCTCGGCTCAGTTGCGGCATGTGACGCAGCCCGCGTTCTCGCGGCGCATCCAGTCGCTGGAGGGCTGGGCTGGCACCGACCTGGTGGACCGCAGCAGCTACCCGACCCGGCTCACGCCGGCGGGCGAGACGCTGTATTCGCAGTCGCTGGAGGTGTTGCAGGCCTTGCAAAGCACACGCGCCATGATGCGCGGGCACTCTAGCGCCGGGCAGGATGTGATTGAGTTTGCGGTACCGCACACGCTGGCGTTCACGTTTTTCCCGGCGTGGGTGTCGGCCTTGCGCGAGAAGTTTGGCCCCATCAAAAGCCGCCTGATTGCACTCAATGTGCACGACGCCGTCATGCGTCTGGTGGAAGGCAGTTGCGACCTGTTGATTGCCTACCACCACCCATCGCAGCCCTACCAGCTGGACGCCGACCGTTACGAGATGGTGAGCCTGGGTGAAGAAGTGATGGCGCCATACGTCAAGCCTGATGCGCTGGGCCTGCCGATGTTCACCTTGCCCGGGCGCGCTAACCAGCCCTTGCCCTACCTTGCTTATGCGCCGGGCGCCTACTTGGGGCAGATGGTGGACCTGATCCTGAAGCAGTCGGGCACAGCTATCCACTTTGACCGTGTCTACGAGACCGACATGGCCGAGGGCCTGAAAGCCATGGCGCTGGAAGGGCACGGCATTGCCTTCTTGCCGTTCAGCGCGGTCAAGAAAGATGTTCGCGCCAAAAAACTGGTGAGCGCCACCCCCAAAGGCATGGATGATTTGCAGATCACCATGGAGGTGCGGGTGTACCGCGAACGCCCCACGCTCAAGGAAGTCGGTAAATCAGGGGTGCACACCAACCGCAGCAGCGCCCCTGCCGCCAAACGCAGCGCGCAAGCCCTGTGGGATTATTTGAGCGAACTGAAAAGCATTTGAGAAAATACCCCTATGACAATCCAAACCATCACCCTGACCCGCCCCGACGACTGGCATCTGCATGTGCGCGATGGCGATGCGCTCAATACCGTGGTGCCGCATACCGCCGCCCAGTTTGGCCGCGCCATCATCATGCCCAACTTGCGTCCCCCGGTGACCACCACCGAAGCGGCGCTGGCCTACAAGGCACGCATTCAGGCCGCCGTTCCCGCCGGCGTGAAATTTGAGCCTTTGATGACGCTGTACCTCACCGACTTGCTGCCCGCTGAAGAAATCAAGCGCGCCGCAGCGGCGGGTGTGGTCGCGGTCAAGCTTTACCCGGCTGGTGCCACCACCAACAGCGACGCGGGCGTGACCGATCTGCGCAAGACCTACAAAACTCTGGAGGCCATGCAGCGCGCTGGTATGCCGCTGCTGGTGCATGGCGAAGTGACGTCGCCCGAGATTGATCTGTTTGACCGCGAGGCGGTGTTCATCGACACCCAGCTGATTCCGCTGCGCCGTGATTTTCCGGAACTCAAAATCGTGTTTGAGCACATCACTACCCAAGAGGCCGCGCAGTATGTGCAGGCCGCAGATCGCTTTACTGCGGCGACGCTCACCGCACACCATTTGCTCTACAACCGCAACGCCATCTTCACTGGCGGCATTCGCCCGCATTACTACTGCCTGCCGGTCCTCAAGCGCGAAACCCATCGGCTGGCGCTGGTGGCCGCGGCTACCAGTGGCAGCCCCAAGTTCTTTTTGGGCACCGACAGTGCGCCGCACCCGGCGCACCTGAAAGAACACGCCAGCGGTTGCGCCGGGTGCTATACCGCACACGCCGCGATGGAGATGTATGCCGAAGCGTTTGATTCGGTCAATGCGCTGAGCCAGCTCGAAGCCTTTGCCAGCTTCAACGGCGCTGACTTTTACGGCCTGCCGCGCAACAGCGGCACCATCACCCTGAAGCGTGAAAGCTGGACGCCCCCCGAGAGTTTTGCCTTTGGCGAAGCCGCGCTCAAGCCCTTGCGCTCGGGCGAAGCCCTGCCGTGGAAACTAATCGCCTGACGGCCAAACACCGCACGCCAGTGCCACGCTTCAACGAGGAATTGACATGAACATCTTTCTGATTGATGCCGACAACCTGAATTCGGGCGTGTGGGTGGATGAAGCGTTTCGTATTCTGGAAGCGTCCGAAGGCGCTTTGCCGGTCAGGCGTGCCTATGGCAGCGCCGAAAACCTCAAGGGTCTGAGTGAGGTGTTGCGGGCCTGGGCCGTGCGGCCGTTTGTCAATCTGTCGCTGACCAAAAACACCACCGACATCGCGTTGGCCGTGGATGCCATGGAGTTCGCTTGTCAACAGCCTGCGCCCAAAATGGTCGTCATCGGCTCAGGCGATGCCGACTTTGTGCCGCTGGTGGTGCGCCTGCGGGAGCGCGGTATCCGCATGGTCTGTGTGTCGGAGCGCGGCAAGATGGGGCGCGAAGCTGTGTCGGCCTATGACCGCGTGATTCTGGTCGGGCAGGAGCAGGCGCTGTATGAGGCGCAACAGGCGGCGGCCATCGCGGCGCCGACGGTTGCTATTGCAACGCTCCCAGTGCCCGTCGTTGCGCCAATCTGCTTGGCGCCGAGTGCACCCGCTGCAGTCAAGAAAGTCGCGGCAAAGAAGGCTCCGGTTGTTGCTCCCCCGCAAACGTTAAAGCAGACTGTGCCTATCAGCGCATCCTCGCATACAGCCTCTCCGGCTCCCCCTGCGGCGATAGACGACCCAAAAGCGGTTCGAGGCATCCTCGCTGCTTTACCTGTTTGGCTACCCAATACGATCATGCAGTTGAACCAGCTTGGCAAGCCATTAAAAGACAGTGGCATCGCCAAAGGCAACAAGCCATTGCATGAACTTTTTCGCAAGCATCCTCTCTATTTCAAAGTGTTGCCGACGACAGGGGCTGCAAAGCAAGTCCGGCTATTGAAGACCCCGCTATGAAATTTATCTTCCCATCCGTCTTTCTCGCGAATGCAGCCGCCCCATGTGAATTTCGCTGTGGGCTGAATACCCGCCTTCAAAGATACGACTTGTTTTTTATAAATCGGGCGGATCTTTCTAGCCCTGCAGTATGAGTAATGACCTAGCCGCCATTGACTGGGCGGCGCCCTGGCTGGCGCCCTATGTGCCGATCGGTCAGCGCGTAGCGGCGCAAGTGGCCCTCGGCACGAGCAGCGCCCAAGCGTTGACCACCGCGCTGGCGCCCCAGACCACGCCGGTGCGCTTTGTGCCGCAAAGTGATTTGCCGCCGGGCATGGCCTACGAAAGCTATATTTTTGAGAGCAACGGATGCCCGACCCGCGAGGGCTTGCATGACTTTTTCAATGGACTGGCGTGGCTCAAGTTTCCCTTGACCAAGCGCCGCCTGAACCAGTTGCACGTGGCGCAAATTGCGCAAACCGGTATTCAGCCAGTGCGCGGTCCGGCGCGTGATGGCCTGACCGTGTTTGATGAAAACTCAGCCTTCCTGCAAGCGCCGGATGCGCTGTGGGACGCCTTGGCTGCCAAAGACTGGCAGCGCCTGTTCATTGACTTGCGACCGCTGTGGTCGCAGGCGCATTTGGTGCTGTTTGGCCACGCGCTGCTTGAGAAGCTGGTTTACCCAAGAAAATCGATGACAGCCCACGTCTACCGTGCGCAGGCAGCTAGCAATTCAATAGCGGATATGGACGCATGGATGGCGGCCGATGTGAGCGCCGACAAGTTGGCCTCCAAGCCGTTTGCCCACCTGCCGGTGCTGGGCGTGCCGGGCTGGTGGGCGGCGAATGAAGACCCGGCTTTTTACGCCGATGCCAGCGTGTTTCGGCTGCCAAAATGCCCATAAATTTCATGAGCCATTGAGGATTGTTACCTTGTCATAGGTCGGCAAGCCCCTACCATTCATGCCGTAGGTTCACCAAGTTGAGCTAATTTCGAAGGAAAAGAAGATGAAACGCATTATTTTGTTTGTGCTGACTAACGTGCTGGTGGTCACTGTGCTGGGCATCGTCGCCAGTTTGCTGGGCGTCAACCGCTACCTGACCTCGAGCGGTCTGGACCTGGGCTCGTTGTTGGGCTTTGCCTTGGTGATGGGTTTCGGTGGCGCCATCATTTCGCTGCTGATCAGCAAGCCAATGGCCAAGTGGACCTCGGGCGTGCGCGTTATCAATCAGCCGCAAAACGCCGACGAGGCCTGGATTGTGGAAACGGTTCGCAAGCTGGCCGAAAAAGCCAACATTGGCATGCCTGAAGTCGGTATTTTTGAAGGCGATCCCAATGCCTTTGCCACCGGCGCCTTCAAAAACTCGGCCCTGGTCGCGGTCAGCACCGGCTTGCTGCAAGGCATGACGCACGAAGAGATCGAGGCCGTCATTGCCCATGAAATCGCCCACGTGGCCAATGGCGACATGGTCACCATGACGTTGATTCAGGGCGTGATGAACACCTTTGTCGTGTTCCTGAGCCGTGTCATTGGTTACGCGGTCGATAGTTTCTTGCGCAAAGGCGACGAGCGCTCCAGTGGCCCCGGTATCGGCTACATGATCACCACCATCGTGCTCGACATCGTGCTCGGTTTTGCCGCTTCCATGGTGGTGGCCTGGTTCTCGCGCCACCGTGAATTCCGTGCCGATGCGGGCTCGGCCCAGTTAATGGGTCGCCGCCAGCCGATGATCAATGCTCTGGCGCGTTTGGGGGGCCTGCACACAGGTGAGTTACCCAAGAGCGTGGCGGCATTCGGCATTGCCGGGGGCGTTGGCCAACTGTTTGCCACGCATCCACCGATTGAAGAGCGCATTGCCGCCCTTCAGAACTCGCAGGGCTGAAGTCGATGGAACTCTCGACCTGGCTGGCTTTTTTCGTTGCCTCCTGGGCCATCAGTATTTCGCCCGGCGCAGGCGCAGTGGCGGCCATGAGCGCCGGCCTGAACCACGGTTTCAGGCGTGGGTACTTCACCACCTTCGGCTTGGTGCTCGGTATCTGGTTGCAGGTGATTGTGGTGAGTCTGGGGCTGGGCGCGCTGGTGGCGACGTCCAGCACCGCGTTTGCCGTTGTCAAGTGGTTGGGCGTGGCTTATCTGGTGTGGCTGGGCATCCAACAATGGCGCGCACCGGCGACACCGATGGTGACGCAAACCGATGAAGGGCCCCGTGTGACCCGTCGTTCGATGGTGCTGCGGGCCATCATGATCAACGCCGTCAACCCTAAAGGCACGGTGTTTTTGCTGGCCGTGGTGC
>SERZ01000863.1_pt1 | contig 18977 bp, 16 predicted proteins | sample 3171461 | NCBI WGS metagenome assembly SERZ01 (sample SAMN06051861, study PRJNA518727) | freshwater metagenome | biome: subpolar coniferous forest; feature: holomictic lake; material: water; isolation source: holomictic Lake 227, 6 m depth | place: Canada: near Kenora, Ontario | collected... | reverse complement strand
CTTCCAGAACTTTTCTTGCTCGTTCGATATCCTCGCAGGAAGGTGAAAATGTCTGATTGATGATGTCGATCTGGTCAGGGTGAATGGCCCATTTGCCGTCATATCCCAGGGCGCAGGCCATGTCAGTACTATGTTTCAGTCCTTCGGGGTCTTTGAAATTGCCGTAGGGAGCATCAATGGCTTGAAGGCCATTGGCTTTGGCAGCCATTACTATTCGGCTCATGGCAAAATGCCAGCGGTGTCCGGGATAGATTTCAGCCTCTTTTTCGCCATGTCCGGAAAGTGAAATCAGCCTGGCGCCGATCGAGGCCGAATAATCAGCTACGCCGAAGACCAAGGTTTGAATCCGGTCGCTGGCCCTGGCAATTTCAGATACCGCTTCAAGCCCGATGGCGGTTTCAATGGAGGCTTCAATGCCGATCCGCCGGTCCCATCCCTTGTTCAGTTCAATACCGTCCAGCATTCGGCTGACAAAGTGAACATCTCCAGGATTACAGATTTTGGGGACCACTATGGCGTCAATAACAGGTCCGACGGCTTCCACGACTTCCAGAATATCCCGGTACCCGAACGGGGTATCTATGCCATTTATCCGGTACAGAACGGTTTTCCGGCTCCAGTCGCGGGATAACAGCGACTGGATGATCCGGCTGCGAGCATCCACCTTCATGTCCACAGGAACGCTGTCTTCAAGATCCAGCATGATGGCGTCGCTGCTGGAGTTCAGTGCCTTGTCGTGCATTTTTTCAACATGTCCAGGTACGGACAATACGGTTCTTCTAAGTTTCATAAAGCGATGACTCTCCATTAGAGAAAATTATGAATTATGAATTATGAATTATGAATGAAAAGCGAATGGTGAATATTTTTTTCATTCATCATTCTTTATCTTATTTTTTCTGATTATGTTTTCACATTGAGCACGGTTTTCTGGCGAAGAAGATGATCCGCCAGAACCAACTTCACCATGGCCTCACAGACAGGATTGATACGGGGGATGGCCGATATGTCATGCCTGCCCTTGATCGAAATCGTTACAGGCTCATTCTGGCTGTTGACGGTTTGCTGATCTATCGAAATGGAGGGAATGGGTTTGACGGCAACCCTGACCAGGATATCGTCTCCGTTTGAAATGCCTGCCAGAATGCCGCCGGCATGGTTGGATGAAAAACCCTCAGGGATAATGGGGTCATTGTTTTCAGAACCCAATCTGCATGTGGACGCAAAGCCATCCCCGATTTCCACACCCTTGACTGCCCCGATGCTCATCAATGCCTTGGCCAAGTCAGCATCCAGTTTGTCAAAAACCGGCTCGCCCAGACCTGCAGGCGCGCCAAAGACGCGGATTTCGACAATGCCGCCAACGGAATCCCCTTGTTTTCGCACCTGCTCCACCCGATCCGCCATAGCCGCAGCAGCATCCCGGTCCAGACACCTGAATGGATTGTAGTGAATCTGACTCAAGTCCCTGAAGTCCGCCGCTCTTATGCCTCCCAGCTCCAGCGTATAGGAGACCACTAAAATTCCCTCCTGATCCAGAATCAGACCAGCTACAGCGCCTGCGGCAACCCTTGCGGCGGTCTCACGGGCCGAAGCCCTGCCGCCACCGCGCCAGTCCCTTATGCCAAATTTGGACTGATAGGTGATATCGCCATGGCCAGGTCGGTAGAGATCGGCGTAAGGCGTGTATGATCGCGAATCTGCGTCCGTATTGGCGATCATGATGGCGATGGGCGTTCCCGTGGTCTTGCCCTCGAATACACCGGAGAGAATGACGGCTTTGTCCGGTTCCCTGCGCTGGGTGCTGGCGGATGATCCTCCGGGCTTTCTCCGATCCAGGGCTGATTGGATCACAGATTCATCCAGATTTAGTCCGGGAAGACAACCGTCCACCACCACGCCAATTCCAGGGCCGTGGGATTCTCCCCATGTTGTGATGCGAAACAGGGTTCCGAATGAATTGCCTGACATCATGTATTTCCTTTCTGAGTGAGTTCAAGAATTTTCTGGCTAATGGTGTCAATTCCCAGTAAGTCAGTATCCAGAGCCTGATGACAGGCATTTTCATAAAGCGGTTGTCTGACCAGAAGAACGGCATCTATTTCATTGATGTTGCCGGTTGCAGTCAGGTCTGGACGCTGGATGATGGTTTCAGGATCAGCGGACATCCGGGCTCTGATCGTTTCCGGGCTGACCCTGAGCCAGATCACTCGTCCTGCTTTTTTCATGTTCCGGACATTGTCATGATTCAGGATGGATCCGCCGCCGGTTGCAATAACATGATTGTTCAGCAAAGTGGTCTGGTCAATCACGCTTTTTTCCATGTTTCTGAAAGCATCCCAGCCGTTTTTTGCAACGATGTCGCTAATGGTCATACCGGCTTTTTGAACCACGACTGCATCGGTATCCAGAAACGGTTGACTTAGAAGCTTTGAAAGCGCTTTTCCCACAGATGTCTTGCCGCAGCAGCGGTATCCTATCAGGTAGATATTCATGGATACAGGCTTTCAAAAACCTTCCAGAATTCGGAGAAGGATTTTTTCAAGCAGGATTCCATGCCTGCGGCCCAACCATTACCGTACTCTTGTTCCATCGTTCGCCCTCTGCGTACTTCTTATAATTTTTCTTCTCGTACACTCAGTGTGTTAGCCGCGCTAACACACTGGTAAGCGGCATCGGCGTGAACTTCTGGCGGCACGCGCAGCAGCAGCTTCCCGCTCGCCGGTTTTTGCGGCGAGACCCCGCGCGCTGCGTCTTGACGTGTTTGGCCTTCATGGAACAAATGCTATCAGCTTTCGCTATCACTTGCAAGTGATACGAGAAAATTCGAATTGCTGCAGCATGTTTCTGCTCTCTTGTTTTCAACCGATCTCTATATGCCAGATTTTGTCGTTTATTGGGCGCACTTCAATGTTGACATCAATAAATCGCTTGATTACGTTTATGTTGGTCAACGTGTGTTGTGTCATCTGGCATGTTCTGAATGATCCTCTATTTGCCAGGGTCATGGGAATCAAAAGCTGGTCGGCGAGATAGGGCCCAACGGGTGCGCCTGATGCGATGTAACTTCTTGCTTCCTTTACGGCATCCATGGCGACAGTTTCTGAGGCGACACCGCGTTTTCCGAAAGTGGTGATGATTTCAGTGATGTCGTCACACACAAATTCGATGAAGAGGGCATTGCCTGGACCGGGACTGACCACCTGTTTGACGGCGACATGAAGGCTATCAATGTCTAAATTATCCTTTACAAAGCGTACTTCACGATGTCCGATGCTCTCCGATATGCAGGCGACAATCGCTGTCGCCTTGCTTTCCCTGATTTGCCCCCGTTCGCTCAGATCAATTCTCGCCAGTTTTCTGACGGGTTCGATGTTTACATGGAGACACCCGCCGCCAACCGGATAGAAGCCATATCTCTCAATTGATGTCGTCACCGTAGGCCCCATCCGATTCAAGACGGGAAGAAATACCCTTTCCAGAAAATCGACAGGCGGCGCCCACGGGTTGTGTGTTCCCCCCTCCAGAGTAAGATGAGAGGACTCCCCGGCTAACATGAGAGCAGGTAAAACTGTTTGCAGTACCAGGGTGACACTTCCCGCAGAACCGATTGAGAAATTATGGGTTCCGCCTGTTACCCGCCCCGGCGCAAATTGGATATTAGATGAACCTATTTCAGCGCCTTGGACGGTAGCGGCGGAAATCTCCTGCGCTGCTTTCAAGGCAACCAGATGCTGTCTTTGAATCCCTGGTTTTTTTCGGCCTGCACGGATTTTTTCCATTCTTAGTGGTCTTCCCATAATCATGGAAAGGGCGAGTGACGTTCTCAATATCTGTCCTCCTCCCTCACCCATAGACCCGTCAATGATAACAGTTTCTTCTTTCATTATGACGTTATCAACCTCCTAACCCTTTAACTCCGGGCAATAACCTGGTCAACATACCCATCAATCCATCTGCGGCATTGCCACCACCCGTAACAAGAACATCCGGGACAATCTTGATGTTGCCATTTTCGATGGCGGCTGCAATCAGTTCCACGATCTTGATCTGCTTGATGGCATCTTCACCGATGGCCTCCTGCTGCTTGCTGTAGGCCTGAGCTGTAGCTTCACCGATAGCCGCAATCTTGGACGCCTCACCGTCACCGATGGCTTTCAGCCGTTTGCCCTCACCGGCGCCTTCAAGTGCTTTGGCTTCTGAGTTGCCTTCTGCCAGGGTGATCATCTCGGTTTTTTTCTGGGTGGCCACCTTCACTGCTATTTCGGATGCAACCAGGGTGGGCTGCTGATCGGCGGTAGCGCGCATTTTCTCCATCTCGGTACGTTCAGCCTGCGACCGCTGTTCCATCTTGTACATCTCCTGCTGCTGTTCGGCGATGATCCGCTTGGTCTGGGTCTGCATCAGATCCTCGGGCAAACGGATCTGGCAGATCAGAACCGAAACACATTCAACGTGATATCGTTCAAGATCAGCACGGGCGCGGGTTTCAGCTTTATTCTGTTCTTCCGAGCGACTCTGGAGAAAGTTCATCGCCGAGGCGGTGGATGCTTGATTCCTGAATGAAGAGTCAATCATCGGATGAATGACATGCTGAATCAGGTTATCAATCGAGCCAACCTTGGCGACCATATAGGGAGCCTGATCCGGTCGAACGCGGATAACGACCTTGACTGCTACCTGGATTGGGAAACCATCCTTGGAGATGACCGTCAACTGGTCAAATCGGGTGTCCTCCTGATCGTCCCAATCGATAGTGATGTTTGTAGTATCTATGATATAAACCATAAAAGCCCGTCTGTTGAGGTAATAGCGACCCGGGCCGGCAACCTCCTCCTGGATGCCGCGAAACCCTTTTGGCACGACATATTTTTCTTTGCCTTCTTCCTCGGAAGCCCCGATCTGGGTTGAGCCGAGGCGTTTTTTCATCTCATCCGTAGGGTCGTCGCCGACGTTGGAAACCACCACCCCGACCTGGCCGCGCTCAATGACAGCAACAGCATCTATTTCCACGCTGAACATGAATGGGTTGACATAGTAGGTCCCCGGCCGTAGCACGTCAAGCTGCGGGCCACGCTGCCCCTGTTTGGTCAAAAAGGCGGAGCCGTCCTGATAATCGTTATGACCGGTGATGGGACAGGCGACATATTCCCGATCCGGCAGCGGAACACCGTCCAGGGCTGTTATCAGGCCAACTTTGTTGGCTTCGATGACGACAGCGGGCGCTATCTGTATCTGAAACAGATTCAGGTTTATGCGGTAGGTACCGGGCAAGAGGACATCTATCTGCGGCCCTTTCTGACCGCCATTTTTCAGAAACGCCTCGCCGTTTTCGTAATTGGAATGTCCCGGCACGCTCTGAGCCAAGAGCCGTCCCATCGGGATGGAAGCGCCATCCTGCGCTGTGATCATACCGACCTCTCCCTTGGCGATCACCACTGCCTTTGCCTTGGTGATTTTGAAGAGGTTCGGATGAATGCGGTAGGCTCCTGGAGGCAGTATCTCCGTCTGCGGTCCCTTCTGGCCGCCGTTCTTGATGAATGCCTGGCCGGACTGAAAGGAGTTGTGACCAACAATCACATTCGCAAAGATGCGTCCTGCTGGAATAGCAGAACCGTCGGCAGACTCGATCAAACCGATTTCTCCTTCACTGATCCTGGTGGCCGCGCCTTTGGTAACCTTGAAAAGATAGGGATTGATGCGATAGTTACCCGGTGGAATGATTTCAATCTGTGGTCCCTTCTGGCCGCCGTTCTTTATAAAGACTTCGCCGCTTTGAAATGATGAGTGCCCTTCCACCGCTTGAGCAAATATCTTCCCTTCCGGGATGGCGACACCGTCAACTGACTCCACAATGCCGATCTCGGAATCCTTGATTTCAGTGACATTGCCTTTAGTCAGTTTGAACAGATAAGGATTTATTCGGTATTTACCGGGAGGGAGCACCTCAATCTGCGGCCCCTTCTGACCACCATTTTTGATAAAGGCTTCACCATCCTGAAATGAATTATGACCGGCCACAACAGCAGAAAAGATGTTTCCGGCTGGAATTGATGATCCATCCACCGACTCGATCAGGCCAATTTCATTTTCCAGTATTTCGGTAAAAACACTTTTAGTCGCTTTGTAGATAAATGGGATCAGGAAATGCAGGCCAGGACCAAGCGTCCTTGCCTGGATACCAACTTCATTGCCGAGGGCCACAACCCGCCCCTGGGGCATCTTGCTGCCGAACCACCTGCGCTCGATAAGAGCAATCTCATTTCCACCAACAATGACAGCGGATTCAAATATCAGGATGGCTGCGGGGACCAGCAGGGACAGATACCCCCAATGCTTCAGTACGAATTCGATAACCATGTAAGCTCCTTTCATGCTGCTGTGGATGTTTAAAAATACAAATTATGCCCGTTTGCAGTACACTTTACCTTGATACGCTTTCTCGTAGGATTACAGCCATTTCTTTTTATGGAAATATCCCAGCATAGCAACGATCATGGTGACTATCACCCCCCACACCATAGCATATCCCCACTTCCATTTAAGCTCTGGCATAAACTCGAAGTTCATGCCATATACTCCGACAATAAAGGTAATGGGAATAAAAATCGTGGCTATGATGGTCAGCACCTTCATCACCTCATTCATGCGGTTGCTAACGCTGGAAAGATAGATTTCGAGAAGGCCGGAAGCCAGTTCCCGATAATTTTCCAGCGTGTCCACCACCTGAATGATGTGATCATATAAATCGCGGATGTAGAACTGCGTGGTCTGCTGGATCAAACCCGCATCACTGCGCTGCATTGCGCTGATAACTTCACGAAGGGGCCATACCATTTTCTTAAAAAATAGCAACTCCCTTCGCAATTGATGAGTTCGGGGCAGGGTTTCCTGAGAGTGATCGGTCAGCAGTTCATCTTCAAGAACATCAATGCGCTCACCAAGCACATCCAGCACGGCAAAATAATGGTCAACCACGGTATCCATCAGGGCATAAAGCAGATAATCAGGCCCCAGGCTGCGAATACGGCCATGAGTGCTGCGCAGGCGACTGCGTACCGGCTCGAAAATATCGGCATTGCTTTCCTGCAGGGAGATAACATAATTTTTCCCCAGGATAAAGCTGATCTGCTCTGAGGCCGTAGTCTCGTTGTCATCTTTGATGGTGAAAGCTTTCATCACGATGAAAAGACCGCCTTCCAGGTCTTCCATTTTGGGGCGCTGGGCGGTATTGAGGATGTCTTCCAAAAAAAGATGATGGATGCCATAGCAACGGCCAAGTGACTCAATGATGTCAGGATTGTGAAGACCGCAGACATGAATCCAGGTGGTGGATGGCAGGTCCCGGCAAGAAAGGCAGTCCTCTTTTTGATTCAAAATAATGGATGCGAACTGCTTTTCCTCAAATCGCTCCGCGTCATAGTTGATCTTCGTCAGAACGACCGTATCAGTTTTCTGCTCGCCTACGAAAATCAGGGAGCCGGGTGGAAAACCCAGTTTTTCCGAACGGTCACGGACTATACCAGTAGTCATTTCATATCCTTAGATCGCTTTGCTCTTGAACTTCGTTCTTTTTTCCGGATAATGGCCATTACGGGACCGAGATCGAATTTAAACTCTATCGGAGGATTGCCGTTTCGCGCCAAGGTTTCCCTGGCGATTTGGATACCCACTCCGAAGTGCTGTGCATAGCCCAAATGACGCATGGCCTCCGCCAAATTCGGATTGCGGTAATCATTAATCCCGGCCTGACCGAAATTTTCCTTAGTTACATGTCCGTAAGGAGCACCAGGGCTGATCACTTCGATACGGTCGCTGTACCAGTAAATACGAACTGGTGCGTTGGTTCCCTCATAGCTACGATGCATGATGGCATTACGAACAATTTGCTGCAAGGCTGCAAGAGGATAATCCGGAACGCGGCGCTCCTTGTCCCCGGATGTAATATCAACCGATGTCATGATGTGTAATTTCAGCAATTCGTCGATCTGGGACATAATGCGAGGCAATGGCCCTTGAATATCATGACTGCTAATAACATCGGACCCCAATTGTTCACCGGCAAGGCGCAGAAAAGAAACATACGCCCCAGGCAAGCGCCATGAGGGTCTCTTGCTCAATATTAGAACTCCCAACACAGTAGGGACCGAAGGGGAGCCAAGATCAATCAGACGCAGTGATGCCATCTGTTCTTCCGTGGTACGCGAATTCTCGGCAAGAATTTCCGGACTGACGGCGGCGGGCAGGTAAAACTCTTTGAACATAGTTTGATCCAATTCTTTTACATCAACATCCCGCAAAGGTTGAATGTCGGCGGGGGTGTCGTGATCCGCATCATTGATGCCGATAAAAAGCACGCCGGGTTGTTTATGATCCGGCAGATCATTGGCAAAGGCACATATAGCCTGGCGGATTTTATCACCATCTGCAACCGATTCCTTTCGCTCCACGCGGTCAGATTCAATGTCGTCGAGAAGGGCGATAAATGCTTCATCTCTCATTTTTTATTAACCTCCATAAACTGGTTAAATCCATACGTCGGCAGGTAAATCTAAAACTTCCATTTGTAGGTGTATAGATAGGCATGCCCTCTCTACAACTTTCCGGCTTCCAGAAAACTGAAGTATCCGGTCCGGTTAAAGATGATATGATCCAGCAGCTCAATACATATGATTTCACCCGCCGCTTTGAGCTGGGCGGTGATGTTGATGTCGCTTTGCGACGGTTCAACACCGCCGCTGGGGTGATTATGGGCAACAATGACAGCCGAAGCACGGTCGGACAGTACATCCGCGAAGACTTCGCGCGGATGCACCGGGCTCCGGTCAATCAGCCCAATCGAAACTACGCGGATGTTCAGTATCTCGTTTGCGCCGTTGATGCTGGCGCATATAAAGTGCTCCTGCTTCCGGTCGGCATAGTGCCGGATGTGAGGCAGCAGATCTGCCGGAGCCACGATTTTCGCACCCTCCGGCTTGATACGGCGACGGGCGAATTCAATTGCCGCGAGAATAAGGGTGGCCTTAGCAATGCCCACGCCTACGAACTGCATCAGGTCTTCGGCCTTTACTTCCAGGCCCTTTTCGTCAATAAGCCGTGACAGCTTCCCGGCAAGGGTCATGACATCCATCCCCGGTGCGCCTTTCCCAAGCAGAACCGCCAGCAACTCCCGATCGCTCAAGGCAGCCGCGCCTTTCCGAAGCAGTTTCTCTCGCGGCCGGTCGGCTTCGGGTATCTGTTGAATGGTCTTGCTCATTTCCTTACGTCCTCATGTCGCTAAATGACAGATGGTGCTGGATCACGGTGATAGCCATAATGTCGAAGATACCCCCGGTGTCCGTGTACTTATATCCGACAGTTCCTCGTATCGGCCGCGCTCGTTGTAGGCGGTCTGAATCTCGCCGTTCACCTGCCAGCGATAAGCGCCTTCAAGGTAGTCACGTTTGTCCCGGTTGGCAATGACGGTACTGCGGATGTCTGTGTCTGCGTCTTTCTCCTGCGTGACCTGCTTGATAAAGTCCACTACCACTACACGATCCTTGCCCTCAAAGCAGCGATTCAGGCGTGACAGCGTTTGGACGGCGTTTCGATCCACCACCGGCTTGTCAAGGAACATGCCGGCGAGCAGCGGCTGGTCGAAACCTGTCTGAAACTTGCTGGCCACGATCATCAAGCGGTAGTCGTCGCTCTCGAACCGCTGCTCGATCAATTCACCGTCCTTCAATTCGTTCACCGCGTGCTCGGAGATCGCAGCATTGGTCTCAGGATGGACAAAATCCGAGAAAGCAAAAAGCGCCTTGTAGGCTGTTCCACGCGTTTTAAGCTTTTCCTTGATGATCTGGAAATAGCGCAGTCCGGCAACGCGGGAGGAGGTCACGATCATCGCCTTGGCGCGTCCGCCGATTAGCGGCATCACGTCCTTCTCGAAAATACGCAGCATCACCTCAGCCTTGTACTGAATCAGACCATCATCCTGGAAAGCCACGTTCTGTAGCGCCTTGGACACGACCCCCTTGGGATAGATATCCTCGTCCGGTTTGGGCGCGACCGGGCAATTCAAGTTGTAGAGCGTCTTGTAGGAAATGATGCTGGATGCCACATCCACGATGTAGCCTTCGGCGATGGCCTCGGCCTCGGAGTAGGTGTCAAACGACTCGCCGAACAGGGTGACTGTGGCTGGCGCAGGAGTGGCGGTGAATGCTACGATGATCTGATTGAGGGTATCAAGCGATTTCCTGTCCGTGAGAATGAACACCATATCCACAAGCTTCTCGTTTGTGCCAGGGTCGAACAGACTGTGGATGCGGTCCGCCAGCCAGCACATCGTCAGCGTCTTGCCGCTGCCCGCTGAATGATTGACGAGATACTTTCGGCCGATGTCGCCCTTCGCGGCGAATTGCGCCGATATGTCGTTCGCCACCATCCGTACCGAACGGCTCTGATGATAGCGCGGGAACAGGGTGAAGGCTGGACGCTCCGGCATGTCGTCCTCTGCGTCACGCTGAGGCACACGGACTAGGAAGAACGAAAGCGCTTCGAGCAACTGGTCTTTTGCCAACACCTCACGGTAGAGAAACTCCACCGGGTATTCACTACCATCCTTGGTAATACTTTCATTCGTCAGGCCTGTGTTGTGCCAGCGGAAGTTCTGTTCCCGGCGCGGGTCAGTGGCGGCCATCACATCACAGGTGTCGGCAGCGAGATAGAGAAACGGATGCCGGAAAATCTTGCATGTGTGGTCGCGAGCGGCGAACTGCGCCACGGCATCATGCACGGTCTGGTTCTTCTCGTGCTTCAACTCCAGCGCCACAATGGGCAGGCCGTTGAGGAAGAAGACGAAATCAATTTCCTGGTTGGTCTCGCCAAAGTATAGATGCGGGCGGAAGGTGATGCGGTTCTCGCAGTGTTTTACGGCGGCAGCGCTCTCGGCGGAGCGAGGCTTGGGATAAAACAGCCGAAACCCCAGCCCACGAACCTTCAGCCCATGGCGGAGAAGCATCCAAAGCGGCGTGTGCTCCAGTTCCTTGTGTAGGGCTTTGAACACCTCGTCTCGCGCGTCTGTGCTGTAGGCGTTCGTGAGCTTTGTGAGCATATCGGCCTGCGTGGCTGTGAGAAAAGCCCATAGCTGGTCCTCGGCGATGAAGTGCTCAGTGTCCGTGATGTCGGACTGTTCGAGGACACCATACTTATGCTCTCGGACAAGGAAGTCCGCTACATGCTGCTGAAAGGTTAGTTCGGGTTGTTTCTTCCGGGCCATAATCAGTCCTCATCCGCCTTCAGCCGCACCCGCGCCAGGCGCACCGCCTCGCGGAGTTTATGCTCCAATTGTTGTTTCGGGAGGGCTTCCGTCCAGTATGACGATACCTGGATGCCGCTCTGTTCCATCCCCAACAGTTCGACAGTTTCCTGATTTTTCCCCGCGCAGAGAATCAGGCCGATGGGTTTTTCTTCACCCTCTCTGCGTTCGTAACGGTCAAGCCAATTCAGATAGAGTTCCATCTGCCCTTTGTCGCCCGGTTTGAAATCATCCAACTTCAACTCGATTACAACCAGCCGCCGCAGTGGGCGATGGTAGAACAGCAGATCAAGGTAGTAATCCGTGTTGCCGACGGTGATACGCTTTTGTCGTTCGAGGAATGCGAAACCAACGCCCAGTTCAAGGATAAATGATTCCATTTCCCGCAGGATGGCCGCCTCGATATCTTTTTCGGCATAAGAATCTTTCAGTCCGAGGAAATCGAGCAGATATGGATCGCGGAATATCAGGTCTGGCGTAACTTTGTCCTCTTCGCGCAGTTGCTTGAGTTCCATCTCGGCCAGCTTTTCAGGCTTCCGGGAAAGAGCTGTGCGCTCAAAGAGCATAGAACCGATTTTCTTCTCCAGCGTACGCGTACTCCAGCGTTCGATACGGCACATCTCAGCATAGAAGTCGCGTTTCAGCGGGTCGGTCATCGGGATGATAGCCTTGAAATGAGTCCAACCCAATTGTCGCCGCAGTGCGGCGACAATCTTTTCATCGGGAAAAGTCTCCGAAAACTGGATCATACGGCGCAGGTTCTTTTCGCCAAAACCCCGGCCAAACTCCATTTCCAATTGTCTCCCCAGTGCCGAGACAATTTGCCCGCCATATTCGGCGCGCTTTTCCTTGAGGATGTCCTGCCGGATGCGGCGGCCGATGTACCAGTAAAGGGTAGTAAGGCTGGCATCTACAGTTCGGGCCACGTCTTCACGCGCCTGGAGAATCAACTCCCGCACTTCTGTCAACAGGTCTGTCTGTTTGTGGATAGACAAATCGGCCTCGGTGGTTCGCTTGATTGATTTTCGTTTCGTCATGTCTTGTGTTCTCCGGTGAATATGCTGTTGATATGCGCCGCACGCTGCACATCCTCTTCCGTCACCCGCCGCTTGGCCGGTGACGCATTCGTGAATCAGCGACTTGCGGTAGGCGGTGAGAGTGGTGATTTGGGATTCGATACCAGTAGCGATAAGTTTCACCTCAGCGAGTTTCTCATCGAGGACTGTGCAGATGGTCTCCTGTTCGGCGAGCGGCGGAAGCACGATATATGTGTTCTTGATTTTTGTTCCTGTAATCACGGGCTGGGCCGTGTTATTCGCCTGCGCGTTGAAATTGAGGGCGTTGAACAAATGACAGAGGAAGCGCGCATAGTGGCGCGACTTTACGATGAGTGCATTGTCACTAACCCACACTTTACCCTGCACATAGTGTGCGTTACCGCAGTATGCGCCGACACGGCCAATAACCACGGTTTCACCGTCCACGTTCGACAGATCGGTATGACCCATCACACCATTGCCACCAAGAATAGGATAAGCGCCGCCTTCCTGAAGTTTGTCCGAGGCGAAATCGCCGTTCTGAATAGAAATCTCGTAGCGCAGCTTCGAGCGCTTCCAATGTTTCGGTGTGCGCCCATAACTCGGAATATCGTGAACGACTGTCGTTGCGCTTCGGTTGATTCCCTGTGTCACTGCCTCGTAAATCAACGTCGTGCGGAGTACATCAAGTATTCCAATCTGGCGGTGTTTGGCATCCACCGCTGCATCAATGGCCGCACAACTCGCATCCAGATATGCCGCGATATTCCGTTGCTCAGGCAATGGCGGTAATGGAACGTCTATGGCGTTGAATGCCTTGTCCCCAACTGCGGGGTACCCAACACCGGTCGCCGCCGCCTCGAAATACTGGCGCGCGTTCTCGGATATGAGGTAGTAGTAGGCGAATTGCGGTGACAGCCTGCTCACTTTTGGCTCCACGACATTGAAGCCGGTTGAACATACGAAGTGTGCAGGAGCATCCGGAAAGAAGGCTATCGCCTGCAGGTTGGGTCTCACTGATGAAATCACAGTACTCCTGGCAGCCACCCGTCGTCGTGCGCGGGAAGGCGCATCTTCAAAACGAAGGTGTTCGATGGCGTTCGGGTCCACGATGCCGTGGTAGTCAACATTGGAGATTTCAAGGTAGTCGAACTCGTAGTTTGGATCTGTCCCAGCGGACAGCGTAACCGCATTGATTGCAGCCACATCTTTGAGGCGATCACTTGCCCAGCCTTTTGTCATTGTGATGCTGCTCATTTCGCTAAGCCCTCCAACATCTTCTCCGCCTCTTTCTCCAGTCTCCAGAACTCCGCCAGCAAGTCCTTCGCCGGCGTGGGCAGCTGATAGCGGTAAAAGTATTTGTTCGGCAGAATTTCGTATCCAAGCTGCGGGCTGTCTTCCCAGCGGATGATGGGCTTGGCGATCTCCCGTTTCAGGAACACCACAATATCCTCGCCGTGCGGGATGTATTCGTTGTCCTGCACATAATGCCGGTGCGTCCATTTTACGGATAGAATTTCCGGCCGATCGCCAAAGGCCGCTTTGAATTTCTTCGCTACACTGTCGGTCGGCTTGAGAATGAACTCCACGGTATTCTCTTTGTTATCCACCTTCACATGTACACGGAAGGTGAGGTCGCTGTCGTGGAACGCTTGCTCCTTGGCAAGGTTGGCGGCGGTGAACGCCTTTTCGTAAGGCTCTGTGATGATGGCCGGCTGGTCCGTCTGTCTGCCAAAACACCACCTTGACTTTGTGGAACGCGAAGTCCTTCTCGCGAAAGAGCTTCACATGCTCATCGTCAAAACCACGTTTCCAGCCCTTTTGGTAACGCGCTGCAATCAATTGCCGATGAACATCCGTCATGCGGTTGCGCTTGTTCCCGAAGGACTTAGGTTCTTTCTCAAACTGCTGACGGGCATCAATAAGCATCACCCGCCCACGATGAGCGGCGGGCTTCTCGTTTCGCAGCAACCAGATGTAGGTGAAGATTCCGGTGTTGTAGAAAAGCTGGTCGGGCAGCATGACAATGGCGTCGAGCCAGTCGTTCTCCAGAATCCAGCGGCGGATTTCGCTCTCGCCTGAGCCGCAGTCGCCATTCGAAAGCGGCGAGCCGTTGAAGATGATAGCAATGCGGCTGCCGCCCTTTTCCGGCGTTTGCATCTTGCCCAACATGGTTTGCAGGAACAGCAGCGCGCCGTCGTTCACGCGCGGCATGCCGGCCTGGTAGCGGGTCTTCTTCAGTTTCCGGGCTTCTTTCTCGTAGCCGTCCTTGCCACCCCAGGTGACGCCAAAGGGCGGATTGCTGAGCATGAAGTCGAAGCGGAACCTGGTTTCGGGAAGCTGGTCGCCTGGTTCCTTGCTGTGCGTATCGTGGGGGATGAGCGAGTTGCCAAGGAAGACCTTGGCCTGCTGGTCGTTCTTGATGAGCAGATCGGCCTGACAGATGGCGTAGTTGGTTGGTGAAAGCTCCTGCCCGTGGACGGTGACGAACTGCTCAACGCTGTCTCGCTGTACGGGTGTGGCGGCCCGATCCTGCAGGTGTTCCTTGGCAACGGACAACATGCCGCCTGTGCCGCAGGCCGGGTCGTAAACAGAGATGTGCCGGTCGGTCGGGATGGGAATTTCCAGCAACTCAACCATGAGCCGGATAACCTCGCGCGGGGTGAAGTGCTCTCCAGCTTCCTCGCCGCTTTGTTCCGAGAAACGCCGAAGCAGTTCCTCGTAGATGTAGCCCATCTCCAGACCGGAGAGTTGGTCCGGGCCAAGCTCCAGTTCCTTGTATTGATTCAGAATTGGAGCAAGGCGGTTGTTCTTCATCATCGTGGTGATGGTGGCCCGGTAATTGAAATGCTCGATGATGTCGTCAACGTTCTTCGAGAAACCGTTGATGTAGGCGCGGAAGTTCTCCTCCAGCAGCGTGTGATCTTCCTCATAGACCTTGCGCAGCGTCCATAGGGTCTTGTTCGAGAAGGCCGACTGCTGGGGATTCAGTTCGAGTTCCTTGACCAGCTTGGCGAGCTTCTCCTCGGTGAGTTTTGGTCGCTTGGTCAGCACCTCAGCGCTCTTTGCCTCGCGCCATGACAGCAGCACGCACTCCAGCCGCCGGATGACGATGATCGGCAGGATGACACCCTGGTATTCGTACGCCTTGAATTTGCCACGTAGACGCTCTGCAGATTTCCAGATGTCGCCGGCAAGGTTGTCGAGTTTCGGTTTGTTGAGCGAGAGAGCCACTATTAAGTCCTATCTATTGTTGATCCGGGATTCTGGATTTCATTGTAGCCGATGAACTCCCAATTGGAAAGAAGCAAGAATATACAGTTCCGTAATCCATAACAAATGCTACACATTGATGCCAATACGATTTCAAAATGCATCCGTTCACCTCGCATCCAAGTAATCACTATACCATAGGCCACCCAGAGGCAGGCCTTCCGCGACCATATTCTTGACTGTTGCATCGTCACTTGCGCGCCTGATGGTGGAAAACCCGATTTCTTCTTTTTCCAACACCCAAACCTCCTCTGGTGATAATGCATCAACAAAGTATGGTTGATGTGTTGTGATGAATACTTGAGACCCACCCTTTTTCCCCGTGGCATGGTTGCGAAATTCCATGGCTAACGACTCCAGAAGTTTGTGGTAGAGTCCATTTTCAGGTTCCTCAATACAAAGAAACGGTGGGGGAGTCGGATCTTCAAGAAGAAGAAGGTAGGCAAAGACCTTCAAAGTTCCATCAGACATTTGCTGTGCATAAAATGGATCTGCAAAACCCTTGTCATTGAATCTCAAAAGTAATCTGCCGTCTGCCGTCTTATCGGTATCGATCTTTTCCACACCGGGAATTTTATGGCAAATTCGATCAAGAATCGACTTGAATCGCTTTGGATGCTCCCGTTCCATGAATTGCACCACATTTCCCAAATTGTCCCCATGAATGTTCAGATGTTTTTGAGCGCCAGCCAATGGAAGTCTTCTGGCCGCATCCGGGGTAAAATAACTTAGGTACCAGCCTTCAATGAATCGTCTAAAAGCTGAAATCCTTGGATGCTGTTTTAATGACCCCAGGGTGGCAATGCCCAATTTACGATTGTCTTCAAGCTCCACCACTTCGGTTTCTTTGCTTTCTTCGCTAACCATAACCTTCAAAATGGAATCGATTAGCCCAGATACATCAAGCTGTACTTTGTCTTCATCTATCTGACACCCCTCTTTTTCGCCTTTCCATACAACCCCCTTGCCATCATTCAGCACGAGAAATGAAAATGGTCTGCCATAGTCCTGCCCCCTTCTTCTTTGACGAAGCCGCTCCTTTTGTACATAAGGTCTGCCGGTTTTGTCCAGGCTGATGGAAAGCTCGTATGTTATCGGGCGCGCGTTGCCATCCTCCTTGCAATACACTTCAAATTCCATCGGACCGTTTTGCCCTTGTGAACGGATGCGCTCATACCCCCCCCCATCCCCGCAAGTCGCAAGCCTCTTCCACGCCTGTCTTCAAACAGTCGGCAAGAAAACCGAAGACATCAAATAATGTACTCTTTCCAACACCATTTTTTCCGATAACAGCGGTCATCGGCGTCAACGATACAGCGTTCTGTAGGCTCCAAAGCTTTCCGATTGTCACATCCTTTAACGCTTTAAAATTTCGTATTCGAATACCCTCTATTTTAGCCATATAGCCTCCAATGTCGGCGTTTGAGGTTCACCTTTGTCTTTTGTCATATCTGTGCAACCTCCATGATCCGGGCATGCCCAACTCTCACGCCACCCGATTCCATAGTGCCTCGGATCTGTCGTACAAGAAGATTGCCCTTAATGGAAGCATCTCCCGAATATAAAGGCCCGTCATAATGGTTTTGCCGGCCCTGCATCATCGGCCAGCAGAAAACGCAGCCTGGCCTGCTTCAACATATTGGAAGAACCGTCCGCACAACATCGGCGAGCTGTTTCGCCGTTGGCAGTTTACCCTTCAGATCCGCCGGCAATTTTGACTGGAGTTGATAGGTGGCCACGCCGATGGGGTTTGCTTTCGTGCGCAGGGCGTATTCGACTTCCACATCGTCCTTTTCCGCACAGAGAATGATGCCGATGGAGGGCTGGTCATCGGGACCACGTTCTTTGTCGTTGAGCAGGTTCAGGTAGAAATCCATCTTGCCAGCGTGTTCCGGCTCGAAAGGCCCGACTTTCAATTCGAAGGCCACCAACGCCTTGAGAAAGCGGTGGTAGAAGAGCAAATCAATGAAATACTCCTTCTGCCCCAAGGTCAGCCTGTGCTGGCGACCCACAAAACAGAAGCCGTAACCGAGTTCAAGCAGGAACGCTTGCAGGCGGGAGACCAGTCTGTCCTCCAGACGCCTCATATCCCACAGATTACGCGGCGAGAAGCCGGTTGTGGCCGGAAAAACCTGATGCAGGTCCATCGCAACCGTTTCAACTACCGACTCGCCCCAACCGAGCGTCTTTTGCTTCTCCACGATCCCTCGCCCGATGTCCCAGTAGAGCAGAATCAGATCGCGGTTCACAGATCGTGCCGCAGAGATGCGGGCGGAAATCACCCGCGCCTTCATATCTTCAATGAACTGCCGGTATTCTGGGGAGGTTATCAAGGTTGGGCCGCTTGTGTTCTTCATTTAGCCAGTACCTCCTGCATCTTCTCAGCCACTTTCTATAGCCTCCAGAACTTGATGCCAATATGACGACCATCCGCCAACTCAACATTCAGTGACAGCTTGCATCCAAGTGCCTCGACATACCGTTTTAGAGAAGATATCTTCACTTCGCAGCCGCGTTTCTCCAGATTAGCGACAGATGGCTGGGAGATTCCCAGTGCAACCGCCAAATCATGTTGAGACATCTCGACAACTTGCCGTAATTGAGCCAGGCTAAGTTCAAAAATCTCATGATCAGCCTGTACACGGGCTACCTCTGTCACTGTCGGGATTACTTTCTTCATTAATTTTGAAAGCTGTTTTGCCATTACTCACTCCAATTCTGTCAGATAGTCCAGAAATTCTTGTTCTGCAATGGGAATAATGGTTTTGTAAAATTGTTTATCCCATGTCTTGTCACCGCTACACAGCATTACTGCTTGGCGTAGAGGATCAAAAGCAAAAAATACTCGAAAAGGTTTACCCAAAAAACAATCATCGAAGTATTCGACGGTAATGACTTTCCACACCACTTTCATTTCCGTTTCATATTACAAAGCAATAGCCTATAAGCAATATAGTGTCAAGAGTATATTTTATTATATCCAGAGCTGCCGCTTCTGTCGGCAAATAAGGAATCAGGGATCAAATCTTTATCTTGACATTTCATGGTTATTGAAAAAGCGCTAATCAGCATCTTAACGGAAATTCCTGACTATTTAACAATAAAGAACATAGTGCTTGATAATAATTGATATATATGTAATAGAGGCTTTAAGAACAGATGGTTATGGTTAACAGCCAGACCGCCCCGGTCTGGTCCCGCTCCATGCTGAACAACCAGACCGGGACGGTCTGGCTACAACCCTCAATCTCGGGGTATTCTTCTAATATCCTCTTTTCCCGAAAAATGTAACTATGTGGGATAGGTTAGCTCGAATACTTCCATTATTTTACGTTGAATTGGATCTGTTTCGGTATAGAGCTGCCCGTAGC
>SERZ01000859.1_pt1 | contig 19077 bp, 1 predicted proteins | sample 3171461 | NCBI WGS metagenome assembly SERZ01 (sample SAMN06051861, study PRJNA518727) | freshwater metagenome | biome: subpolar coniferous forest; feature: holomictic lake; material: water; isolation source: holomictic Lake 227, 6 m depth | place: Canada: near Kenora, Ontario | collected 2013-06-25... | reverse complement strand
CGGGGTCGGGCTGGATTTTGGTGATGCGGCCTGGGACGGTGGCGAGGGCGTACTGGGTGGCGGCGGGCTGGTTCAGGGCGCCGCGCTCGGTGCGGAGGACCCAGAGGTGGGCCTGGCTGGTGCTACCAGCACCGCTGCTGCCAGTTGTGGTGGCGGCCAGCAGCAGGGTGCCGGTCTCGCTGCCGGAGGGGCCCTGCCAGGAGCCCTTGAGGACCTCGACGAGGTTGGCGGGTTCGTGGTTCACGGCCGGGCTCAGGTCGGTCAGGCGGCTGTCCAAGCCGTAGGGCCCGCCCGCACTGAAGGTGGCCTTGGCCATGGGCTCGCCGACCTTGGCATCGATGGCCATGAGGTAGCCCTGGCTGTAGCCCATGGCCGCGTAGCCGATGGGGCGGCCGTTGGCGTTGTCGGTGATGACGGCGCTCATGACACTCGGATTGAAATAATAGGAGCTGAGGAGCGTCGGATCAGCCAGGGCTGTCGCATCGTAGAAGCCGTTGCTGGCCACCACGGAGGGGGGCGGGGGAAAGTAGCCCTTGTCCCTCATCGCCATATAGGCCAGCCACTGCAGGCCGTTGAAGGCCCCGGTGGCCTGGGCGTCCTCGACCAATCCGCTGGCCCAGGCCTCCGCGTCCCACAGCGTCAGCCCGCCCCGCAGGCGCACCACGCCCAGGACGCCGCCCGCGCTGCCCAGGCCCTTGCCCCAGTTCTCGGAGAGCGTCCCCAGGCTGGAGACCAGCAGCAGCTTCGGCGTCCGGTTCTCGCCGAAGGAGGCCTCGTCGCCGGTGATGTCATACCCCCACACGACGCTGTGGCGGCTGCGGTACTCGTTGTCACCATCGCTGCTCCAGACGAGCAGCTCCGTCACCTGCCGTGGCCGCGTCAGCACCAGGAGCAGATCCCGGCTCTGGCCGTTGACCGGCACCCCCATCGCCACCCGCAGGCCATTCACTTCGTGCTTGTAGAAGGGCTCGTAGTTGGCCCAGTGGTTGGCATAGAGCGCCCCCTGGGGCACCCAGCTCCCATGGGCCCCGAAGGAGTTGCCCAGGGTGGGCTGGGAGGGATCGGACACGTCGAGCATGCGGATGGCCTGGATGGGAATACCTGCGATGTCGAACTCGCTGCCCCCTGCAGAGACGCCCACCTGCTCCACCGCGTAGACCGTGCCCCGGTTCAGCACCAGCTCCGAATAAGTGCCCACCCCCGCCAGGGTCCCCACCGTGTCCGCGCCGCGGATGGTGAAGGACCAGGCCACCGGATCCAGGCTGTCCCCGTCCTGATCCGTGAGGAACGGCGAGAGCCGCACCGCCACCGTGGCCCCCAGGCCCAGCCGCTGGTCCGGCACCAGCCAGACGCTCTGCACGCGGGTGGCGGAATCCGTCACCTCCTGGCCATTGGTGATCACCTTGAAGGGCACGTCCACGCCATTCACCGTCAGCGAGAACGATGAGGCCGTGGCGTTCTGGACGGGCTCGCTGAAGGTGATCTTAACGAGGGCGGAGGGCTCCACCCCCGTTTCACCGGGGGCAGGGTCCCGGCTCAGCACCACGGGCTTGCCCGGCAGGCTGGGGCCCAGCTGGTCGGCGGGGGTCACCACCACCGCCAGGCTGGTGGCGCCCTGGGTGGGTTTCGCGGTCCAGGCCAGGATGTCGAGGTGCCAGGTCCCCGCCTCGGTGAAGGTCACCGGGAACTCCGTGGGCAGGGCCCCGAAGGTCTGCGTCAGCGAGCCGCTCACCGTGCCCCGCACCACGGGCTGGCTGCCGGTTTCCGTCGTGATCCGCAGCGTGGCGCTCTCCCCCGCCGCGAACACCGTGCGGGCCGTGCCCGTGCTGTCCAGCAGCAGGGCCCGGGGCCGCGGGGCCGCGAGCGTCGGATCGAAGGGATCGCCCCCCTGGCTGGTGATGGCCAGGGAGTGCTCCCGGCTGGTCCAGGGCAGGCCCAGGTCGGGCGCGCTGGGGGAGTTGGGGTCGATGCTGGTTTCGCCCGTGCGCGGGTCCACCGCGAAGAGCGCGATCCAGCTCTGGCCGGGGATGGCTCCCGCCAGGGGCCCGCCGACGCTGAGGTAGCGGCCCAGGGCGTCGCAGGTGGCCAGGAGGCGGCCCCGGGCCAGCCGGCCCCGCCGCGCCGCCTCCAGGTCCGCCGTCCCGCTGTAGCGGTGGACCTCGGCGCCGGGCAGGACGCCGTAGCAGGTGGCCGAGGCGGAGCCCCCGCAGGGCGCCAGGCCGTTCCAGTTCCGGTAGACGGTGCCCGAGTGGTAGCGGTATTCCGGGGTGGCGGTCTCCGGGAAGCCCAGCAGGAAGATGTCCAGGAGGGCGCCAGTCAGGCCGCCGCCGATGTAGAAGGGGCGCTCGGTCCCGGCGCCGGGGGCCAGGGCTACCTTGGCGGTGGTAGCCGGGGCGGCGGCAGGGGCGGCCACCAGCTTCACGGCCTGCCGCTGGACCACGGTGCCCAGGAGGGGATCGGGCAGGCGCAGGCCGCCGAGGCTGACCAGCCGGGGCCCTGCGGCGGTGGTGCGCAGCTCGGCGGTGTCCAGGAGGATCAGGGCCTCATCGGTGCTGCCGTCGGGCAGGGTGGTGATTTCCTTGCGGAAGAGGGCGAGGGGGCCGTTGCCGAACCAGGCCGTGCCGGGGGCCGTGTCCACGCCCGCCGGGAGCAGGGCCAGGGGCAGCTCCACCACGGGCGGGGTCTTGAAGGTCAGCTCCTGGCTGGCCCTGAGGCGCAGGGCGGGCCGCAGGGCTTCGCCTTCGCGCAGCGCCCCCTCCGGGGGGGTGGGGGCTTCGGTGAGGACTTCGACGCTGAGCTCCACGGGCCCGTCCAGGGCCTCCTTGGGCACCAGGAGGGCGAGACCGCCAGGCCCTTCCACCCGGCCCCCGTCCACGCCCAGGGTGGTGCGCCCATCCGGCGCCACGTAGCGGCCGATGGTGCCAGCCACGCTATGCCCATCACGGAACTGCACGGTGACCGTGAGGCGCTCGCCCAGGGAGGCCTTGAGCTGGAAAACCAGGGCCCCGGCGAGGGGCATGACGCCGGTGCCGAGGGCGCCCATGGCCGGGGCGACCACCTCGACCAGGGACCAGGGGGGCACAGATCCTTCGGGCAGGGTGACGGTGACGTCCAGGGCCTCGGTGGGGTAGCTGAGCTGGATGCGGCTGAAGTCCACGGCGGGATCCTGGGCCGTGGCCTGGGTGGTGAAGCGCCGCGTGAAGGCGGGCGCCACCTCGCCGGAGAGCGAGGCCAGGCCGGCGGTGGCCACCCGGTAGGTGGCGCCCGCGGCCAGGGGGTCCACCGGGGTCAGCAGCAGGGTGCGGCCGTCCTGGGAGAGGCTGCGCCGGACGGGGATCGCGTCGGCGGGGGCGCTGTCGAGGCTGAGCCTGACCTGGTCCAGGGTGGCGGGATCGGCGGCGGTGGAGACCAGCACCTGCACCACGCTGCCCACGGACACTTCGGCCAGCTCCTCCGGGATCACCGTGGTGATGCGGAAGGGCAGGGTGGCCAGACGCAGGCTGTTGCCGGTGCTGGGCACGGCGACGGCCAGGGTGCCAGTCAGGCCCAGGTCCCGGCGGGCGCCCCGGACGGTGGCGGCGGCCCCGCCCGCGGGCACTAGGACCGGCACCGCGAAGGCACCCTCGGGGCCGGAGGTGGCCAGCAGGAAGCCGCCCTCCGCGACCATGTCCGCCACGGCAGCGTCGCCGGGGGAGGCGTCGGTAGGGGAACCACTCTCGCGGAGGGGCGCTGAGGGGGCGGAGGAAGGACGAGAAGAGCCTGTTGTCATCCGGGCCTTCACCCCCAGCTTGGCGATCAGGGGGGTGGCCACGCTGGCGGGCAGCCACGCGGTGCCGCTGACCCAGTCCCAGGGCTGGGCGGGCGCCAGGACGGCGAAGCTGCCGCCCTCCAGTACGGCGTTGCCGCCGGGCGGGGTCTGCAGGACCCAGGCGCTGCCCTGGGGGGCCAGGGCGCCCACGGCCAGCACCAGCCGCTCACCCTGCACCACGCGCCGCTGGAGCAGCAGGGGGCGCGCGGTGGCCGGCAGGGAGAGGGTGTCCAGGCTGAGGCCCAGGCCGGAGAGCAAGGTGCCCACGATGTCGACGCTGAAGGACTTGGCCACCGCCCCCTGGGTCGCCAGCTCGGGCCAGAGGGCCGCGGGATCGCCGGGGTCCGCGGAGAGCCGCACCAGGGTGGTGCCACCCACGGCGCCCGGGGCTAGGGACAGGTTCACGCCTCCGGAGCTGACGGTGCCGCCACCCGCCCCGATCAGGTCGGAGCCACTCTGGGCCACCTGGACACCGTCGTGGTAGAAGCCCACGAAGATGCGGCCTTCCACCAGGTCGGAGGGGGTGAAGGTCCGGCTCATGCGGACCGGCAGGCGCAGGCCCAGGCCCTCTGGGGCACCGGTGAGCACGGGCAGGCCGTCCACCACCTCGAGCAGCCAGCGGGAGGCCACCGCATCCTGGCTGAGCACGTCCGGCTCGATGAGGCTCTGGTCCAGCAGCACGTAGCTCTCCAGCACGTCCACGGTGATGACGGCGCCGCTGGGGGCCGCGGCGCCGTCCTGGAAGCCCAGGCTGAACCGGGCCGTGGCGCGGGCGCCGCGCAGGGCGTCCATGGTGGCCAGCAGGGCCGGGACCACGCTGCCGGTGGCGGTCAGGCCCGGGTGCCAGTCCGCCCCCTCGTAGCCAGGCAGGAGGGACCCTGCCATGGGCAGCGGGGGGTTGGTGGGCGAGGGATCGGCGAGTACCAGGGCATAGCCGCCCACCGCCGGCAGGGGCAGGCCGCTGAGGGTGCTGGCGGAGAGGGCGGCGGACAGCACCAGCCAGGTGTGCGTCGCGTCGTCCCAGCGGACCCAGGCATAGGTGGCGTCTTCGGGCAGGGCGGGGGTGGCCTGGGGCAGGGTGAGCGAGGCGGTGCCCGGGGCCCCGAGTCCCGCGCCGTCCGCCTGCAGCCACCAGGCGGCCACCGGGGACCAGCCCAGGGGCAGGAGGGCGGGCAGGCCCTGGGTGGAGAGGGGGGTGGCGGAGAGGCTGCCGTTACCCAGCAGGGCCGGGGCTGGCAGGTCCACCTGCAGGGCGCCGCCGCAGAAGGCGCCGTGGAAGGCTGAGATGTCCGCGGGCTGGCCGGGGTCCAGGGCGGTCAGGCGGGCGTCCAGGGCGGTCTGGGCCGCGCCGACGGTGAGGGCCGCGGAGCGCCAGACCGACGTGAATCTGGGCTTTTCCACCTTGATCCAGTTCTGGGGCAGGGCCGTGGGCAGAGCCGCGCGGCCGTGCCCATCCAGGGGCTGACCAGGGCTGCTTTCCAGGGTGGCCATGGCGGTGCCGTCGCCCAGGGGGAGGCTGCGGCGGTCGTCGAAGGCCTCGATCACCAGGGCGCCCTGGTCATAGACCGTGACATAGGTCCTGGCGGTGACGGTGGCGCCCTGGGCATCGGTGCCCAAGGCCTCCACGGGAAGCTGGGTGCCAGGCACGGCATCCGCGGGCACCTGGGCCTGGACTGCCGCGAAGGGGTCGGTCACCGTGGCCAGGGCGCGGCCGTTCCAGGAGAGCTCCGCTTTCACCAGGGTGGTGCCGACCTCGGGGAAGACCTGGAGGGGGATGCGGTCGCCGGGCCGGGCCGTGTCGGGCGCCCGCAGGCGCAGGCGCGGCAGCTCGGGCACGAACAGCACCTCCCGCTGCTCGGTGAAGGTCTGGCCTGCCACGGTGCCCACGGTCAGCACCAGAGTGTTGGGGCCCGTGGCCTCCAGGGCGACGCTGCCGGTGAAGCGGCCCGAGGCGCCGGTGCCCGTGAGGATCATGGCCTGCCCGTTGACGCTGACCGAGCTGACGCCGGGCAGGTCCGCCTGGCCCTGGATGGCCACGGCGCGGGTCTGGCTGCGGCTGCCCGCGAGCGGCACCTCCCACTGGTAGGTGGCATCCGGGGTGGTGGGCGGGGCGGAGGTCACGCGCACCTGGTCGCGGCCGGTGTTGCCGACCGCATCCCGGGCCTCGGCCGCGAGGGTGTTGAGACCCCGCTGCAGGGGCGCCTCTGCCGTGAAGAGGAGGGTGGCGGGGTCCACGGTGGCGGCCAGCCCGTTGACGGCCACGCTGGCGCCCGGGCGCAGGACTCGGCCCCGCACCGTGGTGCTGACCGCGGGGGTGGCCATGCCGTCCAGGGGCCAGTCGATGCGCACGCCGAAGGGGGTGGTGAAGCGGTTCAGGATCCGGCTGGCCTGCCCCGATCCGCCGAAGCGGTTGACGGCCACGGCCCGGAAGGTGTTGGGCCCCTCGGCGAGGGGGACAGGGAGGCTAAAGCGGCCGTCGGCATCGACGGGCACCGCGCTGCCATTGAGGGTCACAGTGAGGGGCTTGAGGAAGTCCCCGCACTCGACGTGGCCCACGAGGGTGGTTGTGGCGGCGGTGGTCTGGGCACCCTCCAGGGGGGTTTCGAGAATGACCCTGGGCAGCTCGGTCCCCACGCTGAAGTGGCGCTCGAGTCGGCTGGTGTTGCCGGCGCGGTCCGTGGCTTCGAGCACCAGAGTGACCGGACCATCCGGAGCCGTGAGTGCGTTCGCAACCCAGTAGGGCGCCAGGGAGGTGTCGCCGACCGAGGGGGTTTGCAGCGTCAGGACGACGCCGTTGAGGGTGGTTGCGGCGGTCTCGGACAGGGTGGCCTGGGCCTGGAAGCTGGCGGTGGCCAGGAGGGCGCCCTCGGCGGGGGTGGGCCCGGCCCAGGCCAGGGTGGGCGGGGTCCAGTCCAGGACGATGGCCCGCGAGGCGTGGCCGGTGTTGCCGGCGGCGTCCGTGGCCAGGGCCACGAGCAGGAAGCTGCCTTCGCCGGGGCTGAGGGTGGTCTCGAAGCTGCCGTCGGCGGCGGGCTTCAGGGCCTGGCCCGCGACGAGGAGGGTGGCCGTGGGGTCATCCACCTGCCCCTTCACCGCCACGCTGTGCTGGTTCGTGATGAGGCCCTCGGCGGGCGCGAGGAGGGTCACCACAGGGGCGAGGGTGTCGCAGCGGGTATCCCCGGCCAGGGCGCTCACGTTGCCGGCGGCGTCCACGGCCTGGAAGGCCAGGTGGTTCGCGCCTTCCGTGAGGCTGAGGGTGGCCTGGAACCGGCCCCCGGCGTCCAGGGGGAGGCTCTGGCCGTTGAGGCTGAGCAGGGCCCCGGGATCATCCACGGTGCCCGCCACGCTTAGGCTCCGGGTGCCCACGAGGGCGGGGAGCGGTTGGCTGAGGGTGATGCGCGGCGGGGTGCGATCGATGACGATGTGGCGCGTGTCCTGGGCCTTGTGCCCGAGGGCGTCGGTGGCTTCAGCCAGGATGGTCAGGGGGCCTTCGGCGGGGCTGAGGCTGAGGGCGAAGTGGCCCTGGGCATCCAGGGGGGTGGGCTGGCCGTTCACCTGCAGGGTGGCGGTTGGATCGGAGGCCTGGCCGGAGACGGGCACCTGGGCCGCGCGGGTGAGCAGCCCCTCGGTGGGTTCGGCGAGACTGAGGGTGAGGCTGCCCGTGGGCGGGGGTGGCGGCGGGGTGCAGGTGACTGTGCGCGAGACGCTGGCGCTGCGCGGCGCCAGGCCCTGGCCCACGGCCAGGAAGGTGAAGGTGTTGCTGCCGCTGGTCAGGGCCAGGGTCGTGCTGAAGGCGCCGCTGCTGGACAGCGCCACGGGCGCGCCGTTGATGGTGAGGGTCGCGTCGGCTTCGCTGACCACGCCCGCGGCCTGCAGGCTGGGGGTGGTGAAGGTGGCGCCGTCCAGGGGGGCGCTCACGGTGAGCAGAAGCGGGGGGCGCTTGAAGGTCACCTGGCGGGTGACCCGGGCCTCGGCGAGGCCCGAGGGGGGTAGCAGGGAGGAGCCCCGGCCGGTGGCGACGGTGGCTTCGGTCCAGGCCTCCACGGTCAGCGTGTTCGACCCTTCGGTGAGCGTGAGGTCCAGGTCGAAGCGGCCATCGGCCCGCACGGTGACCGGCTGGCGGTCCACGGCCACGGCCGCGCGGGGTTCGGAAACCGTGCCCTGCAGGCGCAGGCTGGGGGCGGCGACGATGGCGCCTTCGACGGGTGTTTCGACAGTCAGTGTCAAGGCGGCTGGCCCCGGGATCTTAGCGTGAGTGCTGCCGCCGCAGTGGAGGCCCAGCAGCGCCGCGAGGCCCACCGCCAGGGCCAGGGCCGCCTCGCGCAGCGGGAGGGGGCGCGGGAACCTCGGGCCGGGCCTCATTTCCCACCTCCAGCGGCGGTGGGCGGTGGCGCCGCCTGGGCTGCGCCGAAGCGCAGGCCGAAGGCCACGCCGAACTGGAAGCCGGGCGCGTGGGCCCTGGCCACGGTGCCTGCGGCGGGGTTGTCGGCGGCGCCCAGGTGGTCCAGGTCCGCGAGGTAGGCGAGGCCGCCGGGCCTCGGGTGCTGGAAGGGGGCAGCCACTTCCAGGGCGGCGTAGGGACGGCCCCAGCTCGTGGGTCCGAAGTGGAACTGGGCCAGGGCCCGCCACCAGAGGCGGTGGAACACCGCGCCGCTGCGCAGGCCGGGCGGGGCCTGGGCGATGATGCTCTCGCGGCGGACGTCCAGGCCGAACCCCGGCTCGAAGCGGCCGAAGGTATGGAAGCCGGTCAGGCCCGCCAGCCATTGCTGCTGGAGCCGGAACTCGGCTCCCACGGTCCCGCCGGCGCCGGCGGAGTTGCGGTAGCCCAGGGGACTGCGGGTGCCGAAGGTGAGGCCCCCGGAGGCCTGGAGCCGGTTGGCTCCCTGGCGCAGGAGGTCCCAGCCAAGGCGGGCGCCCCAGAGCTCCTGGTCCGGGGCCTCTACCCTCAGCCAGCCCGCCGGGGGAATTACGACCATGTTGTCCAGGCGGGCCTGGTCCCGGCAGAGCTGGAGCTCCCAGGGGCCGGGGGTCGGCTGCGCCACGCCCTGGGCCCAGACGGGCAGCGCCCCCAGCGCGGCGGCGAGGAGCCCCAGGGCGGGGCCGCGGGCAGTCTTGCTCAGGGCAGGCACAGGGGGCCTCGGGGGGGCGTCGGCATGGGGCTCACTTGGTTTGGGACGGGCTGGAGGAGGGCTTGCGCAGGTCCAGCAGCAGGCACCGGTCCGTGCCCGCGAGGGGGACGCGGTAGATGGGGGCAGGGCTGCTAGTACCTTGGCTCTTAGGCGTGGCGGGGGAGGGGCCGGGAGCCCTGGCCTGGACGAATCCATAGGGATTCCTCCATAGATAGATCCAGAGGAATTTCCAGTTCGTCTCTGGCGTGACCACACCATTGGCGTAGCCGTAAAGCGAACCGTAGAGGGGCGAGTCGGCGAAGGCCTCGACCACGAAGGGGACATCGGGTAGGGCCCAGGGCGACGCGCCATACCTCGTTGACAAAATCCAATAGGTCGGGGTTTCCCAGTCCACAGGCAGGTCACTGCCCTGGTGGCGAATGGTATAGGATCCCCAGGTCAGGTTGGAGGCATCGAGCCACTCCCCATACGGGCCCAGGAACCACGGCTGGAAATGCAAGCCCGGGGGGCTTTCGGAAATATTCACGGACCGGGTCTCATCGGCGGCGAGGGGAGGCAGGGCCACCTGCTGGGGCGCTTCGGAATTTTCGAGATCAGCCCAGAGCCCGGTCGCGCCGGCAGGTACGCGCACAGGGCCAAGCAGGGTTGAATTCTGGCTGTACCAGTGGGCGGCCCAGGGGGCCACCAGTCCAGGTGTGGACAGCGGGAGGCCGATCCTGAACCAAGCCCTGGATGGCACGCTGACCTGGAGCCAGGCATGGGCCGGCATGGCTGCATCGACGCTCAGGGCTTGGCCCAGGGGGGGGATCAAGGTCTCCTTGGCGCTACCCAGGCCGGAGTCCTGATCGTAGACGATGGTCTGGCTGCTGCTGCCGGGGGCCTGACCCAGCAGCAGCAGCCAAGCCTGGCCCTGCTCGTCCGTCCAGAGCGGGAGGGACAGCTGCCTGGCGGCATAGGTCTCCAGGATCAGGTTGGCCGCGGGTTTGGGCATGGGCGTCAGGCCATCCCGGTCGTAGAGGCGGTAGCGCACGACGCTTAGGTCCAGTTGCAGGGTCTCCTGGATCTGGTCCCCATCGGCGGGGATGCGCAGGGCTCCCTGGGCGCTGGTTTCGACCCATGTCCCGAGGGGGCGCAACGATGCGCTGCTGCTCAACCCTAGGCCCGAGGGGAGTTCGAGGTTCAGGGCCTCACCGATGACGCAGTACCAGGTCTGGCCCGTGCTGCCCTCCCGGAGCTGCAGGTAGGCCCCCAGGGCCGGGGTATGGCCGTCCCCAGCCAGCACCTGGGTTGTCCAGCTCAGGCGGATGTAGGGCAGGGTGACCGTTCTTTCCAGCCGTCGCCCGATGTCTGCGGTGGCTACGGTGAGCTCGAAGGTGGCCAGCTCGCCGAAGTTGGGGTCCTGGATGGCGCAGGTGTGAGTGCCCAAAGGGAACAGGAAGGGGTAGGCGGGATCGCTGCCGGGAATCACGAGGGTCCCGGGCTGGAAGGTTGGTGCCGTGGAGGCCTTCAGGACAAGCTTCAGGCCATGCTCCTGCGCCAGGGTCCGGCCCTGGGTGTCCCTGAAGTGCAGGGTCAGGGCTGCTGCCGTGAACTGCAGCCGGACGTCCTGGCTGATGCGGGTGGCATCGGTTTCCGGGGTGACCTGCACGGGGAAGCTGGCGAGTTCGTTCCCGGCCTCATCTTTGATGCCAAAGCTGTGGGTGCCTTCGGGGAAGTGCTCGCCCAGGATCAGGTCGCTGCCCTGGCTAGTGGAGAAGGTCAGATCCGGTGGGATGAAGTCCGGGATCGTGCTGGCTCTCAGGCGCAGGGTGAGGGTGCCTGCGAATGGCAGGGGTTGGCCATCCTGGTCCTTGAGGTGGAGGGTCAGGGCGGCCAGGGCCGGCAGCTTTGGGGTCAGATTGGCAAAGGGCGCGGAGGCCTCCAGGGAGGCCGTGGCACTGGTCTTCCAGGTCCACACGGACCCTGAGGAGGAATCCACGCTGCCATCCTGACCGGTGCCTACCAGGCGGCTGACTTCCAGGAGGTAGGTGCCGGGGGCCAGGTTGTCCCAGCTGTAGCTGGGGCTGGCGCAGGAGTAGGCGGTGGTCTGCCCTGCGTGCTGGGACGTGATGCTCCACCTCAGGGAGTCGAGAGCAGACGTCGTCGCTGGAGGGACAGAGCCGTTGGCGCGCAGGGCCGAGAGGTGAATCCCGCCGCCCAGGACCAGGGTGACGGCGCCGACGGGCGAGCTTGCCGCTAGGGTGTAGCCCGGCAAAACCCATCCGGCGTGATAGAACGGATCGTACGTATACGGGGTCAGGTCGAAGGCTAGGCCGAAGGGAATGTCCGTCAAGGTGGCCTGACCGGCAGCGTCCGTGGTGGCGGATCTCTGATACCCGGCAGAGACGTAGGCCCCGGAAGCTGGGGTGCCGCTGGAGGTCTTTACCAGGACCCGGACCCGGCCCAGGGGCAGGGTCAGGGCGAGGGCCTGCACCCCGCCTATTTGGGTCAGCGTGAAGGCCTGGTCAGGCAGCCGGGGATTCCATGGATCGGACGTAGAGCCGTAGTAATCTTGCAGGATCAGCGGGGTGTTGAGGGGCAGGCTGGAGAAGGCGCAGGTTCCGCTGGAGTCGGTGGTGCCGAATTCCAGGTAGGCCCCATCCCGGTAGACCCCAAATAAGCGCCCTGACTTCGGTTGGCCATCGGCGGTGAGCACGGTCACCTTCAGGCCGCCACTGCCCAGTAGCTGGAGTGTGCCCGAGACCGTTCCGCTCTCGGGCACCGTCACGGCGGCCCGTGTGGTGAAGCCATTGGCGTCGTTGGTCACGGCGAGCTGGGCCAGGCCGGGGGCCACCGACGGGAAGGTGACCACGCCGCTGTCATCCGTGGCTAAGTTGTACGACCCGCCATCGGCACCCGTGAGGCGAACGTACTGCCACCTTGGCACCCGGGCCCCGGCAGGATCCACGACGGTGACCTGGACACTGCCCAGGCCGGGCAGGCGCAGGCTGGCCTGGGTGGTGGCGTCGGAGGCCACGGTCACCGTGAGGGGGGCCAGGGTGCCACCCGTGCGCGGGTCGCTCAGGGTCAGGGACCAGGTCCCGGGCAGGAGGTTGGGCCAGAGGATCTGGCCATTGGTTTGGGAGGTGGAGGACCACCATGACTGGCCTTCCGGCTGGGCGACGCTCACACCGGCGGCGTTGGCGGTGTAGGGTGTGCCATCCGGGCCGAGCACCTGGAGGTTCAGGGTCCCCACGGCGGGGAAGGTCAGAGTGAGTCGGTAGTCGGTGCCCGCCTGGGCGGTGAGGGTGCCGGAGGATTGAACCAGGCCGTTCGAGTTGGGCATGGTGGCGGTGAAGGTGTAGGTCCCGGGCGTCGCCAGCCAGGGACCAGCCAGGCCTTCGGAGTTCGTGGTGAGAGACCCGAAGTAGGGGCAGGACACGGATGCACCAGTGACGGGATTGCCGTGGGCATCCAGCACCCGGGCCATCAGCGGGGCGGCTTCCGGTAGGACCAGCTCCTGGTTCTGGGTGACCGCCACCGTGCGGGTCACCACGAGCTGGGGCGAATTGCCCGGGATCGTGATGCTGACCGTGCCGCCATCGGGAGGCTGGGTGGTGAAGGTCGACCCCCCCACCTGACTGACGCGCGGGGCCAGGGCTTCGGCCGGCACGAAGACGAGGCTGCAGGAGCTTTTGTTGGCTGGGCTGCGGCCCAGGTGGTCCTTCAGGCTGAACAAAGCGGAAGCTGTCCAGGGAGCCAGGGGCTCGGCCAGCGGGATCTGGGCGGGCAGCCAGTTGCTCCAGGCCGTGGGGGTGCCGCTGTAGACCCACTCCGGGGCGCCGTGCTCGAGGCGATCCAGCAGACGGAGGGCGCCTGGGCGGGCCCAAGTACTCGTGGTCGAGGAGGTGTAGGGAGCGAGGGCCAGACTCAGGGTCTTCTGCTCGCCTGGGGCCAGGGTCCACTCGGGCCAGGTGAAGCCGTTGGCGTCCGCAGCCACGGGCAGGTCGGGTCCGTTGCCCCAGAGGACGGAGCCGACGGTCCCGAGCACCCCCCGGTCTGGAGTGGCGCCCGTCAGGAGGGGCTGGGCCTGCCCTGATGGGAATCCCTGGAGGGTGCCGAAGTTGGTGAGGGCGTGGCGGAGGGCGACGCGATGGGGGATCGAGTCGGGGTTGCGCAGGCAGATCTCATCCCGGGCCACCACGGTCTGGGGTGCCAGGGTGCGGGTTAGGGTGACCTGGACGGCTCCCAGGCTGGTGGTGTAGGTGAGCTGGTGGTCCCGCTCCAGCCACTGGGCGATGCCACCGGGCGCAGCGGGGGAGGTCTCTCCCCCACCATCCACCTTCAGGTAGGCGCGGACGGAGTTGTTGTAGGGGAGCGTGGTTCGTCCATCCGCTCCGATGACAAACTGAACCATTGCGTACCAATCCGTGCGCCCAAAATACAGCGTCTGTGGCAGGGACACGGAGTTCGGCAGCAGGGTCAGGTTCAGACTCACGCTGCCGCCATCCGCAGCAAGGCTTAGGTCCCCTGCGGCGACGGCGGTGGCGGTGCTGGCGGTTATGTGGTGGCTGCCAGTGAGGGCCTCGGCCTGGGTCCAGTGGCCAGCGGCATCCGTGGGGTTGGTGGTGCCGCCATCGATGCGGATAACCACGCCCGTCATGGGGCTGCCGCCCTGGCTGGTCACGGTGCCCGAGAGCTGGCCGAAGCCCGTGGCGTGGAGGCTCAGCGCGGTCTCGCCGTTCTTCACCAGGGGCAGGGCGCCCAGGCTGAGCTGGAAGCCGCTGGGTAGGTTCACATAGCCGTAGGCGAAGCCGCTGCCGTAGTCGAGCTGGGGCGAGGGCGTGGGCACCACCAAGGTGCCGTCGGCCAGCAGGTCGAAGGCCTGACCGCCGAGGGTGGCTCGGGTTCCCACCGGCCAGGCGAGGGTGGCATCGGCCCGCTGGATGCGGCCGGAGAGGGTGCTGATGTCCCGTTCCTTCAGGGTGAGGCTGAGGGCACCGTCCAGGGCCAGGGTGCCGCTGGCCGTGTAGGAGCGGCCGCTCAGGGTGGCCTGGGCGCTGATGCCGCCCTCCAGGACGCCCGTGAACGTGGCCGTGCCTTGGGCATTCGTGGCGCCCTGCAGGCTCTGGCCACTGGACCAGGCGCTGGTGTTGGCCAGCGTCACGGTCTGGTCCGCCAGGGGGGCGTTGTCCGGGGCCAGGGTCTTCACCGTGACCGTGCCCGTGCCTTTCAGGGTGAGGTTGAGGGTGCGGGTCTCGCCGTCCACGGCGAAGGTGATGCTGTCCACGCTGCGGTCCGCCTTGCCGCTGACCGAGGCCGTGACGGCGACGCTGCCCAGGGGCAGGCCCAGCAGGCCGTAGGCGCCGAGGGCGTCGGTGGTGGCGGTCAGGCCGTTTGCGGTCACGGTGGCGCCGGGCACGAGCTGGCCCTTGGCGTCCCGCACGACCCCCTGCAGGGTGCCGAAGGCCGGGGCGACGAGGGCCACGACGGTGACGTCGTTCTTGGCCAGGGTGAGGCTGCCCAGGGCGAGGCTGGCACCGCCCGGCAGGAGGACCTGCAGGGGCACCGAGTAGGTCACGTAGTCCAGCAGGGGTTCCGGCGTGGGCGGGAGCAGGGTCCCGTCTGTCTGCAGGCTGTAGCTGCGGCCCTGGATCGAGACGGTGGTGCCCGCGGGCCAGGCATTCGCCGCCACGGCGCGCTGGACCCGGCCGCTGAGGCGGCTGATGTCCCGCGTGCGGAGCTCCAGGTTCAGCGTCCCACCCGCCGCGAGGGCTCCGGTGACGGATCGGGTCTGGCCGTCCAGGGTGGCGCTGGCCAGGAGGCTACCTTCGAGGATTCCGGCGAAGGCCACCAGCCCATCGCTGCCGCTGAGGCCCGTCTGCACGGACCCATCTGAGTAGAGGCTGGTGTTTCGCAGCGACACGGTCTGGCCGGGATAGGCCGTGCCGTCCTCGTGGATCACGCTCACCTGCACTGTGCCCGTGCCCTTCAGCCGCAGATCCTGGGCCTGGACGGCCCCGTCGGTGCCGAGTATCACGGTCACCAGGCCGCGGTCGGGTCGCCCGGGCAGGGTGCCCAGGAGGGTGTAGGTGCCCAGGGCCAGGGGCTCGAAGCGGTAGCGCCCGGTGGCCGAGGTGAAGGTCGCCAGGCCCAGGGCCGGGAGCTCCACCTTGGCCCCGGCCAGGGGCTGGCCGGAGCTGTCGGACACGAGGCCGGTGAGGGCGCCCTGGTCCGGCGCGGGGTAGCGGGTCTCCAGGCGCTGCCCATGCTGGGTCAGGGTGACGGTGGGTGGAGTCCCCAGCAGGCCGAAGCCACTGGCTTGAATGGACATGGGCTGTCCGATCCAGAGCGGGCCCGCCAGGTAGCTGCCATCGGCCTGGAGCTGGGCGCTCCAGACCGGGGTTCCAGCCCCGCTCACGCCCACCGAGGACCCCGACAGGATCCGTCCGGAGGTGGTCTGCATCCGCACGGACACGGTGCCCAGGCCCACCGCGGGGATGCTCACCGCCTGGACGCTGCCCGCGGGGGCATCGACCGTGAAGGTGGTGGTCAGCAGGGGCTGGTTGGGCGCCCCGCTCACCTGGACCAGGAAGGACCCCTCGGGCAGGCCCGCCAGAGTGGCTTTGCCACTGGCATCCAGATCGCAGGCCCACTGCCCTCCGTAGAGGCCGGTGGGGGTGAGGACGGCGTGGGCGGGGCCCGGCGCGGACGTGCCATCGGGATAGACCAGGGCCAGGGCCACAGTCCGGGGCTGGGGCTGGCGCAGGATGACTTCTTCCAGGGTCTGGGTGCCCTGCGGCGTAAAGGGCAGGGTGGCGATGACGGTGGTGGTCTGCTCCTTCCAGCCATCGAGACGGTAGGTCTGGCCGGCCTTCAGGTAGCGGAAATAGAAAGTGGGGTGGTCGGGGTCGAAGAGGTCGCCGGTGGTAACGGCCCGGTTCAGCTCCTGGCCCTGGGCATTCCGCAGGAGCACGGTCATGGGGATCTTGTTGCCGGCGGCATCGAGGGTCCAGCCCTTCACGTCCACGAAGGGCGGCAGGGTGCGGTCCAGGGTCACGGTCTGCCCTTCCCCAGGAAGGGTGAAGGTCTCGCTCCAGGCTTCGGTGAGGCCATCGTCCCAGAAGGCCCGGAGGCGCAGCGGCGTTCCGCAGGGCAGGGCGCCGATCTGGAAGGTGCCGCTGCCGTCGGTGCCGCTGGAGGCCAGCACCGCGCCATTCGGCCCCAGGACGGTGAGGGCCAGCGGGGGCAGTAGGGGCCTCAGGGCATCGGAGAAACGCCCCTTGAGGGTGCCGATGGCTTCCAGGGCGAGGTTCACCTCCCGGTCCTCGTGGGCACTGGTGAGCGTGATGGGGGCGGACCAGCCCTTGCGGCCCGAGAAGGTGGTGGCGGCCACTGTGAAGGCCTGGTTGAGGGGCAGCTCGGTGAAGCGGAACGCACCGCTGGCGTCCGTGGCGGCCTCGGCGTTCGAATAGCCGTTGGACGACAGGGTCACGGAGATGAAGGACGCCGGGTTGCCGAGGGGATCCGTCACCACCCCGTGGAGGGCCGCCGTGGGGGCGGTGCGCACCAGCACGGTCACCACCTGGCCTTCCCTTTCCAGCACTGCCTGGACGGCCTCGCCGCCCTTGGCGGAGACCCACCCTGCCCCCTGGCGGACCTTCGCGACCGTGGTATCGCCATCCAGGTTCGTCGGGGCGACCGCCCCGATCGAGGCGAAGCCGGCAAGGTTCGGCAGCACGTCCGCAACGGGATTCCCATCGGGATCCTGTACATGGATCCGCAGGCTGCCGTAGGCCAGGGCCTGGAGCTGGAAGGGCTGGAGATCCCCGCCCTCCTTGGTGACGTTGAGCGTGGTCGCCCCGCGGTAGAGCCCCTGAAGATCCGAGAGGCTCACGGTGTAGGGGCCGATGGGCAGATCCAGGAGGCTGCCTTGGCCGTGGGTGTCCAGCATGGCGCCCCGGTTGAGGCCGCCCACCAGGAGCTTCCAGCCCGCGAGGTTGAGGGCGGGCGCCCCGGGTGGAGGCAGGGCCGTACCAAAGAGGGAGCGTACCTCGTTCAGGACGAGGGTCTTCTGGATCTCGCCTTCGCCGGCAGACCGGGAGAAGGTCAGCCCGCCCATGGTCAGGGTGACGGGGTCCGTGGCGAAGGCGCTGTAGTCGCCCGGGGGCAGATAGAACCCGGCCCGCCCCTCTGCATCCGCCGTCGCCTCCGTGGTGAAGCCCAGGGCCGGGCCGCCCTGGTAGGCCACGGAGAGGCCTGCCCTCGTGACGGGGGCCAGATGCTCGTCTAGTATCTGGAGGGTGACAGGCCCCTTGTCCAGGCAGGTGATGACGACCTCGGTGTAGGCGTTCTCGCGAACCTCCACGGTGGCGCGGCCCATCTGGCGGCTGTCCGGGTCCCAGGCCTCCAGCCGGAGGGTGCCCGCCGGCAGTGGATAGAAGACGAAGCGGCCTTCGACGCCCTCCTGGAAGCTAGGCGAGACGCCCAGCCACCCATCGGCCGCGTTGCCGCCACTGCCGTAGGCGTCCACGCGCCCGGCGGGAACCATGCTGCCATCGGCCCGGCGCAGCAGGCCGCGGATGCCGCCGATGGGCTGGAGCTTCACGGTCACTTCCGCATCGCCGCCCCCCACGGGAATGGCTGCCGAGACCAGGCCCTGGAGGCCCGTGGGGTTCTTGACCTGGACCAGGACCTGCCCTTCCAGCAGGGCCTCGAAGGTCAACTCACCCTGCTGGGCGGGGGGGAGCTTCTGGGCCAGCTCGGGCAGGTCGTAGGGATCGAGCATGGACTGCCCGCTGCAGGGATCGCCGGTGGCCTTGCTGTGGGTCAGGGTGACCACGGCCTCGGGCAGCACCCGTCCCAGGCTGTCCTGCACGTAGACCTTCAGGTTGCCCTTGCCCCAGAGGCGGAGGTTGCGGGTCTGGGATTCCTCCTGCTTCATGGTGAGTGAGTGGACGGTGATATCACCGGACCCGGGGTCCTCCACGCGCAGCCGGTAGCAGCCGGCGGGAATGACCTTGGCGAATTTGTAGAGGCCGTTGTCCTGCACGCTGACCTGCAAATCGCCGATGGAGCCGCCGAGCAGGGTCACGCGCGTGCCCTTGGGGGCGGGGCTCTGGCCGTCCCGCTGGGTGATCCGGCCCTTCAGCTCTCCCGCAAAGGAAGATACCAGCGTGAGGTCCTGGGTGTGGGTGGCATGGACGTCGGTTCCGAACTCCCCTGCCATGGACACCTGGGTGGGGAAGAGGTCGCTGGCGGCCATGAGTGCATAGGCTCCCGCGGGCAGACCGGTGAGGCTGAACTCCCCCGTGGGAGGCGTGTCCGCAGTGCCGGTGAGCTCTGGGAAGAGCAGGCCCCAGAGGTGATTCCCATCCTGCGACGGGCTGATGCTGGGCAGCAGGCCCGTCACCCAGACCTGGGCCATGGCGGGGAGCTTCTGGCTGCCCTCCTGGGGCTGGTAGACCGTGCCCTTCACGGTGTTCTGGCCCACATTGGGGAGGGTCAGGTCCAGGGCCAAGACCTGGTCGGGAGCAAGCTCCACCTGGCTGTTGGCGCTGGTGCGCAGATCGGGGCCCACCACCGCGAGGCGGAAGGCCGTGCTCACGGGCACATTGGTCAGGCTGTAATAGCCGCGGCTGTCCGTGATGGCGAGGCGGTTCTTCTTGTTGTCATCGAAGACGGGTGGGATGGCGACGTAGGCGCCGGGTACGGCCGAGCCGTTGGGGTGACGCACGAAGCCCTGGAGCGAGGCCCGGGAGGGCATGACCACGCGCAGGAGATACTCCCCCCCGGCAGCGGGGGTCACCGCCTCGCCGGGGACTTCCTCCAGCCAGTGGGGGTGGGAAGCATAGGCCGTCACGGGTTGGTCGGGGCGCTGGGAGACCCAGTCCGTGAGTCCGTCCTCGCCGGTCTGGGCATCGTATCGCCCAGCGCTGCCATTCAACCGCACGTAGGCACCCGAGACGGGATTGCCGGAGGCATCCGTCACCTGGACCCGTGCTCGCGCCAGGGCGCTCGGCGCCAGCCGCAGCAGGGTGATGGCCAGCTCCTGGCCCGCTTCCAGGAAACCCTTGAAGTCCGTCACCAGGTTCTTGGGGACAAAGGGCGCCAGCAGGTGGACATCCCCCGCGGGCACATCCTTGAACCGGGCCCACCCGT
>SERZ01000858.1_pt1 | contig 19096 bp, 13 predicted proteins | sample 3171461 | NCBI WGS metagenome assembly SERZ01 (sample SAMN06051861, study PRJNA518727) | freshwater metagenome | biome: subpolar coniferous forest; feature: holomictic lake; material: water; isolation source: holomictic Lake 227, 6 m depth | place: Canada: near Kenora, Ontario | collected... | reverse complement strand
AGCGTGTGCCAGGCTGACTGGATTTGTTGGAGCGACACCGGATCGCGGTTACCAACGATTTGGGTCGCCACCGCACCGGAGACTTGGGATAGGGCGGTGGCAATGCTGATGTCCGCCCCCGCCGCCGCCATGAGGCTGGCGCTGCTAAAGAAGGCGTCGCCGGCTCCGACCGGGTCCACCACGTGTTGGGCCAGCGCGGGAATGCGGCAGATGCGGCCCGGATGGCTGCGAAGTCGAACGCCGATGGTCTCGGTGGCGCCGAGCGTTAACCAGGCGTAGTGGGCGTTGAGTTGGCGCCCAAGTTGGAGCAGCGCAGCGGTGGGATCGCTTTCCGCCAAGTGGTTGGCCAGGTTGATTTCTTGATGGTCGAGGCTGAACGCGTCGGCGCGTTGGTATTGTTGGTTGATGATGTTCTGCCCGTGGTTGGCCGAATTAGTCTGGCAGTTTAACGCGAGAAACCGCGACTCCACCTGCAGGAAGTTGCGGACGCGTTCGGTCATTAGGCCGTGGCCGAAATCGATCGCCATCACGACGTCCGCAGACGGAACCCGGTCTTCCAAAGCGGACAGAATTGCGGCTTCGGTGGCGGGGTTGATGGGGGCGGGCGGGATTACGCTGGTGGCGAACAGTTTGTTGAGACCGTCGGTGCTGGGTTCGACAAATTTCTCCTTCACTACGGTCGGGTGCCCGGCTTCTGCGATGATGACCCGCTCGGCATTTGGCCCAAGGTCGTAGCTTTGCAGAAATTGGCGGACGTCTAGTTCCGTGCCGGTAGTGGTGATTAGTGTGGGGTGGCAGCCCAGGGCGCGCAGATGGCGATAGACCGCGAGGACACCCCCGGGATGGTTTTCCACCCGGGTTCGTTTGGTGGAGATCGTTCGGTTTTTGCTGGTGAGCCCCAGGACTTGAACGAAGCTATAGCGGTCAAGGATGGCGTCACCGATCAATACAATGTTCAAGGCTCGCGCTTGGTGCAGAGCCCGTTTCACAGCTGCCGGAAGGAGGTTACGCATGCGCGGTGGTGCAGTTGCTTTAGTCGAGCGGTCCCCACTCTCCGACCTGGTCGTGCCGGTGATGCCACTTGAGCAGCACCAGGAACAGGAGCAGGAACGGAATCAGCCAAAGGAGCTCAACGTAGCTCCACCAAGGCGGGCGCCAGCTGGGTAAGGCGGTGGGCAGCGGTGGTGGTCCAGACATGCCAATAGTGTAGGCCGGGTTTGGCTAGGGGTGGGCGCTGCGGACACGCACCCCCGTAAACGGCCGGTACCGGCCCGGAAGTTGTGCCCGCCCTGCGGAAGGCCCGGTGTTTAGGCCGGAGCTTTCTGCCTTAGGATAAGCACGTGCGCTCAATGATGTGATCCGCAATTGCCAGGGCGGCGGTCGCTGCGGGGGAGGGCGCATTGATGGTGTAAAGTAAGGAACCCACCTGATGGAAAACAAAGTCGTCAACCAGTTTCCCCGATACGTGGACGGCTTGGGCCCGGATACCGCAAGGCCCCGGCGTGAGGTCGCCCGCTTTGGTCCGCGGCACCAATCTGCGCACCTGCTTCAAGTAGAGGGATTTGCATTTGGCCGCGAGTAACTCCTGCAACCCTTTTCGCCAGTGTTGGGTGAAGAACGTTTTGGTGCCGGGGAAGCGCAGGCTGTTCAGGAATGCACCCCATTGGCAGGCGCCGCGCGTGTAGAATTCGAGCCCGCCGGCCGGAACCGCGTTGGGCCCGACTTTGATTTGGTGGTTGCTGGTGGGCGTGAGGTGAACGCCGAGAAAGGGATAATTGGCGTCCGGGACCGGATAAATCGGGCGCGTGATGTTTTGGGCGATCGCGGGGTCGAGGTAGTAATACTCGCCGCGAAATGGGAGGATCCGAAATTGTTCGCGTACCGCCGCGGGAAGCAGTTCGACGGTGGTGAGGCCGGCGCAGGTTACTACCTGGCGGGCGAACAGTAATTGGTGGGTGGTGAGCACCTCTACCAGGTCGTTGGTTGGCCGCAATTGGAGCACTTTGACTCCGGTTTGTATTTCGGCGTTGGCCGCTTTGAGCAGTGTTTTGGTGATGCGGCCATAGTCGACCAGCGCGGTTTCGTGTACTAGGATTCCCGCGCTGCCTTGGATTTCGGGCTCCAGGCCTTTGAGTTTGCTTTGGGTCAGGTAGGCCGGTTCGCGCAGTCCGTTTTCGATGGCGCGCTGCTGGAGCTGCTCGAGTATTTTAGCCTCCGGGAGATTCTGCGCTACGATCAGTTTGCCGGTCTGCTTCCACGGCAGGTCGTGGGTAAGGCAGAACTGTTTGAGTTGGAGCCGGCCGGTGCGGCATAGTAACGCCTTCAGGCTGCCGGGTTGATAATAGATGCCGGAATGCACGACGTTGCTGTTGCGTCCGGTTTGGTGCTGGGCGGGGGTGGTTTCTTTTTCGATGAGCAGAATGCGGTCATTCGGATGCAGCTGCCGCCATTTGTATGCGGTCGCCGCGCCAATGATGCCGCCGCCCACGACGAGCAGGTCGGGTGCCGGGTATGCGTGCACTTAGCGGGTTTTTTGGTTAGCGGTGGCAGCCGTTAGGCTGGCGATCCGAAGCGTCCGGGCCAGTAGCGGGATAGCGGACGTGGGGGTTGCGTTCTTTGGGTGTGGAATATCGGGCTGGGCGGTCGGTGGAACGGGGTTTTTGCTGCAGGGGCGTGGGCGATCTGGAGTGGCCATGGTTGCGGACGCGGACATTAGGTGCCGGGCTCGAGTGGGCTCGGTTCCATTTCGGTTTCTGCGGGTTGGTTGAGCGGCGGGTTTGGTTTAAGTACTACGGCGGTTCCATAGCAGATTACTTCGGTGACCCCGGGGGCCACTTCGGCGGAGCTGTAGCGAACGCCCACCACGCCGTGAGCCCCGATCTGGCCGGCATGTTCGACCATTTCGTTGAATGCGTCGGCGCGCGACCGTTCACACAGTTCGGTATAAAGGGAGATCTTGCTGCCAGAAAGGGTTTGGAGGCGCGCGCCGATGTTTCCGAGGAGCGAGCGCGAGCGTACAACCAGGCCCCGGACAACCCCCTTGGATTCTACGATCGTGTGCCCGGGGATATCCGGAGTCGTTGCGGTAAGCCTATTTGTCCATTGCATTGCGCGATTGTACTGGGGGTTGGGCTTGGCGTTGTTGTCTTTGCGTGTCCGGCTTTCGGTTGTTTTGGCCTGCCCTGCGGTGGGCGCCGAGTGGGCCGGGGGGGTAGCCGCTGTTTGTGTTGGTTGGATGCACCACGGTCGCAAACGGAGACCTGGCCGTTCGGTGGTCAGCGCGTGGCTTTGGCCGGCTACGCTCTACCCGGAAAGCTGCTGAGGTTATACGCGCCGGCTACGGCGCGTGGTTGTAAGCAAGCCGGCTTGGATTACGACCCGTTGAATAAAAGTTAGCGGGCTGGCTGGTGTGCGTTTTAAGCTGCGGTGGCTTAGGTCGGGGTGTCGGACAATAGTAGCGCGCGCAACGGAATGGCGGTGACGCGCTGGCGGTCGTAGTTGACGACCCACGTATAGTTGCCGGGTTTGGCCAGGCGCAGGGATTCGATGTTGACGATGAAGTTTTGTCCTACCTGCAGCAGATAGTCCGGTATTTTCACTTCAAAGTCCAGGTTCATTACCGTGCTGCCGAGCCGTCCGTCCTCGTCGAGCATTTTGATCTCGATCTTGTGTTTTCCGATTTCGTCGTGGTCGAACGTCATGCGCAACGCCAGCGTGCATTCCTTGTGTACCATCGGGAAGCTTTGGGTTCGGATGGTGTCAAAGCTGCCCAGAATAAACAGTTTTCCCGAAGATTCGGTGGCCTGGTCGCAGAGTGTGGCAATAAACAGGTGCATGCGTGTGTTGGAGCGTAAGCGCTATTTTCGGTCAGTGTAGGGGGTGATTGGGTAGCGGTAGCGGACAGTTTGGGCGGCGTTAGTTAGCGTTTGGGTACGCCTGTTCCCAGGTGGTGAGTTTGGCGGGATCGAGGTAGTTGAAAGTTTTTGCCAGCTGGACCGCTTCGGCTTGGTTGGTTGGCTTCGCTTTGGCGAAGAGCATTTCCTCCATTGTTTTGTCAATGAGCGGAATGGTGGCGTCGGGCATTATTGCCATCCAACAGCCGAGCTCGTAGCTGAGGTGTTCGAGCAGTAGCGCGAAAGACAGAATGTCGCCTTGGTCTTTGGCCGCGATGGCGGCGACCTCCAGCGCGTTTTTGTTGGGGGTGCTGCTGCGTAACACCAGCGCCAGCAGCGCGTGGGCGCTGGTTTGGGTGAGGTCGACGATGGTTTTGTCCCAGGTCATGTTTTGATGCGGCTGCGACAGGTAAGCTTCCAGGCTGGTTAGGTTTCCTGCCTGAGCGGTGGCGGCCAGTATCTTTATGTTTTCCTCGGGCGTGGTCGTAAAGAGGAGGGCGGAGAGGGCGGCGGGCGAGAGGTGGCGCACGATTTTGGGCCACGGTAGTTTGGCAGCGTCGACCTTGCTGATGAGGTTGAGCCCTTTGCCAATGACGGCGGGCTGCGAGCTGCTGAGCAGAATTTGGATTTCGGTGGGGAGGTCGAGTGTGGGTTTGAGGGCGAGGGCCCAGTTGGTAAAGTACGGGTTGTCACTTTGCACCGCTTTCCTGAGCCAGTTGATTTTTTGCAGGTTGCTGGGTTGCAGTCGTTTTATGGCTTGGGTGGGGCTGCAGATGCCGAGGGTGATTTGCCAGGCCTGTAATTCGTCGGTAGTGCATTTTTCGATGAGGCTATCGACTAGCAGCGCCCAGGCTGCGGGCGTAACGCTGTGGTGGTGGGCGGGTGCCAGGAGTTGCGTTAGTAATCTGGCGTTGGCTTGTTGGCCGAAGTCCTGGACGGCCCGGAGGCTGGCGTCTAAGTATAGGGTGACGGCTTGACTGGTGGGCAGTTCGTTGAGCAGGGCGGCCCCGGCTTCGGGGAAATTGCAGAGGAGCGCGATGATGACCGCGTCCTCGGCTTCTTCTGGTTGGTGGCGGCTGCGGGCCAGGGCTTTGAACGGGGCGGCCACGTGGTTTAGCGCCGCAGCCACGATGCGCTTTTGTTGCGCCGTGCTCTGGGCGAGCAGCGTTTGGAAGATATTGCCGTCGGGCTGCCAGCGGATCGCCAGGAGCAGGCTTTCTGGGCTGGGTAGGTAGTCGGCGGCGAGAAAGCGTTGGGCTAAATTTAGGTTGCCGTGGGCCAGGGCGGTGTCGAGTAGCCGGGCATTTTGCTCCGGGCTGAAATCCTGGGCGTCGAGTGCAATCGCATCGGCGATGGGCGTATTGACACAGGTGGCAGCCTGGTGCAATAGCTGGAATTTGCCGATGCGGCTGTGGAGCCATTTGAGCTCACGGCAAGCGGTGTAGAGCTGGGTGAACTGTCCGGTTTCACAGGCCGTTGTGATCGCCGTGCGGGCAATCGGCGTGATCTGCGGTTCGGCCAGGCTGTGGCATGCTTGGGTTAGGAAGGCGGCCGCTTCGGCTGTTCTGTCGTGCCGTATTTGGTAGGCAACCCAGTTTTCGATTTTGGTGAGGTAGTGTGTGTTGGTCACGGTGTAGGTAGTGGGAGTTGGGGTTGGGGGCGGTGGCTTTGTCGATGGGGGGCGGTGGCGCAAGGGACCGTGCCGGCCGTAGCGATCCCGTGGGGTTGGCAATGGGCTTTGTGGTGGGTTAGCACAGCAATTATGCGGGCGTAACTTTCGTGATTAGGTAGCCGGCTTTGGTGCGGCAAAGGTTTGGTATCCGGTGGAGCGCGTGGCCAATGGAAGCGGCGGAGACACAATAGGTGGCGCGCACGTGTGCTAACAGTTCGGTGGCCGACAAGGGTTGGGCGGCGTTTGTCAGAGCGGCCAGGAGCAGGTCTTTGATTTTCGGCCGGGTGCGCACACCGGCGGATTTGAGAGCAAATATATGGTGGCCCAGATCCTGAAAGTCGGGGTTGTGGCGCAGAATTTCCGCCAGTTCGTGGGTGGTGGTGGCGGGCTGCAGTAATTGCGGGTGGGTGCGGATTACTTGGGCTGTGGCCAGGAGCCGGCCGGAGGTTGCGAGCTGGTTTTGGCAGTGGGTTTGGATGGCGGCCCACGTTTCGGGGGGGTTTAGAAAATGCCGTAGGGTTCCGAATTTCTGCGGACCAAGGCAGTAGATGTGTTGGGACTGCCACAACAGCTTGGCAATGCCGGCGGTGATCGGCGCGTCCTTGGTTTGGCTGCGCAGGCGGTTGACCTCGCTTAGGATGGCACTGATGTACTGGGGTTGGTCGTGTTGTTCCAGCACGAGCCGCACCGCTTCTTGCTTGAGCAGGCGGCCGGCGTGAATTCTGGGCGCTTGGGGTTGACTTAAGTCCAAGTGGAGTTTGGGGGTCCCGGCGAGCGCGCGGTAGAACTGGCGGGTGCTGGGTTTGGGATCGAGGCGGTCGATGGCCGTTTTGCTGGCGCAGCTCCCCGGGGTAACCAAGGCGAGCAGCGTGCTGATTTCCTTGCTGGTGAAACGCTGCGCAGCGGACACGTGGCGGGTTCCCCACCAAATCGGGAGCTCAGAAAATGCGGCGGCGATGACGCCGAGGTAGAAGCCGCTGCCCCACGGCTGGGCGCGGTCGGAGAGCTGGGCGGCGATCAGTTCCCGGCTTATCGGTACGCAGTCGCGTTGGGTAGTGGTGTTGAGTTGGGCAATGTTGTTGGCCAAGGCAGTGCCGCCGAACGCTACCCAGTTATGCAGCGTTTGGCGTAATAGCTGTTCGATTCGTTGTCGGGTTTTTCCCGTGGCCTTGCCGATTTGGCGGGTAGTGCAGGCTGGGGCGTTGCCGCCGCCGAAATTGGCCTTTAGGATGCTGACTTGGGCTGGGTCGTGCTCGTTGAGGTAGTCGTCTAAAGAGCGGACCACTGAGCGCAGAGCGGTGTATTCGGTGGCGGGTGCGTCGGGGGGCAGGGGGCAATGGGTGGCCGCCAGCGCGGCGAGCTTGGTGGTGAGGGCAGTAAGGCTTTTGTGGCTGAAGTTCGTCAGCCGCAGCAGCCGGTTGGGGGTGAACTGGTTAAGATCCCCGAGGACATTTACCTTCAGCTTTGCGAGTGCTTTTTGTATGCGGACTGAGCCGCGTAGTTTACCCACGCCCAGGTGTTTTATGCCGGCGGGGATTGCAAATGGGAGGTGGCCGGTGTGGCCTGCGGCCTGGGTGTTCGTTCTGGTTTTGTCGGCGGCGAGAAGCTGGCGCAGTACGTGGGCGGCTAGGGCGCGAAAGTGGGGCAAGGCGGTGAGCGTGCTCCACGGCTTGTTCTCCAGGTCGCCCAGGCGTTGGATGTTAATCGCGGCCAGGGCCTGGGTTAATTCGTCGCTGAACCCGAGGTTTTGGATCGGGATGGGTTGCAGCTTTTTCGGCACCCGCAGCCGGCGTGTGTCGTCAAGGTTGCGCATCGGCAAAGCCTAGCAGCGTATTTGCTTGGCGTTGTCCGGAAGCGAGGGCAGGTTCTTGGCCGGGATTTAGACGGTGGTGTTGGGCGTGGGGGGCCAGGGTGTCCGGTGCCAAAGAGGGGGCGTTGGTTGCTCGGTGCAGCGCCAACGCTGTCCGTGGGTAAGGGGCAGCGAACCGTGTCCGTGCCGCCAAGGGGACCGTGCAGCGAAACGCCAAACTGGGTGGAACTTATGGCCGTTACGCACGTTACCCCCTACGCGCTTTTGGTAACCGAAAGGCTATGGCGGGGTGGCGGCGGAGAATAGCCGTGTCGCTAACCCGGCGTTCGGTAGCCGAAAAGCTGCGGTTTGGTTGGCGGACGCCCTTGGGGCGGGAATCCAAACAAAAAGACAAGGGCAAGGCCCTTGTCTTTTGTCCGGTGTTTTGGGTTGGATCGCTGCGCGGTGGCGCGCGGCGCATTAGTTACTGGTGTCGCCAGCGATGAGTTTGCGGCCGCCGAGTTTGCCGAGCACCTGTTGGACTTTGGCCTCCAGGCTGGTGCTGGCGGAGCGGGCGCGGCCTTTGGACCAGTCGCGGAGCGACTGCACCTCAGCGGCCATGGTTTTGGACAGCGGCACGGTTTCCTGGAGGGAAACGACAATGTCGTTGGTGTCCGGCTCGCGGTTTTCGCTGAAGGCGGCAAAGAGCGCTTCGCGCACGCACGCTTCGATTTCGGCGCCGGTGAAGCCATCGGATTCTTCCGTCAGCTGGTCGAGATTGAAAGTGGTGGGTTTGCGGTTATGCCGGTTGATCTGCACGTTCCAGATTTCGTTGCGTTCGGTGGCGGTGGGCAGGTCGACGAAAAACATTTCGTCAAAACGGCCTTTGCGCAGGAATTCGGGTGGCAGCTGGCTGATGTCGTTGGCTGTGGCGATGACAAAGACCGGTGCGGTTTTATCGTTGAGCCAGGTGAGGAACGTGCCAAAGACGCGGGAGCCGGTGCCGCCATCGGTGCTGCCGCTGGAACGTGTGCCACTAAAACCTTTCTCAATTTCATCGATCCATAACACGCAAGGCGCGGTGGCCTCCGCAACTTGGAGGGCGGTGCGCATGTTGGCTTCGGATTGGCCCACGAGGCTGCCAAAGAGTTTCCCGGCGTCCAGCTTGAGCAGCGGCACTTCGAGGATGGCTGCGGTCGCTTTGGCCGAAAGGCTTTTGCCGGTGCCGGGAATGCCCACCAGGAGGGCGCCTTTGGGAGTGGGCAGCCCGTAGGTTTTGGCTTCTTTGGAGAACGCGGAACGACGTTTGACCAGCCATTGCTTAAGCGTGCTCATGCCTCCGATGTCGGTCATTTTGATGCTGGTGTCGATTAGCTCGAGGATCCCGTTCTTGCGGATGGTTTGCGCCTTTTCTTTGGCGATGATATCGGCGGTGATCTTTCCCTTCTGCCGGACGGCCGAGAGCGCGAAAGCGTTTTCGGCCTCGTTGGTGGTCAGGCCGCTGGCAGCATCCAGGATCGCTTCGAGCGAACCGTCGATTTTCGACTTGGTGGATTCCATGAAGCCGTCGAGGACTTGCTTGATCTGGTCGCGGTTGGGGAGTTTGGCGTCCAGGATGGTGATGTCTTTCTCGAGCTCGGGCGGGAGAATCTGGCGGCAGGCCAGGATGATGAGCATGCGGTTGGACTTCTTGCTGAGGTTGAGGGCGTCCTTGAGTTTGCGGACGAGGAACGGGTTGGCGGGGTCGCCCGCGAGGCAAAGGTGGAAGTCTTTGAGCAGCAACAGGCTTTTTTCCGGCAGCTTGGCAAAAATGTCGAACATCTCGATCGGGTCGGCGCCTCCCAGATTCTGGCTGGTTTGATGGTCGAGGATGCCGGTTACACTGGACCAGCTGAAAAACTTCAGCTTGGTTTCCTTCGCGGCCGCTTCGACTTCGTTTTCGATGCGGGCTTCCTCGGGTGAAATGATATAGAGGCCCGGGTAACCGGCTCTCGCATACTGTACGATTTGGTGTTGCATGGTGATGGGTGGGAGGTTTTGGGTGTTTAAGGATTTTGAGGAACGGTGGGTTGGTTTAGGCGAGTTCCGGGTGCGCCAGTAATTGGGCTTTTTCCCAGCGCACGCATTCTGACCGGTTTGGGTGGCAATAGGTGGCTCCGGTTTTGATGAGGATGACTTGCCATGGTCCTGCCCATCTGCGGGTCCAGTCGGCAATTATGCCGTGCTCCCCGCCGAGCTGCCGGAGGCAGCGAAAGAACAGCCGTTTGCCCGGGGTGGCGGGAAGAATATGGCTTACCCGCTTTTTCTTTGCGGGGTCGGTGATGCCGGCCGCCGCGAGGTCGTCGAAGCTGTGCAAAGTGCCATCGGGGTCGATCCAGAGTGTTAGTTCTTGGGGCATTGTTGGGTTTTGTTGGTGGTTAGGCGCGCGGGCAGGTGTTGGCGCAGGTGCTTTTCGAATGCGGCCTGCAGGCCGAGGTTTTTGTACCAGGCGTCGGCGGCCCAGGCGAGGCAGCGCTCTTTGGTTTTGTGGTTCCAGTCCATGCCGTGTCCGTGTTCGTTGCCCGTTAAACGCAGCGCCCATTGGAGGCAGTCCGGAGAACTGGATTCTAGGTGGACGGAGAAAAAACCGCATTTGGTGATTTGACACGCCGTTTCGATGGGTGCCTGAAATATGAGGTACCAGCCGAAGGGATGGCCTTGGCAGGAAAACGTGGTGCGCGCCCCCATGCATTCCAGAAACAGCACAAAGAACTTAACGCCCGGTTCGAGCGGTTGCGTTGTTGCGCGCAAGCCGATGTATCCCGGCCTACGATATAGTACCGCTGCTTTGGCGCGGAGGTACGGGTGGTTGGCGTCGATTTGGCGCATGCGTAGGGTGTGGGGTTGCGGAGCGGGTGAAACCGCTCCGCGGTGGTGTTCAGGTGCCGACGGTTTGGGTCGTGTGGACGGCGACCTGGTAATAATCGGCTTTCTTGGTGCGTCGGCTGACCTCGCCTAGGGCAGCTTCGATGGCTTTGGTGGCGGCTTCGCAGCCGCTGCCTTTGAAGCCCACAGCTTCAACTTTTACTTCTCCCGCCGGGGAGATTTCCACGGTGACGGTTTTAGGCATAGTAGATGGTGTTTTTTGTTGGGCGGTTGGTTGCGGCCGGATCAGGGCACCGTCATATTGAGCTTGATGGTGCCGTTAGCTGTTTGGGTGCGCTGGATCGTCCAGCCCTTTTTACGGGCTGCGTTGGTGGCGGCATGGGTAGAGTAGATTTGTTTGAGCTTCTCCAAGCCGATGCCGAGCGTTTGCTTGATGGTTTCGCCCGGACCCCAGAAGTCGTAGACGAGCGTGAGCCCCGGGCCCTTGGGATTGTTAACGACGCCGATTTCGTAGGTGGTGCCCGGTATTTTGATGGCGTGCGCGCACTTGCCGTAATCCTCCGGTTTGATGCCGTTGCGGTAGGCGGCGTCCTGGGCACTGTAGTCGTCGACCCAGTGGCCGTACCATTCGAAGGATTTCTTGTTTTCGAGGAAGGTGAGACCCAGTTCGTGGCAGGCGGCGCGGAGCGCAGCGAGGTCTTTGATGTGCAGGTTGATGGAGCTGACGTGACTCATAGCGTGGGTTATTGGTATTGGGTTAGCGGTCGTTAGCGTGTGGTTTAAACGGGGCAACGGGCGGGGCGGCCGTCCCGTTGGCGCCCGCGGAAGTTGCCGCTGTTTTGTGCGGCAACCTTTTGCGTAGCGGGTTGTTGGGTTGCTTGCGGTTCAGGCGTTTACCAGCTCGTCCACTTTTGCGGACTTTGCGGACGGCTCGAGGAAGGCGAGAATGGCGGCGGTGTCGTCGTCCGTGCCGGTTTGGGTTGTGGGCAGCGCCAGTTCGCCCTGTGCTGCCACGGTCGTTATGGTTGTCGTGGGGGCGGTTGCTGCCACAGGCGTGGTCTCTGCCACAGGCGTGGTCTCTGCCACGGGCGTGGTCTCTGCCACGGGCGCGGTCTCTGCCACAGGCGTGGTCTCTGCCACGGGCGCGGTCTCTGCCACGGGCGCGGTCTCTGCCACAGGCGTGGTTGCTGCTACGGGGTCGGTTGCTGCCACGGGATTGGTTGGGAGCGCCGCCGGTTCCGGTTCCGCCTCGGGTTCGAGCAGCAGTTTGCGGGTGCCTAACTTGCTGTAAGTCTGGATGATTTCGGTGCCAATTTTGATGGCTTGTTCGCGCAGCTGCAGACTTTCCTTGAGGCCCTCGGTGTTTAGTTGCTGCAGGGTCTCCTGCAGTTTGGTGGTGGCCTCATTGAGGTTGGGGTCGTTGGTGACGTTGAGAAACTTCATGTTGTCTACAACGTCGCTGATGTTGCCCAACAGCGATTCGCAGAACCGGGTGCGCGCCTCGGGATCGTTGTTGACGTTGCCCAGGAAGGTGATCAGGTGGGCCACCGGGCTCAGGAGGCGGTCGAAGTTGAACTTGACCGTGTCCGCCAGCTGCTGGGCTTGCTGCGTCTTGAACTGTTCGACCGCTTCGGCGGCAATGCCGCTGATGAAGTGGTTTTCCGTAGGAAACGGCATCACCTGCATGGCGATCTCGAATTTGGCGGCCAGTTCGTCCGCGTGGGCCGGGTACAGCTCCCGTTTGAAGGTGCCGTTATGGGCGAGGGCGGCTTTGGCAATCAGCTCCTCGTAGTAGTTCTGGGTAAAGGCGGCTTTGAGCTGCTGGAGGTTCGTGGTTTCCTCGTCGATGATCGACTGCGCCTTGGGTTGCGCAGTGGTGGCGAGCAGACGCCGACCGTAGTCGTAGGGGGTGGATATCGCTTTGATCCGGGTTTCGGCCCGGCTAACGGCGCGTTCCATGCAGGCCACCAAGTGGTCGCGGTGGCAGGTGCTCTGCGGAAACAATGTTTTTCTGTAGCACCCCGCATCCTTGGCTTGTATGTGGTGGTGGTTGTGGACCTCTTTCGTTAGGCCCTCATCGGCGACCGCGCGGGTGTAGGTGCGGCCGGTGAAATCGATGATGATGGCGGAAATAGTGGTGGGATCGGTCATATACGTTTTGTTGTTTTGTTGTTTGGCGTGAGGCCCTGTTTGGCGTTAGTCCAAGAGAAGTTTTCTTGCGCCCAGTCGCGCCGGCGGAGCAGGCGGGGCAGTTGTTTTGCCTTTGGGGGCGGGGGCGGGGGGGCGGGGGGCGAGCTGCGAGTGGCTGCCATATTCGTGGCAACTGAGGGCGATTATGTCCGCGCGCCCCATGTCCACCAGGCGCGTGTGTTTGCAGCTGCGGTTTCCGTTCGCATCAACGCGGCGGGTCCACCCGGGACAGTTGCAGCTCGTGCTGTTATCGGTATACTGCAGCGTTTCATACTCGGTGTTGGAGCTGCTGCTCGCAAAGCACCATGTTTTTTGGATTTGCTTGCTCATCTGGAATAGCGCGGGCGCGCCCGCGCTGTTTATTGGTTGTTGGTTTGCTATGGATCTGGGTTAGGCAACGGGCGTGGATGCCGGGGTGTGGGTGGGGAAGCGTCGGCGCTTGGGCTTTGCTCCTGGCTGCTGCTTGACTGTGTTGCAACGAGTTGCCTTGGCGCTAGGAAAAGCAACGGAGGCAACGCCTCCGTTGTCGTGGCCAGCTTCGTCTGCCTGGGCGGGTGTTGTTACCGCGTGGGCTTAGCCGTTGAAAAGAAAAAGACTGTGTCGTCTGGGGCTGCCGCGAGCGTTGGGTGTATCAGCCTTTGCTGGCCGCTGCTTGCGCGGCGCGCTGGATGGCGGAAGCTAACTTGTGTTTTTCCTCTTCCGGGTGCTGGAGCCAGTTGGTGCTCCAGAGGTGGTGGATAGTCCAGCCGGCGCGTTGGAGCTGTTGGTGGCGCCATTGGTCCCGGAGTTGGGCCAAGCGGTGTTGGTGGTAGGCAGCACCGTCGCATAAAATAGCGAGGACGAGTTGGTCGTGGTACATCACGGCGATGTCGATGCGCAGGGTGCCCGAGCCGTACTGGGGTATGAAATTGTAGGGGGTCGCCAGGTGTTCGGTAAGGTACTGGATGACAAGGGCTTCAAAGGGGCAGTCGCACCAGAGCCGGGCCGTGAGTTTGTTGGGGTCCCGGGCGAACGGGCGGGAGTCCAAACCATAGTGGAGCAGTTGGGCGTCGCCGGGCTCCAGCGTTTGGTGCAGTTCGAGGAGCGCATGGAATCCTTGGGCGGCGGCCGAGCCTTGGCGCAGTAACGCGGTGTTCATGCTCGATACGATGGTTAGCCCTTGCCGCGAGCGGCTGGTGGCTACGTTGAGGCGACGTTCGCCGCTGCGGTAACCCAGCGGGTTGTGGCGGTCGAGCTGCAAGCTGCCGTTTGGGTCCGGACCGTAGGTCAAACCAAGGAGGATGCGGTCCATTTCGTCACGCTGTATGTTTTCCAGATCTTTGAGAAAGAACGTCTTTTCGTCGCCTATTTTGTTTTCCAGTTCGCGGGTCAGGGCCGGGAGGGTTTGGATGCGTTTGGTTAGCAGCTGCGCAATCAGCTCGCGCTGGGGCCTGTTTACGATGATGACGCCCAGGGAAGCGGACCGGAACTGTTGGAAGTGCGTGAGGATCAATTCGACGATCTTATTGGCTTCGATCGGGTTCGTAGCTTGCGCGGGCAGGTATTGCCCGGCGCAGGGAATGAGGGTGCGGCCGGTGCCGCGGATGTTGGGCGGCGGTGGGACTTCCAGCCGGTCCTGGTAGAACAAGTGGTTGTTGAACGCGATGAGGTCGGGGGTTTCGCTGCGGTAATGGACGTTAAGTTGGGCGGATTTCAGGTAGGGACCCAGCTCCCCCAGGAGGCTTTCGCTGCACAGGTCGTGGGCTATTTTGTCGGGGTCGACCGCCGCGGAACCATAGCGCTGGGCGATCGTAATTGGGGGCAGCTGTTGGGGGTCGCCGATCAGCACGAGCTGCTTGGCCCACGGCAGGACGGCCAGGCCGTTGAGGAGTTCGATTTGTGCTGCCTGGTCAATAAGCAGGAGGTCAAATGGTGGGCCCCGCTCCAGTTTTTCGGTATTACACAGATGCACGAGGGCACTGGGAGTGGCTAACCAGCAGGGTTTGATTTGCAGCAGGTAGTCCCACCAGCGATCGAGCAGTGGGGGGAGGGGTTGGCGGGGATTTTGTTGGTCAGTGCGGATTTCGGTGGCCAGCGGGTGGGTGAGCACCTGCTGTTGCGCTTGGTGCAGTTGTGCCCGTAAGGTCTGTTCCCACCAGCCGGGGCTGGTGTCGCTTTGCAGTTGGCTGCGCAGCTCGCGGTATTCGTTGAGGACACTTTGCAGGTCCCGGCCTTGCAGGTCATGCTCCGGGCAGGGCAAGAGCGGGAGCAAAAGTGATTGGGCGAAGCAGACGCCCGCGTTTTGCGGGACGAGGGCGCCTTTGCGCAGGAGTTCCCAAAGCTGGGCGATTTCCGGAGTTTGGTGTAGGCGATGTTGCCAACGGCGCTTGTCCTGCCAGTGGTGGATGTGGTGCCGCTGGGTGTGGAGGTCGGTTAGGATGGTTTCCCAGCGGCTGTACGCCGTTTCGCGCCCAAGTATCGGTGGGTCAAACCCGCGGTTTATTTCGGTAATGAGACTAGCGATGTGTTCGCAGTGGGTTTGGAGTCGCTGGTTGAGCGTGGCCCAGGTTTTCCTTTCGGTATCGATGGCGGCGGAGCCAAAGGTGCTTTGGAACTCGGTTTTCCAGTCAATGATTTCCTGGAGTTCCGTGTCGTTGCCGGCCTGGTGGATCAAGGCCTCGAGCTGCGCGTTGGCTGGGAGCAGCTGCTGGGCTTTATCGTGAGCTGCGAGCGTGGCGCTGACCAGCAGGTTGGGTTCCTGGCTTATGCATTGGAGGTTACAGGCGCTTAGCATGGTCTGGAGGCTGGCTTTTCGTTGCTGGATTTCGTGGACCGCGTCGGCCGCGCGCGTGTGGCCGCGGAAGCGCAATGTTTGGACTACTTTGCGTAAGGATTGAAGCCGGACCTGCCGCTCGGGCCGGCAGTTGGCCCAGGCCGTCGCCAGGTCGGCGCCGCATTGAAACAGGTCGGGGTAGTTTTTCGCCATTTCCACCGCTTGCGCCGCTTTGAGGAGCTGCTCGAGTTCGGGCTCAAGGTACCAGCTGTCGGGCGCAGGGGTGCGCGGATCCAGGCGGCGCAGTACGAGTTGGGTGAGTATTGGATGGCACTGGCCGGCGGCCAGCAGCGCCGTGAGACGGTGGCGCAGTTCCTGCACCGCGAAGAGCTGCTCTTGGATTTGCGTTGCCTTCGGTTGGGGTGTGATCCCGTGCGATTTGAGGATTTGGCGCGCTTGTTGGATGGGGTACCCCGTAATGCGGCTGCGGATGGGGTGCGCGGTAAAATGGTCAGCCGTACGATTCAGGTGCTCGAGCTGGGCCGCCGTTGCGTTGAGGAGGCTGGTAGCCAGGACTTGGTTTTCCCAGGTGTGGGCGTGGAACCAATCCTGCACGTGTTGTCGTTTCGTCTGCCAGTTTTCGATGGCGACGGTGGGCGAGTAGCCGGCGACCCACCAGGCCGGCGGGAGGCTGACGCCCGCTTCCTGCAGTTGATCGCAAATGCGGATTTGTTCGATTTGGCGGTCGAGCTGGTCTTGTGGTTGGAGGGCGGTGTCGGTGGCGAAGGTTAGGTAGTCGGCGTTGAACGACTGGGTTAGTTCGTCGAGGTTTTTTTCCTGTTGGTGTTCGGCGACCAGCTGGCCCCAGCTTTTTTCGCGTGCGGTGTGGCGCAATGCCGTTTCCTGTTCCGGTGAGAGGGGGGCGGTGACGTGGAAGGGGTGGGGGGCTTTTCGGATGGCGGCGAGTTCCTGCTGCGCCTGGCGCAGGTGCGCCACGAACTCTTTATTGATGGTGGGGTTTTGCAGCAGCAGCCGGTGGCGGTGCGGACATTGCAAGAGGACCTGTAATTGCTGCAGTAGCCGGTCGATGTGGGCCGGGCATTGGATTTGCACCCTGAGGCCGCAGCTCGCCATTTCGCCCTTTATTATCTCGATCGCATCGAGCTCGAGCTTGAGTTGCGGGAGGGCGTTTTGTGCCCGGTTGGCGATCGCGGTGTAATCGGCTTTGCTGTCCGCGAAGACACTATTCCAAGGGCTGCGCGTATCGGTGATTACCTCGGCTGGCAATTGCGACCATGTCTGCACCTGGTCAAACAGGTCGAGCACGCGCTGGTGGGTCAGGCTGTCGCTGCCGGGGATGGGAACGGTGGGCAGGTCGGGGAAATGGTGGCGCACGGTAATGAGTCCGCAGAGCGCCTGTTGTTTGGTGATGCCTAAAGCGGGGTGGGCCAACGCGAGGTGTTCGTTCTGCTTTTGGTCGAGTTGGTCTTCGAGCGCTTTGAGGCGGTCGAAGGGAAAAGGAGTTGTTTCTTGCGGCTCGATCGGTATGGCCAGGCGGGCAATAAGGTCGTGGGTGCTGTTGATGGCTTCGCCGTCCTGGGGGAGCGTTACCAAGGCGCCTTTGAGCCCCAGGCGGCTGAGGTGGCGCTCGATGGTTTGGTTGGTTGCCTGCGCTTCACAAACGAAGATCACTTTTTTTCCCTGGTAAAGCGCGGCGGTAATAGCGTTGACAATGAGTTGTGGGGTGTCGGTGCCGGGTGGACTTTCGATTTGGCAATCGTTTCCTTGTTCAATGGTGCCCAGGGCGAGGAGCTGGCTTTTGTCCGCCGGTAGGGGGTAGCAGCTTTGGGCGCTGGGTGGCTGGAGGACGGTCGGAGCGGTGTTGGGCTGGTGCGCGCACAGGCGTTGCAGGGTGCGCTGGTTGGCGAGCCCGTGGAGCACCTGTGCCGTCTTAAAGTAGTTCAGGAGCTTGGCGCGGAGGTGGCTGAGGTTGGTCAGCCAATAGCATTTGTCCACTTCGGCGTTGGGTCCGAGCCTCAGGGCGAGGTGGTCAATGGTGCGTTGGGGGTCGCGGGTTATTTGTTCGGGGGCAAGGACCGGGTCGGTTATTTTTCGGTCGGTGAGGGTTTGCGCCAGGTAGGGGTTGAATTCCCATGGTTCGTCGAAGCTTTTGCTTTGTACGGAAATACGTTCCTGGGTTTGTTCGATTTCAACGGGCCGGAGAAACATGGGGTAGGTGGCGCTGGCACCGGTGGCGTTGGTCAGCGTTACCGCTCCGAAGATGAGGTAGGCGGTATGTTCGCCCTGTTCCCGCAGGGTGGCTTGGTTCTTTTCTGCGATTTTGGCGAGCGTCGTATTTTCGGGGGTGCTCAGATACTTCTGTCCGGAACCGAGTTTGGCTGCGGCGGCGTCGGTAAGCTTAGCGCAGTTATCCTTGCTCAGACTTACGAGCGGGTTGAATGGGCTTGCGTCCCGCTCGGTGGGGAGCAGTGCTTGCACATAGTCGGTGGTGTCTGTGTGCGATTGCGGGTAATCAGGCATCGGTATGGTCCGCGTCCGGCCGTTGGTGGTGGCCGCCGTAGCGGCCGGATCCGTAGTATCGGATTAAAGCATAGCAGGTTATGCGGTTGCTGCTGGCGGGCGGTGAGCGGAAACGAAGTGTGCCGTTTCGTTTTAGAGGAGGGCTTTTAGGGCGGCCTCGTCGAGGATGGCGATGCCAAGTTGTTGGGCTTTGGCCAATTTGCTGCCCGCTTCCTGGCCGGCGACCACATACGTGGTTTTTTTGCTGACGCTGCCGCTTACTTTGCCGCCCGCCGCCTCAATTAGTGCGGTGGCTTGGTCGCGGCTGAGGCTGGGTAGGGTCCCGGTCAGCACGAAGGTTTTTCCCGTAAGGTTGCCGGGACCTTTGTTCCCGGTGTATTCGGCCGACTGGGTGTGGATCCCGCTTTGGACCAGCTTTTCGCAGAGGGCTTGGTTGGCCGGTTGGTCGAACCAGTTGCGCGCGGCTTGCGCAGTGGTGCGGCCGATGTCGGGGACCGCGCAAAGGTTGTCGATCGTTGCCGCGCGCACGCTGGCCAGGTCGGAAAACGTCCGGGCTAGCTGCTTGGCGCCACTGGAGCCGATTTGCGGAATGCCCAGCCCGATGAGGAGCCGACGCAGGCCTTGGCCCTTGCTGTTGGTGATGGCCGCCAGGATGCTGTCGGCCGACAAGACGCCCACTCGGGGAAGGGTGAGGAGTTGCGGTTGGGTGAGGATGTAGAGGTCGGCCACACCGCGGGCGAGTTCGAGGTTAACCAGATCTTCGGCGGTCTGGTCGCCGATGCCCTCAATATTCATTGCGGCACGCCCACACCAGTGGAGGAGGCGGCCCTTGGCTTGCGCGGGACAATGGAAGTTGGGGCATTTCCAGGCGGCGGCCTCCTCGTTGTCCGCCGTTTTGCCTTTTACCGCGGCCGTGCCGCAGGCTGGGCAGTGGGTGGGGAAAATAAAGGGGGTTTCGCTGCCGTTTCGTTTTTCCGCAACCGCGCGGACGATGGCGGGGATGACTTCGCCGGCCTTTTCCACGATTACCCGGTCTCCGATTCGAATGTCTTTGCGTTGGATATCGTCCTGGTTATGCAAGGTGGCGCGGGCGATGGTGCTGCCGTTGAGGTCCACGGGTTCAAGCTCGGCAACGGGAGTGAGGGTGCCGGTACGGCCAATTTGGATGGCGATGGCTTGGAGGCGGGTTTCCACCTGTTCCGGAGCAAATTTGAAGGCGAGCGCCCAGCGCGGGGACTTGGCGGTTGTGCCGAGGCTTTTTCGCAACGCAATTTGGTTGATTTTCAACACAGCGCCGTCGGTGTCGAAAGCATAGCTGTCTTTAGCCTGGCCCAGCACTTGGATGGCATTCAGAATCCCTTCCGCGGTTTGCTGCAAGGTGCTGCCGGAAAAGA
>SERZ01000856.1_pt1 | contig 19125 bp, 11 predicted proteins | sample 3171461 | NCBI WGS metagenome assembly SERZ01 (sample SAMN06051861, study PRJNA518727) | freshwater metagenome | biome: subpolar coniferous forest; feature: holomictic lake; material: water; isolation source: holomictic Lake 227, 6 m depth | place: Canada: near Kenora, Ontario | collected... | reverse complement strand
ACCTTTGCACTCCTCCGTTACACTTTTGGAGGAGACCGCCCCAGTCAAACTGCCCGGCATGCAGTGTTCCCCGCCCGGATTCACGGGAGTCGGGGTTAGGCCACGAATTCATTCAGAGTGGTATTTCACTAATGCCTCAGCCAAACCCGAAAGTTTAGCTTCGAAGGCTCCCACCTATTCTACGCAGAACAAATCCATGACCACTGCAAGCGTACAGTAAAGGTCCACGGGGTCTTTCCGTCTTGCTGCAGGTAGGCGGCATCTTCACCGCCACTACTATTTCACCGAGTCGGTCGTGGAGACAGTGCTCCAGTGATTACGCTATTCATGCGCGTCGGAACTTACCCGACAAGGAACTTCGCTACCTTAGGACCGTCATAGTTACGGCCGCCGTTTACCGGCGCTTCAGTCGCTAGCTTCGCATTACTGCTAACCAGCTCCTTTGACGTTCCGGCACCGGGCAAGCGTCACACTGTATACGTCCTCTTGCGAGTTCGCACAGTGCTGTGTTTTTGATAAACAGTTCCCAGAGCCTTTTCTCTGCGCCCTCTCTTGCGAGGAGGGCCCCCTTATCGCGAACTTACGGGGTCAATTTGCCTAGTTCCTTCACGACCGTTTTCTCGAGCGCCTGAGGCTATTCGCCACATCCACCTGTGTCAGTTTTGGTACGACTCATATGTTTGTATCTGTGCGTTTTTTCTTGGAACCTATCCACCCCACTTCAGCCACAAGGGCCTGCACACTTCACAGTGCCGTGTGAGCTTCAAGATCCGTCACGTCAGATTCGAACCTTACATACAAGGGCAGGAATATTGACCTGCTGTCCATCGACTACGCTTTTCAGCCTCGCCTTAGGTGTCGCCTAACCCCGGGCGGAATTACCTACCCCGGGAAACCTTGGATTTTCGGCGAGGGAGATTCTCACTCCCTTTATCGTTACTCAATCTGGCATATTCACTTGCTATTGCTCCACCGTCCCTCGCGGAACAGCTTCACAGCTAAATAGCGACGCTCCCCTACCCAATACGACATAAATGCCGCATTGCCATGGATTCGGTACAAATCTTGATTCCCGATAATTATCGGCGCCAGATTCCTCGACTAGTAAGCTGTTACGCACTTTTTAAATGGTGGCTGCTTCTAAGCCAACATCCTAGCTGTCACAGCAATCTGACTACCTTAAGAACTTAGATTTGATTAGGGACCTTATCCGATGGTCTGGGTTGTTTCCCTTTTGACCGCGAACATTATCGCTCGCGGACTTACTCCCGAGGCAAAAGCACATGGTATTCGGAGTTTGATTGGACCGGGTAGCCGGGTAGGCCCCCAAAGTCCATTCAGTAGCTCTACCCCCATGTGGTGGCCCTCGAGGCTAGTCCCAAAACTATTTCGGGGAGAACGAGATATCTCCGGTTATGATTGCACTGTAAGCCCTCCCCACAGGTCATGCCAGAACTTTTCAACGTTCACGGCTTCGGTCCTCCAGCGGGTTTTACCCCACCTTCAACCTGCCCATGGGTAGATCAACCGGTTTCGCGCCTATCTCCTACGACTAATCGCCCTTGTCAGACTCGGTTTCCCTTCGGCTCCGCTGCGTAACAGCTTAGCCTTGCCGTAAAAAATAACTCGCCAGATCATTATGCAAAAGGCACGCCACAACCCCAAAGGGCCGTGACCGCTGTGTAAGCACATGGTTTCAGGTACTTTTAACTCCCCTTATCGGGGTACTTTTCATCGTTCAGTCGCCTTACTGGTTCACTATCGGTCGTTAAGGAGTACTCAGGCTTGGAGGGTGGTCCCCCCATGTTCAAGCCAGGTTTCTCGAGCCTGACTCTACTTGAAGCCATTTCCCAGGTACGTGCCTACAGGGCTGTCACCTTCTGTGGCTGATCTTTCCAGATCACTCAACACGGTACTGGTTCGTCCACTTTCGCTCGGCGCTACTTGCGGAGTCGCGGTTGCTTTCCTTTCCTCCAGCTACTGAGATGTTTCAGTTCGCTGGGTTTGCTTTACTGTCCCTATACATTCAGGACAGAATGACCTTACGGTCGGGTTGCCCCATTCGGAGATCCTAGGATCAAAGCTCGGTTACCAGCTCCTCTAGGCTTATCGCAGGTTCCAACGTCCTTCATCGCCTCTTAACGCCAAGACATCCACCATGTGCCCTTTCACGCTTGGCCATGTCGACCGGAGACCGTCGGATGAATTACTTCACTCGACTGTTTTCAGATCAACAACCATGCCGGCCCCTTTTGCTTATTGGACCGGCAACCCGCATTTTTAAATTAACTCATTCAGTGAAGAACTTGTTTATTGATTAACACGAGCAGCATCTCAGACATTCTCGAATTCTCGGTGCTTGCAACATTCAGTGCGTCTTTATCTTTGAACAACACAAGAAAAGACACACGATTGTATCTATCTGTATTCGTGATGACCTCAGTGGCCCTCGAGACCAGTGGCACAAGCCACGTCACACGAACACTCAAACCATTGTCTCATTTACTTATGAAAGAGCCGACTTTCGTCGCCTTCCATGCAGGCGTTCGCCTTTATGGAAGGTCGATGATTGTAGTGAAGTTTGTCATGCTGTCAAGCCTATGAAACATGGGAAAATTGTGGATAAAGTGAATTTTCACTCCCCCCAACTCAGTTGATTTCACTGATTCCAAAGGCTGAAAGCTTTATCCAGCTTTATTTGGGAGCGGTTTGGCAGATTTAGCCTCTTCAACCAAACTTTTAAGCTTGGATTGATCAGGATCTTGCTTCTGAAGTGTTGGATATCGAATCTCCAACTTCTCAGTTCCGTCGCGTCGGCTAATGACAACTCCAGGAAGAGTTGCTCTGTTCTTTTCTGGTGAAGCGTTTGGATCATCCACAACGTCAACCACGAACCACCCAGAATCAATTTCGTTTGAGGACGCCTGATTTTTGTCGTCGCCTAATTTTTCTTTAAATGTCAGCGGAAAAATAAGTGGCTGCCCCGGTTCGAAAGATGGATTGGGATCCGTCTTTTGCCATAAACCATTTTTTAAAACATACACATTAAAGAAAGCGGTTGATTTGGAACCCGCCACAGTTGTTTCTATCGTTCCATTCTCGGCGAAATACATGGCCTTGCGCGGAACACGCACGGGAGAACTCCATTCGCTTACGGCTGTTGAAATCATAGGATTTTTTGCGAGGGGCTTTTGCTTTTCTACCAACTGTCGCTCTTTGCCGAAGAACGGATTGTAAATATCAATGTGGCAGCGATAGCGCAGCGTTTTTCCAAGCGGAGCTTGGAGATCATGCGTCCAAACGTCTATGAAGTCGGCATCAACTTCTACTTGCTTTGGCGCGGATTTTTCCGATTTAGAATCAGCTGGCACTTCACTTTCAATGCCTAAATCACTTTTTAAATCCTTAATGATTTTGCGGAGGCTGATGACATCTTTTGTGATTTTTTTCCATTGAGGAATTTTCAAGTCCACAGGTGAATCCGAAGACGGTTTTGAATTATTCTTATTCTCTTTTCGTTTACGATCCGCCTCTTTCTTCGCGTCAGCTTTCTTTGCGTCTTCTTTTTGCTGGGTCCATTCGCCCCCCAAGATTTGCAACTCTTTTTCAAGCGGCGCCAACTCTTTTTCTTTGGCTTGCAAATCCTCCTTCTTTTTCTCGGTGCCTTGCTGCTTTTTCTTGTCGCCCTGCGCTGTGGTTGGTAGCGCACTTGTGGAGTTTGTAGACGACTCAATTTTCCCGGCTCCATGAAGCGTGGGATAAAAATCTGGCTGCCGAATTGATTTTTCTAATGATTTTTCACCACGCATGCTGGCGAAAATCTTGTTTGAATCCAAATCTTTTTTATCCCTGAACAATTTACCTTCGAACCCAAACATCGAAGGCACGACAACTGGCTCGCTCCAAGAACCGTCTTCTTTTTGCTCTTGTCTTTCAAACACCACGTCTAAAAAATAAATCGCGTTTTTGCGCCATTCAGAAACTGCAGCAAGTCGGGGCGGACTTGCGCTCTTCTCTTCTTTGACTAATTCGTTTCGAATTGCCTTCAAGTCAACATGGGCAACTGGGCGTGTCCAAATTACATCTAGGCTATTGGGATCCGGTTGACTGGCAAGAAATTTTTGTAGAGCTTCATTTTTTGAAGCGGCATCTGCTTCAAGGGCATCCCCAAACCATTCCACAGGCGTCACCATGATTGGCGCCGCAAAACGTGGTTCGTAATACCACGTGTCCAAACTGCGAATATCAGGCAAAATAATCTTTTTTGCCAAACTTGGCGCGTTCGCAGGCAAGCGATCAGCCGAAGAGATGTTTGAATTCAGTTTTTGAGCAAACGCTTCTTGTGTAACACCCTTTTGAATTGGTTCAAATTCAAGTGTGTTCTCGCCTTCTTGTTGCTTCTGAACAGACAAGGCTTTTTGAAGAAGGATTTCATTGGCGGTCGCTGGCGTCACATCGGACTTAACGCCCATTTTGAATGTCGTTGGAGAAAGAAAATCCCACGCCAAATATCCAAAGACGCACAATGCAACCAATAATGTTGCGGCTTTTTCAAAGTGGCGTTCAACAACTGAAATACCTTTCATGACTTGGGTGCCTCGTTGTTTGCTGGAGTTTCGCTTGTCTTTGGCACAGTGGCTTCTGACGCTGGAATTTCAACACCACGTGTGCCAAGTTGCTTCTTTAAATCAGACGGCATGAGTTTGGTTGTCCAATCTCGAAACCAAATTGTTTGCAATGTCATGGAAATCTGGCAGCAAGGTTCTGTTCCGTAGAGGTAGCCCATGCGGGCAGCGTTGAAGACATTGACGGGGATTAATTTTAAATTAATCACCGCCATAAAATTCTGACGCGAAAATGAATTCAAAATCTTTGGTAAATCAGCTGATGCCACCACCAATTCCACCTTTACATTTCGGACGTCATACAACTGGCAACTTGTAAGGCCAGTGAATGAATCGGCGTAATTAACTGGAATATCCGTGGCTGGATTGATTGAGTCTCCACTCACTTCTTCAACGGCGACCTCGCCCGCGCTTGCAACCGCAGGGTCCTTTGGCGCGGATTCTTCAGTTGCGGCCGCCTCTTCTTTGGGGGCGGCATCGGCGGCACCGGTTACTGCTTTTGCAGAAATTGGATCAATGCGAATACTGATAATTCGTTTGACTGGAGCCGAAATAACGCCGTCTTTCACCCCAGCGTTGGCGCTTGAGATAGCTCCAAAAATATCCTGAAGAACCCATAAATCCCATTGCCAAATGAAACAGCGAGCCAAAGTTATTTTTCCTTCGGTGGGCGGCAACCGAATTGCAGTCGGATCGAGATACACAGAAATTTCCTTTGCGCGCTCCTGCAAAGTGGCGATGCGCGCCTCTAGCAATGCGGCAGCCAGGTCCTTGAGGTCATTGACCTCCGTGACTTCCGCGCGAGAATTTTTCTTGAGATTATTTTGAATGAACGCAAGCTCACGCTTTTGCACGGATTCAAGAACCTCAGCGGCGGTCGGTGGCACACCAGTGCGATTATTACGCAACAACGCCTCAAATGCGGAATTGATTCCTGTTTCAAGATCTTTTGCGCCGTCGAATTTCTTGCCTAAGAAACTTTCATCAAGCACAATATTTGGCGCGGGTTTGGGAAAAATAACCACATGATCATGGGCGGGAGCAAAGTCGTGGTTTTTACGATTGTGCTCAAGAGCCGACTTGTACTGTGATTTAAATTCGCCTTCAAGCGATTCATTTCTTTCCTTTAACGCTTTAATAAGCACTGGATTCAGGGAGACGGACTGTGTCTCTGGCTCGGCTCCAGGTTTGCGAATGGTCACGGAAGTTTTTTCAAGTGCCGCTAGTTTTTCAAAATCTTTTTGTCGCTGCTTCATAGTTTCACTGATGGCATCCGTCATGCCACCACGAAAGAGCAAAGCGGCGAGTGGAACAATAACAATCACCGCAACGGATCCAATCATGACTCCGCGTCGTTTCAGAATGGCGACAACTTTGGAGAAGTCGAGGTTCTTGAGGGACTGAAGATTTATTTGGGGGGCTTTCATGGAGCTGGAGCCTCTGATTTCTTCGCTGCGCCATCACGGATTTCAACGGTGAACACAATCGTTCCCTTGTGTACTTTCATGCCGGGGCCATATAAAGCACCCTCGGTAATTGGGGCCAAAGATTCCAAGTCGCCGTTGATGAACTCGGCAGTATCGGTATTTGCAGGCAATTCTCGGCTTGTCTCCGCTTTATTTGTTTCGGGCTCAGCAGCACTTGGCGCACTTGGCGCACTTTGTCCGCTGGTTCCGGCGGGCTTTTCTTTTTCAACTCCGCCGCCGCCAGAACTTCGATCACGCCGTCCACCTCTTGATCCAGATGATCCAGAAGATGAACCCCCTGTGGCTCCAGCATCAGATGCGGAACCCGAGGGCGGAGCCGCAGACGACGAACTTTGATCGCGGGAATCAACTGCATCAGCAACAGGGTCAGCAGGCTTTGCATTTTTCGAGTCACTCTTTTTTTCAAGGCCTGGAATTTCAGTGGTTTGAAGTTCTTCACCCTTTGCATCAGCTTTGAGTGCGATTGATTTTGGCACAATGATGTAGGGCACATTGTCGCGGGGATTGGAATGATCTTCCAACCATTTCAGAATGGATCCCACAAGAAATGTTTTCTTGCCCTCGTTGGCAAATTCAATATTCATGGAGACAACAATGGTGCGCTTCTTGGTGGCGTCGTCAAAAGCGTAAACTCCGGAAAGACTTTCCAACACGATGCGCTTGCGCTCTTTGGCGGGAATTGCCTCGATGATTTTGGAGTCGGTGGCCGTAATTTCAATAGTGGGATTTGCGGAAAGAGTTGCATCCACCGCGTCTTTGACAATGCATGGCCAAATTTTTCTGTCCTCACTCAGCAAGTGGTCCATGTTGGATGCGGTCGCACCTGCTTCGCCCGCGGAATCCGCTTCTTTCAACTGGGCTTGCAGAGATTCACCAGTTTTAAGCGCTTTCGAAACAGTGGATTTATCGAGTGTTTCTAAATACTGATGATTGAGAATTGGCGCCGCGTACATGGCCGCTGATCCAACCACGGCGATACTTGCGGCGGCGATGAACCATCGGCTTTTTGACGCCCATACTTTTTCCCGCAACCCGCGAACCGGCGCTAAGTTGACGCTGATACGGCTCAAGCCAATGCCCTGCAAAGCGAGACCATAGGCAGTTACAAAATTGATTGAATTTGCAGCAAAATCAGCGGCTTCACGCCCTTCGACACGAATACGCTTGAACTCGTCCATGCGGTTGATGTCGACATTTAATTGTTGTCCAAGAAATTTACGGAGCCCGGGAATTCGAAATGTGCTTCCAACCGCAAGAACCGTTGCCAGTGGATTTTCCTGGTGATTCATTTGGTAGTGGCCAATTGAACGCTGGACCTCTTGCACCAAATCACCAAAGACTGGGCGCATGGCCTGCATCATTTGGCGCGCATGCGTGCTGGTTGCGCTATCCGCTTTAAGTCGATCAGCTTTGCTGTACGTGATTTGAAACGCATCCTTGAGCGCTTCCGTGAAATGGGTTCCACCCAATGGAAATGTTCGGATCCAACAACGACTATGGTCGGCAAAAATCACGTCGCTGGCTTGTGTTCCAATGTCAAGAATGACCACTGGCTTGTGGTCATCTGCCAACGAAAGGTCATATGAAACAGCGTTAAAAACAGCCAAAGGACCAAGTGTCACAATTTCTGGCCGTATGCCGTATTCGGCGTACAACTTCAGTCTTTCCTCGATTCGCTCTTTGGTGATAGCGAAAATTCCGACTTCCACTTCAGGATTGTCGGGCGAGGCGAATGTTTGATAATCCCACTCGACTTCTTCGATTGGAAACGGAATTTGTTGAACCGCCTCGAACTTGACGATGTTGGGAATCATTTTGGGTTCCACTGGCGGCAACTTTGCGAAGCGCGCCAAAGCCGAATGGCCTGGAACCGAAATCACAACTTTTTGATCCTCTATATTTTTAGACGCAACCAACTGTCCCATGGTGAGACGCGTCATTTCCGCGACATCCAAATCTGGTGTGGTTAATGGTTTATTGTGGGGAATGCAAGCAAAATCGGTGATCGCCGCTTCATCGCCATTTCGCTCTAGGCGAATGGCCTTGATGGCGTGCGCCCCAATCTCTATACCCCAAGCAGATTTATTCTTAGCCATGCGATTGAGTGTTTCTCATTGTGAGTCATTACCAGTTGCAATATCAAATTTGAATGCGTCAGGATAATGGTGGTGTGAAATGGATCTTTGAAAAGACGGTCAATGGGGGTTTGGAGTGGATGGGGAATATACCGCTTTGCGGGAGAAGCGATCTTATTGAAACTTTACGCAATCGTCTGACATTATGTTGCCTAGATTTTCACCCAAAGTGAACCATTCGTGGCTACTCTCTCTTGAACCCCCAAAACATCATGTCAATACCGCCCAACGAGCCATCAAATCCGCCCGCCTCCCAGCCCAATGCAACCCCGTTCAAAATGGACGACTTGCTTGCCCAAGAAATGGAGCAAGCTTTGGCTGGTCTGAGCGAAAACGACATGCTGGGAATTATCCCGGAGAAGAAAGCGCTGCCCAAAGTGAAGGGCGACGGCCACACCCGAACTGGAACAATTATTCGTGTTCAAGGCGGCGATGTGATGGTGGAGTTTGGGCCCAAGAGCCAAGGCGTGTGTCCGCTGAACCAATTTGAAAGCGCGCCAGAACCCGGAACCGTGATGGATTTTGCCGTGGAGCGCTTGGACGCGTTTGAAGGCTTGTTGATTTTGTCGCGCATTGGAATGCGCACCAAGCCGCAGTGGGACAACTTGCAAGTTGGTCAAATTGTCGACGCTCGTTGCGTGGGTATGAATCAAGGCGGCTTGGATATGGAAGTTGCGCATCACCGAGCGTTCATGCCAGCGGGTCAAGTTGATATTCGATCGGTGCCGGACATTAGTATTTTCTTGGGTGAGAAATTGCAATGCATGATCATTGAAATGCGCAAGGAGCGCGGACGAATGGTGCTCAGCCGCAAGGCGGCGCTTGCGCAGACACGGCGCGAAAATCAGCAGAAAACACTGGCGGATATACAGACTGGACAAATCCTAGAAGCCACAATTATGAGTTTGCAACCCTTCGGCGCCTTCGCGGATATTGGTGGCGTTGATGGCTTGATTCACATCAGCGACTTGGCGCACGAGCGTTTGAAGAACGCCTCCGACGCGGTGAAGGTTGGCGATGTTGTGCGCGTGAAAGTGATGCGTATTGATCGCACTCAGAAGCCACCGCGCATTGCGTTGAGCCGCAAAGAAGTGATGGACGATCCAATGGTGGGCAAGTTTGAGTCACTGCAAATGGGCGAAAGCGTTTCTGGACGCGTCACCAAACTCACGGAGTTCGGAGCGTTTGTGGAACTTTCACCAGGCGTTGAAGGCTTGGTGCATATCAGTGAAATTAGTCACGACCGTATTTTCTCCGCGGACAAAGTGTTGAAGGTGGATCAAATTGTGACGGCGAAAATTCTTTCGATTGATCTTGCGCGTCGCCGCGTCAGCTTGTCCATCAAGGCATTGCTTGATCGCCCTGCGCCGACATTTTCCGCCAACAAGGACGATCGCCAAAGCGCCAAGCCTGCGCGCGAAGATGATCCAGCGATGCGTAAATTGCGCTTGAAATTTGGCGCGGCCAACTCGCTCAAGGGCGGATTGTCCTAAGTTTATTTACGCTTGTTTTGGCTGTAAAGCCTTGTTTTCAATGCGTTGAATCATTCGAACGGCTGATTCAAAACACGCGTGAATTTATTTTTCACCAGCCAGCATTTGTTCTAGTTGCAGCAATGTGCGTTGCGCAATGGGCTTGCCCGTTTGCAAATCAAGGTGCGCATGTGTGAGTTGCTGCGGAGGACAACGCGTGATGGTGAGCGGCGCAAAATCAAACGCGCTGTGAAGTTGCTCAAGCACGCCAACACGTGATGCGAAAGTTTCAATTTCAGGGTCGGGAAAATTGGCGCGGACCAGAGCGTCGGCGATGAGATGAATTGGCGTGTCAGCGATGAAGCGAATGTGCACGTACGGGTCGGCGTCGAAATGTCCCTCGCTTGCACGGCCAACAAGGACAAGTCGCGCGCGTGGAAAATTGTGTTCAAGTTGACGGATGAAATCAATGATGGCCACAAGTCGTTCGTAGCGTTGCTGCGCGTAACCGTGCTGGCCAAGTTGCGACATAGCCAAGGCTTGGGCGTGACGGCGAACAAGCGCGGCGGAAGGCGGCGGCGTGTCACGCGGCAAACCAAGGTGCGCCGTGGCTTGTGTCACCGCATCATTTACAGCTAGATTTGGCTCTTTTTGAAGCAAACTGGCGGCACGGCGCGCGATGTCATCTTGCTCAACATTCACTTGGAACCAGAATAAAAGTTAGGCGGCTTGATCTTGGCGTGACCCAGCAGGCGTGCCTGGCATCCACAAGTCGTCAAATGGTTGATCGTCGCAGGATTTACGAAGCGCCAAATACGCTGCGGTGGCAACTGACCAAAATGCGCCAAAGCATGCACCAGCCGCGAGCGACTTCACAACTGTAATCCACAGGCCAACAAATCCCGCGGAGATGGACGCAGTGAACCCAAGACTGCGCACAGGCGCGACATCGTCGGGCAAGAGCAATCGAATTGTGGCGAGGCCGGACATGGGTCCCTCGCCCGCGGTCAAGCCAACAAAATTCGCCGCGAACGTAAGCGTGGCCATGGCGAAAAGATCGGCGATGAATATGACAAGTGAAATTCCAATGGCCGCCATGATGAGATAGAGCAACCCTTGCAACGGGCGGCGCAACACATAAGCCACGGTTCGTTGCGCGGCTTCAAGGCCATCGCAGCCTTCGCACGCCGACGCGGCCACCGCCAGAGGCATGCAAAAACCCCATGGAATTAAGGCAATTGACGCAAAAAACGCCAAGACAATGACAAGGCCGTATGCGAGTCCGGCGAAAATATCTATAAGTGGAATGCGGCTGAGCCAGCCAAGCATGGCGGCCACAGGAAGAAGTACGACAAGCGTCAGCAGTGGCCACACTGGAACTAGCGCATGATTAATCCAGCGCGGTTTGACAAACGCAAACGCGTCGGCGGCGGAAAGTTTGGCTTTGCCAGCCAAATCAATTGCAGTCATGCGGCACAGCGCGGCGCCGCCTGCGCCCATTGCAATAAGAAAGGCAGCGCCAAAGACAAAACAAAACCAACGATCATCACGCCAACAGGCCAACGGCAAATCAATAAAGAGATTAGCGAACGCGCCCACGGCCATCACTGGACTGACGGTGAGAACACCAACGGCGAGTCCGTCAATGCAACGACCCACTGCGGTGGAAAATGAATCGAAAGTTCCTTTGCGGCGATACGATTCCAAGCGCTCAAGCGCGCGGCGAATTCCGTCGGCTTCAAATCCGCTGACGGAACCAAGACGACTTTGCAGCAAACTGCAAACATTTTCAATGTCCACTCCACCGCGCGTGTCCATGCCAGCGGGCCTTTGATCTGGTGGCAAATTTTCCAGCGCCGCTCGCCGCGCAACATCGGATGCGACGGCTGAATCAATGGAACTGCGAGTGGGCGACAATAAGCCTGCGGACTGAATCATGGGACCGCGCAATGCGTCGTAAAAGCGCCCCGCCACAGCCAAAGCAAGCACAATAAAGGTTGCAGCCAAGAGTCGCGATGGCTGAAACGCCCCGGTGGCGGAATTGAGAACCCGCGGAAATACCAGCGCAGAGCGAAAGTCAATTTGATCCACCACTACTCGTTCGGCCATTGTTCGATCTCCTGTTGCTGGTTGAAACAATCTTCGCGCGAATGCTAACTCAATTGAGGTGCATTGTCAGAGGAGCGCTTGCATGATTTGGATACCCTAACCCGCTATGAGCATTTCAACCCATACCCAAATTGACAGCGTGCTTGCCAGGACCGACGCCAACCAACCCGCGGGGATTGAGCGGCTGATGGAGTTCTTGCGGATACCAAGCGTGAGCACGGATCCCGCTTTCGCAGCCGATGTTCGCCGCGCGGGAGAGTGGGCCTGCAAGATGCTGACAGAATGCGGATTTGAATCGCGACTTGTGAAGACGCATGGTCATCCAATGGTGCTGGCCAAACATCCTGGACCCAAAGGCGTGACAGCGCCGCGCGTACTTTTTTATGGCCACTATGACGTGCAGCCAGCCGACCCGATTGAATTGTGGACGAGTCCACCGTTTGAACCAGTGATCATGAGTGGCCCGATGGGCAAGCGCGTTGTGGCGCGCGGCGCGGTTGATGACAAGGGACAAGTGATGACATTCTTGGAGGCGTTGCGCGCTTGGCATGAATGCGCGGGTGGTCCGCCCTGCCCCGTCACCGTTCTTTTGGAGGGCGAGGAAGAATCTGGAAGTGAAAGTTTTGAGCCTTTTCTTCGTGAATATGCCAAGGAATTGGAATGCGATGTCGCCATTGTCAGCGATACAGGAATGTGGGACATAGACACTCCGGCGATCACAACCATGCTGCGCGGCCTGGTGTATGTGGAGGCGAAGTTGAAGGGACCGTCGCATGATTTGCATTCGGGCTTGTATGGCGGAGCGATCGCCAATCCGATCAACTCTTTGGCGCGCATGATTGCCAGCTTGCACAACGACGATGGCAGCATTGCCATTGAAGGTTTTTATGATCAAGTGAAGCCGCTGCCAGAAAAAATAAAATCACAGTGGGACACACTTGATTTCAACGACGCGGAATTTTTAGGCAAGGCTGGCGTCAGCAAAGGTTTTGGCGAGCCAGGCTTCAATGCGATGGAGCGAACATGGTGTCGACCCACGTGTGATTGCAACGGCATCAAGGGTGGCTATCAAGGCGAGGGCGCGAAGACCGTGATTGCAAGCGAGGCCACCGCGAAGATTTCTTGCCGCTTGGTGGCCGACATGGATCCAGAGGATGCGTTCAAGAAATTGTCCGCGCATTTGCATGCGCGCGTGCCCGCGGGCTACACGCTTGAAATGAAAACATTCGGTAAAAACCCGCCTATTCGTGTGAAAGATGAGAGTCCGTACTTGGTGGCTGCTGAGCGCGGATTGGCGAAAGTCTATGGAAAAAATCCAGTGTGCATTGGGACTGGCGGCAGCATTCCCGCGGTTGGGTTATTGCAACGCATACTTGGCGTGGAAAGTTTGCTGGTTGGATTTGGCTTGGATGACGATCGCGTGCACAGTCCAAACGAGAAATTTGAATTGTCCTGTTTCCGCCGCGGCGCGTTAAGCCACGCCGCAATCTTGGCCGAGCTTGCGGGACTTCGTCCTTAAATGTATCGACGGCACATCACACGATGAGATGCTTCCACTCATTTCGATTCGCGTTGGTCACGATGGCTTTACTGCTGTGCGCCACCGAACGCTTTGCGCGCGGCGATGATGTTGAAATTCATGTCGAACGATTTGGAGCTTTCAACGCGTATCGCGGCGGAGATTTGACGGCGCTTCGAGTGCGTCTTCGCAGCGACTTGCCTGAACCCACTTCAGCGATTGTGCAGTGGGATGTGGAGAACGCGGATGGCGATATGACATCCTATTGGCGTGAGGTGACCCTGCCTCCTGGGCAAAATGTGACGCGTTGGTTATACGCCAAATTGCCGCCTTTTTCCGCTCAATCCTTGGCTACACATATTTTTAACATGAGCGTGTTCCAGGCCCAAGGCGCGCGGCGAATTCGTTTACTGGGAACACTGCGATTCACACCAACGCAAGCGCAAGAGCCATCGCTGCCGCTTGAAATGAATCAAGACGCGATCGCGCTGGTGGGCGATGGCCGAATGGGACTTGAAGATCTGAGCGCGCTTGCAAATGGATTTGCGTTTGTGCCAAGCATGAATTCCTTCACGCAGTTGCCACGCGGAATTTCACCCGCCGAATTTCCGGATCGCTGGGAAGGCTTGTGGAGTTTCAACGAAGTGATTTGGTCGCAAGCTTCACCGCAATTACTCACCGGTGATCGAGCCACGGCGTTGCGGGATTGGATCGCACGCGGAGGTTCGCTTGTGATTGTGTTGCCAGAAAGCGGGAACTCTTGGGGAATTGGCGGCGGCGCGCCGAATTTTCTTTCCGATTTATTGCCGACCGAAGGCGTGACACAAGTGGATGGAGTGCGATTGGAAACATTGCTGCCCGTACTGTCGCGCGCCAAGGAATTGCGACGCACGAATGTGCGAACTCCGGTCTATGTATTTGACTCTCACGCCTTAAGCAAGCCATGGAAAGGCTTGATTGCGCTGCCAGAAACAAGCACAATTGCAGGCACTTCCAGCGAAATTGAAAAATGGAATGGTCGTGGAAGCATTGTCATTAGGCGCTCATTTGGACATGGCCGGATTACGCTGATTGGCGTTGACATTGACGCCTTGCATCGCGGTTCATACGCCAATGAATCATTGCCGCAAGTGGATGTATTTTGGAATCGCATTTTGGGCAGGCGCGCCGACTCCATGAGCGCCAATGATTTTGATCGTCTACAGAAAAATGATCCCAAGAAAATTGCCAGTGCTTCCAACTATGAAGAATACGACTGCGGCGAAGGCGACTTGGTGTTCAGCGCGATTGGATTGCAGGGTCGAGTTACAAGTGGCGTTCTGCTTACGCTTGGATTATTCGTTGTCTATTGGATGGTGTCCTGTCCAATTGCGTGGTTGGTGCTGCGCAAGAAAAATGCGCAACGCTTGACATGGCTTGTGTTTGTTGGCGTGTCACTGCTGGCCTGTGCCGCCGCGTACGGCTTGAGCAGTCTGATCAGCACAACAACTTCTGATCTTCGACACCTCACGGTGCTCGATTCGATTGATGAACCCTGGTCAACGCCATCAAACATGAATCAACCTGCGCGCGCAACGATGTGGCTAAGCGCCCTGCTTCCAGGATTTGGAACTACAGAAATCGCAATGAAATCGGCTGAAAATCAACGAAATATCTTGACGACTTGGGCGCCACCAACGGGTGGAAATGTTCAGGGCTTTCCAGATTCCGCGCGCTTTGACCAGCCAATAGACGACCCTGGCAAGAGCATCCTTCCTGCACGCGCAACCACAAGCGACTTTGAGGCGCGCTGGTTGGGAGATGTATCAAAAAGTTGGGGCACGCTTCCCATGCAGATGGCTGACAAAAAAATACAGGCGACTGCGACTCAGGGAAACTTGAATCTCATTTCATTGACGGGGTCACTCACGCATCATCTGCCCGGCGCGCTGAAAAATGTGACGTTGATTCATGTGTCTCCATTTCAATTCCCAACGCAACAATGGAGCGACAGCAACCGTCTTACGTTGCACCCCACCGCGCCGCTTGCCAACGCGGGCCGCATGGTTGCGCTTGCGAATGATTGGTTGCCAGATCAAGAATTGAATGTCGCCCAAGCGCTCTATCCAACCGGACCGATCGACGCCGCAAAACTGGATGCGGGATCGCTCACACAAGAAATTTTGAACCGCTACGCGCGACCTTTGCGGCAACTCAGCGCGCGCATTTTGTCTCGTCAAGGAGACGATGTATTTGCAGGCAAGCGCCTGCAAACCAATTTGGAAATGCTTTCCTTGTATCAAATGCTGCAACCGCCGGCGTATGAAATGAATCCGCCAGACGCGCCCGCGCCGATTCGCGTGACACGAGAATTGGGTCGCTCGCTGGACTTGTCACGTTGGCTGACGCAACCGTGTTTGATTGTCATTGGAACGCTTGAAGATGTCGCAATTCCTGTTCCCGTGGATGTATCTGGAAAGCCCGCAATAAGTAGTGGCAACGTGCTAGTTCGCTACATCATTCCCCTGCCCGATGATGCTGCCATCTTTTGGCCGCCTCTTCCCGTACCCTGAGTTCATCGTGGCAATGATTGAAACTGCCAACCTCACGAAAAAATATGGCGACTTGATCGCCCTAGACAATTTGAATTTGTCCATTGAGGCTGGCGAATGTTTTGGATTCATCGGCCCCAACGGCGCGGGCAAGACCACCACGATTAAAATTCTGGCCACGCTGCTGAAACCAACTTGGGGCGAGGCGCGCGTTGATGGAAAAACCATCGGCTACCAAAATAATTTGATCAGGCCTTTGATTGGCTATGTGCCTGATTTCATGGGCGCCTACGAAGAAATGACGGTGAGTGAATACTTGGAATTTTTCGCGGCCTGCTACGGCATTCACGGCAACGAGCGATTTCGCGCGGTGCACGACGTGTTGGAATTGACGGATTTACGCGGCAAATCAAGCACGGAAGTGAATGGCCTAAGCCGCGGCATGCAGCAGCGACTCAGCGTGGCGCGCGTGCTGCTTCACAATCCAAAAGTGCTTTTCATGGATGAACCAAATTCCGGTCTTGATCCACGCGCGCGCATTGAGATGCGCGAACTGCTGAAGGAACTTCTACGTATGGGAAAAACTATTTTAATTTCCAGCCACATTTTGCCGGAGTTGGCGGAGCTGTGCACCAGCGTTGGCATTATCGAACGCGGCAAATTGGTGTTCGCCGGCAGCATGAAAGATGTTTTATCACGCGCGCAATTAGGAACTCTGGTGAAGATTGTGGTGGATGAGCGCCCCGAGGCCGCCGCCGAACTTTTACGCAAGGTGAACGGCGTGAGTCTGGTGGAACTGAAAAATAGCGAAGGCGCCACTCGCATTGAAGTGACTCTGGATACCGATGCCGCCGTGTCCGTCAGTGATTTGCCCAATCGCCTCATCACGGCGGGATTTCGTATAAATTCAATGCAGCAAGCGGAGGCGGATTTAGAGACCGCGTTTCTTCGCCTGACCAAAGGCCTGGTTGCTTAATGAGATTCCAGAAATGACAGATGTTCTTCTTATCGCGGATAGACGGCGCAAAGGCGTGCCCGAGGCCATTGAGGAAGTGCGCCGAATTATCACGCCGCATGGCCGCATTGTTGAGGAATTGGAGGCCGACCTTCGCCCAATTCCGCCGCGAACGATCTTTGATTTAGTTGTTGTGCTGGGCGGCGATGGAACATTGATCGCGCAGTGCCGCCGCCTGCTTGACCGCGGCGTTCCCATGGTTGGTTTGAACTTTGGACGCCTTGGTTTCTTGGCGGAATTTGATTTGGATTCGCTGCGTCAACATGCCACGATGATTTTTGGACACGACGCCATTGTGCGCAACCGCATGGTGCTTGACGCGATTGTGCGCAACGCGCGCGGCGACTTGGTGCATGAAGGACTTGCCATTAACGAAGCCGCCGTGACCGCCGGCACTCCGTTTCGCATGATCGAATTAAAAATTTCCTTTGGGCGCGATCAAGGTCCGGACCTGCTTGGCGACGGCGTGATTGTGGCCACGCCAATTGGAAGCACCGCCTACAACGTGAGCGCGGGCGGACCGATTGTGCAACCAGATCTTGAGGCCATGATTGTCACTCCAATCTGCGCGCACAGTTTGGCGTTTCGGCCCATCGTGACTGCGAGTCATTTGGAAATTATGATTGAAGTGATGCGCGCCAATGACGGTTCCGCGCTGGTGCTTGACGGGCAAGCGATTGTTCCGCTGAGCGCGGGCGACCGCGTGCTGGTTGGTCGCCACCATACCGCAGCCAAATTCATTGGAAATCCTGATCGAACCTATTGGGACACATTGGCCGACACCATGCGATGGGCAGCCGCGCCAAGCTATCGCCGCCCAAATTCTCCCTGAAATTCTGGCGGAAATTGCGCCTGAAATTTGGCCTGAAATCAGCCGCGCAACGACGGCTTGAATGTGCCAAACACAGGCGCCACTTTTTTCTACACTCGCTCATTCCATGATCGACATTAAAGCACTGCGTGATGACCCGGAACGATTTAAGAATGGCGTGCGCCTGAAGCGCGCCGATGTGGACATTGACGAGTTGCTTGCCATTGATGCGCGCCGCCGCGAGTTGACCGGCGCCGTTGAAGTGAAGCGCGCCGAACAAAATAAATTCAGCAAAGAGACGGGACCCGAACTTGGCCGCTTAAAGGGTCAGCTGAAATCCGCCACTGGCGCGGAGCGTGAAGCGATTGAAACAAAATTAAAAGAACTAGAACGCCGCCCCGCGGAATTAAAATTGGAAGCCGCTGAACTGGACAGACTATTGGCGGAGACCGGACCAAAGTGGCACGACTTAATGCTGCGAATTCCGCAACCTCCCGCCGCCGATGTTCCTGTTGGAGCGGGCGCCGAAGACAACAAAGAAATTCGCCGCTGGAACGCGCCGCACTTTGATCCATTGAAAAGTTTTGAAAGTCAGCGCGGTTTCAAACCAAAGACGCATTTGGAATTGGTGCGCGACCTTGGCCTTGTGGATTTTGAGCGCGGCGTGAAGACCGCGGGCACGCGCCACTATGTGCTGACGGGTCTTGGCATGAAATTGCACCAGGCCGCCCTTCGCTACGCCTTTGACTTTATAACGGAAAAGCGCGGATTTACCGCCATGGGCGTGCCCGTGATCGTGAAGGAAGAATGCATGCAAGGCACCGGCTTCTTTCCGTTTGGCCGCGACCAGGCGTATCACATAGACGAGTCAAGCCGCGGCGCCGGTCACGATTTATTTCTGACAGGCACCGGCGAAGTTGGCCTGATGGGTTTTCACGCCGACGAAATTATTCCAATTGAGCAACTGCCACTGAAGTACACAACGCAAAGCACTTGCTTTCGTCGCGAGGCTGGCGCGTCGGGCAAGGACACCGCGGGCTTGTATCGCATTCATCAATTTGACAAGGTGGAACAAGTTGTCATTTGCCGCGCCGACGACGCTGAAAGTCGCGGCTGGCATAAGCACATGTTGGAAACAGTGGAAATGATTTTGCAAGGATTGTCACTGCCGTATCGCCTGCTGCAATGTTGCACCGGCGACCTTGGCATGAAGAACGAGGACATGATTGATGTTGAATGTTGGATGCCAGGTCGCGGCGATATTGGCGCCGACGGCGTTCCAAGCGGCGAATGGGGCGAGACGCATTCCGCCAGCCGTCTTGGTGATTTTCAATGTCGCCGCTTGAACTTGCGCTACCGCGACGCCGATGGAAAAATTCACATTGCGTGGGCGCTGAACAACACGGTGATTGCAAGTCCGC
>SERZ01000855.1_pt1 | contig 19130 bp, 20 predicted proteins | sample 3171461 | NCBI WGS metagenome assembly SERZ01 (sample SAMN06051861, study PRJNA518727) | freshwater metagenome | biome: subpolar coniferous forest; feature: holomictic lake; material: water; isolation source: holomictic Lake 227, 6 m depth | place: Canada: near Kenora, Ontario | collected... | reverse complement strand
TCCGTTTACACCAAATGAAAACAAGAAAAGTTTAGTCAAAAGTACTAAAGATTGGGCCGCCGATTCAAAGGCATATGCAGAAAAGAAACAGGAACGTGATGCAATGGTGAAACGTATTGAAGCAAACAAAGCTGCAGGCAAGAAACCATATTCATGGGAAGATGCCTTCAAGAAGGAAGAAGCTGAGTTGGATGAAAATATTATTTCAGCCGCGGCTGGGACCGCAGGAAAAATGTTTGCAAAAATTGCTCCTAAATCTGCTAAAAAGATGGTGGACAGTGCCACAGCAAAGGAAAAAACTAAAAAAGACGCATATAATGCAGACACAAATTATATGTTGGCATTAGCAAAAGCTAAAATGGATGCAGTCAGAAAAGAAGGTGTGGAGTTGGATGAAGCAAAGGTTCCTGCTAGCGAAGAAACAGTTCGCCGTATTGTTCGTGAAGATTTCTATTCTTCAAAGAAATTTGAAAATGATAGCAAACATATTGATGACTTTGTAACAGGTAGTCGTCGTAACTTTGCTAATGAAAGCACAATAACGTCATACAATAAGTCACTGCTTAATTCAATTAAAAACATGGTAATACCAGAAGCGCCTGAAGTATTTGAAGAAGATACATCATATATCACAGCAAATAGTATTACAAAACTTCCAGATTGGAATGAAATGTCATTACGTGAAGGTTGGGTTGATAATTTAGATAAAATTCAAGTGCACCTCCATGGCAAATCCGGTGCAGGTGTAACGGTTCATGTTGGTGGTAAAAAATCTTCACAAAATTTTCTAGATATTTCATCAGCTAGAAAATATGGAAAAGATTTACATAATCCAAATGGTAAAATTGCAGTATATGAGGATCAAACACAATAAATATATTACAATTTAATTGATGGGATTAGTAAATGAAAACTTATAAGCAATTACTTGAAACAACTAAAAGTAAGCACGCGGTGCTTGTATTTGGTCGGTTTCAACCACCGACCATTGGACATGCTAAAGTAATTGAACATGCATTGGCAACAGATGGTGATCCGCATATTGTGGTATCACATTCACAAAATAGCAAAACAGATCCGCTTACAGCCGATGAAAAAGTTGATATTTTGAAAAAGATGTATCCTCATAAAGCTAAACACTTTTCTGCATCTGATACAGAAAATCCAACAATTTTTCATAAACTTGGACAATTACATCAAGACGGATATACACATGTTACCGTTGTAACGGGGGCTGATCGCCAAAAAGAATTTCAAGATAAATTAAATGAATATAACGGCAAATTTAAAGTTAGCGGCGATGGAAAAACAAAAAAAGGATATGCATTTAATAAGATAAAGGTTATGTCTGCAGGAGAAAGAAATCCAGATGCACAAGGAGCTGAAGGAATTTCCGGAACAAAACTTAGACAAGCCGCTTTAAATGGTGATTTTGGAACTATGCGTAAAAATATGCATTCCAATATAACAGATGATCATATTCATCAGCTTATTAGTAAGATTCAAACACGAACAAAAAAACAAGAAACACCAAAACCAGATAAAATAAAGGTATCTGAATCATATTTGAATGAAGAATTATACTTTGGTAAGCCCCTAAAAAGTTTACGAGAAGAATATAAAACCGGTAAGTTATATGCAATTGGTGACATGGTAGAATGCAATGATGGGCAAATCGCTGAAGTAGTTAACCTTGGAACAAATTATGTAACATTGTTATCAGAAGGTAAAACATTTAAGAGTTGGTTACCGGATATTAAAAAGAAAATTGATGCACAAATTAAAGCACCTTTACCAATCTCAAAACAAATCAAGGCTGCTTCTGGTAAAGGTGTTGCAAGAAAAGCACTAAAGGCATTGACAAAAGAAGGTTTTGAGTTTAAAGGATATGTTCCTAAACATTTAAATGAAGAACAAATAAAGCTTTGTGATGATATTAAGAACCATCAAGATGTATATGCTGTTTTGAATTTCATCAAAGCATTTGATAACCTGCAACATATTGAAAACATTGATGAAAATTTCAATTTTTATAAAACAGAATTTGATCGTTTAGTCAAATATTTGAATAAATTTGATATTCCTCTTGATGTTATTACAACAGTTGAAGATACATTACTTGAATATTCTATTTTGGAAAATTCCGGTTTTAAAGCTGCCGATCAATTAAAAGTTGCCAAGATTATTGCAACAACGGCTGGTCACAATGACCATTCTGGAAAAGCACATGAAATTATTAATCGTGCAGCGGCACAATTCAAAACAGGAAGACATACACCTGAAGCATGGCGTTTATTCGGAAGCATGTTAAATCACGGATCAACAGCTGGAATTAAATGGAACAAGGATATTTTTCATTCAGCAACACAAAAAGCAATGGGGATAAAATAATGGATAAGTTTTCACAAGCAGGTAAAGATATGTTGGGAATGTTGGATGAAGTCAAAGAAGAAACAACTGATAAAATGCAATGGATTGCAGATACATTCAGACAAGCAGCCGAAGCAGACCAGGGTAAAGCAACAAAAGCTCCTGTAGCTAAAAAGATGCGAGATTATGAAGATGATAATCAAGTACAAGCCGATCCAATTCGCGCAGCACGTCAAACATTACAAAATAAAGTATCAAGTCTTTTGAGCAAATCTGGAGCTGTTAAAACTGTTGTTGGCAAATATGGAAAAGCGATTGATGTAAATTCAGACGGTGGTGAAGATAAAGTTCAAACAACAACACCATTAACCAAAAAATTCAACGGTAAACTTGATTCGGCCCCACAATGGTTAACCAAAAATGTTGTTGGCAAACCTGTTGATACATCAAAACTTGATCCAAAATCGCTTCCTCCAATTCTTGCTCGTGAATTGGCAAAATGGGAAAAATTAACACATTCTGGTAAAACACAATTAGAAAAAAAATTCAAATCACGCAATCTTGCTCATCCAACACGTTATATTCCGAAAAAACAAAATGTTGATGAAAACATTGAGGTAAACATTGAAAAAGTTGGCTCATTGTGGGAAGCAACAATTTATAAAGATAAAAAACCTGTATTTCAGCGTTATGCTGTTACAGAATCAGCCGCAAACAATATGATAAATAATCATGTAGAAGAATTTCTTTATCAAGAAATTCAATCATCTACAGATGAGATTTTAAATTACGCAAAGCAGTATGTTTCAGACAAGATTTAACAATTTTGATACACTGTCATTTCTTCCCTTTAAAGGAAAGCAAATTGATAGGCGATGCATGCCAGGTCGAGCACTATATTATACATTTTCATTTTAAAGGAGAAACACAATGAGTCAATTAAGCACCTTTGGTAATACAGGTAGCAACGTTACACGTCAAGCACCTTATGTATTTCCAGCATATGCAATCGGTGGTACAGCCGTTGCACAAACACTAACTTTATCAGGTGGCACATATACTGCTGGATATCCAGGCGTGACAGCAACAGCTGGTGGTGGTACGCCATTTGCAGCAACCGACGTCGGCCGCGTTATTTGGGCTAATGACAACGGCGCAGGTACATATAAATCACTTCTTATCACAGCATACACATCATCTACCGTTGTAACAGTAACAGTTGGCCCGGTTGGATTTGCTAGTGCTTCAGTTGCTTCAAGCGGCTGGTATATGGTTGCTCCAAATGCAACTGTTGCATTTCCAGCATTAGCAACAGGCGGTATTTCTTTCAGCAATGGTTCATCTTATATCACTCGCGCCGCCGGCAACTGGTTATATGACGGTGTTGTGGTTGGTTCTACTATTACTATTTCTGGTGATACAGTTAATCCAACAAATAATGGAACATATTTGGTTACTACTGCGGCTGCAACTAACTTAACTGTTACTCCTGCACCGGCCGTTACTGAAACAGCTAACTGCAATTTGACTTGCACATGGGCAATTTCTAAAGATTCAACCGGTATTGCGGCTGATAAGTTTGCTGTTCTACCAACATCTGCGTTTACACTTGGTGCACGCGGTTTTACTACAACAACACCTTTCCTACCTGGCGAAAAGATTTATTCAGGCGCAGCAATTGCATCAGCATCCGCCGCTGTTTTAACGCCGGGCGTATTGACCCGTGCTTCTGGAAGTAACATTACTGATGCAGTTGCAGTCGGTGACCGTATCCTAGTATCTGGCGATGGTGTAAACGCAGCTAACAACGGTATCTACACAGTAACTAGCGTTATTTCGGCTACTCAAGTTGCAGTATCGCCAACTCCACCAGTTAACGAATCGAATAATACTTCGATCGTTATGGTTAAGCTTGCAACTGGTTCGACTACTACAGGAACAACATTGGTTGCAACTGGTGTTGCTTTAGGTATTGCTTCGATTGTTGCAACTGGCGCCAACTACCAAACTTCTGGTGTTATTCCTGGTTCGCAGGTACTTATTACTGGTGCTATTACTCCAGCTAACAACGGCGTTTATACTGTCGGTGCAGTTACATCGGCAACAAGCTTTGTTCCAGTAAATTCTATTCCTGCAACAGCTGGTGCAGCAGTAGCACAAACTGCTACATTGGGTGCAGCAACTGGTTCTACCACATTCACTTCTGGTGGTGGTACACCGTTTGCGTCAGCGGCGGTTTCGGTTGGTCGCACAATCACCATCAACGATAACAACACTGGTACAATGCGTCCTGTTGTGATTACTGCTTGGACTAGCACTACTGTGGTAACTGTACAGATTCCAGCCGGTGTAACATTTGCTAGCACATCTGTTCTATCAAGCGGATGGTATTACACAGAAGCTTCGATTGCAGAAACTGAATCTGTTGGTTCACAGATTGGTATTTGGGGTGTTAACGGTACTGCTAAGGTATCAAGTCTTACACAGGCAAACGCAACAAACCCAACGCTTCGTGTTAAGGCTATCACCGGTTATGCAAACAACACAGCATTTGCTTCAGGTAACCAAATCTTCGGTAACAAGTCTGGATCATTTGCAACATTGGGTACTCCAGTAATGCAAACACGTTCTTATATGCGTCAAGATCCGTCTGCACCATTCATTACCGGTACAGGCAATATTACATTGAACACTTCTGGAACTATTACTGCCGCAACAGCACTTGCTACTCTTGGCGTTGCCGTTGGTTCAGTTATTCAGGTGATCGGTGCATCAGCTAACAACAATCAAATTTACACTGTGACAGCAATGTCTGCATCTGGATTGGTTGCAACTGTTACTCCATTACCAGGAACATCAGAAGGTCCGTTGACGTACGCAGCAGGTACGTTAGGCTTGAAGGGTCATCGTTATAACATGCAATTGCAACAAGTGTAATAATTGAGGGCGGTGATCATTTGATTGCCGCCCTTTATGTGATAGATTAAAGGAGAGTAACTTTGGCAGATAAGAAAATATCCGCTTTAACAGCGGCAAGCAGCACGGCAACAACTGATCTGTTTGTTGTTGTTCAAGGATCGGCAACAAATAAAATTGACATTGATACATTTTTCAATACAATTCCGAGACGAATTGTAATTACAGAAACATCTGAAGCACCTGCATCTGGTGCATTATCATTAACAAAGCTTGTAAGTAAAGTTACTCCAGCCGGTTCTCCAACAGCATATACGTTGGCAGCTGGAACACATGGTAACGAAAAATATATTGTTTGTGAGACATTCACATCAGGTACTGCAGTTGTTACCGTTACTTCAGGCAAACACTTGAGTACTATTACTTTTTCAACCGGTGTTGGTGGCGCATGCCATCTCAAAAATGTTGATGGATATTGGTATGTTGTTGGTCTTAGCGCAACTTACGTAGCAATTGCTTAATAGCTGATTGAGGAGTATCAAAAATTTCTGATATTAAAGTCAGTCAGTTAATAACATCGTCGGCTGCAACCGAAAATGATATATTTTTAGTTGTTCAAAACAGTGTCAGCAAGAAGATTACTTTATCTTCTTTGCTGAACTCTTTGAATTCTAATAATACAATTCAAATCAATCCAAATCAAAATTCTATTTCAACAAGAATTTCTTCTAAAAATAAACAAAATGCTTTATTTGTTGATGGTGTTAATGATAAAATAGGTATCAATACTTCAACTCCAGATGAAATGTTACATATCATCGGAAATTTGAAAGTTGGATCATCAACAGCGGACGGAATCAGTATTGGCTCTTATGAAGATGTAACCCATCCATCATCTGCACCTATTACAGGCAAAGCATTATCAACAATGCGCGAGTTATCATTTTTACGTGTTTATGGTGCATGTACTTATACTTTAGGACCAGGATTTGATGGTCAGAAAAAGTATATTACTTTCGGTATTCAAGATTCTGCTGGATCTGCTACGATTACTTTAACGGGAAATGGATTTACAACAATCACTATGGATGCGGTTGGTGATTGTGTTGGATTGCAATACATTAATAGCAAATGGTCATGTATTTCAAATATTGCGGTTCCATCAAGTGTTGCATCAGCAACAACAAATGGAGCAGTATTAACATAGAATGCAAACCCGTGATGAGTTGTTACTTTATGCAATGAAGAATTATGATAATCCTGGATGCAGAACATTGGATGAGTTTGAATCAGATTATCAGAAATTTTCATTGATAGCTAAAATGATTAAGAAGGATGATGCAAACGTAAAATTGATTTTGAATTATATTATAATGCTTTACAATGTGTTTCAATATGATGCATGTACGAAATTGTTATTTAAGAAAGTTGATACTGAATATTGGAATAAGTTAAAGCCGTTTATATTGTATTTGAATTACATGCCAGAAGTAATCACGGATTTATCAGTAGTAAGTAGTAACATAGGAATGAATCAACAGATTGTCGATGAACTTCGGAAAATCTGAAAATCATAAATATTTGATGAAGTAACTAATAATTTGTTTAAGGAGAAATAAAGATGGCGCTATTAAGTCCAGGCGTAGAAGTTAAGGAAAAAGATTTTAGCACTATAGTGCCAACAGTAGCATCTGGAGTTGGAGCAATTGCCGGCCGTTTTGCATCGGGCCCAATCAATACCCCTATCCTTATTTCTACAGAAGATGAGCTTGCCGCGACATTTGGAGAACCCACATCTACCAACTATGTTGAATGGTTTACCGCAGCACAATTTTTACAATACACAAATAGTTTATGGGTTGTTAGAGCTAATGCTACTGGTGCATTAAATGCTACATCGACAGGTACAGGTGTTACAATTCTAAACACAAATGAATACTCTGATTCAACCAAGTTTACTTCAGGTGAACGCACAACAGCTGGTGAATGGGTAACAAAGAACATCGGAACGTACGGAAACGGTATTGCTGTTATGATGGTTGATGCTGATACATGGACTGCGTTTGATACATGGTCAACCACAAATAAAGCATTGCTTCCAAATCAATTAGAATACTCTAAGTATTTTAATACAACTCCTGGAACATCAGCATATGTTTCTAGCAAGGCAGTTGTATCAGCAGAAAATAAGAAAGACGAATTACATTTCCTTATCGTAGATGTTGATGGACATATCACAGGCACGCGTTACACGGTTCTTGAAAAGTTTGAAGGCTTGTCAAAGTGCTCTGATGCAACCGACTATACTGGACAATCAAATTACTATGTAAATGTTATTAATAACAAATCAAAGTATATTTGGTGGTCAGCACATACAGCAGGGGTAACATCTGGTTCTAACATTATTGCATGGGGATCTGACTCATTAACCGCATCGCCATCATCAAAAGTATATGCATCAATAAGCGTTGTTGCATCACCAAACTTCTTTTATCAATCATTAACGGGTGGTGTTGCTGGTACCACACCAGATGACGCAGCAATCAATAGTGCATACAATACATTGATTAACAAAGATTTATATGATGCGAATTTGTTTATGACCGCAGCATATAGCACGACAGTTGTTCAAAATGTTGTTAATAACGTTGTTTATGCTCGTCGTGATGCAATTGCATTTGTATCATCAAATACTTCCGGTGCGCCAATTTTTGATACAGACACTGATCCAGTAGCATCATGCAAAACGTATGCTTCAAACCTGACTCTTGCAGAAATGTATTCGCAATATGCAGTATGTGATACTGGTTGGAAGTACATCTATGATCGTTATACAGGCGTGTATCGTTGGGTTCCATTGAACGGCGACATCGCAGGTTTATGCGCTCAAACTGACTCAATTGCAGATCCATGGTGGAGCCCAGCTGGTTTCAATCGTGGTGGTATTAAGAACGTTATCAAGCTAGCTTTCAATCCGAATCAAGCACAACGCGACTCATTATATCCAAAGGGTATTAATCCTGTAACAGCATTCCCAGGACAAGGCGTTGTACTGTTTGGTGATCGCACAATGACATTGAAGCCAAGCGCATTTGATCGTATTAATGTTCGTCGCTTATTCAATATTCTTGAAAAGTCAATTTCAATTGCAGCTAAGTATCAGTTGTTTGAGTTCAATGATACATTTACTCGTGCTCAATTCAAAAACATGGTTGAGCCGTTCCTACGTGGAATTCAAGGACGTCGTGGTATTACAGACTTCTTGGTTGTATGTGATGGTTCAAATAACACCGGTGATGTAATTGATCGCAACGAATTCCGTGCAGACATTTACATAAAACCAGCACGCTCCATTAATTTTATCACTCTAAGCTTTGTTGCAACACGTTCTGATGTGTCATTCAGCTCAGTAATCGGTGGATAAATATATCGTAACTGTTTAAAGGAAACAATATGTCAATATTAGACTTCAAAAGTGCATTATTAGGTGGCGGTGCGCGTGCTAATCAGTTCAAAGCTGAAATCGTATTTCCATCATTTGTAACAGGTGGCGCAGCGGCCGGTTCAAAGGCACAGTTCCTTTGTACTGCAGCATCATTACCTGGATCATCGATTGGAATTACTCCTGTATTTTATCGCGGTAGAGAAGTTAAGCTTCCTGGTGAACGCACATTTCAAAACTGGCAAATTCAAGTCATTAATGATACCGACTTTGCCATCAGAGATGCGTTTGAACAATGGATGAATACTATTAATGATGTTAAGCAAAATAGTGGTATTACAAATCCACTTCTTGTTACATCACAAATGGCCGTTCATCAATTGGATCGTAACGGTTCAACATTAAAAACATATTCATTCGTTGATGTATGGCCAGTTAATCTTAGTGATATTCAACTATCATTTAATTCAAATGATCAACTTGAAGAATTCACCATTGAATTAGCATATGCATATTGGGAAACACAAAAGTCAAGTTCAAGCATTGGTGGTACTGTTGGTATCAACACTCCATTCGGAGGCATCGGCGTATCGATTTAATCATTGAGAAGGTTTAATACATAATGGAATTTTTTGGACTTACTATTAAAAAAGCAGAACGTGAGGAGGTTGAAAAACCTTCCTCATCTTTTGCATTGCCTATTGATGACGAAGGCGCAGGTCTAGTTGCAGCAGCATCATCCGCAGCGTATTATGGAGTATATGTTGATATTTCTGGAATGGCAAAAGATGTAGTTCAAGGAATTCAAAAATGTCGAGAAATTGCACTTTTTCCAGAAGTTGATATAGCATTACAAGATATCATTAATGAAGCAATTCCTCAGGAAGATGATACTTCTTTAATTACATTGGATCTAGATGATCTTGATTTTTCAGATACATTGAAGGATAAGATTCAAGCAGAATTTAAGCGTGTTATAACATTGTTAGATTATACAAATCTTGCATCAGACTTATTCCGTAGATGGTACATTGATGGAAGATTGTTCTTTCATATCATAGTAGATAAATCAAATCTTAAGCGTGGCATCATTGAATTACGAATGATTGAAGCAACAAAAATCCGTAAAATGAAAGAAGTGAAAAAGAAAAAATCAGAATCTGGAATTGATGTTATTGATCAGATTAATGAGTTTTTTGTTTATAATGAAACAGGATTTATGCCTACAACAGCAAATGCAACAGCGACAACAACACAGGCTGCAAATGCAATGGGCACCAATGGCATTAAACTTTCTACTGATGCTATTGTATATGTACCGTCAGGATATGTTGATGGTAATTCAAACAATGTATTAAGTTATCTACAAAAAGCTATTCGACCAGCGAATCAGTTGCGAATGTTGGAAGATGCAACGGTTGTATACTTCATTGCTCGTGCTCCAGAGCGTAGAATATTTTATGTCGATGTTGGTAATTTGCCTAAGTTGAAAGCAGAACAATATCTAAAAGAGATCATGAACAAATATCGTAATAAGATGGTTTATGATAGCACGACAGGAGCAATCAAAGACGACAAACGCTACCAATCAATGCTGGAAGATTTCTGGATGCCGCGACGAGATTCTAGCAAAGGCACAGAGATTGCAACATTACCAGGAGCACTAGGTCTTCAAGGGCAGCTTGATTCACTTGGATATTTTAAAAAGAAATTGTATGAATCATTGAATGTGCCGGTGTCGCGGTTAGAACCATCTACAGGTTTTAGTTTGGGTAGATCAGGAGAAATTACACGTGATGAGTTGAAATTTCAAAAATTCATTGATCGTCTTCGTAGAAAATTTTCACAGCTTTTCTATGATGTGCTCAAAACACAATTAGTTTTAAAAGGTATATGTAATTCTGATGAATGGGAAACCATTTATAAAGAAGCCATTAAAATTAAATTTCAAACAGATAATAGTTTTTCTGAATTAAAAAATCAAGAACTTGTTACAAATCGAATGGCATTGTTACCACAAGTTGATCAATACTTAGCAAAGTTTTTCAGTAAAAAATGGATTCAAAAGAACATTCTTCAATTGTCAAATGAAGACATTGAACAAATGGATAAAGAAATTGAAGAAGAGAAAGATGATCCAACAGCTAAACCATCAATGATGCAGGACCCAAATGCAATGCAACCACCTGGAGCTGATGATACACAAGGTGGTTTTGGACAGGATCCATATAGGCAGGATCAAGACGATCAATCTCAGCAAAATTATCAACAAGAACAACAACCTGGACAACAACAATGATAAATAATATTGAAGGTTTAAATGAATGGGAATTCGACAGTAAACCTAAAGTTGTTCTGGTATCAAAAAAAAGACAATTAGGTGCTGTTGGTATATCAGCATTTAAAGTAACCACAAAAGCACGAGAGCTTGCGGCAGCTGAAGGGTTTTCTAAAAAGAAAGGTCCTTCTTATAATGACAAACATTTAGAAGCAGCAAAGAAATTTTATCTTCAGAAAGAGGAGTTTGAACAAATGAATATTAAAGAATCTATTTCTAATATGTTGGATCAACTTACAAGCGATGATGTTGAATCAGCATCCGATTCTTTCCGTGAAGTCATTAATGCTAAAATCAGCGAACGTCTTGAAAATCTAAAAGTAGACGTTGCTGCAAGCATGTTTGGAGATAATGTTAATGAAGAAATCGGTGATCAAGGCGAAATGCCGGATGAAGGTGATGATCTTCCGGATGAAGGCGAAGAATAATGACTGTTACAAAAACTATCGTTCAAAATAGTCCAACTCGTTGCAAGATTAAAATCAACGCAGACGCGGCAGTTACTACAGGACAGGCGCAGATTGTTTTAAAAAGAACTGTTGTTATTTCTGGTGGTCCTACTTTAACATTTACTGCTGGAACTAAAGGAACTGCAACGATCACTAGGTCTTCTGTAAACTGGCAAACAGATATCACAACAGCACTCGGTACAATTCCACAACCAAGAACAAGTGCAGTTACCGGTAGTGGAACAAATTACGGTGGCATGTTTTATTTAGATCTTACCGGTTGCACAGCATTAGATCCTTCTAATCAAAAGGTATTTACTGTTACAGGTTTAAACAATTTGGTTGCAACAGTGCAAGAAAATGTCACAGTTGCAGATAATGCAAAAGCATCAACTGGTGCAACGGCATATTATTCAGATGTTGGATATTACCAGCAAACTTTAGGATTATTGGCTGATGCAGTAAAAGTCAATATCAGTAAAATTGTATATTCAGTACCATCAGCTGCAGCAAACAATATCAATGTTATTAGAAACGGATCATCAGTAATGTTCCTATCTGGTATGCAAGAAATTGACGACGTTGTTAGTACAATTTATAGTGGATATGATTTAGATACAATTATTACTGGTGGTGGTGGAATGATCGTCTTTGAACTAATTAAAGCAACAGGATTCGTTGGACAAACAGGAGTAACAATCTGATGAAAATACTTAGAGAACTCACTGAAGATGTTGAGTATATTACTGAGGCTGGGGCCGATGGCGTAAAACGATTATTCATTGAAGGGCCGTTTTTAACGGCAAATCAACAAAATCGTAACGGAAGAATTTATCCAGGTGATGTTATGGAATCAGCTGTTAATAAGTATAACAGCGATTATATTTCACAAAAGCGCGCTGTATCAGAACTTGGACATCCAGATGGTCCGACTATCAATCTTGATCGTGTATCACACATCATCGAATCATTGAAACATGACGGAAAAGATCATTGGATTGGTAAAGCAAAAATTCTTGAATCAACTCCAATGGGCAAGATCGCGGCAACACTAATTAATGAAGGTGTTAAGCTTGGTGTTTCATCGCGCGGTTTGGGTTCTTTAGTTGAAAAAAATGGATCCAAATATGTTCAAAATGATTTTATGATTAGTGCAGTTGATATTGTTAGCGATCCCAGTGGACCAGGATGCGTTGTTCAAGGTATTAATGAATCAATTGAATATGCAATGCTTGAAGATGGACGCATTATTCAAACCGTTGTTGATGTATATAAGAAAAAGATTGATGAACAAAAATTTATCAAAGAGTTTAAACGTCTTATAGAATCATTCAAGCAATAATAGTTTCACACGTCTAAATCGATGGGTAAGTGAGTAATTTATATAAATAAATGTATAGAAAAGGAGTATGCTAATGGTACTATCATTAGAAGAAAAGATTAAAGCACTGATGGAAAGTAAAGACACTATTAGTGAAGAAGAATTGGACACCATCGAAGAAGGCACATCTGAGGCAGCTGTTGCATTAAAGGCTGCTGCACATGGTTTGGAAGCTGCAGCTGATGCATTGTCTGGCGGCGATTCAGATAAAGTTGATGATGGCGATGACGATGATGACGACGAACAAACAGCAACAGCAAAGGATACCCCAGAAGTGAAAGAAGATATTGATCCGTTTGGCAAATTAGCAGATCACGGTAATGAAGGTGAATCTGGTTCAACAAAAACAGGTAAGTTGAAGTCAGGACTTGCAAAGCGTAATGGTTCTAATGGTAAATTCCCAACATCTGTTGCAACTGATAAGCAAGATGATGAAGGAAAAACAGCTAAAATCAAAAAGAATTATCAAAGCACAAAACAGGGTAATTTAGATGACGGTGTAAGTGCAAATAATGCCGAAGCCAATCCTCATAACGATCATAACAATGAAGGTACCACGTTACAAAAAGGTGCACAAAAGAATCCTGTATCAGAACATATGGAAGCATTGTTTCAAGGTGAAGAGCTTTCAGAAGAGTTTCAATCAAAAGCAGCAACAATTTTTGAAGCTGCTGTTCAATCTGTTGCAGAACAACGCATTGCAGAATTGGAAGAAGAGTATCAACAACGCATTGACGAGGATGCAGAAACTATTGTTTCGCAACTTGACGAAGCCGTTGAAGAAGCAAAGCAAGAGCTTGTCGATAAGATTGATGGATTCCTCAACACTGTTGTGGAAGAGTGGGTTGATGACAATGCGATTGCCTTAGAAGGCGCTATGAAAGTAGAACTAGTGAACAGCTTTATTGATGGTATGAAAGGTCTATTCAAAGAGCATTATTTTGAAATTCCGGATGATAAGTTAGATATCGTAGAAGAACAAGCAAATGAAATCAATCAGTTACGTGAAGCTTTGGCTGAACTTGCTGATGAACATGATGCTATTGTAAATGAAAGAGTTGAATTAACAAAGGCTGCTATTCAAGAAGCCGTTAGTGATGACCTTACAGATACAGAGCAAGAGAAATTTGCTAAGTTAGCTGAAAGTATTGAATTTACTTCCGAAGACGAGTATATTACAAAACTCGAAACCATCAAGGAAAGTTATTTTCCACAAGGCAAAGGCGAATCAGTGATTCCACAAGATGATGCCCCTGTAGAGTTAACTGAAGAAGTTAGCAATGCACCGGTTGATCCTTATGTAGCATCGATCGTCAATCGTATTAAATTTTAACAAAAGGAAAACATTATGTCAGTAGAACAATTAATGGAAAAGTGGAATCCGATCATCAATCATGATTCGCTTTCTCCAATTCAAGATAACTATCGCAAGCAAGTAACTGCGGTTCTTTTAGAGAACACTGAAAAGGCTCTTCGTGAAGAGCGTTCGGTCCTTATGGAAACAATTCCTACATCAGCAACACAAAATGCTGCTGTGTATGATCCTGTTCTTATCGGCCTAGTTCGTCGTTCCATGCCTCAGTTGATCGCGTATGATATTTGCGGCGTACAACCAATGACTGCTCCTACAGGTCTTGTGTTTGCATTACGTTCATATTACGGTGACTTGTCGACAGAAGCACTCTTCAATGAAGCAGATGCTAACTATTCGGCAACTCGTACTGCAGCAGTTGGTGGTTCGCCAACAGACGCAGCAAACGGTCTTGATCCATGGGATGCTTCTCCAGGTTATACTGGTGATTCTAACCAAGGTGGTGGTCGTCCGCTAACAGCTGTTACTGGTACAGATCCACAGAACTGGGGTCAATCAGATGGTCTAACAATGAACCAAATGTCGTTCAAGATCGACAAGTTCTCCGTTGCTGCTAAGAGCCGTGCACTTAAGGCTGAATACACGATGGAATTGCAACAAGACTTGAAGGCAGTACATGGTCTTGATGCAGAAGGCGAATTGAGCAACATTCTTTCTAATGAAATCGTTGCTGAAATCAATCGCGAAATCATTCGTACGATTTATCGTATTGCTAAAACTGGTGCACAAGAAACTACCGTTCCTGGTACATTCGACCTTGACATTGATGCTAACGGCCGTTGGTCAGTTGAGCGTTTCAAGGGTCTCTTGTTCCAACTAGAGCGTGAAGCAAATCGTATTGGTGAAACAACACGTCGTGGTCGTGGTAACTTCATTCTAACCTCTGCAGACGTAGCGTCGGCATTGGCATTGACTGGAAGCCTTGATACCGGTGCTGCTCTTTCACAGCGTGGTTTGAATGTTGATGAAACTTCAAGCACATTTGCCGGTGTATTGAACGGTAAGTACAAAGTGTATGTTGATCCGTATCAAGGCAACATTCAATCAGGTCCTGGCGGTGCTAACTTCACATCACAGCAATTTGCTGTTGTGGGTTATCGCGGTACAAGCCCGTTTGATGCAGGTTTGTTCTACTGCCCATATGTTCCGCTTCAGTTGATGCGCGCAGTTGATCCTGCTACGTTCCAACCAAAGATTGGTTTCAAAACACGATATGGTATGACTGCTCATCCGTTGTCCGGCGATGCTGGCACAATGGCTGCACAGACAAACTTCTTCTATCGTGGCCTAAAGATCGCCAACTTAGCATAGGAAGCAAGTTACAAAAGAAATGGGAACTTCGGTTCCCATTTTTTTGACTTTTTGTTTATTTTGATATATAATTATTATATTCCATTTAGTGTTGGAGAATCATGTGAAATTGGTCGAATTTTTATCATCAGCAACGAGTAAAGAGAAAGGTTTCTTTACTAAATCAATTGTTAATGGCGGTAAGTATAAAGCAGATTTGGTACAAGAATTTAAACAATACAAATTTGATGATAATCTGTCTTTTCCTGAACGTTATTATTTGATAGTTAACGGATTAACAACAGGTCCGAAATGTTCATGTGGAAAAACATGTGCATTTGATGTAACTCAGTACAAAAATTATTGCTCACAATCTTGTTATGTTAAAACCCTTTCTAAGAAAAATCCCGCTGCTAAAGAAATTACTATTGAAGGAATTACATATCAAAATATCAAAGATGCAGAAAAACAAACAGGTTTATCAAGATACAAACTTAAAAGGTTGACTATACAATCAATTGAACAAAAAACAAGATTGTGCAATGTTCATTCACACCTGATTGATTATGAGTGGATGAAAGAACAAAAGAAAAATAGAAACTCAGCTATCATAATAGCTGACACTTTGAATGTAAAAGTGGATTATGTTAGAGATGCATTTTTGTACCACGAATTGGGTACAAAGTTTGATCAAATATCTCCTATATCAAAAGAAATGCTTGAAAGTTATGATACAATGTATGATATTGTAATTGAAAAAAACATGTATATTGCAGACATAGTAAAACAGCTTGATGTATCATTTACATCTGTTGAAAAGGCAATTAAAAAGCATCAATTGCCTTATACGCCAAAAAGAATTTCACATGGGCAGTATACATTGTTTCAATGGATTCTTTCATTGGGATTTAATGCGAAATGCAATGATCAAACGCAGCTTTTTGATACAATTGATGGAATTCGAACTGGAAAAGAGATTGATATTTATATAGATGAATTAAAATTGGGTATTGAATACAACGGTCTTTATTATCATCAAGAAGGCGGAAGAATAAATTCAATGTATCATCAGAAGGCATGGCAAAAAGCAAAACATCGTGGAATTCGTTTAATTCAAATTTTTGAGGATGAATGGATATCAAAACAAGAACTTGTAAAAAAGAAATTGATGCATATCATGGGATTGCAAACAGATAAGATTTACGCAAGGAAATGTATTGTGAAGAATATTTCAAATGTTGAAGTGAGAGATTTTTACATAAAGAATCATTTGTATGGACACAAAAACTGTAAGGAAGTTAAAGGATTGTTTTTTGATGATGAACTAGTTGCAGCAATGAGTTTTACAAACCAAAAACTAGAACGATTTGCATCTTCCGTATTTGTGATTGGAGGATTTAGTAAATTGTTAAAAGCTTTTGAAAAATCAAAGGTTGAAACTTTTGCCGATTTATGTTGGTCTGATTCAGATGTCAATGTATATACAACTAACGGATTTAAGCTTGTTTCTATTACCAGACCGAATTACTATTGGTCAAAAAAGGGAATACGTTATAGAAGAGAAAAATTTCAAAAGCATTTGTTAAAAAACATGCCGTGTTTTGATGAAAGTTTAACAGAATCGCAGATAATGACATTGAACGGATATATCAAGATTTTTGATGCTGGACATGCAAAACTAATTTTTGAAAGTGATAAATAGATCATGGACTTTAATTTGGATATTGTATGTCAAACACGATTGATACTGTTATAGCTTTAAGAGTACTTTATCTCTTCAATCTTCCGTTTAAAAAGTGGCCTGCTTTTAAAGATGGCACAATTGATGAAAATGGTAAGGTTGTTAAAAAACCTTCAACACAAAATGAAAAAGATAATTGGACGATTTTACATAAACTTGTATCCAAGCTTAAGCGCATTATAGCAAAAGCTCCAGGCGGTTCTAGTATCATTGCAACGCTTGCTGCTTCATATCTAGCAATTAAAGAAGATGTGGAAAATGTTCAATTTGCAATGGACCAACTGTATGATGCAGCTCCTGAGTTAATGGAAGAAATCGCATTATCATCATGTGGATCTGTGTCTGGACCAACAAACTCAATGTATGATCCAAATGTAAAAACACCAAAAGCAGTCAAAGCTTTTAAGATTGCAAATCAAAAACAAAAGAAAACACCTAGAAGAATTTTAGGATTTAAAGAGTGGATTGAAAAGGATTAAATTATGTGGGAATGGATTTTATCTAAGATTGGTATTACGGGTGTTATAGTAATAGTATTAATGGGTGCTATTGGTGTTGAAGCATTCATCATTAATCGAAATAGAGCTAAGATTGAAAGTTTGAATAATACGATTGCAACAATGAAGCAAGTACTTCAAACACAAAATGATTCTATTGAGGAATCTGGTAAAAAATCAAAACAATTACAATCAGATTTGGACACAGCAAATGATGCAAATAAAAAATTGCGATATGGATTTGTTAAACTTAAAGATTCAATTTCAATTGCTCCGTTAGCAATGTCATGTTCATTGGCCGTTTCTGAGTTGAAACAAAGATCAACAGAACAGGCTGTAAGGTGGAACAAATGAACAAGTTTTATCTTTTAATATTGTTATTTTTAGCCGGTTGCGGAAATCAACCCATTAAAGAAGTTAAGGTAGAAGTATGGACGCCTCCAAAGTTTGACATGCCTGATCGCCCAATTCTTAGGACCAACAAGAATGCAAAGACTGATGGTGAAGTTGTTAGAAATGAAGAGTTAAACTCTTTAGATTTAGAAAACTATGCAGCACAACTTGAAGCAATTGTAAGTAAAATTAAAGGAGTAAAATAATGGCTATGACATTCGGACTTGACAAAAGTCTTCTTGATGCAATTGCAAAAATGCAACAACAACAGCAACCAGTTACGGAAACAACACCACAACCGCTTGAATCCAATCAGCCGCCTAAACAGGAAAGTTTAAACGAAGGCTAATGGAATTCTTTTTTGCACATTTGCTAGATCCCAAGTTTCTTTGGGGGATATTTTCATTTATTACATTTTTGATGGGAATGATTGTTCTTGTACGTATTCATTTTTCAGATACATACAGAAAATTTGATTTAGTCAAACTTATAGCAATAGATGATAAAGGTAATTTATCAGATTCAAAAGTAAGATTGAATTTTGCTTTTATTGTAACAACATGGGCATTTGTGTATTTAACTATGTCTGATCATTTAACAGAATGGTATGTTACAGTGTTTTTGGGTGCATGGGTAACCGACAGAATATTTGCACGTAAAGATGCACATCGTACTGTAATGGAACGTACAAATACAAATATTGATATTGATCAACAAGAGTTACAAGATGAGCGTTCTAGACGCAATGTTGAAGGAGATGCTGAATGACGTTTGATGTTACAGGATCTGTTTATCGTCCAGATGGAACACCAGTTTCATATGATGGATTGCAAAATACCAAATTCAATTTAATATTTCAAAAGGCATCTAATTCTGTAATTTTTCTTCAGGCATTTGAAATTCCGGGAGTATCAGTAAATGAAGTTGATGTGCCAACTCCA
>SERZ01000851.1_pt1 | contig 19221 bp, 18 predicted proteins | sample 3171461 | NCBI WGS metagenome assembly SERZ01 (sample SAMN06051861, study PRJNA518727) | freshwater metagenome | biome: subpolar coniferous forest; feature: holomictic lake; material: water; isolation source: holomictic Lake 227, 6 m depth | place: Canada: near Kenora, Ontario | collected... | reverse complement strand
AACAAAGTCGTTGGGCATTGCTCGTGCTGCTGTGGTTGGCCGTGGGCCCGTTGGCCACAGAGTGGCGCTTTCAGTTGGTGCGCAACTCGGCAGCGGCATCAAGCGGCCATGCCTGGCGGGCGATGTCGAGCGCGCGCAAGCGGTGCTGCGCTTCAAACAGGTCGCACACCAGGATGAACTCGTCGGCACCGGTAATTTCCTGCAGGCGGGCAAAGGCGTCGTGCACGGTGGCGGGGCCGCCAATCACGGCCAGCCCCAGAAAGTCCGCAATCGCACCGCGCTCGCGCTCACTCAGGCGCGCAACAAAGTCGGCCACCGGGGGCTGCAGCTTCTTGCGCTCGCCGGTCAGAATGCCCAGCACGCGCTGGTACACGCTGCTGGCCAGGTACTGCGCTTCTTCGTCCGTGGGCGCGGCCACCAGGGGCACGCCAATGGCCACATGGGGTTTGGCCAGCGTCTTGGAGGGGCAAAAGGTGCTGCGGTAGATTTCAATCGCCTGCATCATCATTTGCGGCGCAAAGTGCGACGCAAAGGCAAAGGGCAAACCGCGTTGCGCTGCCAGTTGCGCCGAAAAGAGGCTTGAGCCCAGCAACCAGATCGGCACCTGCGTACCCGCTCCCGGGTTGGCCACCAGCCGCTGGCCCGGCCGGGTATCGCCCAGCAGCGCCTGCAGTTCGGCCACGTCGCGCGGAAAGTCTTCTTCGGTTTCGACCCGGTTGCGCCGCAGCGCGCGCATGGTCAGGGTGTCGGTGCCGGGAGCGCGCCCCAGCCCGAGGTCAATTCGGCCAGGGTACAACTCGGCCAAAGTGCCAAAGGCCTCGGCCACCACCAGCGGCGCATGGTTGGGCAGCATGATGCCGCCCGACCCTACGCGGATGCGCTGCGTGCCGCCCGCAATGTAGCCCACCAGCACTGCCGTGGCAGAGCTGGCAATACTCTCCATGTTGTGGTGCTCGGCAAGCCAGTAACGCGTAAAGCCCAGCGCTTCGGCGTGCTGTGCGGTCTGCAAGGCCAATGCCAGCGCCTGCGCCACGGTGCCGCCTTCGCGCACCGTCACCAGGTCGAGCATGGAGAGTTGTGTTCGTGCTGTGTTGTGCATGCGCGCATTGTCCGCGCTTTGCAATACCCTGCTCAGATGCGATCCCTTACCTGTGTGGCGGGGAAGCCCTGGTCGTCGTCACCGTCGTCGAGGGCAGACTTGGGCAGGTCGAACTTGGGGCGGGGCTCGGCAGGGATAGCCGCAGCAGGCAGTGGCGCAGCAACCGGGGCTTGCGCGGGCGCGGTCCAGAACTCGGGCGCGGGCAGTGGGCCGGTGGGGTGGCCCGATTGCGGCGCAAACTTCCACACGAACAAAAAGCTCTCGGCCCGCACGCTGTGGTCAAACAGGTGAATCTCCTTGAACAGTTCGTCCTGCAATGCGGGCGCGTAGTGCATCAGGGCGTCGTGCCAGTGCAGCAGCGTCAGTTGCGTGAGCAGCACCTCGGTGGCTGCGGGTTGCGCCAGAGGGGTGATGTCGCAGCCAATCCACTGCGAAGGAATTCCGTGGCGGCGCAACACGGCGCTCAAGGCCATGCGCAGCATTTCGCGTTGCTTGTCCAGGTTTTTGGGGGCGGCGCTGGCGCTCTGCGCTGCGGCAGGGGGCCGCAGCGCTGCAGGCTTTGATTCTTTGTTGCGGCCAAAGCCTAGAAACTCAAACATGGTCACGTCCTCCAGACAAGTGCACTGCAATCGGCCAGCCCAGTGTAGCGGGGCATGGACATTCGCGCTTGCCAGGACCGATAATTGCCCCCATCCACGGAGGAACCATGCCCATTTACGAATACGCCTGCAGCGGCTGCGGCCACCAGTTTGAAGCCCTGGTGCGCAGCGACACCACGCCCCAATGCCCGCACTGCCATTCGGTCGAGCTGGAAAAACAGCTCTCGGTCTTTGCCACCACGGCGTCGAGCGCCAGCGCACCACCCCTGCCCGGCCCCTGTGGCTCGTGCGGCCACCCCGACGGCCCCGGTGCCTGCGGCCGACACGCCTTTGCCTAAACGCCCAGCGCTGGCAGGCCCAGCAGCACACGCGCCTCGGCGGGCGTGGCAACCGCTCGTTCGAGTAGCTGGCTGATCTGGGCGATGCGGCGCACCAGTTGTGCGTTGCTTGTGGCCAGTTCGCCCTTGCGGTAGTAGATGTTGTCCTCAAAGCCCACGCGCACGTGGCCGCCCAGCACAATGGCCAGGGTGCCGAGTTGCAGTTGCGCCGGCCCAATGCCCGCCACCGTCCAGGTGGCACCGCTGGGCAGTTGAGACTTCAGGTACATCAGCGCCTCTGGCGTGGCCGGCATGGCTCCGGGCACGCCCAGCACCAGATCAAAATGTGGCTGCGCGCTCAGCAAGCCCTGCTTGATCCAGCGCGTGGCCGTGGCCAGCATCCCGGCGTCAAAAATTTCCAGTTCGGGCAGCACACCGTGCTCGGCCATGGCGGCAGCAAAGGCACGCATGTCGGCCGGGTGGTTGACAAACGCGTCGCCGCCAAAGTTGACCGACCCCATCGACAGCGTGGCCATTTCGGGCTTGAGCGCCACCGGCGCGATGCGCTCCTGCGCCGTCATGCCCACCGCACCGCCGGTGGATATCTGGATGATGGCGTCGCAGCGCGCGCGCACCTCGGCAATGATCTGGCGGTACACCGCCGGGTCCTGGGTGGAGGTGCCATCGCCCTGGCGCGCGTGCAGGTGCACGATCGATGCGCCCGCCTGCACGCACTCCTGCGCCGCGCGGCCAATGTCCTGTGGCGTGATCGGCAGTGCCGGTTGATCGCTCTTGCTGACCTCAGCGCCCGTGAGCGCCGCCGTGATGATGAGCTTGCTCATGGCGCGCGCCGCTGGCAGCTGGCTGGTACCACGCAGGTGCCGCTGGCGCGGCATACCACCTGCGCAGTCTCCAGCACATCGGCCGCCGAGGGCTGGGCCGCAATGCCCGCAGAGGCAATCACCTTGCGCGCCTCAAACACCATCTTGCGCGAGGTCTTGCCCATGGAGACGATGCGCCCGCTGGCTTCAATGTAGTCACCGGCGTGCACCGGGGCCAGAAACTCGACGCTGTCGTAGGCCACAAACAGGCCCTCGTCGCCATCGCTGCGGATCAGCAGTTCGGTGGCCACATCGCCAAACAGGTGCAGCATCTTTGAGCCATCCACCAGGTTGCCCGCGTAGTGGGCATCGTGCGCGCTCATGCGCAGGCGGATCAGGCTGGTGTAGTTTTCCATGGTGTATCTCCGTAACAAATTCAAGGGTGTCAAGGGTGGCGCTTGATCCATTCGTGGATGGCGAAGGATGCCACGTCCTGGGCATAGGTCTTGGTGCCAAAGCCGGCGTCGTAGCCCAGTTCCTTGGCCAGTTCGTGGCTGATGCGCGGGCCGCCCACCACCAGAATCACGCGGTCGCGCAGGCCCTCGGCTTCGAGCAGGTCGGCCAGGCGTGTCAGGTTATCCAGGTGCACGTTCTTCTGGGTCACGATCTGCGACACCAGAATCACGTCGGCCTGCTCCTCGATGGCGCGCGCCACCAGGTCTTGCGAATCCACCTGCGCACCCATGTTGATGGCGCGAATCTGGTGGTAGCTCTCCAGCCCCTTGTGTCCGTTGTAGCCCTTCATGTTCATGATGGCGTCAATGCCCACAGTGTGCGCGTCGGTCTCGATGCAGGCACCCAGCACCACCATGCGGCGCTGCATTTTCTCGGTGATCAGGCGGTTGACGCCATCCTTGTCGAGCACTTCGTATTCGGGCTTGCTCACCTGCAGGCGCGACAGGTCCACGCGGTGCGTGCACTGGCCGTAGACGATGAAGAAGCTAAAGCCCTGGCCCATGTCCTCGGCGTGCACCACGGCGGGCTCGTGCAGGCCCATCATCAGCGCGAGTTGCTTGGCACCTTCCTTGGCAACGTCGTCCAGCGCCACCGGCAAGGTGAACGAGAGTTGCACGCGCCCGTCGTCGAGCGTGTCGCCATAGGGTTTGACAAATTGGGCGTTCATGCTAGTGGCCTCCTGCAAGCATCAGCGACGGGAACGGGTTGAAGTAATCGTCAGCCTTGGACAGCACGCCATCGAGCCCCTTGCCGCCCTGGGGCGTGCGCGCAATCTCGGCAAAGATGCCCTTGCCGATGGCGGCTTGCAAGCCGATCGATTCGATCTGCGTGAGCACCTGCTCGGTTTCGCTCAGCACGGTCTGGGCACGCCGCTCGATCTGGCCACCGGCCTTGAACTCGATTTCGGCGTGCAGGTCGCGCATGGTGCCAAACACGTACTTGGCGTTCTGGATCGCCAGGAAGCGGTCCTGGATGAAAGGCGTGTGAATCGCCTCGGTCATCATGCCCAGCAGGTGGATGTTTTGCTGGGTGACGGTGCTCACGATGTTGAAGAGCGCATCCTGCACATGGCCCTTGAAGATGTTGCCGGTCATGTGCTTGGTGGGCGGCATGTACTTGAGCGACGCTTGCGGGAACACCTGGCGCGCCAGTTGCGCGTGGGCCAACTCCCACAGGAAACCGTTCTCGCGCGACGGGTCAATCTCGAAGGCGTGGCCCAGCCCCATCTGCTCGGGCTGCAGGCCCGAGAGGTAGGCAAACTGCTCGTTGATAAGTTGCGAGGCCAGCACCGTATGCGCCGCGTCATACGCGTCGGCGGTGGTGAGGTAGTTGTCTTCGCCGGTGTTGATGATGATGCCCGCATAGGCATTGACCATGCGCGAGAAGAACTGGTCGATAAAGGTGCGCTGCATGTTGATGTCGCGAAAGATGATGCCGTACATCGAGTCGTTGAGCATCATGTCCAGCCGCTCCATGGCACCCATGGCGGCAATCTCGGGCATGCACAGCCCCGAGCAGTAGTTGGTCAGGCGGATGTAGCGCCCCACCTTGGCACCGACTTCGTCCAGCGCAGCGCGCATCAGCCGGAAGTTTTCCTGGGTGGCGTAGGTGCCGCCAAAGCCCTCGGTGGTGGCACCAAAGGGCACGTAGTCCAGCAGGCTCTGGCCGGTGGAGCGGATCACGGCAATGATGTCGGCGCCCTGCTCGGCCGCAGCCCGCGCCTGCACCACGTCTTCAAAAATATTGCCGGTGGCCACGATCAGGTACAGCCAGGGCGCGCGGCCCTCGCCCAGCGTCTGGATCTGCGTCTGGCGTTGCGCGCGCTGGCGCGCAATGTGGGCGCACATGGATGCCGCGTGTGCCTGGGCGTGCGCGCGTGCTGCCTGCTCGTCACGCGAGCGCGTGAGCGTGAGCGTGCCCTCGGCCACCGCTTGCGCCACCTGTTGCGCGTTGCAGCCGCGCTGCTGCATGGCATGCGCCAACACGGCGGCCGCGCCATGCTGCAGCAAGCCCTGCTCCTGCAAATGGCTGATCACCCGGTTGGGCAGGGGCACGTCGTTTTCGTCGACCCCATCGACGCCCATCAGGCGGATGGTGGCGCGCTCTACCGTGGTGGTGGTAAAGCCCTGCATGTCGTCGTACACCCGGCGCGCGATGCCCCGCGCCAGGTCGCGCGCGCGGTCAATCTGCTGCTGGTCCAAATGGAGGTGGCTCATGAATTACTCCGGTAACAAGGTGTCGGTCAGCGCAACATCGCTGACCTCATAGGGGGCCAATTGAATACGGGCCTCGGCCAAGAACGCATGCGCGTCAAAACTCGTGCCCAGCGGTGCCACCGGGTTGAGTGTGACACCCACAATGCCAATCGCGCGGTAGGCCAGCAACTGCGCACCCAGGCGGCGCAAAGCGGCCAGGTCGAGCACGTCGATAAACAAGCGCGTGCCGTCGGCCACCACCAGCGTGAGGCCATCCACCCGCGCGGCCAGCGTCTGCACCGCCTGCCACAGCGTGCGCCCGACCGCTCCGCTGACGGCAATGGTCTGCACACCGCGCTCGGCGTAGTGCAGTAGCGTGCCTGCCGCCGTCAGGGTGGGAATCTGCCCAAGGAACAGTTCGCCGCCGTGCGCGTCCCACAGACCGACTCCGCCGTGCACAAACACGGCGCGGCAACGCTCCACCAGCGCGGGCGGCGCGCTCGCAATGCCCAGCAGCGCCAGGCGCTCGCGCGTCTTGCGCAGCACGTCGCCCATGGCACCGCCCAGCGTGGCACCGGTAGCCAGCACGATGCCATCGGCAATCGCCGGCGAGGCATGGTGGCTGCGCCCGAGCGCACCATCGAGCAACACCAGCGCGCAACCGCGCTGCTGGAGTTGCGCAATCAACTGGAGCAGGTCGCTGCTGCGCGACGCGCCCGCCACTTCCATGTCGCCCTCATCCAGCACCTGCACCAGATCGATTTCGCCCATGGGGCTGCCAATGCCGGTGTGCGCCACGGTGTGGGTTGGCACCTTGGCGCGCGCCAGGGTGTCGCGCGCGGTGGCTACCAGCATGCCCGGCCAGACACGCACCGCCGGCTTGGGGAACGAAAAAACCTGGTCATGCTCCTCGCCGTCGCGTCCAATCGAGGTTAGCCCCACGGCCACACCCTCCTGCGCGGCGCAGCGCAGCAGATGGTTCAGCGCCACCGTCTTGCCGGTGTTCTTGGTCATGCCCATCACCGCCACGGTGCCCAGACCCTGCGCGCAAATCCGCTGCCAAAGCACACTCTGGGTCATGGATAAACCTAGGTTAAACGTAAAGCTCTTCAAACAGTTGGCGCAGGCGTGGGCTTTCGCGCAGCAGGTCGAGCGACAACTCGGCGTGCCCCTTGGCGTAGCCGTTGCCGACGATCATTTCCACGTCCTTGCCCACGCCCTCGGCTCCCAATGCCGCTGCGGTGAAGCTGGTGGCCATCGAGAAGAAGTAGATCCGCCCGCCCTCGCGCGTGGCCAGGATGCTGCCCATCTCGGTGTCTTGCACGTTGACGCAGTTGATCACCACATCGGCCAGTTGGCCCTGGGTGACGGCGCTGACTGCCTCCATCAGCGCCAGCGCGTTGCGCGCATCAACCTGCAGCACATGGTTCACCCAGCCCAGATCGCGCATGCGTTGGCAATCCTTCTCAAACGGCGAGACGCCAATCACGCAGCCGCTGGGACCTGCGCTCTTGCGCGCCTGGTACACGCACAGCGTGCCCGACTTGCCGCCTGCACCAATTACCACTACGCTGTTGCCGGGCTTGACCAGACGCGCGGTCTGCGCCGCCGCACCGGCCACATCCAGCACCGCCAGCGCCAGGTTTTCGGCAATGTCGGTGGGCAGCTTGGCGTACAGGCCGGTCTCGAACAAAATCGCCTGGCCCTCGATTTCGATCTGGTCGCGCTCCAGGTGGATGGCGCGGATGGCGTCGATGCGCAGCGGCGTGAGCGACAGCGACACCAGCGTGGCAATCTTGTCGCCCACTTGCAGGTTGCTGCGAGTTTCCTGTTGCGTGGCCGAAGCTGCAAATGGACCATGCGCCGTGCTTTCGTCACTGCGAGCGCAGCGCGGCAGTCCATGCAGTCCGCAAGTCATGGATTGCTTCACTTCGTTCGCAATGACGGGGAGCGGTTGCATGGATTGCTTCACTTCGTTCGCAATGACGGGAGGGTTGCTCGCAATGACGGGGAGCGATTCGTTGCGAGCCTGCAGCGCCGGGCCGATCTGCAGCACGGTGCCGATGAGCATGCCGCCCGAGCCGGTGACCGGGTTGTGGTGCTTGCCGCGCTGCGCGACGATGGAGCGCACGGCGACTTCAATTTTGGCGAGGTCGCCTTCGGCCTGGGTCTTGATCTGGGTGAAGCTGGCAGCGTCGATGTTGAGCGCGCTGACCTGGATCAGAATCTCGTTGTCCCAGATCTCCATGCGGTTGTCGAGCTTCCAGGCGCCTTGCGGCAGCACGCCCTGGGGTTCGAGCACGCGGTGGATGCCATAGGGGGAACCGTGTTTCATGCGTCGTCGTCCTAGTTACTTTGGGTGGGCAGGCTGAAGTCCTGGCCCAGCCCGGGCATTTCCACCGTCATGCCCTTGTAGTTGCGGCATTTGACGGTGGTGCCCGAGCCGTCGGGGAGGAGTTCTTCGTTCACATACGACGGAATGATGGGCAGCTTGCCCAAGCCGCCCAGGCCGTCAACGATGAAGGTGGGCACCGCCGGGCCGCTGATCCAACCGCGCAGGCCCTCATAGAGTTCGAGCATGCGCTTGTGCGGCACCACAAAGTGGTGCGCGCCTTCGACCATGTCGGTCGAATAGACGTAATAGGGCCGCACACCCATTTCAATGCTTTGGAGGAACAGTTCGCGCATCACTTCCACATCGTCATTCACGCCTTTGAGGCACACCGTCTGCAAACCCATCATGATGCCTGCCTTCTGGATCAGTTTGACACGGCGGCGCAACAAAGGTGTGATTTCCTTGGGGTGGTTGATGTGGATGTTGACCATTTGCACGCGGTGCTTCTCCAGCACGGCGCACAACTCCGGCGTCACGCGCGTGGGCATTTGCACCACCATGCGCGAGCCCAGGCGCAGAAAGCGCACGTGCGGCGCGCGGCTGCGAATGGCACCCAGAATCTCGTCGAGGCGCTGGTCGTCAAAAGTCAACGGGTCGCCGCCGGAGAGCAGCACGTCCTGAATCTGGGTGTTGGCGGCAATGTAGTCGATTGAGCGCTCAATCTGCTCCTTGTGCACCGAACCCGTAGCCTTGGACACCATGCGCTTGCGCGTGCAAAAGCGGCACAGCGTGGCGCAGGTGTTGGACACCAGAAACAGCACCCGACGCGGGTAACGGTGCACGATGCTGGTGCCCGGCACGGTGTCGCCCTCCTCGCCCAACTGATCGAGCATGGTGGCAAAGCCGGGTTTGGTTTCTTCGTGGAAGGTGGGCAGATACTGCATGCGGATCGGGCATTGGGGGTCGTCCGGGTCCATGAGCTGCGCCATGTAGGGTGTGACGGCGATGGCGAACTTGTCGTACACGGTCTCGTTGACGTTTTCCATGTTGTTGAGCACGCCGTCCAACTCGGCGTGATGCACGTAGCGCCGGGCAAACTGCTTCTGCCAGGATTCTGACTCGGGGTCGTAGGCGTCGAGTTGTACGCGGGTGAGCAATTTACCCGTATCCAGTGGAATGATTCGTTGCAGCATGGGGAACTCCTGGTATTCAATGCAAAGGGGCAAACGGGGTCGGTTACCAATAATTCTAGGAACGCCGCCCGCGCAGGGAAACAGGCAATGTGACTGAAAGCGCCTTGTTATTTGAGTCACAATGCATGGCCAGCAAACAGAATGCACAACCTGCCATGAATGACACCCTCGCCCCCCTGGATCAGCGCCTGATTGATCTGCTCAAGGTCAACGCCCGGTTACCGGTGGTCAAGCTCGCGCAGGCGCTGGGGTGCGCGCGCAGCACGGTGCAGTTGCGCCTGAAGGCGCTGGAGGACGCAGGCGTCATCACCGGCTACACCGTCACCCTGGTCACGCCGCAAGCCAGCGCACGCATCCGCGCCATGGTGCTGATAGCAACCGAGTCCGAAAGCACGCTGCATGTGGTCAAAACCCTGACGCGGCGGCACGAAATCAACAAGATTTTTTCGGTCAGCGGGCGCTACGATCTGTCGGTCATGCTGACCACCGAAAGCACCGAAGAACTCGACAGCGTGATTGACCGCATCCGCGGCATCAAGGGCGTCAAGGACACGTTTTCCACCATCCTGCTCAGCAGCAAGCTCGACCGGCCGGAATGATCCTATTGAAGCTTCCATCCATCATGACAATCCAACTCGTCATTGCCCGTCGCCAGTCTCGGGGCCGATATTGCACACCTGGCATGAAACTATGACTCGTCACTGCGAGGAGCGCAGCGAAGTGGCAATCCATGTCCTTTGGCCGTCATTGCGAGCGAAGCGCGGCAATCCATGCAGGCACAAAGTCATGGATCGCCACGGCCTGATGGCCTCGCGATGACGAGGTGAGGGTATGGCCTCGCGATGACGAGGGGATGAGGCCTCGCTATGGCGAGGAGGTGTATGGTGAGGTCGGCAACGATCGATAGAATAGTTTTGGAGCCCGCCATGTTTTTCATCGGTAAAGTCATTGCCCTTATCACCCAACCACTGGCCTGGGTGGCGGCGCTGCTGCTGCTGGGTCTGGTGCGCTCACGCCCGGGTCGCGGCGGGCGTGGCCGTGGCCTGCTGTGGGGGGCGCTTTTCTTGCTGGCGGCCCTGGGCTGGCAGCCGTTGCCGGACCTGATCCTGCGACGGCTTGAGGCCCAGTACCCCGAACTGCCACTGCAAGCCGACCTGCGCAACTATGTGGGCATGGTGGTGCTGGGTGGCGCGCTGGAAGAAGGCTACATCGCGCAAAGCCACCAGCAACCCCAGTTGCGCGATGGTGCCGAGCGCATGCTCGCCTCTGCCACGGCGCTGCAGCGCAACCCGCACTTGCGTCTGCTGTTTACCGGTGGCGAAGGCACACTGTTTGGCCAGGGGCCCAGCGAGGCCGTGCGGGCGCGTGCCTTCTACGACAGCCTGGGCGTACCCAGCGCGCGCGTGATCTACGAGGACGCATCCCGCACCACCTTCGAAAACGCCGTGCTCAGCGCCCAACTCTCGGGGGTGGATCGCAGTCAACCGTGGCTGCTGGTGACCTCGGCCTGGCACATGCCGCGCGCCATGGCCACCTTTGCCAAGGCAGGGTGGACGGTCAGCGCCTACCCGGTGGACTACCGCACGGGTGACGCCACACCCTGGACCGAATACTCGCTGCGCGAAGGCGTAACGCGCTGGCAGATTGCGCTGCACGAGTGCGTGGGCTGGCTCTCGTACTGGCTCACGGGGCGGCTGTAGCGGGCGCGGCACGGCGCGCCAGTACCTTGTCAATGCGCCGACCTTCGAGCTGCGTGACTTCAAAACGCCACTGCGCGCAATCAATCACCTCGCCCGTCATGGGCAGGTGGCCGCACACCGCCATCAGCAGGCCTGCCAAGGTGTTGTAGCGGCCCCGGTCTTCATCGGGCAGGTCGTCGATTTCCAGCCGCGCCTTGAGTTCTCCCACCGGCATCAGCCCGTCGAGCAGCCAACTGCCGTCGCTTTGCTGCGTTGCCCACGCCTGGGCTTGGGTGATGGGCTGCAGTTCGCCAGTAATGGCTTCAAGCAAATCGTGCGGGGTGAGCAGGCCCTGCAGCACGCCGTATTCGTCCACCACAAACACCATGCGCGCGGCCTTGGTGCGGAACTGGGTGATGAGTTCCATGCCGCTGATGGTCTCGGGCATGAACACTGCCGGTTGTGCCACTTCTTCAATCTCGCCCGGGTGCTGGGCACCTAGCTGGAGCAGGCGCGCCAGGCTGATGAGGCCCACCACGTTGTCGAGCGAGCCGCGGCACACCGGGTACCAGGAGTGGGAACCGTGCCCGCCGCCGTTGCTGATGAGCGCCAGACATTCACCCACCGTGTGGGCGGCGTCGAGCCACTCGATGTCAGAGCGCGGCAGCATGATCGAGGTGAGCGGCCGATCGTCCAGGTGGAACACGTTGCGCACCATCTGGTGCTCGTGTTGTTCGATGATGCCGGCATCTACGCCCTCTTCCAGGCTGGCAGAAATTTCGGCCTCGGTCACGGCGCGGGTGTCGGTGGTGTCGATGCGCAGCAGCCGCAAGATGCCGTGGGTGCTCATGGACAGCAGGCGCACAAACGGGTTGGCCAGTTTGGCGACCCAGGCCATGGGACGTGCCACCACGCGCGCCACCGATTCGGGGTAGAGCTGGCCGATGCGCTTGGGCACCAGTTCGCCAAAGAGAATGGTGACGAAGGTAATGGCAGTCACCACCAGCGCGGTGGCTGACATTTCGGATGCGCGGTGCGAAATCGTCAGGTGGTCGCGCAACCAGGCTGCCACCAGGTCACTGTAGGCAGCCTCACCGACGATGGCGTTGAGCATGCCAATCGAAGTGATGCCAACCTGCACCGTTGACAGGAATTGGGTGGGGTGATCCAGCAGGGCCAGCGCCGCCTGCGCGCCCTTGTCCCCGGCTTCCATCATGGTTTGCAAACGCACTTTTCGGCTGGCCGTAAGCGCCAACTCCGACATGGCAAATACGCCATTGAGCAGGGTCAGCAAAACGATCAGGACAAGATCCATGGAACAAAAGCGAAAATGTGGACATGGCACTGTACCTTATTGGCGATATTCAAGGCTGCGACGACGCGCTGCAGCAACTGCTGGACACGATTGCGTTCTCCCCCAGCCGCGACACCTTGTTCGTGCTGGGCGACCTGGTCAACCGCGGCCCCCACTCCGAGCGTGTGCTGCGCCGCCTGATGGGCTATGGCGCAGCCGCGCAATGCCTGCTGGGCAACCACGACCTGCATCTGCTGGCCGTGGCCTGCGGCGGGCGCACCCTGCACCGCAAGGACACGCTCGACGCGGTACTGCAGGCGCGTGACCGCGACGCCATGCTGCACTGGCTGCAGCGCCAGGCCCTGGCACTGCACCTGCAGGCGCACGGGCGCGAGCTGCTCATGGTACACGCCGGCGTGCTGCCCGCTTGGAGCGCGGCCGACACGCTGAGCCTGGCCAACGAGGTCTGCGCGGCGCTGCAAAGCCCGGATGCACGCGATTTTTTTCATGCCATGTCAGGCAACAACCCCAACCACTGGAGCCCCGAGTTGCGTGGGGAGGCCCGCCTGCGCGTGATCGTGAATGCGCTCACGCGCATGCGCTTTTGCACTGCCCAAGGCGAGATGGAGTTCCAGACCAAAGAGGGGGCGGCAGCGGCGCCAGCGGGCTATATGCCCTGGTTTGACGTGCCCCATCGCGCCACCGAAGGCGTAGCCGTGGCCTTTGGCCACTGGTCCACGCTGGGCTGGCTGGGCCACGACAACCTGTACTGCCTGGACAGCGGTTGCGTCTGGGGGGGAGCGCTGAGCGCGCTCAAGCTCGATGCGCAGCTCGCCCCGGTTGGCCATGAACTGATACAGGTGCAATGCGTGGCGCAGCAGCAGCCGGGGTGAATCGCAGGGACATTGAACCGCAGTTTCGTCACTGCGAGCGTAGCGCGGCAGTCCATGCAATCCGAAAGGCATGGATTGCCGCGTCGCTACGCTCCTCGCAATGACAGCCTCTCGTCATCGTCAGGCCGTGCTGTCTCTCGTCATCGCGAGGCCACGCCCCCTCGTCATCGCGAGGCCACGCCCCCTCGTCATCGCGAGGCCGTCAGGCCGTGGCGATCCATGACTTTATGCCTGCATGGATTGCCGCGTCGCTACGCTCCTCGCAATGACAGCTCTCCGTCATCGTCAGGCCATGCTGTCTCTCGTCATCGCGAGGCCACGCCCCCTCGTCATCGCGAGGCCGTCAGGCCGTGGCGATCCATGACTTTTGACTTATTCCGACTTGAAAAGCGCGGCCACTTTGCGCTTGGGCTTGATGTTGGCCGAGATGCCACGCGCTGCCGGGCGGCCAGCGGCCTCCCAGGACGGCGAGGCCGCCTCGGCTGCAGGCTCTGGTGCCTCGTAGGGCTTGTCGAAAAACGGATCGCGTGACACCGCTGGCGCTCGCGCAAAGTCGCTGCGTGGGGGACGCGGACTGCGCGCAGCGTAGCTGTCATCGCGCCCACCGCGGCCTTCGCCACGTCCTTCGCCACGCCCGGGGCTGCGGCCATTGTCGCCACCACCGCTGGACTCGCCGTCGTGCGAATACATGCGCCGGCCGTCGTTGATGCGGCCCTGCTTGCGGATGTTGGGCAAATTCTCTTCAAACTCGATGGCTTCGAGCTCGATCTTGGTCTTGATCAGCTTTTCGATGTCGCCCACCAGGCGCGCGTCGTTGTTGCCACTGACAAAACTCACCGCCAGCCCGGCCGCGCCCGCGCGACCGGTGCGGCCAATGCGGTGCACGTAGTCTTCGGCGTTGAAGGGAATGTCGAAATTGAAGACGGCGGGCACGTCCTTGATGTCCAGCCCGCGCGCTGCCACATCGGTGCACACCAGCAGATCGACCTCGCCGGTCTTGAACGCGTCAAGCGCCTTGAGCCGCTCGTCCTGGCTCTTGTCGCCATGCAGCGCCGTGGTCTTGAGGCCTTCGCGCTCAAGCGAGCGCGCCAGCCGTGCGCAACCGAGCTTGCTGTTGACAAACACAAACGCCTGCTTCATGCCGCGTGTGCGCAGCACATGGTGCAGGGCGTGGCGCTTCTCGTCTTCGGGAACGCTGTAGAAGTGCTGCTCCACGGTGGACGCGGCGGCGTTGGAGCGCGCCACTTCGATCGTCACCGGGCTTTGCAGGTAGCTGTTGGCCAGGCGCTTGATTTCGGGCGAGAACGTGGCCGAAAACAGCAAGGTGGTGCGCTGCTTGGGCAGGTACGACAGGATGCGCTGCAAATCCGGCAGAAAGCCGATGTCGAGCATGCGGTCGGCTTCGTCAAGCACCACGTACTCCACCTGGTTGAGCACGGCATTCTTGGCTTCAATGTGATCGAGCAGGCGCCCGGGCGTGGCCACCAGCACTTCAACACCGCGCTTGAGCTCTGCCGTTTGCGGCTTCATGTCCATGCCACCAAACACCACGGCGCTGCGCAGTTCGGTGTACTTGGCGTACAACTCGACCTGCTCGGCCACCTGCACGGCGAGTTCGCGCGTGGGCAGCAGCACCAGCGCGCGCACCGGGTGGCGTGCGGGCGAGGTTGAGGCATTCTGGTGGCGCATCATGCGCTGCAATAGCGGCAGGGCAAACGCGGCGGTTTTGCCGGTGCCGGTCTGGGCCGCGCCCATCACGTCGCGCCCTTGCAGCACCACGGGAATGGCCTGGGCCTGGATCGGGGTCATCGACTCATAGCCCATTTCGCTGACAGCGCGGGCCAGTTGCGGGGCCAGTTGCAACTGGGCAAAGGCCATGATGGGGGTATCGCTGGTGAGTTCGTTCGAAGTCACGGGGACAGGGGAAGTTTCAGTATTCAAATCGGTTCGGCAGGGCCAAAAAGTCTGCTATCCAACCGATAGCGGGTAGCCCCTGCTGCGAGGGGTCGGGGGCCATTATCGTCTATCCCCCGGGTTTACGCCTATTTACGCCTTGGGCAGGGTCACGCCGACCTGACCCTGGTACTTGCCGCCACGGTCCTTGTAGCTGGTTTCGCACACGTCGTCCTTGTCGCTTTCAAAGAACAACACCTGGGCGCAGCCCTCGCCGGCGTAGATCTTGGCCGGTAGCGGCGTGGTGTTGGAAAACTCCAACGTGACGTAGCCTTCCCACTCGGGCTCGAACGGGGTGACGTTGACGATGATGCCGCAGCGCGCGTAGGTGCTCTTGCCCAGGCAGACGGTGAGCACGTTGCGCGGAATGCGGAAATACTCCAGCGTGCGCGCCAGCGCAAAGCTGTTGGGCGGGATGATGCAGACGTCGTCGTTGAAGTCGACAAAGCTCTTTTCGTCAAAGTTCTTGGGGTCGACCACGGTGCTGTGGATGTTGGTAAACACCTTGAACTCGGGCGCGCAGCGGATGTCGTAGCCATAGCTGCTGGTGCCATAGGAGATGATTTTGTGGCCGTCGCGCTGACGGATCTGACCGGGCTCGAACGGCTCGATCATGCCGGTGGTTTCGGCCATGTGGCGAATCCACTTGTCGCTTTTGATGCTCATGGGGTACGGGCTCCTGCTGTGGCGTAATTGTAAGTGGGCCGCTTGGAGGCCAATTGCAGCCCACGCGCACTACACTGGCGCACATTCCTCCCGCCACGCCCTGCCATGCCCGACGCCACCAACGCCCATCCGCACCAGGAGCAAGCCGAACGCCTGTTCCACCAGGGTTGCGTGCATTTGCAAGCGCAAGACTACGCCGCCGCCGAAGCTTGCTTTGAGCAGGCCCTGGTGCTGCAGCCACAGATGGGCGAGGCGCTTGCCAACCTCGCCTTCCTGCGGGAGCGCCAGGGCGCCTTGGAACAAGCCACCGCCTTGTACCGCCAGGCACTGGCGGCGGGTACCGACGCGTTTGAACTGCACATGAACCTGGGCAACCTGTTGCTGGCGCAAAAGTGCTTCGATGAGGCCGAGCAGTGTTACGCCGAAGCCTTGGCCCGCAGCCCCGAGTCGTCGGTCGCCTGGTCCAACCTGGCGGTGCTCTACGTGGGCTGCAAGCGCGAGCCCGACGCGCTGCTGTGCCTGCAGCGTGCACTGGCATGCGACCCCGGCAACGCCAAGGCGCGCTTCAACCTCGCTTACCTCTACCTGCGCCAGGGACAGTTTGAAGCCGGTTGGCAAGCGCTGGAGGCGCGCGACTGGTACGCCAACTTTGCCGCGCATTTTGGCTTTTCACGCTGGGCCGGTGAGCCGCTTCAGGGCAAGTCGCTGCTCATTGCCTGCGAAGCCGGCCACGGCGACGTGATCCAGTTTGCGCGCTATGTGCCCCTCGTCAAGGCGCATGGCGCAGCGCGCGTCGGGCTGGTCTGCCACCCGGCACTGACCGAGCTGATGCACACGCTTGACGGCATCGATGCCGTGTTTGACCTCAGCACCGACGTGCCGCGCAGCGGCTGGGACTACTGGACGCCGCTGATGAGCGTGGCCTACCACCTCAAGACCCGCGCCGACAGCATTCCCGCCCACATTCCCTACCTGCACCCACAAGCGCAGCGCGTCGCCCACTGGGCCGCCTTGCTGCCCGACACCGGCACGCGCATCGGTCTGGTCTGGAAGGGCAACCCGAAGTTCGAGAACGACGCCGATCGCTCGCTGGCGAGCGTGCAATTGCTCGCGCCGCTGTGGCAGGTGCCCGGTGCCCGCTTTGTCAGCCTGCAAAAAGGCGCGGGCGAAGACGAAGTGGCCTTATGCCAAACGGTGCAGCCGATGCTGGAGCTGGGGCCCCGGATGGACAGCTTTGCCGACGCTGCCGCCATCGTGCAAAGCCTGGACCTGGTGATTTGTGTGGATACCGCGATGGCGCATTTGGCTGGTGCCCTGGGCACCCCGTGCTGGGTGCTGCTGCCCGACTACATGACCGACTGGCGCTGGCGCAGCGCAGGCCACACCTCGGCCTGGTACCCGCAACAGATGCGCTTGTTCCGCCAAGGGGCCAACGCGCGCTGGGACGAGGTGGTGGAAGCAGTGGTTGCCGCGCTGAAAGACTTTGTGGCGCAGCGCGCCGCTACGCCGCCCCGGCGATAAGCGTGCGCTCCACCAAGCGGTCGTCGCCGAGCACGATCAGGGCAAACAGCAGTTCGTCCAGCGAGGACGCCAACGCGGTCTTGCGCGCCAGCAGCGGCGTGGCCTGCGGGTTGAGCACGACAAAGTCGGCCTCGCAGCCCGGCGCCAGGTTGCCGACCACGCCGTCCAGGCCCAGGGCGCGCGCGGCACCGGCGCTGTGCTGCCACCAGAGTTGCTGCGGCGTGAGCGACACGCCCTTTTTGGTAAGGCCCTCGCGCCCGGCGTAATAGGCGGCGAGCATGGTCTGAAACGGGCTAAAGCTCGTGCCCCCGCCCACATCGCTGGCCAGGCCGTAGGCAAACCCGGTTTGCTCTGCCTGCACATAGTCAAAAAAGCCGCTACCCAGAAACAGGTTGCTGGTCGGGCAGACTGCCGCTGCCGCCTGGGTTTCGCGCAGCAGCAAACGGTCTTGCGCGTCGAGGTGCAGGCAGTGTGCGTACACGGCACGCGCGCGCATCAGGCCAAAGTCGGCATAGGTGGCAAGGTAGCTGCGCGACTGCGGAAACAGTTGCCGCGCCCAGGCGATCTCGTCGAGGTTTTCGGCCGCATGCGACTGAATCCACACCGACGGATAGCTGGCGGCAAGTTCACCGGCCAGACGCAGTTGCACATCGCTGCAAGTCGGCGCAAAGCGCGGCGTGATGGCGTAACCGAGCCGGTCCACTCCGTGCCAGCGCTGGATAAGCGCTTCGGACTCAAGCATGCTGTGCGCCGCCACGTCGCTGCCATCGGCACGCGTGCCCCGGTTGAGCAGGTCCGCTGGCGCGTTGCGGTCCATCAGGCACAAGCCAGTGATCAGGCGCAGCCGGTGCTGCTGCGCGCGGGCAAACAAGGCGTTCACCGATTCCGGATGCGTGGTGGCAAAGCACAGCGCTGTGGTCACGCCGTTGCGCAGCAGCTCGTCGATAAAAAACTCTGCCGCCTGGGTGCTGTACCCAAGGGATGCAAAGCGCTTTTCTTCGGGAAAGGTGTAGTCCTCCAGCCAGGGCAGCAGCCCTGCAGCGGGTGAACCGATGACGTTGGTCTGCGGGTAGTGGACGTGCATGTCCACAAAGCCCGGCACGATGATGCGCCCCGGCCAATGCTCCAGCGGCACGCCCACATACTGGTCGATCAGCTTGCGGTAGGCACCCACCGCCCGCACCACCTGCACACCGTCGGCGTTGGGCTCCACCACCAGCAAGCCGTCCTCCTCCCACAGAGCCTGGGCCGTGTCGGTCGGGGCAAAGTGGAGGATCGAGGCGCGGTAGGCTTTCATGGTGGGCAATTTCAACGCAATTATCAGCAAGAAGCGTGATTATCAACGAGTGATGTGGCCTTGCACGCCAGCGACCAGCCAGTTCATGTCCAGAATTTGCGCGTCGCTCAGGCGCTGGCCCTTGGCGATGACCTCGTGGCCCTGGTTGTCGAGCACCGCCTCGCGTGCTTCAAACGGATGCAGCTTGCCCGCGGCAATATCCTTTTGCCGTGCCAGCACCTCGGCCTGTACCGCCTTGGGCACCTTGGTGCCAAAGTCGCCCACGCGCACCATGCCTTCGCGCACACCGCCCCAGACGTTGCCGCTTTTCCAACTGCCGTCCAGCGCCGCGCGCGCACGCGCCGTGTAGTACGCACCCCACTCGTGCGTGACAGCCAGAATCTGCGCATCCGGCCCAATGTGGCGCATGTCGGAGTGGTAGGCCACGGCCCACTTGCCGCGCTCCTGGGCAGCGGCCATGACCGCCGTTGACGCGGTATGAAAGGCGATCACGTCGACGTTCTGGTTGAACAGGGTCATGGCCGCGTCGCGCTCGCGCGTGGGGTCAAACCATGTGTCAAGCCACAGCACCTTGACCTGTGCCTTGGGGTTGACCGAGCGCATGCCCAGGGTGAAGGCGTTGATGCCTTGCAGCACTTCGGGGATGGGAAAGCCCGCCACGTAACCGGCTTGGTTGCTGCGCGTCATGCGCCCGGCTGCCACACCGGCCAGATAGCGACCCTCGTAATAGCGCGCGTTGGCCACAGCCACGTTGGGCGCGGTCTTGTAGCCGGTGATCGACTCAAAGCGCACTTTCGGAAACTCCTGCGCCACTTTGAGCGTGGGCTCCATGTAGCCAAAGCT
>SERZ01000849.1_pt1 | contig 19227 bp, 16 predicted proteins | sample 3171461 | NCBI WGS metagenome assembly SERZ01 (sample SAMN06051861, study PRJNA518727) | freshwater metagenome | biome: subpolar coniferous forest; feature: holomictic lake; material: water; isolation source: holomictic Lake 227, 6 m depth | place: Canada: near Kenora, Ontario | collected... | reverse complement strand
GGGATTTATTGACGATATACATTTTTAATATTTTGGACAGTTTGGAATATAAACTTGAAAAAATGGAATTTAATTATCAGGCAGTCAGGAATTTGGATGAAAATCTACCAGAACGCCGCAAATTTCCTCGTACAAAAATTCCCGCTAAGAACTCTAGTTTTTGTGAGCTTATGCTTCCGACTCCCAAAGAGGATTCCTCAGAAGAATATAAGAAAAAATATGCACTCGCCATCGAGGAGTCTAAACGCAGCCATATTCACAGTGATTATTGTCCAATGTCAATCAATCTGATCCATTTTCAATTGTTCGATATTAGTATGTCGGGCTGCTCAATCCTCAATCACAACGAGGTCTTTTCGTATTTTTTAATGCCGCATAAAATCTATGAAAATTGCAGAATCGTCATGCCTAATTCAGACGAAATTATCGTGTCTTTTGAAATTATGACGCAACGAAATATCGAATGTTACGACGCGCATGAATTTAACGAAATAATCGGGCTAAAGTTTATTCATGTAGATTATCGACGACGTGCAAAAATATCTACACATGAAAATCATGTATCTTCTACACGCGAAAATCATGTATCTTCTACGTTCAACTATGAAGTTGTTTAATAATTATTCAGATTGTCCCTACAAAATGGGCGAATCGTGAATATAGGCTAAAAATCCAATTGCGCCGTAAAATGCTGACGGCACTTTTGCTTTTTATTTTGGAGAAAAACATGGCGACGATTTTAATTACTGGCGCAAATCGGGGATTGGGTTTGGAATTTGCCAAACAATATGCGGCAGATGGCTGGCAAGTTTTGGCGTGTTGCCGTGAACCTGAAAGCGCGACGGCTTTAACAAAAATTGCGAATGAGTTTTCAAACATTTCAGTTTCGCCGCTGGATGTGGCGGATTTAGCGCAAATTGATGAGCTTGCTCAACAATTAGACGGCGTGGCGATTGATGTTTTGTTGAATAACGCCGGCGTTTATGGCGATACGGCAGGACGCGGTTTTGGCAATTTGGATGTTGCCGAATGGCAAAAAACCATGACGATAAACGTGTTCGCGCCAGTGAAAATGACGGAAGCATTTTTGCCGAATTTGAAACTGGGTTCACAAAAGAAAGTTGTGGCGATGAGCAGTTTAATGGGCAGTTTGGCGGACAATGATAGCGGCGGCAGTATTTTGTATCGGTCGAGCAAAGCGGCGTTAAATGCTGCGATGAAAAGCGTTGCCATTGACAATCGCGCCAACGAACTTGCCGTTTTAATTCTGCATCCTGGTTGGGTAAAAACCGATATGGGCGGTTCAAATGCGCCGTTGGAAATTCCCGAAAGTGTGCAGAAAATGCGCGACACCATTGCGAATTTTACGGTGGCGCAAAGTGGCGAATTTTTGCGTTATGACGGAAAGTCGTTGCCGTGGTAATCGCTTGAATTTAGGTTAATCGACGCGACGTGTGACTATTTTCGTCACACGTCTGCGCCATTTTTACAGCTGTTAATGAGCAAAATTCCCCATCGTCATTGCCATCACCGCCATTCGCACCGCCACGCCGTTACTGACTTGTTGCAAAATCACCGATTGTTTTCCGTCCGCCACTTTTGAATCAATTTCCACGCCGCGATTGATAGGACCAGGGTGCATGACAATCGCGTCGGGTTTGGCGAATTTCAATTTTTCTTCCGTCAAACCAAAACAGTGAAAATACTCACTGACACTCGGTAACAATGCCGAATTCATGCGTTCTTTTTGCAGCCGCAACATAATAATCACGTCAATATCGTGCAAACCTTGCTGCAAATCGTGCGACACCGTCACGCCCAAGGTTTCGATTTCAGCGGGCAATAACGTTTTGGGCGCAATCACCCGCACTTCTTTCACACCCAAAATGTTCAGCGCGTGAATTTGCGAACGCGCCACCCGCGAATGCAAAATGTCGCCGATAATCGCCACGCGCAAGCACGAAAAATCCGGTTTGTGTTGCCGAATCGTGAACATATCCAACATCGCTTGCGTCGGGTGCGCGTGTGAACCGTCGCCGGCGTTAATCACGCTAATATGCGGTGCGGTTTGTTGCGCGACAAAATGCGCCGAGCCACTCACCGCGTGCCTCACCACAAACGCATCGACAAACATCGCTTCCAAATTGCGAATCGTATCAAGTAAACTTTCGCCTTTTGAAGTCGCCGACGTAGCGATATTCATATTCACCACTTCTGCGCCCAATTTTTTCGCCGCCAATTCAAACGTGGTGCGGGTTCGTGTGCTATTTTCAAAAAATAAATTCACCACCGTTTTGTCGCGCAACAACGGCATAGATTTAATTTGCTGACGCGCGGACGAATTATCCATAAACGTGTCGGCGGTATCGAGAATTTGCGTCAATAATTCCGCGCTCAAACCTTCCGGCGTTAAAAAATGTTTGAGTTTGCCATCGGCAGTGAGTTGTAAATTTTGAGTCATAAGTTTCACATTTTTTCGTGTAATTTTAAAAAGCGAGAATAACGCGCCGTAGAAATTTCACCGCTTTCAACGGCAGCTCGAACCGCGCAGCCTTTATCGTTATGGTGGCTGCAATCGTTAAATTGACATTTCACCAAAAACGGTAAAAATTCTCGAAAACCTTGCGCCAATTGTCCGGTCGTAATGTCGGCTAAACCAAAAATCGCCACGCCAGGTGTGTCAATTAAATCGCCGCCTTCGGGCAAATGATACAGCGTCGCAGCGGTGGTGGTATGTCGTCCGTGTTTGGTGGTTGCAGAAACGGTGTTTGTTTTCAGATTTTTATCTGGAATCAGCGTGTTGGTCAACGACGATTTACCCACGCCAGATTGACCGGTAAAAATGCTCACTTGCCCGCGCAACGCTTGTTTTAATTCGTGTAAACTGGTCGCGTCATTCGCACAAACGCGGTACAGCGCGTAACCCAAACTCACATAATTTGCCAATTCGGCTTCAATACTTTCAGAAAGCGGCAAATCCGTTTTGTTCAAAATCAACGACGCGGCAAAATCACGATTTTCACAAATCGCCAAATACTGATCTAAAAGTAAAAAATCACAATATGGTTCGACCGCAAACACCACAAACACGTTGTCGAGATTTGCCGCCACGGGACGAATTTTGTCGTTGCGCGACGGGCGTGTTAAAACGGATTTACGCGGTAAAAGTGCTTCGATGCGTCCTTGTTCGGGTGCGACGAGCGACCATAACACTTTATCGCCTACCGTCACCGTGTCTAATTTTCGTAACGGCTGGCATAAAATAATCTCGCCGTCGCATTCAACCGCGATGCCCTGCCCTAAATGCGCGATAACCAAACCTTCTTTTTTATTCGTCAATGTCGTACCTAATTGCGTGCGTGGTGGGTTCTTGTTCGTAGTGGTTCACGGTATCTTCATTGATAACCCGTGCGTAAATTTGCTCAACTGTCAGTGTTAAATCAATCGCGGCAAAATACACGTCATCGCCCATGTAATAACGTTCCGATTGCCAATGATTTTTGCGGCGACAAATTTCAATATCCACAAATTCAGGTTCAATCAACACATATTCCTGCAAATTCGGTAATCCTTGATAACGCAAACGTTTAATCGTTTGGTCGGTTCGGCGCGTTGATTTTGACAGCACTTCAACAATAATCAGCGCGTCTTCACTGTAACCATTTTGGATTTCAGATTCATGGCAAATCACCATCACGTCAGGATAAAAAAACTCGTGTTGTACTTTGAGTTTCATATCCGAAGCAAACACTTCACACGGTTTACTGTCTAAATGATTACCAAAATGGCGCGTCAATGTGGCGGTAATTCGATTGTGATTTGTTCCCGCGCCAGCCATTGCGTAAAGTTCGCCGTCGATGAATTCGTGTTTAATATCGCTGGTTTGCTCAAGCAATAGATATTCTTTTTCGCTTAAATATGGCTGTTTCTGTAACGCGCCCATTTTTATTTCCCCGCTCGTTCCAAATTAGCTTTTTCAAAAACCAAATTCCATAGTAGAACGCATGAACTTTTTTCTTATTTAAAAATTACGCCGTAGCGTAACGAGGCAACTTTTTCATAGGCGTTTTTTTGATGGGGATTTTAATCCAAAAACACGGCATAAATCGACAACAGAACTTTGTGCTTCGCCACTTTCATATTTGGTATTTTTAAATTGTTTTGAAAATTTATCAGCTTTATCGTGTCGTGTTTTTAAATCTGTTATTTCGCTCATTTTTTACGCTCTAATTTTGTGGCTAATTCTGCCGAAGTACGCGCACCATGTTCGCGTAACAAAAATAGATAATCTGGTCTGCGGCGTTGATATTTGACTGCCATTTCGTCCATCCAATTTAGCCAAGCATCTTCGCTATCTGCAAGTAATTCTGCGCTGGGTTTTTCAGGGAATTTATTAACATGCCAAATCTCAATCTGATAATCAATGTTAGCCCAATCGTAAAGCGTCCCGCCATGAAAACCCGAAAAATCATTCGGGCGTGCGCCAACATCAAGCAAAATTTTTATCAGTTTTGTATCCATTGTCAAAACAGGCTGCGTTAATGAACCAAAACCATCGGCATCACGTTGATTAGGATTTGCGCCCAATTCAAGTAATAGTTTTACAACGTCAAAACGATACGATGCCATATCGTCATAAACAGAAAGGTTGAAAATTGCTTCATCTAAAACCGATTCGCCATATTGATTTGTTGTTGCAAGGTCAAAACCATTTGCAACCATTATGCGGATTGTTTCTAAATCATTTTTCCATGCCGCATTAACTATGGCTTTAAATTCATCGTCTGATTTTTTCATGATTTTTTGGTGGGGAGATTTTGAAAGTTTGGGTGTTGAAGTTAAATCACGTTACAGGTTTATGCCCGTCGTGAATTAGCTTCAACGGTACAAAAACCATTGTCGATACTAGGATAGACACCATCGACACAGAGGATAAAGCTGACACAGCTAGCTTTATCGATGGCATTAAAAACGCCTTTAACGTTGTCATGCCTGAAAACTCCCAGCAACTAACGTCCGAAACGACTAAAGGCAATTTTTATGTGAAGACTAACGCTGTGCCGCCTGCTGCAACTTAATGTTGGCTTGGTGCAAAACGTCCGAAACGTCCACCGCCCTATCGCCTTCACGTTACAAATCTAACATAATTTCACCAGATTATCTCAACTACCCATTCACCGTCTTCAAAACCGCCAGCAACGTTTAGCCCAAATGTTCGATTTCAACTTGGGGCAAGACCGTTGCGTTGCCATTGAGAAAAGCTGTCCGTTTGCTCGACACGATAACTCATTTTTTCACCTTTCTAGTTTTCACTTTCTCAACTTCCACCAACGGCGCAACCAATTCTTGATATTTCTCAAACAAAAACGCCACTCGTGCCGCGTCGTCTTTTTTACCTTTGAAACTGTAAGCCGCATCAACCGCTTTATCGAGTTCAACATGAGCATTTGCCAAGTTTTCAGGCATCGTTTTTGGATTGTACAAATCCGCTAAAGATTTATCTTTGTGAATAGCACGCGCCTCTAAAACCGCTTGCGCCGCGTCTTCAATTTTCTTTTTTGCCGCAGGTTTTACACCGACAGGAAACGGAAAATTGTTATAAACAATTCCAACCGAATAGTTGTAATCGCTTTTTAAACGCCCGCAAACGGAACGCATCCAGGCATTGTGCATTGTTGAAGTTAGCAAGCCAAAATCATAGAACGTCGCGTTAGGAATCATGAACGAAGAATCTTTACAAATCACATTTGCGTCAACACATCCCATCGGAATAAAACGGCGCGTTTCAGATGAAACTTTTGGAATTAACAAATAGGGTTGGTTGGTTTGGCGAATTTCACCGAATAAATACGGGGTTTCTGCTAGTTTTTGCGTGGCTTCGCGCGGGCTTTCGGAACGCATTTTTCTAATAGCTTCGGTGCGTTTTTTAATTTCTGGTGATTTGGCGCGGTCAGTTCCCGTACTGTCTTTGAGCCACAAACAATAACGTGGGATGTTGTTAATAAATTCTTCCGAGCCTAGTAATTGCCGAATGTATTGTGCGGCAATTGGGTCGTTTTTTTTGATTTCATCCGCTTCATCTTGTGATAACAACAAGTTTCCGCCGTCGTTTGGCATATTTCCAAAAACCATTTCAGGCGCATTGATGCTCAAAGGTTTACGACGTTTATCAATCAAAACCGTCGGCGCATCGACTAAATACGGATTGATTTGCGCGGCTTTTATTTCGATGGGTTCGCCTTTGATGTCGTCGCCATAATCAAATAATCGGTAGCTGGCTGGCTCTTGCAAACCAAAACCCATAATCACGCAATGCACCGCTGCCACGCCACCTCCTTCGTTATTCCAACGAAATGTGCGATGTGCAAAATGTAACTTCACTTTTAATTTCAATAATGCAGTCCACAAAATCGCTACTTGTTCGCCTTGGCAAATGCTATTAGTTGAAACGAAAGCCACGGGAATTTTTTTATTTGCTTGAATGTAACGCGCCGCTTTGATGTGCCACGCCGTCACATAATCTAAAACGCCCGCGCCATTCATATCTTGAAAAACTAATGCTAAATCTGTTTTCTGTTCTTCGTGTTGATATTGGCGACCAATAAACGGCGGATTGCCCATGATGAAACTACATTCTTTTGGCTTGATAACGGTTTGCCAGTCGATTTGCAGCGCGTTAGCACAAACGATATTCGCACGATGATTCAGCGGTAAACGTAAATACGGTTTGCCGTTATTGCTGATTCGACGATTCATTTGATGGTCGGTTATCCACATGGCGACGACAGCGATTTGCGCGGAGGTTGAATCGATTTCGATGCCGTAAAATTGGTCAACGTCGCAAACAGGTTCACGGCGTTGATTAGTGAGCTTTTCGAGTTCCACCAGCGTTAATTCTTCTAACAATCGAATTTCACGATAAGCGATCACTAAAAAGTTTCCACAACCGCAGGCTGGGTCAAAAAATTCCAATTTGCGTAATTTGGCATGAAAGGCGTTGAGTTTTGTTTTTACGCCTCGCGCTTTTTCAAATTCAGCTTTGAGAACATCTAAAAACAGCGGTTCAATCACTTTTAAAATGTTGGCTTCGCTGGTGTAATGTGCGCCGAATTCGCGGCGTTTTTTGGGTTTATCAGTCGTTTTTTCGTCTTCATGGTGCATGATTGCCTGAAATAACGTGCCGAAAATAGCGGGACTGATTTCGCTCCAATCGATTTTGCAACACGCAATCAAAACAGCTCGCGCTTCACTACCAAAACAATGGTCGGCTAAACGTCCTTTGAACAATTCGCCGTTCACATAAGGCAACGCTTGATAATTGGCGTTATAACTTTTTGAGCGAGCCTCTTTTGGTGTATTTAACACATTGAAAAACCGATCTAAAACACAGCTTAAATCTTCACCGTCGGAGCGTGTTTGTTCGATGAGTTGTAAAAATACATCGGAGTCACCAAACAAATTTGTGTCATCACCAAATAAACAAAATAGAATTCGCACTAACAAACGTTCTAAATCGTCGCCGCGATAATCACCAGCCTTGATTGCGTCATGCAACAAACCTAGTTTTTTAGCCGCCGCGATATTTGCCGCTTCTTGTAACAAAATAGCGATGCGTTCATAGCCACTTAAAAATCCCAATACTTCAACATTTTGTCGAAAATCCGCTAATTTGAAACTAGCAATTGGTGTTTCTTTGTCGCTCGATTCCTCGTCATAAAGCACTAAATTTTGAAAATCACTGACTAAAACGTAGCGCGGCGCGGCTTCAGGTAGTTTTTTTAGTTTTTCGATGTAGCCTTTTGTTTGTTCGTAAGCCTTCTCAAGACTTTTGCCTGCTGATTTCATTTCAACGAGTAGCAAGCCTTTAAAAAGCGCGTCGATACGGTTGATTCCTTTGCCGCTGTCCTTTTCAACGCGCTCTTCAAAAAAGACCGAATGCAATGGGCTAATGCCATAAACATCGCACAATCCGTTTATGAATTTTTGCGCCTCGCCACTTTCATATTTGGCATTTTCAAACTGTTTTGAAAATTTATCGGCTTTATCGTGCAAACTTTTTAAATTTGTTATTTCGCTCATTTTTTACCTTTTGGTTTGGTAGCTATTGTTGATTATTGTTTTCTAATTCTGCTGAAGTACGCGCTCCATATTCGCGCAACAAAAATAGATGGTCTGGTCTGCGGCGTTGATATTTAATAGCGATTTCATCAAGCCATAAAAGCCATGAATTCTGATGTATTCGGGCATTTTCAGGTACTTTCTCAGGTAAAGTTAAATCCCAAGTTTCATAACGATAATCAAATTCGCACCATTCATAGAGTGTTTCGCCGTCTATTCTACAATTTGGATTTGCGCCCGCGTCGAGTAGGATACGAAATAATTCAGTATCTGCTGAAAATCCTGCGTTACCTAAAGCGGTTGTGCCGTCTTTGTCTGTAATTTGATTTACGTCAGCACCCAATTCGAGCAGCAATTTTAATGCGTCATATCGATGTGAAATTGTTTCATAAGCAAACAGTTCTAAACAAATTTCTGTTAAAACTGATTCACCGAGTTTATTTATTGTTGTAAGGTCAAAACCGTTTGCAACCATTGAACTAACCGTTTCTAAATTGCCATCGTATGCCGCATTAACTATGGCTTTAAATTCATCGTCTGATTTGTTCATAATTTTTTGGTGGGGATTTTGAAAGTGTGGGTGTTGAAGCTAACTCACGTTACAGGTTATTCCGTGTGGTGAATTAGCTTCAACGTTGTGAATACTACGGTTTAAATCTAAAATAATTTCACGAAATTGTATCAACTACGCATTCAACGCTTTCAAAACCGCCTGCAACATCGCATTGGCATCACCAAAAAGCATCCGCGTGTTTTCTTGCACAAATAACGGATTTCCCACGCCCGCATAACCCGAAGCCATCGAGCGTTTCATCACAATCGTGGTTTCGCTTTTCCAGCATTCCAACACGGGCATTCCCGCAATCGGACTATTTGGATCGGTCAACGCCGATGGATTCACAATGTCATTGGCACCAATCACAATCGACACATCGACATTGCCCCAATCTTCGTTAATTTCGTCCATTTCATAAACGATGTCATACGGCACTTTTGCTTCGGCAAGCAAAACGTTCATGTGTCCAGGCATCCGACCTGCGACAGGGTGAATGCCAAAACCGACTTTTTTACCTTTGCCACGCAACAATTTGGTCATTTCATAAACCGTGTGTTGAGCTTGTGCGACCGCCATTCCATAACCTGGAATAATCATAATCGTTTTTGCCGCCAACAATAATTGCGCGGTTTCTTCTGCACCAATCGGTTGAACGTCGCCAACCACTTCTGCCGCTTCGCCCCCTGAAGCCGTACCAAAACCACCCGCAATCACGCTTAAAAAATGCCGATTCATCGCGCGGCACATGATGTAACTCAAAATCGCGCCACTACTTCCGACTAACGCGCCCGTGACAATCAACAAATCGTTGCTCAACATGAAACCCGTTGCTGCCGCTGCCCAGCCTGAATAACTGTTGAGCATCGACACCACGACAGGCATATCTGCGCCACCGATTGCCATCACCATGTGAACGCCAAACGCTAACGCCACAATCGTCATCAACAATAGCGGAATGGTGCCGCCGCCCGTTTCGGCTGAACTCAAGAACCAACAGCCCAACAAAATCGCTGAAATCAACAACCCTAAATTCAAAAAATGGCGATTCGGTAAAAGCAACGGTTTGCCGCTGATGCGTTCGCTCAATTTACCAAACGCAATCACCGAACCCGCAAACGTCACCGCGCCGATTAAAATGCCGATGTAAATTTCGACTTCGTGAATGGTTTTTTCAACGCCGCTCAAGCTGACCGAATCATCCAGAAAATTTGCGTAACCGACCAACACCGCAGCCATACCGACTAAGCTGTGCATAATCGCGACGAGTTCAGGCATTTGGGTCATTTCAACTTTTAACGCCGCTTTGGTGCCGATAAATCCGCCGATTAACAACGCAATCATCAAAATCACATACGACGAAACCGACGCGCTCAACGCCGTGGCGACAATCGCAATCGCCATGCCCAACATCCCGTAATAATTACCTTTGCGGGCAGTTTCTTGATTGCTTAAACCACTCAAACTCAAAATGAAAAGAATCGTGGCGACGATGTACGACATCGTAACTAAACTGTGTGACATAGTTTTCTCCTTATTTTCTGAACATTTCGAGCATACGGCGCGTGACTAAAAAGCCGCCTGATATGTTGATAGTGGCAATCAAAATCGCTAAACCCGCGAGCAAACTAATTCCAATGCTGGGCGACGAAACTTGCACCAACGCGCCAATCACGATGATGCCGCTAATCGCATTCGTGACGCTCATCAACGGCGTGTGCAATGATGGTTTGACGTTCCAAATCACTTGATAACCAATGAAACACGCCAACACAAACACGGTGAAATGCGACATAAACGACGTTGGCGCAACCGAACCCACGCTAAATAAAGCAAACACACCGATAAGCAGCGGCAAAAATTCTCTGATTTTGGGTGGAATTAACGACGGTTTTTTAGGTGCAACAACCGTTTCAACTTTCGCAGCAGGTGCCGCAGATAAAGTGGGCGGCGGTGGCGGCCAAGTGATTTTTCCTTCTTTAATCACCGTCGCGCCACGCAACACTTCATCTTCAAAATTGACGTTAATCACACCATCTTTGGCGGGCGTTAATTCGGTGAGTAAATGCCGTAAATTCGTGGCATAAAGTTGGCTCGATTGATTCGCCAAACGGCTCGGTAAATTCGTGTAACCGATAATCGTCACGCCGTGCTTGACCACGACTTTGTCTTTTTCGGTTAATTCACAATTGCCGCCTTGTTCCGCCGCTAAATCAACAATCACGCTGCCTGCACGCATCGATTGCACCATTTCAGCGGTAATCAATTTGGGCGCGGGACGACCTGGAATTAACGCCGTCGTAATGACAATATCGACTTCTTTGGCTTGTTGCGCGAACAACGCCATTTCTGCCGCGATAAATTCGGCAGACATCGTTTTGGCATAACCGCCCGTGCCGCTGCCGCCTTCTTCGTCTTTGAAATCGAGCATCAAAAATTCTGCGTCCATGCTTTCGATTTGCTCTTTCACTTCGGGGCGCGTGTCGAAAGCACGAACGATTGCGCCCATACTTTTTGCCGCGCCAATTGCTGCTAAACCCGCCACGCCCGCGCCAATCACCAATACTTTCGCGGGTGGAATTTTACCCGCAGCGGTAATTTGTCCCGTGAAAAAACGTCCAAAATGCTGCGCCGCTTCCACAATGGCGCGATAACCGGCGATATTTGCCATTGAACTCAGCGCGTCCAATTTTTGAGCGCGTGACATTCGCGGCACGCTGTCCATGCCCAAAACGGTGATGTTTTTCGCCGCTAATTTTTCCAACAATTCAGGATTTTGTCCTGCCCAAATAAAGCTGATTAACGTTTTCCCGCTCGACAATAAATCCACTTCGTTGCCTTCAGGCGCACGAACTTTGAGAATAATATCGGCGTTTTTCCATAACGTTTTGGCAGTTTTAACAATCTCAACGCCAGCGGTTTTGTACGCTTCGTCGGAAATATCGGCGGCAACACCCGCGCCACTTTCAATGCTTAACACAAAACCAAGTTTGATGAGATGCGTGGCGGAATCGGGCGTTAAAGCGACCCGTTTTTCGCCGTCGTGAATTTCTCTGGGGATACCAATTTTCATGCGAGTTCCTCGAATGTCAATTTTTAGGGAAATGACTTTTTGTATTTTTAGTTGTTAAAAGCCATCGAATCGTGTGTAAATTAGCGGGGTAGACGTGTTTTTGAGCTATAAATCTGCTACGCTAATCCGTTGTCATTATGCCACTAACTTCTTATAAGAAAACCATCATGAATATGAATCAAAATAAACAAACGGTGACTTGCCCAAAATGCGCCCATCAATTCAATGCGGATGAAGTCCTTTCGCGTCAAATCGAAGACAAATTACGTCAGTCTTTTGAAGAACAATCTGCACAAAATAAAGCGCAATTCGAGCATCAATTAAAGGCTGAAAAAGCGACGTTAGAGCAAAATTTAAAAGTGAGTTGGGCAGCTGAATCGGAGGCGCAAATTCAAACGATGCGAAGTGAATTAAATCAACAATCGGAAAAATTGCGCGAATTTAATAAAGTGAAAGCCGATATTGAACGTTTGCAACGCGAAAAAGACGAATTGCGCGAAACGATTGAAGCCGAATCTGAAATCAAACACAGCCAACGTTTAGCGGAAGAACGCCAAAAAATTGAACACACGCTGAAAGCCAGTTTTGCCGCCGAATCAGCAGATCAAATTCAATCGATGCGAAGTGAATTGAATGAACAATCGGAAAAATTGCGCGAATTTAATAAAGCAAAAGCCGACATTGAACGTTTGCAACGTGAAAAAGGCGAATTACGCGAAACGATTGAAGCCGAATCCGAAGCAAAATTGAATCAACGATTGCGCGAAGAAAAACAAAAAATTGAACACACACTAAAAGCCAATTTTGAAATGGAATCGGAGGCGCAAATTCAATCCATGCGAAATGAATTGAATGAGCAATCGGAAAAATTGCGCGAATTTAATAAAGCGAAAGCCGATGTTGAACGTTTAATGCGTGAAAAATCGGAATTAAAAGACACACTTGAAGCCGAATCCGAAGCGAAATTAAATCAACGTTTACGCGAAGAAAAACAAAAAATCGAAAGTGGCGTAGAACTTAAAATGCGTGAAAAAGATTTTGAACTCGAAAACATGAAACGCGAATTACAAGAAGTTCAACGTCGCGCCGAACAAGGTTCGACGCAGCTTCAAGGCGAAGTTCAAGAATTAGCAATTGAAGAATGGTTGCGCGATTCGTTTCCGTTTGACGAAATTGCAGAGATTAAAAAAGGACAACGCGGCGCAGATTGCATTCAAATCGTTCACACGCGCTCGCGCCAAAATTGCGGCATGATTTATTACGAAAGCAAACGCACGCAAGAATTTGGACGCGATTGGATTGAGAAATTGAAAAGCGATTTACGCGCCAAAAATATCCGCATTGGCGTTTTAGTGACGCAAACCATGCCCAAAGAAATGGAGCGCATGGGGCTAAAAGACGGCGTTTGGGTGTGTACGTTTGAAGAATTTAAAGGATTGAGTGTGGTATTGCGGCAATGGCTTATTGACATGAGCGACGTGGCGATTGCTCAAGAAAACAAAGGCGAAAAAATGGAAATGTTGTACGGTTTTTTAACCAGTAACGAATTCAAATCGCAAATTGAAGCCATTGTCGATGGTTTCACGCAAATGCAAAATGATTTGGAAAAAGAACGTCGTGTTACCGAAAGTGGCTGGAAACAACGTGAAAAACAATTGCAAAAAGTGTTAATCAATACCACGCATTTGTACGGTTCAATTCGGGGCATTGCAGGTGAAGCGATTCAAGCCGTTCCGCAACTCGAATCGAGTTTACCGGTGATTGAATCTACAAAACCCGTGTTAGCATCGCCCACTGTGAAACCTATTTTAGCTGGCGTTAAGCAAGATAGTTTGTTTTAAACTCGTTACAATTCGTTTTTTAATTTTTATCTTTTTAGAGTTTATCAATGTCAGAAAACCTGAGTGAATTACAACGCCGTCGCACGTTTGCGATTATTTCTCACCCCGATGCGGGTAAAACCACCGTGACCGAAAAATTATTATTATTCGGTGGCGCGATTCAATTAGCGGGTTCGGTCAAAGGGCGCAAAGCCGCTCGACACGCGACTTCGGATTGGATGGCGATGGAAAAAGAACGCGGCATTTCCGTCACCACGTCCGTGATGCAATTTGAACACAAAGAATGCGTGATTAACTTGCTCGACACGCCCGGACACGAAGATTTTTCCGAAGATACTTATCGCACGCTAACCGCCGTCGATTCGGCGTTGATGATTATCGACGTGGCAAAAGGCGTGGAAGAACGCACCATTAACTTGATGGAAGTTTGCCGTCTGCGAACCACACCAATTTTAACGTTCATCAATAAATTAGACCGCGAAGGACGCGAACCAATTGAATTGTTAGACGAAGTCGAACACGTTTTGAAAATCCAATGTGCGCCAATGACCTGGCCCATCGGCATGGGGAAACGTTTCAAAGGCGTTTACCATTTGTACAAAGACGAAATTCATTTATTCAGCGCACAACACGGCGGCAAAATTGCGGAAGCCGAAGTGGTCAAAGGCTTGAACAATCCAAAATTGGACGAATTACTCGGCGACCAAGCGCAAGAATTACGCGACGAAATTGATTTAGTAAAAGGCGCGAGCCACGAATTTAATTTGCCTGATTATTTGGCGGGAACACTAACGCCCGTTTTCTTTGGTTCGGCGGTGAATAATTTCGGCATTTTGGAGTTGCTCGATGCCTTCGTGGAATACGCGCCGTCGCCGTTGCCACGCAAAGCGGTTCAGCGTGAAGTTTTGCCAAACGAAGATAAATTCACCGGTTTTGTGTTCAAAGTTCAAGCCAATATGGATCCGTCGCACCGTGACCGCGTGGCGTTTTTGCGCGTGTGTTCGGGGAAGTTCGACAAAGGCATGAAAATTCACCACGTTCGTTTGGGCAAAACGATTCAAATTGCCAACGCGATTACCTTTCAAGCGGCAACACGAAACGCGGTAGAAGAGGCTTACGCTGGCGATATTATTGGCTTGCATAATCACGGCACAATTCAAGTTGGCGACACATTTACGCAAGGCGAAACCTTGAAATACGGCGGCATTCCGTATTTCGCGCCCGAATTATTCCGTCGGGTGGTGTTGAAAGATCCGCTTCGTGCTAAAGCGTTACAAAAAGGCTTGATTCAATTGACCGAAGAAGGCGCGACGCAGTTGTTCCGTCCGTTGAAAAACAACGATTTAATTTTAGGCGCGGTCGGTGTGTTGCAATTTGACGTGACGGCGTATCGTTTGAAAGGCGAATACAACGTCGAATGTGTTTATGACGCGATTCCAATTTCGGCGGTGCGTTGGGTGAGTTCAGAGAATCCCGCGAAAATGGATGAATTCAAAAAGAAAGCCTTTGATAATTTAGCGGAAGATGGCGGCGGTTATTTGGTTTATGTGGCAAATAGTCGGGTGAATTTACAATTGGCGCAAGAGCGTTATCCGGATATTAAATTTAGTTCGACGCGCGAGTTATAAGTTAAAAAGACATTCAAACAAACAAAATGTGGGCGCGAATTTATTCGCGCTTTTTAATCTTTCAAACGGAGAAAACATGAGTAATAAGCGAGTAGTGATGAATTCGTTTTGTGCGTGGGAAGGCGAAACGTTGGTGCTTAACATTTTGGGGAAGCCGAGCGCGAAACAAGATATTATTGGCAAACCGAAAGGCAATCAATTGAAAATCAGTGTGACTGCGACACCGGTGGGCGGAAGAGCAACCGATCACATGGTTCGGTTTTTGGCGCGTGAATTTGGCGTGACAAATGCGGATATTGAGGTAGTATTTGGACGATTTAATGTCAATAAACAACTTCGCATTAAATCCCCCCCAAAATTGCCCGCAGTGATTAACAAACATTTAGCAGCTTGTGAAAAGGATTAAGAAATGGAAATCGAAATAAGCGATGAAAGTGACATTTTAGAAGCGAAAAGAATGGCACAAGAAGCAGCAAAGATTGTGGTGAATGTTACAAAAAAAATGGCAAAAGACATAACAGCTGAGGCACGCAAAGAAATAGTAATAAATACTACTGATTCGGCGACTACGGCAGCGGTCGTCGCGGCTGAAATCGCGGCAACAAACGCAAAAATTGCGTTTGAAATGACAGCATTGATTGAGGCTTTGGTTTTGGCAAATCAAGAATATAAAAAAGCCGAAATAGAAACTAGACAACTCGCTTTTTATGATTCATTAACAGGTTTGCCAAATCGCCTAAAATTGCTAGAACGCATGGATTTTTTAATCCAATTAAGTCATCGGGAAGATAGAAAATTTACAGTAATGATGCTGGATTTAGACAAATTTAAATCTGTAAACGACACGCTGGGACACGCGGCAGGCGATGATTTACTCAAACAAGTCGCCCTAAGAATATCGGCATGTTTGCGCGATAGTGACATGGTAGCGCGTTTGGGCGGTGATGAATTTGTCATTCTGTTGCCCAATGGTCACACACCCGAAAATGCCGAAAAAGTAGCCGCCGAAATAATTACAAATTTAACTATTCCGTTTAAATTATTGGATGGAAATAACACTCAAATTGGCGCGAGTATTGGGATTAGCTTTTATCCACAGCATGGAATTACATCTACAGAATTGATGAATGCAGCGGACATCGCACTTTATAAAAGCAAGTACAGTGGCGGCAATTGTTTGTTTTTGTATGATATAATACACGCCACGCCACGCCACGCCACGCCACGCCACGCCACTGAAACCGAAAATGACAAAAACGTAGCGCATTCATTGTGCTTTTAATTTTAGTTGAAGCGCACACGTTTCCGCACATAGATGAACGGTGACACAACTAAAACCCAGTTTGCAAGCCCAAATAAACTGCTGCACCATTAACACCGAAATTATAAATTTCCATCGTGCGATTATTGCCGATGTTTTCCCCGCGTAAATATACATCCGTTTTGGGCGTGAGTTGATATTTCAACAACGCATTTAAATGCGGCGCAGCATTCGCTCTCCTTTTATTCGCACCATCAAACCAATACCCATCATGAAATGTTAAATCGACTCGCATTTTCAATGGTTGAAGCAGTTGTAATTCGTTCCAAAACGAACCTTGATGTTCAGGCAGATACGGCACATATAAATGATTTTCAGTATTTTTGGCAGACATATAACCGTAATTTAAACCACTTTTCCAAAAATCAGACCAACGGTGTTGTGATTGGATTTCGGTACCAAAAACATCTACTTTGGGTAAGTTTCCTGCTCTAACCGTTCCCACTGTTGGGTCGTATTGCAAGATAATCATTTGTTGGTAATTTTGGTAATAACTACTAACGCTAATTTCAGTATCCAATAATGGATGCCAACGCAGACCCATTTCACCACCTCGACTTGATTCGCCTTGTAAAGTTTTATTGCCGTAAATTGGGTGCATTAACTCACTCACACCTGGCTGACGATAACCTGTGCCACCTTTTGCCCACACGCTTGTCGTTTGTGACAACGAGCGATTTATACCGAATGAAAACACCTGATGATTGCCATAAGTGTCATTCTGGTCAAAACGGGTATCTGCATCGAATTTCCATTTATCTAAAAGCAATTCGCCATGCACATTAGGACTAATAATGGTTTGCGATGAAGGAGCGTTTAACGTTTGTTGGTGTTGCGTACTGACGCCCCACGCAATGAATGCACGATGATTAACATTTTCGCTTAATGCTAACTGATGCGTATTTTTCCAATCTGCCATGAACAACTGGTTTGTGATTGAAAACGGTTTAATTAGGGTGGTTTTCATTTTTTGTTGATCTTGCGTAAAACCTAATTGCAAAGACGTATTCCAATTCGAGGATAAATCATATTGTCCGTGTAATTGTGTGACCCAGGTTTCATCTGAAAGTTTGCCTTGCGTATCATCAACCCAACCAAACGTTTTATTGGGTAATAATCCTGATCCATCGATGTCTTGTTTCGATTTCACAAAATAGAGCGATGCGTCCAATTCACCGTTGTCAAAGTTTTTGCTCCAATTGCCTGACGCATGATTCATTTCAAATTCATCGCGTTCGATACCGTTTTGGGCTTCACTCACGCCATTGAAAACATCACTTCTTCCTACAACTGCTGAAAAATTACCGAGTTTCGATGTTAAACCAGCACCTGCTGATTCACGCAAGGTGTCATAACTTCCGCCTTCAAAATGCAGAAAATTATCGTTTTCTTGTAGCTGTCGAGTTTTTAAATGAATCGCTCCGCCTAATGTTCGACTACCACTAAAATTACCATCAAAACTGCGTGATACCGTGACACGATCCAATTCATTTATCGAATAACGCTGCAAAGAATAAACCCCTACAAAATCACTAAATAATGGCACGCCATCCAATGTGAGCATTCCTTGACCACCCGCACCACGAAAACTCAGGTTTGAAGCCATTTGTCCGCTACCCTGATTGATAGTGATGCTTGGTTCTTGACGCAATATGCCGTTTAAATCAGGCAATTCCATTTCCTGCAAATCGTCATGATTATTTTTGCTGACATTTGAGGTAATCACCATTGGCGGTAATTCTAAGGCGGATTCGGCATGAATACTGAGTGGCATTAGCGTGAAAATAAGGTAAATGTTATATTTTTTCATTTGTAGTTAAGGGTTTTTCTGAATTTTTTACACATTTTAACGCAATCTGACATTCGTCTGACAATTGGGGTTTAAAATTTAGCTGACCTTAATTTTGAGGTTTTTTTTGGAAATTTATAATGAACATAATGAAACGTATTGCTTCTATCATTCTTACAGTTGCTTTTATCACAGGTACCATGATGGCAGTTTCAGCACCTGCGAATGCCAAATGCCACCCAAATGGTGGAAAGGCACACTGCATTTAAGGAATGCAAGACAAGATTATCCAGTGAGAGAGTTGCAAGAGACATGTAAAAGGCGGGTATATTCCGTGCTAAAACAAGCTTCGCTTTTCTAAATTTCCGCCACTTGCGGCGGGGCAGTCTATTTCAAAAAAGGGTAATGCAATGACAAAAAAGAAAACGTTATTATTAGGATTGGGCTTTATTTTTATGACCAGTATGACAGCTGCACATTCGGCTGACTTGACCATGACTGCCGATGAACTCGTCGCTGCTGAACATGGAAATAAAGCGCGATTCATGCGCGATATAGTAGGAAAGACGGTAAAAGTAACAGGACGAGTCAAAGTTATCCAGGAAAAATACTTTACACTTGAAGCGAGTGGCAGCCTCTCTGGATGGGATGTTTTTACAAGTAATAAAAATACTTTGGCTGACCTTAATGTGGGGCAAATGGTTACAATGACCTGTCCTGTTACTGACACGGTATTTATCGGCGGTAATTCAAAATGTGATTGATATGTTTGGCAGAATTCAAGTCGTAAGTGCTTTTACAATTGCACAAGTGACTTGAATTCGCATTTTAAATCTGTAACACCAATCAACTAAGGATAAAAAAATGGCACTAATCAATTGCCCTGAATGCCAAACAGAAGTTA
>SERZ01000846.1_pt1 | contig 19277 bp, 16 predicted proteins | sample 3171461 | NCBI WGS metagenome assembly SERZ01 (sample SAMN06051861, study PRJNA518727) | freshwater metagenome | biome: subpolar coniferous forest; feature: holomictic lake; material: water; isolation source: holomictic Lake 227, 6 m depth | place: Canada: near Kenora, Ontario | collected... | reverse complement strand
AAGAGTACGCGAATGTCTGTTTCAGATTTTCTCTATGCATTGATCATCGTTTCCGCCAGGCATTTATCCGTGTATCGCCGCGAACAGGCAATAGTAGGGGCGAATCTTGTATTCGCCCCTACGAAATAAACCTAACTGGCCGAAACGATGATCAATGCCGTATATTCTTTATTTGAAATCACCTAACGAGATGCTCTGCAAAAGATATGGAGCCAGCCAGCAAGACCAATCTTTCCCCGAACACCCAATCGTCTTTTTATTGGTCATCTTCTACCTGTGAGAGTAATACGAGCTTCGTGTGGGAGAGTACTCTTTCCACTGCAGCGCCGACAAGTTACACAGGTGGGAGTTGACAACAGCTACGCTCGCGCTGTTCGTGGGGGACAGTAATTGATGATTTGGGCATCCAATGCTTTGAATATTTGTGGGAAGTCCAGAGAAGAAATGGAACAATTATCCGTTTTGTCAGAATTGAAAAGGTTCAGCATTGCAGAAAAAATCATCATAGTCGAGGAACTATGGAACCGTATCGCCGCCGATCAGGAAAGTTTCGGACTGACCGGAGAACAGCGGGACGAACTGGACAAACGTGTTGCAGACTATTATGCATCCCCTGATGACGGTTGTTCATGGGAAGATGTGAAAAGCAGAATCAAGTGCATGAAATGACAGATAATATTTATGATAAAATCACTTATTTTTAGACTGAAATCTCTCTTCAAAAAAGAAGAGGAAGGGGTTGTTATTGTTGAACGGGAAGAATTCGCCAAAGAAATGAAGGAGAAATTCAAAGGAAATACTGCCTTATTAAAAGCTATTGAGGAAGGAATGAACAGGTATGCCAAAAAGAAAGAGTATGTTTCATTGGCGGACTGATCAGTGACTACAGAACAGGTTCATACTGATAAAGTTGGTGTGCCTCCGATTAAATCACAAGGCATAAAAACCAAACTTGTGCCTTGGATACAGAGCATAGTCCCGAGCAACTTCAATGGCGCATGGGTTGAGCCGTTTATGGGTACCGGTGCAGTGGCTTTCAATATTGCTTCACGAAACGCGATTTTATGCGACACAAACCCCCATCTTGTCAATTTCTACACCAGCATAGCATCTGGTGAAATAACACCAGGAATAGTCAAAGAATACCTTATCCGCGAAGGTGAAATACTATTGTCCAAGGGCGAAGATCACTATTACTTTGTGAGAGACAGATTTAATTTAGAGCACTCGCCTCTCGATTTTTTGTTCCTTAATCGCGCCGGTTTTAATGGGATGATTCGATTCAATCGAAAGGGAGGCTTCAATATCCCCTTTTGCAGAAAACCCCAGCGCTTTGTTCAATCGTATGTGACTAAAATAACTAATCAAATTGCATGGGCTTCCACGATAATTAAGGCAAGGAAATTCATATTCAAATGTCAAGATTTCAATAAAACCATTTCTGAAACATCCTCATCAGACATTATCTACTGTGATCCACCATACATTGGCAGACATGTTGATTATTACAATGGGTGGGACGACTCTCACGAACAAGAACTATTTAGTCAACTTTCTGAATTTAATGGGAAGTTCATTTTATCTACATGGCATCACAATGATTACCGGATAAATGAATACATTAAGAACTTATGGTCAAAACATTACGTTCTTACACGCGAACATTTTTACCATGTTGGAGGTAAAGAGAAAAATAGAAACCCGGTTATTGAAGCCTTAGTTACAAATTTTGTTGTTTGCGTGGCTAAATTACATAGATAATTATCAAATTGAACACAATTAGGACAAACGCTCTTGTGTCCGCTAAACTCACAGCACAATGGTTGTTTAAAATTTATTCCAATGAACAAGGAGCTTTTTTATGGCGCAGATTATTGCAGACCGTAGGGACATTGATTTTGTATTGTATGAACAGCTTGACACAGAAGATTTGACCCGGTTTCCCAAATACAGCGAATTTAACCGGAAATTATTCGATATGACCATTTCCGAGGCCAGAAATTTCGGAATCAAGGAAATCCTGCCGACGTTCAGTCAGGGAGATCGGGACGGCGTCCGCCTGGAAGCAGGCAAGGTCATTGTATCGGAAAGCTTCAGAAAGCCCCATCGCCTGTATGTGGAAGGGGAATGGATAGCCATGAAGGAGGACCCGGCTGTTGGCGGCCAAGGACTTCCGCACATCGTTGCGCAAGCGGCAAGCGAGTATCTTGTAGGCGCCAATTTTGCTTTTACAGCCTTTGGAACCCTGGGGCATGGCGCCGGCAAACTCGTGGAACTTTATGGCACTGCTGAGCAAAAAGCCCTCTATCTGCGTAACCTGTATTCAGGTAAATGGGGCGGCACCATGCTCCTGACAGAATCCGGCGCCGGCTCTGATCTGGGAGCGCTGACAACAACCGCCACAAAGAACCCGGATGGAACCTATTCCATCGCCGGGAACAAAATTTTTATCACTAATGGAGACCAGAATTTAACCGAAAACATCATTCATCCGGTTCTGGCAAGAATCGAAGGTGCGCCCAAAGGCGCCAAAGGCATTTCCCTTTTTATCGTTCCTAAAATCTGGGTGAACGATGACGGCAGTTTCGGTGATTTTAACGATGTGGTCTGCACCGGGGTTGAAGAGAAACTGGGGCTTCACGGCAGCCCAACATGTAGTCTGACCTTGGGCGCAAAAGGCAAATGCAGAGGAGTTTTGCTGGGTGAAGAAAACAAAGGCATGCAAGTGATGTTTCACATGATGAATGAAGCCCGCCTTGATGTCGGCGCTCAGGGGTTCACCCATGGATCATCAGCCTACCTGTACGCTTTGAACTACGCCAGAGAAAGGCTTCAGGGCAAAGATATCACAGCCGGCGCCGATTCACCTCAGGTTCCGATTATCCGCCATCCGGATGTTCGGCGTATGCTGATTCAGATGAAAGCATATACCGATGGCATGAGAAGCTTCATTTACTATGTATCCCGCTGTTTCGACATGGAAGCCTGCGCCAGTACCGCCGAAGAAAAAAACTATTATGCACAGATGACGGAGCTTCTGACACCGGTGGTCAAGGCATACTGCAGCGAACGCGGATTTGATGTCTGTACTCTGGCGGTTCAGGTGTACGGCGGTTACGGGTTTACACGCGAATACCCGGTGGAGCAGCTTCTTAGAGACTGCAAGATCACCTCTATATACGAAGGAACCAATGGCATTCAGGCCATGGATTTGTTGGGACGAAAGCTCATGATGAAAAAAGGCGCGGCTTTTCAGTCGCTCATTTCTGAAATGGAGTCCACTGTTTTACGCGCAGCAGCAATACCCGGATTGGCGGATATGGCTGAAGCGGTAAAGGCGGCTATATCCGGATTGAATGAAATCGCAGAGCATCTGGCAAAGGCCGTCGTGTCTGACCGGGTTCGCGCGGCGTTTGCCGCTTCTCATCCTTTTCTGGAAATCATGGGGGATGTTATCATGGGCTGGATGCTTCTGTGGCGGGCATCCGTGGCTGCGCCCAAACTTGAAAAGATTGCTGAAAACGCATCGGGAGAAGCGCTGGAGGCAATTATCGAAAGCAACCGACAGGCGGCATTTTATGATGGTCAGCTCAAAACCGCTGCATATTTTATTTACGCGCTGCTGCCGATTACCACCGGAAAAATCCAGGCCCTTAAAAAGAGCCGTGATGAAGTGATCCAGATCAGCGAAAAATCTTTTGGCGGATTGTGATACCGATTGCAGGTGGGTTACAAATCAACTTTTTAATTGTGGGAGGCACATCCGATGCGTTTAATAAATAACCGATTTATGAAGACAACTTTTTTTTTAGTGATCGCTGTCTTCACCATTGCCGCTTGTAGCGGGAGACTGTTCTCTTTTAAAGGAGCAAAGGTAACCCAAAAGAATCTCATGTTCCAGATTCAGGACGGGAATCAACAAGGGGTGTGGCAAACCAATGAACTTGCAATAAAATATCAATACCAACTAACGCCTGAAACCTTGAAGATTGCCGGAACCACCGAACTGCTCGGTGGATTCGCCACCGGATTCAGTTGGATCAAATACTTTTCAGTGTACCTGTTATTTCTGGACGACCAGGGAATTGTTGCTGAAAACGTCCTGATTTATTCGGCGGGAAGTTATCGCACCAATGATATGATTCCCATGGAATTTGAAAAAACAATACCCGTACCAGAAGGAACCAGGACTATTTCCTTTGCTTATGACGGAGAGCTGACGGAGGCGGGAACCGATGATCATGCAAGTTACAGCATTTGGTTCTCTCCATCCAGATAATGAAACTCGATGTTCGAGTTTTTTGAGTTAGTCAAATATCCTGAAAAAGTTAAAATATTGAATCTATTGGTGGTGGTTGAGATTAGCTTAATTTAAACAATTCAAGCACTCATTTTTGAGGATTGCGCTATTAAACGCCAAAAGTAAGTCAATCTCAGACACCACCAAAACTTGAACATCGAGTAATAGAGGGAAACAAAGAATGAAAATTACACAATTGGATATTGAGGGTTTCCGTTCCCTCCGAAAGGTAAGCTGGTTTCCTGGCAACCTCAATGTTATTATTGGTTCCAATGGGACAGGAAAATCAAATTTGCTACGTTTTATGGAATTGATTTCTATATCAGCGCAAGGCAGACTGGGAAAATATATTCAATCGTTAGGAGGAATGGACCCGATAGCTTGGGATGGGGCCGCCACTTCCATAAGATTTGTTCTTGAATCAACGCCTGAAGGTGGAGAGTTAGGCCCTGAACATTACGAACTTGAGCTGGCTCGGCTTGGGCTTGGGAGTTCATATAAGATTGATAAAGAGCTTTTGATAAACTCTCATAAATTAAATAAAGGACTTGAAAGAAAACCTTTTAAATTTTTAGAACGTTTTTCAAAAAGTGCTGTTATTTTTGATGAAAAAGAACGGACATTTACCACTCCAGAAGAGTTTATTTCTGATGAGGAAAGCCTTCTTTCAATAACATCTGGCCCATTTATTAATAATCACTTCATCCCACCATTCCAAAGAGCTCTGGCTTCAATAGCTGTTTATCATGATCTACATACCAATAAAGATGCCTCTGTTCGTCAGCCTGCTATTTCTCGCATGGAAAAGCGGGTTGATCCGGATGGACAAAATCTTATATCCGTAATGCACACGATTTATACAGGTGATCGTGATTTCAAAAAAGACATAAATTCTGCTATGCGGGCTGCATTTGGCGATGATTTTGAAGAGTTAGTTTTTCCACCCGCGTCTGACCAGAGAATTCAAATGCGGATTCGTTGGAAATCACTGAAACGAGAACAATCGGCTGCGGAACTTTCAGATGGCACGCTCCGCTTTTTATTTTTGTTAACGGTTTTGTCAAGTCCATCACCAGCTCCAATCATTGCAATTGATGAACCTGAAACTGGTCTCCATCCATCAATGCTTCCGTTGATTGCGGAATATGCAGTTGACGCAGCCAATAGATCTCAAGTTATACTTACAACGCATTCCCCACAATTCCTGGATGCTTTCACCGGGACTGTACCCACAACTACTGTTGCAAAATGGGAAAATGGCGAAACCATATTGCAAACACTAAAAGCGGAAGAACTTGACTACTGGCTGAAGGAATACTCGCTGGGGTCTCTTTTTAAATCCGGGGAATTGGAGCAAATGTAAAGAACTTTTTGGCAAACTCGACCCGCACATCGCATATCAAAAATGTCCAAAACTTGAAGAACTCCTGAATAAAATGTTGGAATTGGCCCAACACGCTATTGGAGGAGATGCGATTAACTTGCGGTCTTCATCTTTTTAGTTCTATCAAAAGGAGCTTTCAGTGTTAACTATTGTACCATCATCCGAGATTGAAAAGAAACAGGTTGAAATGCTGATAATTACGGTTTGTGAAGATGCGGACATCCATCCATCCGCCCTCCTGCCGGAGCTGATACATCAAGCCAGAAGTCTTAAGGAATTTAAAGGTGCCGATAATGAAGATATAGTGTTTTATGCGCCGTCCGGAGTCATGGCTGCTCAGGTCATGATCATTGGGCTGGGGAAAAAGGACAAATTGGATGGAGAAACGCTGCGCAAAGCCTGCGGCAAAGCCATAAAAAAATGTATTCAAAAAGAGATATCCGAAGCCTTGTTCGTTGTTCCCTTTATTGAAGCTCTTCAAAAAGAACCAGATGTTATCCTTGAAGCCATGGTTGAAGGAGCATTGCTGGGGAACTATCAGTTCGATCAGTTCAAAAAACCCAAACACCCTTCGCTGTTGAATATCTCGTTCGCTGTTCCCGAAGATTACATGAAGCATGCAAGACTTCTATCGCAAAAAATTAAAATTATCTGTGATGGAACCCTTTTAGCCAGGGAATGGGTTACAACCCCTTCCAATCTGAAACGACCGGAACAATTTGCCCGGTCATTGGTTCAGATTGCGGAAAAGGAAAACCTGAAAACCGAGGTTCTGGATCATACTGCTTTGGAGAAACAGCAATTCGGCGCGCTTCTGGCTGTTGCCGCCGGCAGTGACGCCAGCGCCAGAATGGTTATTCTGGAACACAATCCCGGCAATACCACTCAAACTATTGCACTGGTTGGAAAGGGCGTTACGTTTGACTCTGGGGGGATAAACCTGAAACCCCAAGGCTCTCTCGAAGACATGAAGATGGATATGGCAGGCGCTGCAGTTGTCGCCGCTACAATGATCACCGCTGCAAAGCTTAATCTGCCGATCCGCTTAATTGGCGTACTGCCACTGGTGGAAAACATGCCTTCAGGTTCTGCAACCCGGCCAGGGGATATTGTCAAAAGCTTTTCTGGTAAAACCATTGAAATCAACAATACAGATGCCGAAGGAAGGCTGATTCTGGCGGACGCCCTGTCGTACACCATTCAGACCTATAAACCGGATGCAGTTATTGATATTGCCACCTTAACCGGCGCCTGTGTGGTGGCCCTTGGTGAAAGAATCGCCGGCGTGTTTTCGTTTGATGACAGGATGTCTGAAACTCTTATTGCATCAGGTCTGAAGACGTTTGAACGGTGCTGGAAAATGCCGCTTCCGGAAGACCATAAAGAACTTTTAAAGAGCGAGTTTGCAGATATTTGCAATATTACCGGCTTAAAATGGGGAGGCGCCATCACAGCCGCGCTTTTTCTATCCGAATTTACAGAAAATATCCGATGGATGCACATTGACATTGCCGGCCCTGCATTCGTAAAAAAGGAAACTGCTTATTGCGGCGTCGGCGGAACCGGCTTTGGGGTCAGGTTGCTCTGCGACTGGATTGAGAAGGCAGTCAGTTTACCTTTCTCGCCAAAAACATTATCTGAAAGTCTATGATTAACGAATCATGCAGTGGCTGACCCATTTTTCAGCGATTGTCCGGTATTCCACAAGATCGCTTTCGGTGATGCGGTAGTCATGCGATTTAAAAAAGTCAGGTTCCAATACATGGGAAAGCCGCAACCGCTGAAGCACATACATATCAGATCCTTGAATCAAACCACAAATTCTTTCCACAATGTGCTGATCAATCAGCGGTCTGATGCAGGTGGTTCTAAACTCATGAGAAATTCCTGATGTTTTTATAAGTCGGATACTGGAGCTTATCGCATCCGTGTTGCAATCTTTCTGAATATATTGCGGGTAATGTTCGGGGATTGTCTTGATGTCCATGGCCACATAGTCAAGCAGTCCCATTGAAATCAGTTTCTCCAGGACATCCGGGCGGCTTCCATTGGTGTCGAACTTGATGGGATAACCCATCTGCCGGATGGCCTGGCACACCCGGATCAAATCCGGATGAAGGGACGGCTCGCCGCCGGAAATAACCACACCCTCCAGAAACCCTTTGCGCTTTTCCAGAAAAGTATATGCAGCCTGCTCTGGCCATTGCTCCAGAGCCATCCCTATTGCCAATTCAGGATTATGGCAATAGGGACAGTGGAAATTGCATCCGGAAAAAAAAAGGACACAACCGACCTTTCCCGGATAATCAATCAGTGTACTTTTTTGAATTCCTCCGAAAACCATTTATAACCCTACAGCAACCGCCATGGGTAAAGGTTCGGCATAATCCGCCGCATAATGGATGGAGGGTTTGGGAACTTGCAGATTACAGGGTTTCATTTCCTGAGTATTCAGATCGAAGGTGTTGCGGATGGCGAACTCAGCCTGTTTGCCGTTGTTCCACTGCTTGACAGGCCTTAAATAACCCACCACACGGGAATATATCTCGGTTTCCTGACCGCAATCCTCACATATTGCCTGCTCGCCGATAAGATAACCATGCGATGGACAGACGCTGAAAGTTGGTGTCAGGGTAAAATAGGGAAGGTGAAACCGTGTGGACACATTTCGAACAAGCTGTTTGACTGCTTCGATATCGGTAACCTGCTCTCCCAGAAAAATGTGAAGAACGGTTCCACCTGTGTACTTGGTTTGAAGCGTGTCCTGAAGCATCAGGGTTTCAAAAATATCCTGGGTATAATTGACAGGCAGTTGGGTTGAATTGGTGTAAAATGGCGCTGCACCTTCCTTATAATCCGTTTCATTGGCGCAGATAATATTGGGATAGCGTTTCTTGTCCATCAAGGCCAAACGGTAGGACGTGCCTTCCGCCGGCGTGGCTTCCAGATTGAACATGTCTCCGGTTTTCTCCTGAACGCCGGAGATTGTGCTGCGCAGAAAATCCATAACCTCAAGAGAAAACACCTGACCGGCCGCTGTGGCGATGCCCTCTCCGATAAAGTTGACACAGGCTTCATTCATTCCAATAATGCCAATGGTTGAAAAATGATTCTTCCAGTAAAGGCCAGTTCTGCTCTTGATGTCTCTCAGATAAAACTTGGAATAGGGATACAGATTTTTGTCGGTGAATTTTTCAAGCACTTTTCGTTTGATATTCAGGCTATCAACAGCCAGCATCACCTGCGCGGACAATCGGGACAGAAAATCGTCTTTGCTCTGGGCAAGAAATCCGATCCGGGGAAGATTGATGGTAACCACTCCAATTGAGCCTGTAAGCGGATTTGCACCAAAAAGCCCGCCGCCCCTCTTTAAAAGTTCACGGTTATCAAGCCTGAGTCGGCAGCACATGGATCTGGCATCTTCCGGAGACATATCGGAATTGACAAAATTCGAAAAATACGGAATCCCATATTTTCCGGTCATTTTCCAGATCATTTCCAGGTTGGGGTTATCCCAATCAAAATCCGCCGTGATATTGTATGTGGGAATGGGAAAGGTAAATACCCTGCCTCTGGCGTCCCCTTCCATCATGATTTCGGCAAACGCCCGATTGATCAGATCCATCTCAGCCTGAAAATCGGAATATGTCACATCTTTTTCGGTTCCGCCGATAACCACGGGCGCATCCCGAAGTGTGGAAGGCACCTGAAGGTCAAGGGTAATATTGGTAAAAGGGGTTTGAAATCCCACACGGGTAGGAATGTTGATATTAAAGACAAATTCCTGAATGGCCTGTTTAACCCCAAGATAATCCAGATTGTCGTATCGAACAAACGGAGCAAGAAGTGTATCAAAACTGGATATGGCCTGGGCTCCGGCTGCTTCGCCCTGGAGCGTATAGAAAAAATTAACGATTTGACCCAGCGCAGAGCGAAGGTGCTTGGGTGGAGCGCTTTCCACTTTGCCCTCAACGCCTTTAAAGCCGGACTTAAGCAAATCCATCAAATCCCAACCCACACAATAGACCGAAAGCAGGCTGAGATCGTGAAGGTGAATGTCCCCAAGTTTATGCGCATTGCGAATCTCCGGCGGATAGATACGATTTAACCAGTACTCTGTGGTTACATCCGAGGAAATGTAATTGTTGAGCCCTTGAAGCGAATAGCACATATTGCTGTTTTCTTTGATCTTCCAATCCAGCTTCTGAATGTAGTGTTCCACAAGATCAATGCTGGCCTTTGTAGAAATACTGCGTATATGGGAATGTTGTTCCCTGTACAGGATGTATGCCTTGGCCGTTTTATGAAACGGGGAGTCCAAAAGAACCCGCTCAACGATATCTTGAACCTCTTCAACCTCCGGATGCTGTCCCAGTCGAAGCTCATGAGCCAGGGTTAATACGCGAAGGGTTAATTTTTTGGCTTCGCGCTCTTCAAATTCAGCTGTTGCCTTCCCAGCCTTGGCAATAGCCGCTGTAATTTTGGCTGAATCAAACTCGACAATTCGGCCATCACGTTTTTTGATATTTTCGAACATGAAATCACCTCAGGTTATTCAGAAAGTCACTGTGTCTGCAGCAGGATCGGGTTTGTAAAAAAAACGAACAGAATGGCTGTTTTATTGAACAAATCATCTAAAATACATCCGGCATTTTCGAAAGATTATTACAAGATGTGGTAACATGTCAACATTAAAATCAAGATATTGTGTGTGGAACGAAATCTATCGGCTGTTTTCTGAAATCCGAAAAAAGTTAATTATTGATAAAAACTTCATTTTGTTATTAATTATGAGGCCGATAAACTCGTCTCGGCGTAAACCGCCTGGCAAAATTTGTTTGCAGTTAACTACGTAACTTCAGGAACGCTGATTTCATGCTGAGAACCGCCATTTATCCCGGATCATTTGACCCAGTAACCAACGGACATCTTGATATTATTGAAAGAGGGTTTAAGCTTTTTGATAGAATCATTGTTGCGATCCTCCACAATCCCGCCAAAAAATATCTTTTCAGTGTAGATGAGCGAATGGCGCTGCTTCGAGAGAGTTTGAAAAAATTTCCTGATATCGAAATTGAGGCATTTGCCGGACTTCTGGTTGACTACGCTGTTCAGAAAAATGCTCAGGCCATCCTTCGTGGTATGCGCGCAGTGTCTGATTTTGAGTATGAATTCCAGATGGCATTGATGAATAGAAGGCTCAACCGAAATGTTCAGACCGTGTTCTTGATGACGGGACTTCGCTGGATTTTTACCAGTTCTTCCATAATCAAGGAAGCCGCCAGCTTCGGCGGCAATATAAACGGGATGGTTCCACCAGCCGTTCATCAAAAACTGAAGGAAAAATTTGGCAGATAAAGAAAATCACATCGTGGATGAAGATGAATTTGACGAAAAACCAGGCTTCTTTTTCCCGCCCGTTACAGGCGGATAATTTCCGCAGTTACAGTGAGTTTGACCATGCGACTTCATTCCCATAAGATACTGCAGAAGGTAGAGCAGTGCATTTTGCGCCATAACATGTTCAGCAAAGGCGATAGCGTTCTGGCGGGAGTGTCCGGCGGACCTGATTCCGTCGCCCTGCTTCATATTCTGGTTCAATTGGCCCCCAAATGGGAATTGACGATTGGAATCGCTCACCTGAATCACTGTCTGAGGGGAGCGGAATCGGACGATGATGCGGCCTTTGTCGCCGATATGGCCGCACATATGAACCTTCCCTTCTACAGTGAAGCCATCAATGTACGAAATGATCCGGCATTGCGAAAACTTTCGCTCGAAGCGACCGCCAGGCAGGTTCGGTATGATTTTTTTGATCGCATAAGCCGCCAGAACGGATATCATAAAATTGCGACTGGCCATCATCGTGATGACAACGCCGAGCTGATGCTGATGTTTCTGTTCCGTGGCAGCGGCCTCCTTGGCTTTTCTGGAATTCCCCCTGTCAGAGAAGGCAGAATCGTCCGGCCTCTTATTTCCACCAGCAGAAATGATCTTGTTGCATTTCTCAATGAAAATGCGATAGCATACCAAGTTGATAAATCAAATCGCGACATGCGGTTTTTGAGAAATCGGATGCGTCATGAAACAATTCCCTATATCCAGGCATGCTGTAATCCGGGAATTGTTGAAACCCTGAACCGATTTTCCAAAATTGTTCGATCCGAAGACGAATGGATGAATGAAATCATCCAGCCCATTTATGAAAAAGCACTTGTCAGCGCAGGCCAGTTTCAGGATGGGCTCCGAGTGGTGTTGGCAATATCGGTGCTGACGGCATTGCCCGAAGCGGTCAGACGCCGGGTGATTCGTACTGCCATCGTTCAAGTCAAAGGGGATATGCTGAGAATATCTTTCTCTCATATCGAGGCCGTACTGGAGCTGACTGAACGACTGCAATATCCGGCTCAACTGATGTTGCCGGATGGAATTCGAATTCGACTGGATAAAAGTCTTCTGACTTTTTATCAGGTGGACGAATTTTTACGCGGCCACAGGCGGAAAATTCGGCCCGCACCACTTTCTTTTTTTTATTTAATTTCCGAACTCGGTGAGAGTGCTGCAGTTACCATTTCCGAAACAGGCGCGGTGTTGACTTTCTCGGAAATACCCGTCGGGTCCTGTACGATGGACAAGTCTGAAAAAATTGCTTTGTTGGATATGGATATGCTAAAATTTCCGCTGATTCTGCGAAACATTCAGCCGGGAGATCGTTTCAGCCCCCTCGGAGTGGCAGGAACACAGAAGATACAGAAATATTTTATTGACCACAAAATTGATCGCGCCGAACGTCAGCAATGCCCGATTCTTTTGAGTGAGAATAAGGTTGTCTGGCTTGTGGGTCATCGAATCAGCAGCCATTTTAAAATAACGCCTTCAACCCGGCGGGTGTTTGGAATCGAAATTTGTCGGCCCGATCATGGAGAACTTGCATAACCCGTTATGATGATTAATTTCCGAAATTACATGGCTTGACTTTTGAGTCAGAATTCATCATTTCTGCTTTTTATGAACTCATAAAAAGTCTTCACTTTTACTGTAAGGAGGACAGTTTGAATCCGTTTTACAAAAATCTGGCCTTATGGCTGGTTATCACCCTGATGATGATCATGCTGTACAATCTTTTCAATCAACAGCATGTTGCGGATACCACCGTCAGTTACACCGAATTTCTTTCTATGGTTGAGGACAGCCGGATTGCCGATGTGGTCATGCAGGGTCAGGAACTTTACGTTACTGACATCAGCCGCAACCGCTTTAAGGTCTATGCGCCTCAAGACAGCGATTTGATTGGTATTCTGCGGCAAAAAGGCGTCGCCATTAATGCAAAGCCGCTATCAGAATCTCCCTGGTACATGTCGCTTCTGGTATCCTGGCTTCCCATGCTTGTGCTGATTGGCGTATGGATTTTTTTTATGCGACAGATGCAGGCAGGCGGCGGAAAAGCCATGTCATTCGGGAAGAGCCGCGCCAAGCTGATGTCGGATCAGTCCGAAAAAGTTACGTTTGAAGATGTCGCCGGAATTGATGAGGCCAAGGAAGAGCTGGGAGAGATCGTCGAATTTTTGAAGGAACCAAAAAAATTCACCCGGCTGGGCGGACGCATTCCAAAAGGGGTCTTGTTGATGGGCTCCCCCGGAACCGGAAAAACTCTTCTGGCCAGAGCCATTGCCGGCGAGGCGGGCGTGCCATTTTTTAGCATCAGCGGCTCTGATTTTGTGGAAATGTTTGTCGGCGTCGGAGCCTCTCGCGTCCGGGATCTTTTTGTTCAGGGGAAAAAAAATGCCCCATGCATCATTTTCATTGATGAAATTGATGCTGTCGGCAGACACCGTGGAGCCGGACTCGGGGGTGGTCACGACGAACGAGAGCAGACTTTAAACCAGCTCCTGGTCGAAATGGACGGATTCGAATCCAATGAAGGGGTCATTCTGATTGCCGCAACAAACAGACCTGACGTTCTGGATCCGGCCCTGCTTCGTCCCGGACGTTTTGACCGACAGGTTGTGGTTTCGCTTCCGGATATCAAGGGCCGCGAACAAATCCTGCGCGTTCACATGAAAAAATCTCCGATTTCACCGGATGTGGATACAGCGGTTCTGGCCAAAGGCACTCCCGGTTTTTCTGGCGCTGATCTGGAAAATCTCGTGAATGAAGCGGCGCTTCTGGCTGCAAAACGAAATAAGGAAAAAGTGGACATGATGGATCTGGATGACGCCAAGGACAAGGTTTATATGGGTCTGGAGCGAAAATCCAAGGTCGTCAGGGAAGAAGATCGCAAAACCACGGCCTATCATGAAGCTGGCCATGGGCTGGCTGCCCGGTTGCTGCCCGGAACCCATGCAGTCAATAAGATCACAATTATCCCCAGGGGCAGGGCCGCCGGCATTACCTGGTTTCTGCCGGAAGAGCAGGATTTCCGGTATAAGGATCAGCTTGAGAGTGAACTTTCGGTGGCTTTTGGCGGCAGGGCTGCAGAAGAGCTGATTTTTAATCGGATCAGTACCGGCGCTTCCAATGATATCAAGCAGGCCACGGAACTGGCTCAGAAAATGGTTCGCGCATGGGGAATGAGCGATCTGCTGGGTCCCTTGTCTTATGCAAAAAATGAAGAGCAGATTTTTCTGGGCAGGGAAATTGCGCAGCATCGGGATTATTCCGAAGAAACCGCCCATAAAATTGACAGTGAAATCAACAAACTGATTCGAAACAACTATGAGCGGGCCAAGCAGGTTTTGTCGGAAAACATGGAGATTTTACATAAGCTGGCAGCCCTTTTGCTTGAAAAGGAAACCGTCATGGGTGCGGAGCTGGATGCCCTGATTCGGGTTGTTCGACCTGATTTTGCATTTCCTTCCAATCCACCAACTGAAGAAAAAGTCGTCAAAGCATAATGAAGAACTACGATATTTTTTGGGCGGATCATCACCTGAAACTGGGCCCCCGCACTTGTGTCATGGGGATTTTAAATATCACTCCGGATTCTTTTTCAGATGGCGGCAAGTTTTTTGCGCTGGATCACGCCATCTCTCAAGCTGAAAAACTGGTTGCAGACGGGGCAGACATCCTGGATGTGGGCGGAGAATCCACCCGCCCCTTTTCCGATGCTGTGTCTGAAGAGGAAGAAACCCGCCGTGTCGTTCCGGTTATCGAAGCCATCGCCAAGTATGTGTCAATCCCCATTTCCATCGACACCACCAAATCCGTGGTTGCCAGGCGCGCCATTGAGGCAGGCGCCTCCATCATCAATGATGTTGGGGCGCTGCGAATGGATGCCGATATGGCAAAGGTGGCTGCAGCATCCGGCGTCCCTGTGATCCTGATGCACATGCTGGGGACGCCGAAAACCATGCAAGTGGCTCCAGAATACGGTAATCTCCTTTCGGAAATCAGATCGTTTTTGGCCAATACCATTGATTATGCAGTCAGCCAGGGCATTTTGCGATCACGAATAATTATTGATCCGGGAATCGGCTTTGGCAAAACCATTCACCACAACCTGATGCTGATTCGATGCCTGAGCGCATTTGCGTCTCTGGACGCGCCGGTGCTTATTGGCCCTTCCCGGAAATTTTTTATTCGAAATCTTCTTAAAGCCACAGATCCGGAAGGCCTCGACCCAAGTTTGGAGAGCATTGAGACCGGTACGCAGGCAATCATTGCCGCAGGCGTTTTAAACGGCGCCCATATTCTTCGGGTTCATGATGTGGCGCGAACAATGACAACCTTAAGGCTTATGGATGCGATGAAGGAGGTTCCCGATGCTTCTTGTGATTGATGTGGGAAATACCAATATTGTCATTGGCGTTTATAACGAGCAGACACGGCTGAAAGACTGGCGCATTCGCACCGAGCGCAACATCACGGAAGATGAGTTTCATATTCTGGCCTATAACTTGTTTGAGGGAAGCCAGATAAAGCCGGATCAGATCGACAGAACCATCGTTTCCTGCGTGGTTCCGCCGCTGGTAAATATCCTGGATGCTTTCTGCAGAAAATATCTTCATCATGCTCCCGTTTGGGTGGATCCAAGAACGTATCAGGGCATGCCGATTCTCTATACCAATCCAGGAGAAGTCGGTGCAGACCGGATTGTTAACGCCGTCGCCGCCTTTCACCGGTACCGAACCAGCTTGGTCGTCATTGATTTTGGCACAGCCACAACCTTCGACGCCATTTCTGAAACCGGCGCATATTTAGGGGGCGCCATCAGCCCCGGCATCATGATTTCGGCAGAAGCCCTTTTCAAGAATGCTTCCAAGCTGCCACGGGTCGAGATTTTTACGCCACCAAAGCAGGTGATCGGAAAGGATACTGCAAGCAGCATTCAATCCGGTATCATCTATGGCTATGCAGGACTTGTGGACGGAATGGTCATGCGGCTGAAAGCCGAAATGGGCTCAAACCCCAAAATTGTTGCAACTGGCGGGCTTTCGGTTCTGATTGCCGGCGTTTCAAACACCATTGATGTGGTTGACCCGGATTTAACCCTTGAAGGCCTCAGGATCATCAGCGAAGAATTATAGCTTTCAAGATAAAGATTTTGGGTGCGTTATCGGTCGGGAATGTACTCATGGAGCCGGAGCCTATCCTTTGCCTGTTTTGGTAAGTGATTCCTGAAAAACGTGGTAAAATGACTGATTCTCGTCAATGGCCCGTTTAAGAATTTTGGCGATTTCATCCAGATTCTTCGAATGGATCACCACATTAACGCTTTTGTTAAAAGCCGCCATATTGTCCATGGTTCGAAACCGGGTAGTTATAAGCGCCACAAACATATTCCGGCGCACGGACATCATCAGTCCATTCAGATAGGTGAGAATCGGATTGTCATCAGGAGATGGGCTGTCGAAAAGCTCATTCATGACGATAAGGTCAAAGGTGTGAAACCGCATTTTTTTTAGCGCATCAGTTACATTTGGCGGTTCCACCGTATGATATCCCATTTGCTTGAGAACAAAGCGCAGCTTGGACAGAATCATTGAATCAGATTCACAAGCCAAGGCTGTTTTAATGCCGGGTCCCAAAAAATCGAAAGGTTTTTCGGAAGCGTCATACACGCTGGATGAAATGGTTTCAATCAGATTTTTCTCATCTGAGCGGGTTGGATAAACGGTTTTGATCGGATCGTCCATAGTGAGCGGTCTTTGTACACGGGTATCCAGGGTGAGCCTGTTTTTACAGCGCGGACATGGAATAAAAACAACTTGCTCTGAGGGTATTTTTTCATCAGATATTTTAAATTTTCCCTGGCATTGATTGCAGGTTACATCCATATTCCAATCCCCCGTCAAACCCTGCATTTTCGATTTTTACCATATTGGCGGTCAACTTCAAGGCTTTCAATATCGGTTGTCGATTCGCCCCTGTCGGCCTTGACAGAATCAATCCCGCGACCAACAATTCCCCTGCGGGAAGCGTAAGCCATAGCCGTTTCTTCAGTAATCAACCCTTTCTCGTAAAGTTGAACGATGGAATCATCAAATGTTATCATGCCAAAGGCTTTTCCTGTCTGAATAATTTCATAAAATGTTTTGCCTTCGGATTCTCCATGTAAAATGGAATCCTTGACCCGCAGATTGGTTCCCATGATTTCAAATGCAGCGACCCTGGCGCCACCAATTCTGGGAAGCAGGCGCTGACAGGCAACCCACCGAAAAGACTCTGCAAGGCGGATTCGAATCTGATTTTCTTCTTCGATATTGAACATACCCAGAATTCGGTTGATGGTTTGACCGGCATCCACTGTATGTAGTGTGGATAAAACAAGGTGGCCGGTTTCTGCGGCGTTAAGGGCTATTTCAACGGTCTCCCTGTCCCGCATTTCACCAACCAGTATCACCTTGGGTGCCTGCCTTAGAGATGCGCGAAGGCCGTTAGGAAATGTGTCGAAATCACTTCCCATTTCCCGCTGGTTGAACGTGGATTTCTTGTGTGAGTGCTGATATTCAATCGGATCTTCCAGTGTTACAACATGAACCGTCTTCTTCTCATTGATTTCATTCAGAACAGCCGCAAGGGATGTGGTTTTGCCGGTCCCGGTTGCACCGGTCACCAGAATAATTCCGTTTTTTTCTTTTGACATTTCAAGAAACGATTCCGGAAGATCCAGGTCTGCACAACTGGGAATACGGTTTTCCAGCTTTCGAAGGACAATTGAGAACTTACGCTGCTGTGAAAATATGTTAACCCGGAATCTGGCCTTTCCAGGAAGTTCATACGACAGATCGCAGGAACCTTCCTTGAGCAGATTTTCGGTAAGGCGGCGATCATTATTCAGCAGATTCAGTGCAAGAATTTCCGTCTGAAACGGGGTGAGTTCTTCAAAATACGGGTTAAATTCTACGGGGATCAATATGCCGGAACTTTCCACCTGAAACGGTTTTCCAACGGTAATGTTCAGGTCGGATACATTTCGGGTAAAATCCAGCATTCGGTTTAGGATATAGTCGCATTCCTGTTTTCGCATCACATCCTGCTTATTCATACTTTTATTCCAGCTTATGCCGGAATCAGGATTCAGTAAAATCAGCCGGGGGCGTTTTTAAATAAGGTCGGAATTTTCCCTTGTCATTGGCTTTGGCATAGGCATCATCCGGACTGATCATGCCTTTATTCAGCAGGTCCATGATGGCGTCATCCAGAAGCTGCATGCCGTAACGCTTGCCTGTCTGGATAGATGATGGAATCTGAAAAGTCTTTGCCTCGCGTATCAAATTGCGGACAGCCGGGGTTGCGATCATGATTTCCATCGCTGCGCAACGCCCCTTTTTATCAATCCGCTTGAAAAGAACCTGGGCGACAACTGCTCTCAATCCATCCGCCAGTGTGGAGCGAACCTGTTCCTGTTGATTTGCGGGAAAGACCTCAATAACCCGGTCAACGGTTTTGGCGGCGCTGGACGTATGCAGGGTTCCAAATACCAGATGCCCGGTGGAAGCCGCTTCAATGGCCAACGAAATGGTTTCAAGGTCCCTCATTTCGCCAACCATAATGATGTCCGGGTCTTCCCGAAGCGCCCCTCTTAAGGCGGAACTGAAAGTTCGGGTGTGTAGTCCCACCTCCCGGTGATTAATGATGCAGCTCTGACTTTGATGAACAAATTCGATGGGATCTTCAACCGTAATGATATGATCCTTGCGGCTGCGATTGGCGACATCAATGATTGCAGCAAGGGTTGTGGACTTGCCGCTTCCGGTGGGGCCCGTGACCAGAACAAGCCCTCTGGGCAACAACGCCAGTTTGGGTATAACGGCAGGGAGTCCCAGTTGCTCGGCTGTCTGAATTTTGCTGGGAATTTGGCGGAAAACAGCGGCTACGCCATATTTTTGCATAAAAAAATTGGCGCGGTACCTGGCAAGCCCTGGAATCTCATAGCCAAAATCCACATCCCCGGTTTCTTCAAAAATCTTGACCTTGTCTTCAGGGGAAATCTCATACAACATGCTTCGTAGAAAATCATTGTCCAGTATCTTATACTTGATGCGTTCCATTTCACCGTTAATCCGGAGAACAGGGGGCTGACCCGATACCAGATGAAGGTCAGATGCGCCCTGGTCATGCATCAATTTAAAAAAAGCATCAATCTTGGCC